>Ga0169931_10005523_pt1 | contig 19265 bp, 14 predicted proteins | sample Kivu_15m_20L_FD_129675 | JGI IMG/M metagenome (GOLD analysis project Ga0169931, IMG submission 129675) | Freshwater microbial communities from Lake Kivu, Western Province, Rwanda to study Microbial Dark Matter (Phase II) - Kivu_15m_20L... | ecosystem: Environmental > Aquatic > Freshwater > Lake... | reverse complement strand
CCTAATATGCCTAATATGCCTAATATGCCTAATATGCCTAATATGCCTAATATGCCTAATATGACTAATATGCCTAATATGTCTAATATGCCTAATAATATTTCAATATCTAATTTATCAAATTCTGATAAACTACCTTTTTTTCAAAAAATAAGTAATTCAATGCCTTCTACTAAATATATGTCAAATATTAATACCCCTATATCTAATGACTATGTACAAATACCAGATTTACCTTTTTTAACTAAAATAAAATAAATTTATCATACACATATTATATAAGATTTAATTATTAATTGTAAATATTAATAATGTCAATAAATATATATGATCTTGTAAAATCAACTCATATTATCGGAGAAGAAAGTTTAAAAAAAATTACTACAAATGACAATGATACTAAAGATACTAAAGATACTAAAGATACTAAAGATACTAATAAAGAAGAAAGTACAGGATGGTGGAAAAAATCAGAAGATGGGAAAAAAAGAGTAATGTTATGTGGTACTTATCCTATTGGTACAAGTAATGGATATTCAAAAGTTGTATATTATATAGCAAAATATTTGGGAAAATATGACGATATATCTTTAACTATATATGGTTTTCAAAATGTTAATAATACGAATGATAAATCTCTAAGAAATGATATACCCGCGTCTGTAAAACTTCACGATGTTTTAGCAGCAGAAAATCCAAAAAGAAATGGTTTTGGTGAAGTAGAAATTGGCGATTTTATAAAAAGAAATCCTCAAGATGTTATTATTATTTTTAATGATAATATGATTACAACATCATTAACAAGAACTATAATTAAAGAATGTGGTGATCAAAGATCTAATTTTAAGTTATGGTCTTACATGGACCAAGTATATCCTTATCAGAAAAAAAATTATATTGATATATTAAATGCTTTTTTTGATGGAATTATTACTTTTACTCCTTATTGGAAAGAAATTGCTTTAAAATTAGGAATTAAGAAAAGTATGCCCATTCATGTATTTCCGCATGGATTTGATACAAATATGTATTATCCTATACCAAAAGATATAGCAAGAATATATTTTAAGTATAATGTTGATGATTTTATGGTTTTAAATTTAAATAGAAATCAACCAAGAAAATGCTGGGACCACACTATAATTGCATGGGTAGAATTTGTAGAAATGCATTATAATGTAAATGTAAGAAATACTATAAAAAAAAATAATAATAATATAAAACCTATTAAACTTATTATAGGGACACAAATAGATGCTTTTTGGAATTTATGGGATGTTATTGAAAATGAAGTTAAATTTCGCGATGTTCCATTTGATTATGTAAAAGATACAATAGTTGAAGTAGCAATGCCTCAACAATTATCAGATAAAGAAATTAATATATTATATAATTGTTGTGATATAGGTTGTAATAATTGCAATGGAGGAGGATATGAATTAACAGTATTTGAATGTTTAGGTTTAGGAATTCCACAAGTTGCATCATATGTAGGTGGGATAAGAGAATATTTAAATGATAATAATTCAATACCTATTAAATCTACCATATATCAATATTTAGATAATAAATCAAATGGTATTGGTGGAAAAGCTGAAATAACAGACCCTCACGAATTTGCTTTAGCTTTTTGGAAATATTTCAACAATCCGCAATTAAGAATGAAACATGGAAAGAATGGACGAGAAAATATTTTGAAAAACTATAGATGGGAAACACTAGTTAAATATTTTCATTCAAATATTTTAAGTAAAATATAATCAATTATTTTTATAATATTAAATAATTATTTTTACTATTCTCATTAGATATTTTATGCTTTATTTATATATTACTCATTATGTTTTGTTTTATCCTTGATATATTAAAAATTGATAATATTAGTATTTTATTATTACTTACAAAGAAACCAAATGGCTCTTTTTATCGATACTGAAACTAATGGACTTCCGAACATGACTAATATGAAATGGGGGGAATATCCTAATCATACTATCATAGATAATTATGATACGGCGAGAATTGTTCAACTATCATATATTGTAACAGATTATGATTATAATAAAATTCATTTGGATGATTTTGTAATTAAACGGGAAAATTTTAATATTACAAATAGTGAATTTCATTCAATTACTGATGAAATTTCTGATAAAGAAGGAATTGATTTTAATATTGCTATTGAAAAATTTTATGAAAATCTAAAAAGTATTGATTTCATTATTGCTCATAATATAGCGTTTGATATTTCTGTTATTAAATCAGAGCTTTATCGCAGGAAAAGGTTTGATATATTAAATGAAATTGAAAAAAAAAATCTAATTTGTACTATGAGACATACTAAGAATATTCTTAGAATTGTTAATAAATTTGGTAAATATAAATATCCTTCTATGAAGGAATTGTATTCATATTGTTTTGGACAAGAAATAACAAATGCACATAATTCTATGTGGGATGTAATTAATTTACATTCTTGTATTAAATATATGTATGACAATGGGATACTAAATTGTAATTTATAGATAAATTAGCTTTATTTATATAAAAAATAAATAATATATATATATATATTTTTTATATTTTTTATATTTTTTATATATGTAAAATTAAAAGTTAAAAATGAGTACATAATTATTTTTTTCTTAAAGTTTCAAAAGTTTTTATATTTTTCTAAATTTTTTTTAATTATGTACTCATTTTAATTTTTCATAAAAATAGATGGATATATGTGCGAATAAGTTCTTCCATAATCATAATTTATGATGTAAATAATTAAATTATAATATATACAAAATATATTATCACAAATAAGCTCTATATATATAATATATAATACAATAAAATAAATAGTAAATAGAATATCATAACTAGTTATTTTTTTATTTTGATAATATATAATAGCAAATATAGGTAATTTAATAAAATTTATTATTAAAAAATGTAAAGGAAAACTTTTTACATTTTTATAATATAATATTATTATCATAGAAACAATAAAAAATGCTATTGCTATAGATAATAATATTATAGGATTATAAGGAAATATTTTAAAAATATAACCTATTGAATATAAAATAATCCAAAAAGATAAAAATTTATCTAATCTAATTATATCGCCCATTTAATATATATAAATAAAACTATATATTATAAAAAAATAATTAACCTTTATAATTTAAGTAAAAATACTTATTTCACATATTTTTATGTAATAACATTTATTAAGTAATAATAACATATCTTTAATTGAAATTATACCAGAAGGTATAACACTTAAAGAATTTATATATAAATATATATAAATATATATTACTATTATATAGTAATATATAATGTTTATCAAAAACTTTATATTAGTTTTCATGTTATCTAACGTATTTTTTGTAAATTCATTTGTTTATTACAAAAGCAATATTATAAATAATATAAATATGAGATTTTTAGGTGATATTAGTAGAAGAAATATATTAGAATTAATACCTTCGACTATAGCCCCTGTTATTATTCATCCAAAATATGTATTAGCTATTAAAGATACTATGAATAAAAATGAAGATAAAATTAATAAAGTTGCTGTTTTTGGAGCTTCTGGATATACTGGCGGAGATACTATTAGAACTCTCATAAATAATAATATAAATGTATTAGCAATTACAAGAAGAAATGTTGAAATAGTGGACAGACAAAATGCTAAAATTAATACTCTTGTTATTGATGATATTAAAGATAAAAATAAAATTAAGAAGATTAGTGGTGTAGATGTATTAAAACAATCTACATTAGATGGTATATTAAATGGATGCGATTCTGTAATTTTCTGTGCTGCTTCAAGACCTTCTGTAAAAATTACAGGTACACCTGGTACGGATGCTTTTGATAAGATAAATAATAATATTACACAAAATCAAATTGCTGAACCAAGTAGTAATGTAGAAGATATTGGATTAGTTAATGTTGCAAAAGAAGCAATTAAATCTAAAGTAAAAAGATTAATAATAGTATCTTCAATTTGTGCTAAATGTCAAATAGGAAAAGAAAATTATGGAGAAACTATAGATAGAGGATTTGCAAGCTGTGATACATGTTATAAAAAACAGACAGGAGAAGAAAGGGTTCGTAATTTATATAAAAATCTTCCAAATAATTTAAGTTATACTATTGTTAGACCAGGTATGTTATCTCCAGGTGAAAAGCGTGGGCCATCTGAAGTAGAATTTAATCAAGGAGTTTCTAAAAGCGGTATTATATCTCGTATTGATTTAGCTGATATTTTAGTATCAGCAGTAAAAACTAAAAATAGTGCTAGAAAAACTTTTGAAGTATATTATAAAGATACAGCACAACCAGTAGATATGTATAAATCACTTAAAACATGTAAAGAAATGGGAAAAAGCGTTAAAGAATGTTTTTTTGGTGAAGGATATAATGAAACTACACCATTATCTATTGATAAAATGTTGAATACTACTATAAAAGGTACTATATTTCCATCAGGTAATGAAGTATTAGGAAATAATTATGAAAAAATGTTATATAAATTAAAAGAAGACGTTTACGAAAATTATGATATTACTAATTTAATGTCAAATGATATAATATAAAATATATATAAAAAATATAATATATTAAATATAAAATGCATAAATATATAATTAGTTCACTATTATTTATTAATGTATGTTTGGCATTTACAACATATTCATCATTTTCGCAAATTTCTAATATCAAAAATATTAATATAAAATTAAGAAAAAATAATATTACTGCTGTAAATTTAAATAGAAGAAATTTTTTTAAATTATCAAGAACTTTATCTGTACCATACATATTTAATAATTATGTTAATGTAGCTAATGCAGAAAAATCTGTAAATAAAGAAGAAGATATTGAAAAATTAAGAGAAGAAGCAAATAGAATAATTGAAATAATTGAAATTCAAAAAGAAACATTTAATCTCCCGACAAATAGCAAATCTGTCGAAAAAAATCCTGAAAATTTTAGAAATATTAAAGAAGCAAAAAATATAACAGAAAAAGAAGAAATTAAAAATACACTTAATATTATTTTAGATGATTTTAAAAAAAATGGTAAAAATAATCCAGAAAAATCGTTGAAAATTCTTCAATCGTTTTGTTCTGATTCTAATGTAATTAAAACTAAAAATGTAGTTAAATTAAAAGAATTATTTGCTGATGGAAAATATGGAATAATGTTAGGAAATTTTGATAATTATTATATTGAAAAATATAATAAAATATATGATACTGATGTAGATAAAAAATATTATGAAGTAGATGTTAAAATAGAAGCATCTTACAAAGCAATGATATATAATAGTATTCAATTTGACGACATGTATTATCCTGAAAATCCCGGTGATCCATGTTACATATATTTTAGATGGATTTTTGTTAAAACAGATGATAAATATAAGATTGATGGTTGTTATCTTCTTCCTAAAAAAAATTAAAAAAAAATTAAATTAAATAGAGTAAATAGCTTATTTTTTACATATTATAAAAATAATAATATTAAGAATTATAATTTAGGTTGTAATGTAGGTTCTATGTCTTTAAGAGGTATATTTAAATTATTAGTATTATCTGCAAATTCTTTTCCTCTCTCGTTTTCTAACATAGTAAAAGTAGAGCCCTTATAAGAACCTAATATCAATTCACATGTTTTTATTAAATTATCACGTAAATATTTAATAGAAACCTTATCGCCTGGATTATATTTTTTCAAGATTACATTTAAATCATTTGGACCTAAAACATCAATATTATCTATAGATAATATAATATCACCAATTTTTTCTACTTTTTGTGTTTTATCACGAAGAACTCCTTGTAATCCTGCTGTATAAGCAGGTGATTTTTCAGGAACTTCAAGAATTAATACACCTTTATCAATTATAGGAATACCACTTTTTTCAGATTCTAATATAGAAGGATTTCTTTCCATATATGAAATTCCAAGGATTGCTCTTTTAACAAACCCTGTTTCTATTATATCTGTAATAGATTTTACAGCATTATTTATAGGTATAGTAAAACCAATACCAGATGATACACCATTTCCAAGAGATGCTGTATTAATTCCTAATAATTCACCTTTGCTATTTAATAAAGGTCCTCCACTATTTCCAGGATTTATAGCAGCATCTGTTTGAATAACATTATAAATTTTTCTTCCTGTAGGTGCTGTAATTTCTCTATTATTAGCTGATATTATACCAGCTGTAAATGTATGATCTTGTCCAAATGGATTTCCAATAGCATATGCGTTTTCTCCAATGATACTTTTTATATTTTTATTATAATTAATAACTTGAAGGTTATCAGTTACATCTGTATCAATTTTAAGAACAGCTATATCAAGGTCCGGATCAATTCCTGTTAATTTAGCATTATAATTTTTCTTATTATTATTTTTATCAGTTATTGTAATAATAGCATTATCTACCTTATTTATAACATGAAAATTTGTTATAATATGTCCTTTTTTATCCCATATAAATCCTGTTCCAACACCTTTAGGCAAATCCTCTTTATTTAAATTATATTTATCAGCCATATTATTATATTCTGTACTGATATAACATACAGATGGAACAGCATTATAAAAAATATTAGATTGCGCCTTTTCAATATTAGGTATTATATTATCATATAAAAATATTGTATTTATTCCTAATAAATTTGTTCCTAAATATAGAAATAATATATTTCTTCTATTAATTAATTCAGATTTATTATTATCATTTGACTTTGACATCATTAATGAACTTAAGGAATGTGACGAATGTGACGAATGTGACGAATGTGACGAATGTGACGAATGTGACGAATGTGACGAATGTTTATGTACTTTGCGAAGAGTTAAAAAAGGGATATTTACATAAGATTGTACAAATAGTAATTTTGTAAATAACAACAAACATAATAGTTTTTTAGATAACATCAAAATTCTTTAATTAATATTATGTATCAAATATTTATATACTATTTATAAAAAATGATATATTCTTTCTTTGTAATATAAATTATATTATATGATTGGAAAAACAAATATTAGTTTCAACATTCAATATATTAAAAAAAGAACGTATGAAACAATTAAAAATATAGTTTTTAAACATAATGGTATTATTTTTGGAGAGTTCGTAAGAGATTATATAATATCAGAATATTATACGGATTTATTTAAAAAAGATGTTATGCTAAGTAATTGTGATATTTGGAATAGTTGTATAGATAAAGATACAATAGCAAGAACTATTGTATCAGATGATATAGATATACATATTGCCAATATTAATAACTTTTATAATATGATGTTTGATATTGATAATTATTTTAATAATAATTTTGGATCTATAAATATAAAAAATAAAAATGTTATATCTATTAATAAAAAAAATAATAATAATGATGAAATAATATACAGATATGGTAATGATGTAGATAATATATATAGATATAATTATGAAATAATTGTTGGCAAAATTCCTTATGTTTGCGAAGGTGTTTCCATGAAAATAGTTATAGATATTGTTATTAGTGATAAAATAGCTCCTTTTGGAAAATTAGACTTTTTATGTAACGGCTTTATTATGACAAATGATAATAATATTTATTTATCTACTAATACAGGTACTGACTTAGATAATTTGGGATTTGTAGAAAAAAAAGAAATAGAATCTAAAATAATTAAAGATATAGTTAATTTTACAACATATTATTGTAATAAATTTCCAGAAATGTCTAATAAAAATAATTATTATAAAATTGAATATACTGAAATAGCATGTAAAAAAATTGAGAATATGATAAATAATAAATGGAAATGGAATATACTAAATTTACCATTTGTATTTATTTATTTAAATAAATATCAAAATATATATGATAAATGTAGTATATGTTTTGAAAAATTTAAAAAAAAAAATAAAAAAATTGTATTTGAAGAAAATAATTTAACATACATGTTTCACATTGATTGTTTCTTTAAATATATGTATAAACAATTAGATAATAAAAAATTATTATATATTAATAACTATAATAATTTAGAAGAATTCTTATTAAGATGTCCAAACGAAAATATTATTAATTTAAATATCACCAATATAAATAATATAATTGAAAATTATCTAAACAGATTTTAAGCAATTTGTTTCCATGTTTCTCCACAATGTTCACATACATAAAGATATTTCATATTTTTACTATCATATTTAATATATATTACCTGTCTTTTACTTTCTGGAGCATCGCATTTTGTATTAGGACAATTAATCATAGGATCTTTAATTCTTCTCAATGTGGGATCATAACGTAAATATTTATTTACATGTTGATTATATAATAGGTCATCTTCACTATAAATAGTTTTTGATATTTTAATAGCACTATTTATTGTTTCTACTTTTTCAAATTCACAATGTTTGCAATATTTTAGAAGTTTTTTTTCTTCATTTGATTTGACATACAACATATTATCACACAATTCACAGAACTCCATTTTATAATAGTAATAAGAAAATTATAAATCTTATATAATCATTTTTTATTTTTTAATTATCTTCTTCATTATTTTCTTCTAATTTATAAGAAATACCACGCCATCCCTTGTTATCATAAGGAACACTTAGTAATTTCTCAAAATATGCTTTTAATTGATTTCTATCGGGGCACTTCTTACTTTTAATAACATTAGAAGCACACCATATACGGAAATCATTATATAATTTAGTGATTGTAACACGTGGTTCCTTAATTTCAGGGTCGATGATAATCTTTTCGCTAATAAATTGTCCAATAACATCATTATTTTGTTTATAACTTTCTGTTGCTATTCTTACTTCAGATGGTTCGTGTATAGAAGAGAAGTTAATGTTTTTATGTCTTTCTATCATCATACTAATAAATATCTCTTTCCATTTTTCAAATTTGTCAGTCAATTCAAAATCCATATGAAATTCATTTTTATTACTATCAGGATTTTCACAAAATCTGCTTGAAAAATTGCAAACCTTAATACGTCTCCATGTACCACCATCATCACTTGGAACTTCTGGAAGTTCATTACAAGTTAGAATCATCTTAAATTGAGGTTTAAATTCATAAGGTTCTTTAAATAAAGTTCTTACCAAAATTCTATCCTGTCCAGAAAGTTCTTTCATAAGACCTATATTTAATCTTTCATTTTCACTTGGTTCTTGCATAACCGCAAATCGTCTTCCCTTAGTTCTTTCTAATTCACTTTGTGCTGCGTTACTTGCAGCACGTTTTTGAGTTAAAAGAGCAATCGGCAATATACAATAATAATCACCAATTGCCTTTTGAATTAAATCTAATAACTTAGATTTTCCATTACTTCCTTGACCTGTAAATATATAAAATCTTTCTTGTGAAATACTACCATCTAATATACATGTAAGTGTATCTAAAACATAATTTCTAAGATTTTTATTTGTAAAAATTTTTCCAAAAAACTCATTTATATCATTAATTTCAGGAATTTCTGTATTATATTTAATATAATTATTTTTTGTTGAAAGTAAGATATAATCGTCTGGCATACCATCTCTAAATATATGTAATTTAAGATCATAAACACCATTTTCAAATCCTATTAAATGCGATCTACTATCAAGAAGTTCTTCAAATTTATCATCAACAAATAACGTCCTACATTCTTTCATAATAGAATCTTTAAAACTAGCATTTTTAAGCTGTTTTGATATACTAATACATTTTTTGCTTTTTTCTTCATTTATAATTTTTAATATAGGATCTTCGCAATGTTCAGCATAATATTGACTTCTTTCCATAAATTTTTTACAAATATCTACACTCAATATTCTTCGAAGTTCTAATCCTTCTCTTGCTCTAACCCATTTATGTTTTTCTCTATCATATTTATACCAATTATCTTTTGAAATAGCTTTAAACTCATCTTTGAAGATAGCATGAACAACGCAAGCAATATCGTAATGAGAGCCATCGCTTCCTAAAGCTTGATCTATTAATTTTATAATTGATTTATTAACAACATCATTATATTTTGTTAAATTATCTTGTTTTGCCCACCAACGCAATGTGCCTATTCCCATATTGTCTTTTCTCATCTTATCCCATAGTTGTTGACATTCACCTTCAATATAAACACTACTAATTTTAGAAAATTCAATCCATGTTTCTAATAAACGATAATCTATATTTCTTAATACCCAACCTAAATTAATCCAATCAGTATAATTATCAGCACGAGTAGATGATAAACATTCATTAACCAATTTTTTAATAAATATCAAATCGTCTTCAGAAACATATTTCTTATCAGTGTTTAAAGCTTTTCCTAATATATTATTTTGTACTTTTGATTTTAATTTATTATCCAATGAGGGAAGAATATGTTTACTATATTGATTTATTTCTGTTACAAACTCTTCTTTAATTATATTAATATCACTATTATAATTTTTTCTCATAGAAAATAATTTAATAAATTTTAGTTCGTCGCTTGCGTTTAAAGAATAATCGCTTTTAATTGTTTGATTATTTTTAAAAGTATATATTGAAGAAACGCGATATGTATCACAATCTGGTTTTTTACTTCCATACATTTGCCAACAATTGACATCTATAATTGCTTTATCAATAATTGATTCATAATCATTACATATTGGCAAATCTTTAAAAATCGTATTACTAATATCTATAATTTTTCTTCTTATAAAATGTTGAACATTATTAGAAATTATTATATTAGGAAATACAATGTGAATACCATCTTTTAATTTATTGCGAAATTCAACTGGATTAGGTTTTTCCATAATATACGCAGTAGTATTATCATCTGTAACATTAAGATATTTAGATATAATATTATAATAAGCTTCTATGATTTTAAAAATATGTTGTTCTTCATAAAATCTTTCAAATCTCTTATTATTATTTAATGACGAATTTGATGTTTGTGAACTATAAATTCCTGATTTATCATCTGGAATAGTAAAACGAAAATCTATATCAACTCTCAAAGGACTTGGATTTAATGGTTTTTCTGTAAAATATAGTTGTACACCATTTGTAAGCGCTAAACTATATAAATTAATAAATTCTTCATAATTTTCTTCTGGTATATTGAGACTGACCTTTGGTGCACCTATACTTGTATTTGTAAAAGGTTTTCCCTTATCAACACGATATTTATTTATAAAAGAGCGTAAATCTTCATTTATACCCATAATTATAAATAATATTACTTTTATATATATATCAATTTTTATTTTTATACATATTTTACATGGTATAGATAATTTTAATGCTGTGAATATATTATATAATTGTTATAATTACTATTGCGTGTTTATTATATATTTTATTATATTATAATAGAAAATATTATCATCATTTATATTATGAGTGTTAAATATTCAAGTCCAGCAAGTATGAAAAATCCTAATTTATTTAGTAAAGAATCTTTAATCAAATTAATAATTGCATGGAATAATAATAAAGAAGATAAAATTATATATAAAAAATCATATCCAATTAATAAATTATCATCACTTTTAAATGAAAAAGTAAAACCTATATGTAATGATAAAGAATATTGGTGTTGGCCGGGTGCAATTAAACAATTTTCTAAAGATTCGAGAACACGAGAAATTATAGAGAAAATAGAAAAAACTGAACTAAGACCAGAAATGCCAAGTGAATGGTATAAAAATCCTATAGAATGGTTATCGAATTACGACATAGAAGATGTAATGATACAATATAATAATGATAATAAATATAAATATTGTTTCTTAGGAGTTTTCCCAATTGATTTTTCTGAAGAAGATATGTTTGGAAAATGTCTTTATAGCGAAATATGTAATATAGATATCAATAAATATATAAATAAAAAATATAAATACATAGGTTTAATTACCAATTTAGATAAACACAATGAACCTGGTTCACATTGGACATCAACATTTATTATATTAGACCCTAAATTAAAATGTTATGGCGCATATTATTATGATAGTAATTCTTCACCAATACCCAAATATATTCAAAAATTTTTAAATTCAATAAAAACGCAGTTAAAAACAAAATATCCTAAAAATGTTTTTAAGATATATAATAATAATATCAGACATCAGAGAAAAAATACTGAATGCGGTATGTTTTCAATGACATTTCAGATTAGATGGTTAAATGCACTATTAAAATTTAAAGAATTAAATTTTGAATCTCCTTATACTTGTGAAAATTTTGTAGATTATATTATTAAAGCAGATAATATTAAAGATGATACTATGATAGAAAGTAGAAACTATTTATATAGACCTAATTTTAAAAATTATATAAAATCAACAAATTTAGATGTAAAGAAAAAATAATTGTGTATAGTTTAAAGCTACTATTTTCTTAATCAATTATAAGTTAATGGGTGTAATTGACGAATTTAAACAAGAAAAAAATAAAAAAGTTATAATTTCTGCTTCTAAAAAAATGATTGAAGATAAATATAAAATAATTATAAATGACAATGAATTATTATTAATTATAAATAATATTATATCTTCTATTTGTTCTGATGCTATGTTAATGAAAAATATAGTTAAATTAATGGAACTAAATACAATAACTTTGACAAAAATAAAAGATTATATTGAAAAATATATTATAAATAAACCTGATGAAACAATTCAACAAGAAACTCATATTGAAAAAGAACTTCTTAATAACAAATTCGAAACAGAAGATTTATTATCAAAAGTATTAGAATTAGAAGAGAAAAGAAAAACACTAAATTTATTAGTAAATTTAAATAATGTTAAAGAAAATGAACCAAATATAATTAATATTGCTACGAATGTTGCTAATGCTAATTCAACTAATGTTAATGCTAATGTTACTAATATCTCTAACTCTTCATTTCCTCTTATAAATAAAAATACTTCTAATATGACAGCAGATAATATAGAATTGATAGCTTATATTATTGAAAAAATGGAAAATATAATAAATAATAAAAAAAATGTAAATTATAAAAATTTAATTATTAATAGTTATAACAGAGATTGGAATATATATGAAAGTAGAAATGATTTATCTTTATCTATCAATATTGATTTAAATAAAAATATAATTGAACCTAAAAAAATATTAATGCCAAAATATGTAAAAAATTTAACACCTTATATAAATATGATAATTGATGACACCAAAAAAACACAGAAATATCAATTTATATTAAGTAATTCTAATAAAGATGGTCATTGGGACACGTGGGAAATAATTAATAGTGAACTCGAAAATTTAAATAATACTATAAATTTAAACAATAGGGATTGGATTATTTCTTTTACAGATTATTTAAATAATAAATTAAACCTTGGAACAGATAATATAAATATTGTTAAAATATCAAAAACTTTAGAAGATAATCATTATGATATAACTATAGATAAAAAAGATATAGTATTATTTAAAGAATATTATATTGAATATAACAATTCATATGATAATATATTATTAAAAACAAACGATGATGAAGATATTATATTAAAAATTATTGAAATAAATAATAATATTATTAAGGTATTAAGTGATAAAAATTTAGAAGAATATATTGAAGGAACATTGTTAAATTATAAAGCACAATATAGTATAATATTACAATATCATGCAAAATAATTAATTCTATAATATAATATAATATAATATCATATAATATGGATATTATATCAATATTACTAATATGCCTGTAAATATGAAAATTATCATAGATACGATATCTAATCGATATAATAATTTTATTTTTTCATCGGGACTAATATTATTTTCAAATTCACTATTAAATGCTTTTCCAAAACTAAAATCGAATAGATAATTATAAATATAAGTATAATCAAAAATATCAATAACATTATTTATAAAATTATCAGTTTGAATTATTATAATAACAAGAAAAGCAAATATACTAAATAATACTATATGTATAATAACATTTGATGTATTTGCATGCATATTTAAATAGTTGAATATAATGCGAAGTTTGTAAGAATCTAGATTAATAAAAATTATAAATAATAATAACATTGTTAAATATAATAATGTATATGCGACTATAGAAGATTGTAATGATTTTATAATATTATATTCAATAAGTAACTCAATTATAACAATACATATAGTTCTAATAATGAAAATTAGCAAAAGAAAAACAGCCTTATCTTGAATAGTAACTTTCAGAACAATTTCAGGGTCTAAATCATTCAATATAATACTATTTTTTAATTTTTCTCCTTCATTTAAATATGTAAAATACTGAGACCCTCTATTAGATACCTTATTATTTATAGTAATACCTTTATTATAATTATCCCATAGTGTCTCATATAATAACTCTTCTCCTTCATTATCTACTCCTTTTTTATTAAATTTTTTACCATCATTTATAATATTTTCATCATAATTAGTCGTTTCTTTTAATAAATCAATTATATTAACAAAATCCGCATCATAATCTATTAATTGTTCTAATTCTTTTAATCTTTTACCTTTCATTTTATTTGTAATTTCATTAGATATACTTTTATTTTCATTATCTGTTTCATTTGCCTTATCTTCAGACATAGAATTATTACTCGTGCTATCATTTATGTTTTTTCGTTGTTTTAATAGGTTGTATGTTTTATCAAGTTCATCTATAAAATCTTTAAATTCTTTCATAATTTTGCAATTATTAATTTTTGTTTCATCAGTATCTTTAACATATTCTAATTTAAATTTATTTTTTATAGTATTTATATGATCTATATATTCCGTAGCATATGGTATTTTTTTTAATTCATTTAATTTATTATTTAAAAGATTTAATGAGTTTCTTAAAAGCACGTCTTTTTTTTTATATTCATTTTTATATGTTTCAAAAGTTTCCATATTTTGTTTTGCTCTGGCTTTTTCTTTAACATCTATTGATCTGTTTGAGAGTTGTTTTTCTTTTTTTTTATCATTGTCATATTCTTGTTTGGATGTATTATATTGTGTTGCTTTTTTTTCATTTTCTATAGCTTTATTAAGCTCTATTTCTTCATTATCAATATTTATTTTAAGAGTTTTAAATTCAATTACATCTAATGGGTCTTCATCTTCCGATTTTATAATTTCATTTATTAAAGCGTCAGCATATTTTTTTAAAGAATCAATGTTACCAATTTCTTTATATATTTTTGCTAAATTAATATAAGTATCTTTTAAATCTTCTAAAATTTTATCAGTTTGTAAGCTAATATATTTAGAATCTGCTTTTTCTTTATATTCTTGATTTTCTATATTATTCTTAATAGGTAGCTGTTGCTGTTGTTGCTGTTGTTGTTGAAGTTGTTGTTGAAGTTGTTGTTGAAGTTGTTGTTGAAGTTGTTGTTGCTGTTGTTGTTGCTGTTGTTGTTGAAGTTGTTGTTGAAGTTGTTGTTGCTGTTGTTGTTGAATTTGTTGTTGAAGTTGTTGTTCAAATGGTTCTGCACCACCTTGTTGTTTAGATGTATCCATATTTCTATCATTCGAAAAAAAATATATTAAAGCTAAATATTTTTTATATTTTTTAATACTATTATCTTTTATAATTTTTGTAATATTTTGTATATTATTACAAGATTTGTCTTCAATTGAACCTTCAAATTTATCTTTATCTTTATTTTTTGATGAATTAAATAATTTATAATCTTGAGAATTAATATCTTCATTAATTAAATATTTAATTTTAGATAATATTTCTACATCATATTCATTTAATTGTATTTCTATTCTTTTTATATTATTAATAGATTGATAAATATTTACTAATCTATTATCTAAATCTTTAATTGATAGAGATTTTCCACCTCCAACTTTTTCATTATAATTTTTAATTAAATTTAAATTAGCCATTTTTTTAGCTCTGTCTTCAATAATATTTTCGATCAACTTGTCAGTAGTATCTTTTTTAGTCCCACTTTTTTTATCAATTTTATATATTATTTTTAATCTATCAAAAATATCTTGTTTAATAGCTTTTTTAATATCATCATCATCCGATATAATTTTATTTTTTAATGTATCAATTTTATATTTAAATTCTTTATAAAAATCTAAAAGAAAAATATCATCAATATTTTTATAATTATTAGATTTAAATAATTCATTTAATTTAAGTAAATCTACTATTAATAATGCTTTTTCGCTATAATTATCGTTTATAGTTATATCTGGTATATAAAAATTATCACCTACTTTTAAATAAGGATATTTTCCTTTTGTATATGAATCATCTCTTATATAATTTATATTAGTTACTGAATTAAGTAAGTCTTCTGGTATTTCTATTCTATCATCTTTTTTACCTTCAACTGAAATATATTTTTTTATTTTGCTTTTTATTTTAAAATCATTGTCACTATCTAAATTATAATAACATTTATCATTAGGAGTTCCTGTTACTTCTAACTTTTCCCAATTATAGTAATCATATCTATAATCATTTTTAAATAAAGTTATAAAGTATTGACGCAAATCTGATACTATACTTTCTCCAATTGGTTCTCCATTAGATAACTTATTATAATTGCCAGAATTATTTGTAAATATATGTAATGCGTCTGTTCTTTTCTCAATATCCATATAATTTATTGATAAACTCTATTATAATTAATAGATATATCTTTTTATTAAAATTTAGTTGCTATTATACTTGTTAATATCCACAAAAATATAGTAAATAATGAAAGTGATTTTGATAGTTTTTTTCTATCTTCATATGATATAAGTTTTTCTTCTTTAATATCATCAGCTTCCATATAATTATTATTTTTTTTTATATTTAATATAACAGGTATAAATATTATTACACATATTAAACATGAATGTACTAAAAGTTTAGTTATTCCGTTAGTTCCCATATAGAAATAATAAAATAATGATCTAATACTATTCAAAGCATTTCCTATATTCAAATAATCTATTTTGAAACTATTATCAATATTAACAAATAACACAAAAAACCAAAATATAGAAATATATAATACAGCATAATATATAAATCCTTCTTCAAAACTTCTTATAATATTTATATCAACAGACCACTGAATTAATATTAGTGAAATATATCTTATAAAAAAAGTTGTTATTATAAATACAAGTCTATCTTCAAAAGATATTGATAATTGTAAATAAGGATTACTTGGATTATTTTCAAAAGAAATTAATTTATCTTTTATATCTTTTAAACTTTTTTTAGGTTCATTATCATCTAAATTATTATTATACTTATCAATATCATAATTAAATTGCAATATAGAGTTATCATATGTATTATTTTTATTCTTTTCGGTAATATAATCATCATCTTCACTAAAATTTTTATTATTAAAATTAGCTAAATTTTTTAATTCATAATGTTTTTGCAAAACCTTTATAACTTTTAAATATTCCTTTTGTTTTATAATTTTAGTACTATCATCTACCGCTTTTGTTAATTTATTTTCTTTATCTTCCTCATTTTTATCGCTTTCATTGTTAGTTGATGAATAAGAATAACTAGGTATTGAGGTGTAACTAGTATCGGACGTTTGTTGTCTTTCAGGTCGCGTTTGTTGATTATCTTGAATTTGCAGAATAGATTGTGCTGACGGAGTAGTAGATGGCATAAGTTGCGATTGTTGTTGTGGTCGTTGTGGTCGTTGTGATGCTAGAGGTATTAATTCTGGTAATGTGTTAGTCTGTTGTGAAAGTCCTGTATTTTGTACTGGTAATCTTCCATTTTGACTTGGTAAAGTTTCTTTAGCAATTTTTTTAATTTCTTCTATTAGTGATTTTATAGTTTTACTCATTTCATCTTTTGTATCATTTATTTCTCCATATTTATCATACAATTTATTTGTTATATCCTTAATAAGTGTAGAAATAGTACTATTTTTAATAGATGTTTCTCCTATATTTTCATCATTATTTTCAAATAATTTTTCAACTTGTGATTTTATTTCATCTTGCACATTTATCTTATCATCAGAACCTCCTTTTTGATTTATTAATTTATTAACTATATTATCAATATTAGCTTCTTTAATATTATTTCCATATACATCTATAATTAACTTTTTTAAATCACTTCGCAGATTATTAACTATCTCCTTGTTTTTTATTTTACTTATTTTAATTTTTTGTATTAATTCAATTATTTTTGATTTTAATATATTATTTTTAGAATTACCACCACCTTTAGAACTATAATTTAATTTACTCAATAAATCTCTTTCTTTTTCATTTAAATTTTTAATTGTATTTAATTTAGTATAAATATATCTAATAATATTAGGATCTTTTTTATACATTTTTATAAAATTTATATAAAAATTGTATCTTGAATTATAATTTTTTTTTAAATCAACATCTTTTATTAAACTATCTATTAAATCAATTTCTGTTTCTTTATTAACATCATCTGTATCGTCTTCTATACTGCTTGATAAAATTTTTGCAAATTCTATTTTTTTATACATTATATTAAAAAATAATGCTTCCTTATAGGTATTATAGATAAAAATATTAATTTTGCACCGTATATATAATTTTCCATATTATTGAAAATAGCAATAATATAAACAGAATTGATGCCAGTATGTAATTAAAAGAAGCTCTATAATAATAAAGTAATGTGTAATTAAATAATAATAATATAATTGACCAAAAAAATGTTAATATTATAGCAAATTTTGATATATTTATATTATTATATATAGCTTCTTTACTTATAAATTGTTTAATTTTATTTTGTAATTGTTTTGCTATTTCGGTCTCATTATTTTTAAATATTTTCGATAAAGCTGTATTTGTTGGATTTATTCTATTGATATTTTGCATTAAATTCTTATAATTTAATGGAATGTATGCTGATGGTATATATTTACACGGAAATAATCCAAATATATATATATAATGTTTATTTTCTGGTTTTAAATTATCTTCATTTAAAAATATATTACTAATTAGTCTATAATTATATAGATCATTTATATTCTCCTTTTCTTGTTTTAACATATACATATAAGGGGTATAAAACTCTTTTGACATATTATTATCATATATATATATAATTATTTATTAAAATATAAAAATAACTAAAATAACTAAAATAACTAAAATAACTAAAATAACTAAAATAACTAAAATAACTAAAATAACTAAAATAACTAAAATAACTAAAATAACTAAAAT
>Ga0169931_10005522_pt1 | contig 19266 bp, 15 predicted proteins | sample Kivu_15m_20L_FD_129675 | JGI IMG/M metagenome (GOLD analysis project Ga0169931, IMG submission 129675) | Freshwater microbial communities from Lake Kivu, Western Province, Rwanda to study Microbial Dark Matter (Phase II) - Kivu_15m_20L... | ecosystem: Environmental > Aquatic > Freshwater > Lake... | reverse complement strand
TAAATGATGGTCGTGCATTGCCTGCTTTCATTGGTCAAGCATTAAGAGGAGAAGATTTGACGGTGTTTGGAGAAGGTTCACAAACAAGAAGCTTCTGCTATGTGGATGATTTAGTAGAAGGGATTTATTTGTTGTTATTGAGTGATTACACACTGCCAGTGAATATCGGCAATCCCAATGAAATAAGTTTAAAGGATTTTGCCGAAGAAGTTTTGAAGTTAACGGGCAATACCGTGAAGATTGTGTACAAAGAATTACCAGTGGATGATCCAAAGCAAAGGCAACCAGATATCACCAAAGCAAGAGCCATCTTAGGATGGAGACCTAAAGTAGATCGTGCAGAAGGTCTAAAGAAAACATATGATTACTTTAAAGCAATGCCACCAAGCGAGTGGACGAAATTACCAAAGGAGTTTAAATAATTAATTTCTAATTAAAAATTAATATTTTAAATTTTTCAAAAATTTAATAAACTTACAAATAATGACTAAAAAAAAGAAAATTGCTATAATTGGATTAGGATATGTTGGATTGCCATTAGCAATTGAGTTTGGGAAAAAATACAGTGTAATTGGTTTTGATATTGATCAAGTTCGAATTAATGAATTACTCTCTGGAAATGATAGAACAAAAGAGGCTGATATAGAAAGTTTAATTTTTTCTATGAATTTGGCTCAACAATCTCAAGAAAATGGATTGTCTCTTTCTTCAAACATACTAGATATTTCATCTTGTAATATTTATATTGTAACTGTTCCTACTCCTATCGATAGATTTAAAGCACCCAATTTGACCCCTCTACTAAATGCTTCAAAACTAATAGCTAAAGTTTTAAAAAAAGATGATATAGTTATCTATGAATCTACTGTTTATCCTGGTTGTACCGAGGAGGATTGTGTCCCAATATTAGAGACTTATTCCGGATTAAAGTTTAATTATGATTTTTATTGTGGGTATTCCCCTGAAAGAATCAATCCCGGCGATAAAATAAATACTTTAACAAAAATTAAAAAGGTAACTTCTGGCTCCACCCCAGAAATTGCAGAACTTATTGATAAATTGTATAATAGCATAATTGAAGCAGGAACATATAAGGCACCTAGTATTAAAGTTGCAGAAGCCTCAAAGGCAATTGAAAATGCTCAACGTGACATTAATATCTCATTTGTTAATGAGTTAGCATTGATTTTTGACAGAATTGGAATAGATACCAATGATGTTTTAGATGCGGCTGGCACAAAATGGAATTTTTTAAAGTATAAACCAGGATTAGTAGGGGGGCATTGTATTGGTGTAGATCCTTATTATCTTGTACACAAAGCAGAAAGTTTGGGTTATAATCCACAAGTTATATTATCTGGCAGAAGGGTCAATGATAATATGGGCAATTTTGTTGCTAGCAAGCTAATTAAAATAATGATTTCAAGAAATTTAAAAGTTTCATCATCAAGAATTTTAATTTTAGGTATAACATTCAAGGAAAATTGTCCAGACATCCGAAATTCAAAGGTTATAGATATTGTTTCTGAATTAATACAATTTAAGACAAGTGTTGATGTCTATGATCCACATGCAGACAAAGCTGAAGTAGAAAATGAGTACGGAATTAAATTAATTGATAAAATTGATTCAAAATATGATGCCATAATTTTAGCAGTTTCTCATATTGAATTTAAGAAATTAATATTTACTGATTTAAAAATCAGTACAGATTCTATAATTTTTGATATTAAAGGATTTCTGGACAGGGGGATTGTCGATGTAAGATTATAATTTGTAAACATAGAGGATTTAGATAAACCTTACATATAACCAATTTCTAAATTTATGTGTTTAATAAACAGCAATAAATATTTTAAAATAATCGACATAATTACTTTTAAACATAAAATTATTAAATTCAATTAGTTCATTTGAAATAAGCCTAACTCAAGCAAAAAAATATTAATTATGATAAATTTTATAAATAGAGAAAATTCTTGTGTTACTGGAAATTCGCACCTTGAACACTTATACACATTTAAGGATTTTCCCATTTATATGGGTTGTACAGATAGAGAAAGTGTTAATGACTTGTTCGCAGATATGTCTTGGTCAATAGATCCAACATGTGGATTTATTCAATTAACACAACTAATTCCTTTAGACATTTTGTATATGGACCAACATATGGATGCAACAGGAGCAACATGGGCTAGATATAATAGTGAATTATCTACTTTCATTCTAAAAAATTTTGAAGGCGACATCCTAGAAATAGGTGGTGGAAGCGGTAAATTAGCGAATTTAATTTTAGCAAATTCCGGAAATCTAAATAAATATGTAGTTGTTGAACCAAATCCAATGTTTGAAGAGACAGATAAATTAAAAGTTGTAAAAACATTCTTTAATGAAAATCTTAAGTTAGACGAAAAAACAGTAAAAACAGTTGTTCTGTCTCAAGTCTTGGAGCATGTTTATGATCCTCGCGATTTTTTAATTCAAATCTATAATTTCTTGCCAATTGGAGGGAAATTCATTTTTGGCTATCCAAATTTAGAATACCTTTTTTCAAATAAATTCACAAACGCTATAAATTTTGAACATACTTTTTTAATGACCGAATATTTTCTTGATTTTTTGTTAGCTGAAACTGGGTTTAAAATTTTAGAAAAAAATAATTATGAAAATCATAGTCATTTTTATTGTGTAGAAAAAGTAAGTAAAACTCAAAATATTTCAATTCTTGAGAATAAATATGAGTATTATAAAAATATGTTTAATGATTTTATCAATTATCACTTAGAACTTGTAAAAGAGATAAATAGTAAGATTAAAGATACTAATAATCCAGTATTTCTATTTGGAGCACATATTTTCTCTCAATATTTATTGTCATTTGGTTTAAATGAAAAAGTAATTGTTAATATCCTTGATAATAGTCCAATTAAACAAGGTAAAAGATTATATGGAACAAATCTCAATGTACAATCCCCACGAATTTTAGTAAATTATAAAGAACCAATAGTGATTTTAAAGGCAGGTTTATATAATCAAGAAATAATGGCAGATGTTTTACAAAACATAAACAGTAATACAATTTTTATTTAACGTTAAATTTTTAAAATATGATTAATACAAAAATTGAAACAATTCTATCTGAAATTCAATTTGTTCTTTCGAGAGTTGATGAGGCCCAAGTTGAAGAGTTTATTAGTGAAATTCTAGGTGCAAATAAAATTGTTGTTTGTGGTGCTGGAAGAGTAGGAATGGCTATACGAGGTTTTGGAATGAGGCTTGGTCATTTGGGGTTGAAGGCATTTACCCTAGGAGATTCGACGGTTCCAGGTATTTCGAAAGGTGATTTATTAGTTGTTGCTTCTGGATCTGGGGAAACGCAAACAATTTTTGATCTGGTTGAAATCGCTTCAAGAAGTCAATGCAGAATTGTAGTGGTAACAGGTAATCCTGATTCAAGGATTGGAAAACTTGCTAGTAAATTTGTTAAAATTACAGCACCATCCAAAACTAAAGCTGTTGAAAACTTCACTTCAATACAACCGATGACTACATTAAATGAGCAGTGTTTAGGTTTATTTTTTGATGCTGTATCATTAAAATTAATGGACAAAATGGGAGAAACACATGACACAATGTGGGCTCGACACTCAAATTTAGAATAAAAATCAATTTTATGAAAAAACAACCTTTAATCGCAGCATCATTAATCTGTTCAAATCCATTAAATTTGGAAAATGATTTACAAGAACTGATTGTAGGGAAAGCAGATTATATACATTTTGATGTCATGGATGGTTTATTCGTACCTAGGTATGGATTATATCCTGAAATTTTAGCACATCTAACCAAATTCACATCAATTCCTGTTGATGTCCATATGATGGTTCAAAATCCAGAAGATTACATAGATGAATTTAATAATGCTGGAGCAAGTTTTTTTAATTTTCATTTGGAATCTACAGCACATGCTCATAGAATTTTAAAAAAAGTTGAAAAAGCGAATATGAAACCTGGAATTGCATTAAATCCTGCGACTCCGATTTCATCTCTGGATTACTTAATCGAGGACGTAAAAATGGTAGTATTAATGGCAATAAATCCAGGTATTGTTGGCCATAAATTAATACCAAACATGATAAATAAGATATCAGATCTTAGAGAATTCGCTGATAAAAGGGGTAATAAAGAGTTGTTAATCCAAATTGATGGAGGTGTGACATTTGACTCTGGAGCTAAAATGATTGATGCTGGTGCGGATATATTAGTTTGTGGAACAGGCACAATTTACAGACCACATGAAGATACAATAAGTAATAAATTGAAACTATTCAGACAAACATTCAATTAATGAGTTCATATAAAGTTTTACTGACTACTTCGGGAATTGGATCTAGATTAGGCGAGATTACAAAATATACCAATAAGGCTTTAGTAAGAATTGGTGATAAGCCATCTATAGCACATATAATTGAAGCCTATCCAAATGATTCGAGATTTGTCGTTACACTTGGTTATTTTGGAGATCAAGTAAAAGATTTTTTAGAAATTGCTTATCCAGAAAAAATCTTTGAGTTTGTTTATGTGGATAAATATGAAGGAGAAGGTTCGAGCTTACTCTATTCCATGCTTTGTGCAAAAAAATCACTTCAAGAGCCATTTATTTTTCATGCATGTGATACTATAGTTGAAAGTAAGTTAAGTTCTCCAAGTTTCAATTGGGTAGCAGGATTTAAAGGGAGAGGGTCATCTAATTATGCATCAATTAGTACTATTGGAGATTCTGTTTCGGAGATCCATGATAAGGGATTTATAAATAGCGATTATTTGCATGTGGGTATTGTTGGAATTAATGATTTTAAAGCATTTTGGGAAGCAGCTGAAGATATTATAATGGAAAATCCAAGCGATATAACTTTGGGGGATGTAAATATTCTAATGCGATTAGTTAATAACAAAAAGTTTAAAATTAAAGAAGTACTTAAATGGTATGATATCGGCAATATTGATAGTTTAGAAATCGCTAGAACAATATTTAAGGATAATGATTTCCATGTTTTAGATAAACTTGCAGAGTCAATTTTCAAGGTTAATAAGTGTGTGATTAAATTTTTTGCAGACCCAAAAATATTAGAAGATAGGGTCAAAAGAGTACTATTTTTAAATAATACTGTCCCAGAAATGTTAGCGGTAAAAAATAATTTTTATAAATATGCTTATGTTAGTGGCGAATTGTTTTCTATGGCAGCCAATAGGTCAAATTTTATTAATTTAGTAAAATGGGCGGAAGAAAACTTATGGCTAAAGTCAAAAATAGATTCAAAAATATTTTTTGAAAATTGTTTTGATTTTTATGTAACAAAAACTAAAAAAAGAGTTCAAGAATTTCTAATAAAAAAATCTATTACAGATACTGCGACAATTATAAATGGGGAGTGTATTCCAACTTTACAGTCGCTTTTTTCTAAAATAGATATTAATAATTTATGTAATGGAGTTCCAACAAATTTTCATGGTGATTTCATACTTGATAACATTATTAAAACTGGGGAAAGTGATTTCAAGCTAATTGATTGGAGACAAGATTTTGCAAAAAACATAGAAATTGGTGATATGTACTATGATTTAGCAAAACTTGCTCATAATTTAGTTGTGAATCATGAAATTATTGACAATAATGATTTTGAAATAAAAATTAATTCAGGTGGATTAGTATCTTTAAATATTCATAGACTTCAAACTTTAGTTGATTGCGAAAATATCTATTTTAATTACTTAAAGTCTAATGGATATGATATTCAAAAAGTGAAATTGTTGAGAGCAATTATATGGCTCAACATGGCGGCACTTCATCATCATCCATTTGATAATTTCCTTTTTTATTTTGGAAAATATGAACTTTACAGAATAATAAATAATTATGAATAAATTTAAAAATTTCATTTTGGATGTTGATGGAGTTTTTACCGACGGTAAATTTTATTACACTGAGAATGGAAAGATTATGAAACGGTTTGGTGATGCTGATAACGATGCCCTTTCTCTGTTAGATAATAGAATGCATATAGAAATGATTACTGGAGATAAACGCGGATTTCAGATTTCTAAAAAAAGAATTCAGGATGACATGGGATATCCTATTAATCTTGTGAGTACATTCCAAAGGCTTGATTGGATTGCGGAGAGATTTAATCTTGATGAAACTATATATATGGGTGATGGTATTTATGATCCTATTGTATTTAATTCTGTAGGATTTAGTATTGCTCCAGCTAATGCATTTTATAACACAAAAAAATACGCCAAATATGTTACTAATTCAAAAGGTGGTGAAGGCGCTGTGGCCGAAGCTGTTATATATATATTGAAAAACTTTTTAAATACCGAATTTGATATTTTAAAATTGAATTTTGAACATGGCTCTGGTATTTGGAAAAAACATTAACGATGTTATGTAAATTGCCCCTATTTTGATGACAGTTTATTAGTTTAGATGATAATCTTACTTCTAAACCATCAAAATGAAAAATATACGTTTCACGGTGGCTAAGTTGGTGGCTTCCTTAAAAAAACGAGTCCGCTATTTCATTTAAAGAGATTTCAAGAGATTATGGTATTTCTGAGGTCACGTTTTAAAACTGGAAATAAATATACGGTGGTATGGAGGCATCAGATGTAAAACGACTTAAAGATTTAGAAGGTGAAAACGCTCGACTTAATTGAATGTTTGCGGAATTCAGTATGGATCATTTCATCCTAAAAATGTCATGATAAAAAAGACTTGGTTGGGTCCTGCAAGCAAAAGGAACTGACGGAGTCTATTGTTAAGTATTATGACATTTCATTTATCAAGGCCTGTAAGCTAACCTCGTAGCCAAGAACCATGTATTACAACAATTCTCAAAAAGACGACAATGAAGTAATTGTGGCATTGCATGATTTAACTTTTAAACATCAAACTAGGCTTTAAGAGGCTTTTGCTTACTTCAGAAGCTCAGGTAAACCTTGGAATCATAAAAGAATCTACAAGGTTTATAAGGTTCTGAAGCTAAACAGAAAGTGAAAAAGTAAACGAAGGCATCCTACTAGGATTAAACAGTCACTGGTAAAACAGGAGCTGATTAATTATAGTTTTAGTATGGACTTAATAAGTGATAGCGTGGTAAATGAAAAAAGATTTAGAATTTTCAATGTTATCGATGATTGTACTCGTTAAGAACTGGTAATAAAAAGTGACAAATCCTTATCTCATCTAAAAGTATCATCATAACCCTATAGAGAGTTATTCTTGATATAATAAATCCAAGTGTTATTAGAACAGACAATGGACCAGAGTTTACATGAAAGGACCTTGAGCTTTTGCTAAAGAGGGTGAGGTTCAAATATAATTTTTTCAAACTAGCAGACCTATTTAAAATGGATCTATCTAACGATTTAATAGAATCTACAGAGAATCTATCTTTGATGCATACCTTTTCTTCGAACTTAATCAATTTTGAAGACTCACTGAGGAGTGGATTAAAGAACACAACAACAGAAGACCTCATGAACCACTAGGTAATCTAATACCCGATGAATGTAAAATGAAACTTAATTTACTTACTTCTGACCTGTAGAAGAAAAGGAAGACTTACAATGATCAAAAACTAATTTTATGACTCTAAACACTAGATATTAAAGAAAGATATTTCAAAATTTTATGTATTTTAAAACTACATAGGATTTACTTTGTGTGATTGAAATGTTTTCGCGAGATTGTTACTAGAGTTCGAAATAATTTTCAATTAAAATTTAAAATATAAATTATGAGTAATAATAAAAAAAAAATTTTAGTAACTGGATCAGCTGGATTTATTGGTTTTCACATGGTTTTAAAATTGCTAAAAAATGATTTTTTGGTTTTTGGAGTTGATAATATAAATGATTATTACGATATTAATCTAAAAAAGTTGAGGTTAAGTGAATGCGGTATAGATTACTCTTCTCTAAATAATGATATTCCAATAAAAAGTATTAAGTATCCAGATTATACATTTCAAAAATCTGATATTACAAATTATGTAGTCATTTACAATTTGTTTCAAAAAGAAAATTTTGATTATGTGATTCATTTAGCAGCTCAACCGGGTGTGAGATATAGTATGATTAATCCAAGAGCATACACTAGTTCTAATATTGATGGTTTCTTAAGTATTTTAGAGGCTTGTAAAAATAGTAGTGTTGAACATCTGTTATATGCTAGTACAAGCAGTGTGTATGGATTAAATAGCAACTTGCCATATGATGAAAATCTATCAACTGACCATCCTATTTCTTTTTATGCCGCTACAAAAAAAGCAAATGAAGTTATGGCACATTCTTATAGTCATTTGTACGGTTTACCGACAACTGGAATGAGATTTTTTACAGTGTATGGCCCTTGGAGTAGACCCGATATGGCTATGTTTTTGTTTGCAGAAGCTATTCTGAATGATAAGCCCATACAAGTATTTAATGATGGAAAGATGATTCGAGATTTTACATATATTGACGATATTATTGAATCTGTATATCGACTAACTTTTATCATACCTAATACCGATAGTAATTGGAATTCTTTAAAACCAAAACAAGACTCTAGTTTGGCTCCTTACAGCATTTATAATATTGGAAATAATAATACCGTAGAGTTGTTAAATTACATTCATGCTCTAGAAAATTCATTTGGAAAAAAAGCAATTAAAAATTTCATTGATATTCAACCAGGTGATGTCCTTGCCACGTATGCAAATACAACAAAATTAGTTAATGCAGTTAATTTCAAGCCAAATACAGATATTGAGGTAGGTGTACAATTTTTTGTTGATTGGTATAAAAAATTTTATTTTAAAAAATAGATTACAAAAGTATATAGCGTTTATTCAATAATTAAAGTAGTTTTATAAATATGAAAATAATATTCAAAATATTTAAACTTTTAGGAAAAGAATGGAGAAAAAAAATAATCTTTTTAATACTACTATCAATTGTTGCATCTATATTTGAAATTTTAAGTATCGCCTCAGTAATCCCCTTTTTTGGAATACTCGCTGACACAGATAAATTATATAGTCAAAGCAATATTGTTATTATAGCAAAAGTATTTAATCTTCAAACGATCAATGAATTTATTATTTTTTTTACGATACTTTTTTCTTTAATTATTATTGTAGCAGCACTAGTTAGATTATTTCATCTTTCATATCAGACTAGAATAAGCGTAGAAATTGGAGCAGAATTAAGTAGTCGATTGTATAAAAACATGCTAGAAGATGATTTTTTAAGTCAAATTTCAAGAAATAGTAGCGTCGTGTTAAGTGGAGCTGAGAAGGCAAGGATGCTTGTTAGTCATTTAATCACACCTGTTTTAACTATTTTGACATCTTCTATTCTAATTTTAGGAATTGTTAGTACTTCTATAATTCTCAATCCCAAATTAGTGTTGTCAATATTTTTATCAATTGCTTTTATTTTATTTGCAATAAGTTATTTCACAAAAAAGATTACTAGAATTAAAAGTCAAGAATATGCTACTAAGCAATTACTTTTAACTAAATATATTCAAGAAGGATTAGGTTCATATAGAGATTTGAAAATTTATTCAACTGAGAGGTACCATTTCGAAAAATATAAAAATTCAGTTGATTCCATGCAAAAAGCTCTTGCATCAATACTTACATTAGCAGGCTCTCCAAGATTTCTAGTTGAAGGATTGGGAACAATATTACTTGTAATTATAAGTCTAGTTTCTTTTCTTCAATTAAATAATACTAATATCCAAGAAGAGACAAGTTTCAATTTATTTTTACCAACATTAGGAGCCATTGTATACGCAGTTCAAAAACTATTACCATTATCTCAAAATTTGTATAGTTCGATAATTACTATTCGTGGAGGCCAAAAGAGTGTTGAAGATGTAATTACATTATTAGATAATGAAACATTTAAAGAAAAAATTAAAATACATTCAGATGGATTAAGTGGAGATATATGTCTTCGGAATGTATATTTCAGATATTCAAATACCAGTGAATATATTTTGAAGAATATAAATCTAAATATTAAGAAAGGAAGTGTTGTTGGCATAGTTGGCAAATCAGGGCATGGGAAAAGCACCTTAATTGATGTAATTATGGGTCTATTAAATCCAGAGCAAGGTAAAGTACTCATAGGAAATGTAGAAATATCAAGACAAAATTCTCACTTATGGCATAAAAAAATTGCATATGTGCCACAAACAATTTATCTATCAGATACAACAATTGCTGAAAATATTGCAATTGGTGAAGAAAAAGAAAAAATCGATTTTACTCGATTAATCGAATCTTGTAAACGAGCTGGAATTTTTGATTTTGTTCAAAATTTAGAAAATGGGTTTGACTTTATAGTTGGTGAAAGAGGAGAGGGGTTCTCCGGAGGCCAAAGACAAAGAATAGCATTAGCGCGAGCATTTTATAAAAATGCGGAATACATTTTTCTCGATGAAGCAACAAACTCTTTAGACAAGGAAACTGAGTCAAACATTTTAAAATTACTTTTCGAAAGCGATAAAAAGGAAACAATTATTATAATTACCCATGGGATTGAATCAAATAAATATTTTAGTCAAACGATTAAAATAATTAATGGAAAAATTGTAACATAGAAGATACTTTTATTTAAAAATAATTATGAAAAATAAATTCTTAAACTTTTTTAGAGGAGAGAACCAATCATTTTATACTGGTGTATTTTTTAATTCTCTCCCCATATACATTAAAAAGTATATATATATAAAAAGATTCCTAAATTATTTAGACAAAGATATTTTATTGAAAATTTTAAGTTTAAATAAATTAAAAAATGTATTAGTTTTTGATTGCGGTGGAAATGTTGGATTGTGGACTGACATTTTCATAACCTTCGGGCATAGTGTAAAAGTCTTTGAGCCAAGTAAAGCTTGTTATTCATATATTAATAATCGATTTAATGGTAATTCTAATGTGGAAGTATTTCCAATTGCGTTGTCAAATTTTAAAGGAAGACAACAATTTTATAATGGGAATTCAACTTTCTCTGAAAGTGGGTCATTAAATATGTTAAAAAATAATGTTTCTGATATTAATTTTTCTTCTGTTAATGTTGACAAGCTATCAACTTATATAAGAAGATATAATCCGAATTTTGTTAAAGTAGATGTAGAGGGTAGTGAAATAGAAATTCTTGAAGATTTATTATTAAATCTTACAAATGAGGAAATACTAGGTTCATTTTTCGCGATAGAAACACACGAGAAAAAAATACAAGGTCTTGATAAGAAATTACAAATTTTAAAGAAGGAAATATCTGATAGAGGATTGGCGAAGTCGTTCAATTTCAATTGGAGATAAATTTATGGAAAAAATTTGTGTAAGATGGTCAAGGCATATTAGAGGGGGTACAAATTTTCCTCTTAGCTTGATAGTTAATTCTATATTAAAGGATAATTTTATCTTTTGTGAAAAATTTAAAAAGACGTACATAAAAAAATATAAATATTTCATTTATGTTGATATGTTTACTGAAAATACAGCAAATAATATTTCTATTGTAAATGAAATATTATTATTGAATGAAAACAATCTAAATGTATTTTATTTAGAATCAAACGATTCTCCTGAAGTAAAATTTCCGCAATTTGTTAAATTATTTAAGCTTTGGTTTAAAAAACAGTTGTATAATGATTTAAATAATTATTTGAAATCATTTGATGGAGGTACTTTATATTCAGAATTTTATATTAAAAAATATAGTTTAAACGATGAAAATCATTATAGATCAAAACCTATGGATTGTAATGATTTAAATAAATTAGACTTATTTTGGAATATTTTAATTGGGCCATACCCTATAAAAAGGTTCAAACAATCATTATTGAGGAGGGGTATTGCTATTTTTGGAGCTAGTTATTTTAAATTATTTTGTCCAAAAATATTTAAGATGAACGAAACAATCTTTCCCAAAAGTTTATTTTGCCATGGAAGATTCAGCAACCATAAGAATTATTCTGAAAGTATTGGATACCAAAGGTTTCTTTTAAACAATGAAATTCATAAAGAAGAATCTGTTCTAACTGGGTATATCAGGCAAAAAGATTATAATAGAGAACTAGCACAGTGTCAAATGGCACTAAGCCCTTTTGGATGGGGTGAAATTTGCCACAGAGATGCGGAGGCAATTCATAATAAAGTTCTTTTATTAAAGCCAAATATGGATCATATAAAAACTATTCCAAATATTTATATAAAAGATAAAATGTATATAAGTTTAAATTGGGATTTATCGAACTTACAACAGGTTCTATATTATTTGAAAAAAAATTCAAATAATATAGAAAAAATATCTAATGAGGCATATAATTTTTTAAAAACTGAAACCAATTCTTTTGACAAGTTTGTTTTATCTTTTTACAATAAGATAGTATCATATGAATCTAGGTAGTTTAACTTCAAAAGAAATTTTATTTATGCGAAAGCCACAACCATATGGTGGCCCTGGTTCATTTCAAAGACAATTAGAAGCTCAATTTCTGGCAACAGGATACAAAATTCTACATTATAGAAAATTTATATTACGGAAAATTGAAAATATTATTGTCTTTAGTTCAACAAAACACATACATTTTCTTATTTATCAATATTTATGCGGTTCGAATATTATTTTGAGACTAGATGGTTTAAATAAAAAACATAAATTTAATAAAGTAAATATTTTTTATTTTATTTATTCTGAAATTGATAATTTTTTAACTTATGTTATTGCTCAATATATAGCTTCTGTTATTATTTTTCAAAGTGAATATATTTTAAATGAATGGAAAATGAAAGGATTCAATGTGCGAAATAAAAAAATAAAAGTCATATTGAATGGGGTAGATACGAATCAATTTTACCCAATGAACAAAAATAGGTATGTTGATAAAATTTGTGTGGTTGAAGGTTCAATTGATGATTTAGTTGCTGTTAATATTTTAAACAATCTTAAAATTGAATGTCATGTTTATGGCAAAATTGACAAATTTTATAGAGATAAGGTGACTAATGATTTTGTTAAATTTTTTGGAGTATTTTCTAGAGATAAAATGGCAGATATTTTGAATGATTATAAAGTTTTCTTATTGCTTGAGGTAAATCCACCTTGTCCCAATTCGCTAATTGAGGCAATGTCTTGTGGTTTAATTCCTGTTTCATTTAAATCTGGATCTGTGAGTGAAATAATTACTGGTACTGACACTTTTTTAATTGAATATGAAGGTAATCCTGAAAAGTATGATATTCCAAATTTGGAAAATCTGAATACTACCATTTTAAAAGCAATTGAAAGTTTTGAATATTCTTCTAATTATTATAGAAAATTAGTTTTAGAGAAGATGAATATTAATAATGTTTCAATGCAATATCTGAGTTATTTAAATGATATTTTTTAGTAAAATTCACCCATCAATTTTTTTAGTATAACTATTTATTTCCAATTTCTTAAGTGAATATAAATGATTAAAAAAGTAGTTTTGATAGATAGTGAAAAGTCAATAATTTTTAATGGTAAGTTAAAAGGTTTCATTGAGATGTTGAGTAGGTCATTTGACATCTTAAGAATATCTCAAAATCAGATCGATACAATTCTTTTTGAAGAAACTAATTCAAAACACTTTATTTTTATTGAACCGCGTCAAAAATTAGATTATGATTTATTTCAAAAAATTAATTTAGATAAATTCATTGTCTTATTTAGTTGTAATCATTTCATGGTTACAAATTTTGCTACAAAAAGTTTCATAAAAAATAATCATCAAAAATTAATCTTTCAAGTTGAGAATATAGCTAGTTTAGCAAGTATTAAATATTTTTTTGAAATCCCAGATAAAGATTCAATAAAATATATATTAGTTCCGCCTGTATTAGATACTTTTGAATCAAATATTAATCTTAAAAATATTTTGTTGACAAGAAAAATTAATAATGATATCATGATAGCTGGGGCAATTTACGTTCATCAATGGTATAAAGATAATTATCTAGGATTCTGGTGGCAAAACAAATTCAACGTAAATGATTATTTCCCCAATAGAAAACTTCTCTATGATTATAGTATTCGATTTAAAGCTTTCAATAATTATTCTAGAATTATTTTTCGGAATGATGGAATTTTTTGGTACCTTAATAAAATTTCATCTTTTTTTAAATTTGATTTTTGGTTTAAAGAGAAAGTTAATTACTATAATTTGAATCTAAATGATGGGTTAATAAATTCAAGTTTTTTCTGGGGAGTTAATGATATTTTTGGCGTTTTACCACAAATTTGTTTTCAAGCAATGAAAGCAGGTTGTGTTATTGTTGGTACGAATAGTAGCACATTTAAATCTTTAGGGTTCATTGATGGTATAAATTATATAAGTATTGGATCCGATTTTTCAATTGATAATATTGAAAAGTCTATAAATAGAATTAACCAATTGCATGAAAATGAAATTCGAACTCTTTCAAGAAATAGTTCTATGTTAGTAGAAAAAATTGAGTTAGATTGTGAATGTAGAATAAGTGAGTTTTATAATAGTAGTTTATTCAACAGTAGACTAGTTGATTTTTGAGATGTCAAATAATTTAAAAATCAGTTTATTTTTTATAGGCACTTTATTGCCCTTGTTCGATAATGGCTTTTTTATTGAGCAAACATACATTTATTTAATCATTAATTTGATTCTTTATTTATCCTGCGTTTTAAAAAGCAGAAATACTTTAATCCTTCTTTCTCCTTTGAATTTTATTTACCTTTATTGTCAAATATCCTTAATAATTGGTGATTATGCTTTCTATAATGATTTGGTTAAGCACGCTAATCTAACAAATGATTTTTTAAATGTTAATCGTGTCAATCGCAGATTAGTTTTAGCATTGTATCAAATACTTCTTTTCTCTTTCACTTTTTACTTTTTATTAAATATTAATATTTTCATTAATGTGCTTAAATCAAAATTTAATGATCAATATATTATTAAAAATATTTCTAATTTAAGTTTAAAAAATAAGGTTTCAATTCCTTTATTTTGTTTGCCATTTCTTTTTTTTAGTTATTATTTAGACACACCATTTTATTCCGGATACATTTCTCATTATTTTGTTTTGTATTTTGTTATAAGTTTGATAGTAATTTTTAGAAAAAAATCATATTTTATATTTTCTGTGCTGATTAGCGTTTTAATTATGATTTTTACTTTTTATGGAGATCGAAGAGAAATTATTTACTTTTTATATGCCTCACTAATTGTATATGTACTTTTTTTCTATGAGTTTAAATTGAGTATACCTAAATCACTACTTTTATTTTTTGCGACTTTAATTCTTGTATTAAGTACAACTATTTTTAGAGTATTGTTTGATGCTGAAAGTTTTTACACCAATAAATTTAATGATTTTTATTTAATTTTTATAAGTTATTTTGATATTGAATTATTTACATATTTTATTGTTGTAAATTTTGATATAGCTAACTTTTATGTCCATGGTCTTAATTCCATTAATGCGGTATTAAATGATTTTTCTTTAGTAACTTTTGGATCAACATTATTAAAAGGGTTACTAATATTTTTACCAAGATCATATTTCCCTTTTAAACCTGATTCTATGTTAACATTATACACTACTTATGTTGATCCATTACATAGAGATTTAGGAAATTCTTACCCAGTAAATTTTATTGCTGAATTATTCTGGAATTTTCATATTTTCTCTTTAGTTGTTATTTTTTTTCTAGGCTATTTAATTCATAGGATAACTATTATGTTTTTGTTTAAATTTAAATCTAATATAGATAAAAGCTTAATATTTAGACTATCGTTTATCGGACCCTTTTTGAGTTACATAAGGGGTGCAGGAGTAGAATATATAATTTACAGTGCATTTATATTTTTCATTATTTTTATTTGTCATTCTATACAAGATAGAATATTAAAAAAATTCGTTTAGTTATATTTATATTTAGTATTTTAAAAAGTAACATTTTCATTAAAGATTTCAAATAAGTAATCATAATTTAAACCATCCTTTATGTTAGACAACAGCCAGCATTCATGCCCGATTTGTAATTCGAAAAACGTGACCAAATTTAATAGTTATAAACATTTTTGCTACTCTTGCGGAGATTGCAATAGTATTTATCATGAAAAGAAAAATGGTCTTTATTTTTTAGAATATATTTTCCCATCTAAATTAGCTTATAAAATTTTACCACAAAAGGCTTTTCTACGTCTATATCATGCTCCAAAAGATTATAAACCTTCATCTTTTTATGATATTTATAGTGCAGAATGTCAATCTCCTAATTCTATAAGAAAGTCAGAGATAGATGAATTAATCGATAATCTAGCTTTGATTGATGAAACATTTCATGATAAAAAGATATTAGATATTAGTGGTGGACCAGGTTTAGTAGTAAAAGAATTAGGAAATATTGCTAAAAGAGCTGTAGTAACTGAATATAATGATTCAGCTACAGATGCTATGTCTAAAGTACTTGGAATTGAAGCTTTCAAGTATAGTTACTTGACTGATAAATTGGACAATATATTTGATGAAAAGTTTGACATTGTACTTATTAGATCGTCAATTATTTTTTGTGATGACTTAGAGAACTTAGTTGAATCAGTAAATACTATTTTAGAAGATGGTGGAATTGTTTTTGTAGAGACAATTATACCTACTTTAGGTGAAGTATTTTGGTGGCAACAGATGGAATTCAAATTTCCAAGAATTTATTCTCAGGAGTATATTGAGAAAATATTTTATAAGTATGGTTTTTCTCTAAAATATGCACACAGAGAATATGGTAGTTATACAACTAATAAATGGCGCAGAAAAACCACTTTGGGACGAAAAATTTTCACTTGGTTTGTAGATTTTCCAATGATGTTATTTTACTATTTTATTTCACCTAAGTCTTCGATTGCAATAGATCAAAAAACTCATCATAAAATGTTGACTCAAATATGGCAAAAAAAACAATTTAAAATCGGTGATCCAAGACCTATTGTAAAAGACAGTTATGTATCAAAGGATATTCAATCCACCCATTTTACTCAGGTATATAACGGTTGGCTTAAGAAATTAAAACATAGATAGAATATAAGTGAAAAATTTGGTAATTCTACAAGGTATTCTTCCCTTTTATCGTAAACCTTTCTTTAATGAGTTGTGTAAGTTGTATAAAACAACAATAGTTCACTCTGGTTCACAACAAAGGGATGATACAGATCTGTTTATGGAAAAAATATTTCCAGTCAATACTTTAAGAAATTTAAAATGGCAAATAGGTTTATTTCAATATTTGAACACTATTAAGCCAGATATAATTATTGCTGGTGATGATTTAAAATATATAAATTGGATTTTAATAAGATATCTGTCACCAAGAAATATAATTTGGTCTTGGTGGGGTGTTGATGATAATAAAAATAAATTATTATCAAAACTAAAAGTCAAATACTTATTTCCTAGTACAGATAATTTTCTGTTTTATGATCAGCATACAATGAATAAGATTCAGAATTATGGAATTAAACATGATAGATTATTTTTAGCTAACAATACAATTCATGTTGAACAAAAGGATTTTATTAAAAATTTTGACAATCGATTTTCATTTTTGAATGTTGGATCCTTGGATGTTCGAAAGCAAAATGATATTCTAATTAGATGTTTTTCAAAATTAGTAAATACGAAAGGAAAACATTTGAAGTTGTATTTAATTGGAAACGGTACACAAAAAGACTATTTAATTTCATTAATTGATAAATATTCTATGGGTTGTAACATTTTTCTGGTTGGCAAATTAGAGAGTCAAGATGATTTAAAAAATTACTATGATTTGTCACTAGCCTCTGTTTCATTTGGACAAGCTGGATTGGCAATTTTGCAAAGCATGGCTTTTGGAGTCCCCTTTTTGACCAAAAAAAATGCAATTACTGGAGGCGAAATATCAAATATTAAAAATGGCATAAATGGAATTTTATGTGAAGATTCAGAAAAATCATTATTTGAAAGTTTAGTTTGGTGTGTCGATAATCCACAAAAATGTCAAGAGATGGGATTAAATTCTTATGAATATTATAAAGCAAATGCTACTATTTATGGAATGGTAGAAGCATTCAAAAATGCTATTGAAAAATGATTATAGTTGGTATTGATGCAACAAGAAGTCGTTCAGGTGGAGCAAAAGCACATCTGATAGGAATATTAAGTGAATTTGATCCTCTTAATTATAGAATAAAGTATATACACATTTGGGGTTACAGAGAACTGCTGGAAATTCTTCCAGATAGCCCTTGGTTAATTAAGCATTTACCTAATGAAATAAAAACTGGTTCAGTAATTAGACAGTTATGGTGGCAGTTTTGGCTTTTGCCAAAAGAGCTTAAAAAGTATAAGTGTAATGTGGTTTTTAATACAGATGCTGGTTCAGTATGTTATTTTAAACCAGGAGTAACACTCAGTCAGGATATGCTCTCTTTTGAACCTGGAGAAATGAAGCGTTTCGGTTTTTCAATTGCTCGTTTAAGATTATTATTATTATTAGCAATTCAAATTAAATCTCTTTCCAAAGCTAGTATGGCAATTTTTTTAACCAATTATGCTTCTGAGATGATTCAACGAAAGACTGGTTTATTACCAAAAAAAGTTATAATTCCTCATGGAATTGGTAAGGAGTTCCATGCACTTGGCAATACTAATAATGTAATAATTGCAAAGGATTATTACAAAGTTGTTTATGTTTCAAATGTTGCTTTGTACAAGCATCAATGGCATGTAGTAAATGCGATTAATCTGCTTCGTAGTAAAGGATATGATTTATCAATTACTTTTGTAGGTGGAGGTAAAGGAAAAGCTCAACGAAAATTTGAAAGTGAAGTTTCAAAAATTGATCATCAGGCTGATTGGATTACACAAAAAGGCTTTATGTCTCATGAAGAACTTATTAAAATATTGCGAGAATCAGATATTTTTCTTTTTGCATCAAGTTGTGAGAATATGCCTGTTACTTTATTAGAAGGTATGGCTGCTGGATTGCCAATTATTTGTTCAAATAGAGGTCCAATGCCTGAGATTTTGCAAGATGGGGGATTATATTTCAATCCTGAGTGTGTTGAAAGCATTTCAAATGCACTTAAAAATATGTTAGATAACGTAGAATTACGTAAAAAACTCGCAAGTCGATCAAAGATTCTTGCAAAACAATTTACGT
>Ga0169931_10005521_pt1 | contig 19266 bp, 17 predicted proteins | sample Kivu_15m_20L_FD_129675 | JGI IMG/M metagenome (GOLD analysis project Ga0169931, IMG submission 129675) | Freshwater microbial communities from Lake Kivu, Western Province, Rwanda to study Microbial Dark Matter (Phase II) - Kivu_15m_20L... | ecosystem: Environmental > Aquatic > Freshwater > Lake... | reverse complement strand
TTAGTAGCTGGTGAAGAAATATGTTTTTTAGTTCTCTTAGGGGCATGTTCCAAACTAAAGAATAGATTTTGAAAATCGATTAATATGCTTTGCATGGCATTTGTATCTCCCGATTGAGGGGCATGAAAAGCCTCCTCTAAACTGGAATGGGACTTATAAAACCAAGATAAAAAATGGATAAAATAAAGGGTATCTACCTCGTTGAAGGTACGATGCTTAAAATAAACAAAGGGCTTTAGATCCTTTTCTTGATGATATAAGATAAACTCATAAGGAGAATTACCCATGAGCTCCATGAGCTCCTTGCATTTTTTGAGAATTGTTTTTCTTTGTCCCCAAGCCAAAATGGCCGCAAAAAATCCCGAAATCTCTATGTCTTGCTTTTTGGAAAACATATGAGGAATCGATATTGGATCAAACTCTATAAAGCTAGGACAGTTGTACTCCATCACTTTTTCCTCTAAAAAGGCCTGGAGATTCTTCCTCATACTTCTACCAGGCATTCCCCTCCCTGAGTGCCATCAAACCATTTAAATAAAAGTTGTTGCTCTTTTTCTTCCGCCAAATGCCAATCAAAACAAGTAATAGTGGTTAGGATGCGCAAGCTATCTTTTGATGGATCGTATAGACAAATATCAAAATTAGGAAGTTCCTTTAGGTCAAGGGATTTCCACTTTTCTAAAATAAATCCCTGTTCTATTGACTTAATTTTTTTTCCAAAAACGTAATCATTCAATACCGAAGGAACCCCATCCTTTCTTCGCAACTTAACTGCGGAAGGTCCAAAGAGAATTTGCTTTTCAAGTTTAGCCTCAAAAAATTCCTGGGATTGAGGCAGAATCTCCCATTCGGTTGCTACCACGATTTTCTTGGACCTGTCGGGTTTTATCCTAGTAATTATCTTCGAGAATGTGGAAAATAAGTAGGTAATGCCTATGAAAATTAATCCAAAACTTGCCAAAATGGGATATGAAAGAATAAAAATCCCATTCCAAATCACTCGGAAAATATGGTAAAAGAATAAATGCGGTTTAGATTTCAAATTTTAGATGTAAGCCTGTAAAAATTCTATACGTTGTTAGTAGGCAATTTCCACAGGAAACCTTGCATTAACCGCCTTCAATTGATCAAATGCTGCTTGAGAAAGCTTTATCAGCAATTTTGAATTATCTCCTGTATCGGGCAAGGTTCCTACTACGCGAGCAAAAATGGTCAAGTCATTCTCTTCATTTTTTACTCGAATTACGCTTCCTACGGGAGCAGTTCTATGAAGTACCAAGTACTTTTTATGCCCTGAGGTACCCTCAATCAACTCTGCAAGCCCCATTTCCTTGGTGTTAGTGAATCCTGTTGGCACCATTGGTGTTGAAGTATTAGTAGTCTGTGTGTCAGAAGACATTACTTTCTTTTCTTCTGATAATGGAGAACTAAAATTTTTCTTCACCTTAAGGGATTGACCCACTTTTAAATTATTAGAATTTAGGGCATTCCACTGGATCAAATCTTCCACAGAAGATCCATATAGATTTGCTATGGAGAACAAAGTTTCTCCTTGCTTCACCGCATGAGCAAGCCACTCTGCAGCAGTAGAAGCAATCGGTGTAGGGCTTGAATTAGGTTGGTTTTCTACTTCCTGGTTATCTGCATTTTCTTTCTTTTCTTGACTTTCATTCCATTTACTTTCCCTAGACGCAGGCTGGCCTTCCACATTTGACGAGGGAGTGGAGGAATTCGAAGTAGAGGAAGATGAACCCTGAGTTGGAGTTGAGGTAAATACCACAAGAGATTGACCTACGATAACCTTATCAGCCGTAAGGGAATTCCAGGATTTTAAATCAACAACGGTAATTCCGTATTTTTTTGCAATGCCAAATAAGGTTTCACCTGCCTTCACCACATGACGTGTGCCGGATTTTGATTCAGTTCTTGGAATCGACACCTCTACTTGGGGAGTGACTGATTCGGACTTGTTTACCTGAACTTGCTCATTTCCGGGTATTTCATTGGTTACGGTTTCAGATGTTCCAAAAGGAATCAAGATCTTTTGATCTGCCTTCAATCCTTGCTTAAGTATTTCATTAGCACTCTGAATGGCACCTATAGGTACCGCATACCTCCTTGAAATTGAAAATAAGGTTTCCTGGTTAGACACTTGGTGAACGATGTACATTTTGTCCCCTACTCGTTGCATTCCAATGGAATCCCTTTCGTAAGTTGGCATTTCTTTGGCAATGGCAAGGCTGCATACCGCCATAAAAAAACAAAGAAAATAAAGGCGGACGAATGGAAACATAGGAATCGAAACGTTTGGGGTGATTAAAAAGAAAACTCTTAATTAGCTAACAAAAATAATGCTAAAAAAAGTCAGTAACTAAAAAATGACTTACTTCCGAAATAAAAGCTTTGCTTGGATGTAAGGTTAGTTTTTGTATTTAACTATAGAAGGATAGCCTTCAAATTGCTATCTTTTGATTTGAAAATTTTAGGCATGTATCGAAACCTTCTTTTTCTTCTTTTAGGACTTATTTCCTCTACAAGTGTACTCTTTGCTCAAGGAACCGGGAAAAAGGTTTTTACCTTCACTATAGATCAAGACATAGATCCCGTGATGAATCGTAGGGTACAATTGGCTATGGAACAAGCTGAATTACAAAAAGCGAACCTAATCTTAATCGAAATGGACACCTATGGTGGTGCTGTGACCGATGCGGATGAAATTCGAACGCGAATTTTAGAATCTAAAATCCCTGTTTATGTCTTTATCAATAAGGACGCTGCATCTGCTGGAGCCCTCATATCTATTGCCTGCGATAGCATCTATATGGCCCCTGGATCTAGTATAGGTGCTGCTACAGTGGTCAATGGAGCTGACGGTGCTGCTGCTCCTGACAAGTACCAATCCTACATGAGGTCCATGATGAGAAGTACAGCAGAAGCCACGGGAAGAGATCCTAGCATTGCAGAGGCCATGGTAGACGAAAAAATAGTTATTGAAGGAATTTCTGATTCAAGTTCAGTCGTTACATTTTCTGTTTCTGAGGCCATAGCCAATGGATTTTGCGAAGGGGAGTTTTCAAGCCTATCTGCCATCCTGGAAGCTCAAAACCTAAGCGATGCTACCGTAATTGCCTACGAGGAGAAGGCTATTGATTCCATTATTGGATTTTTCTTACATCCAGCAATAAGCGGAATTCTGATTTTAATGATCATAGGAGGAATTTATTTTGAATTGCAATCACCAGGGATTGGATTTCCTTTGGTCCTTGCCATATTAGCCACCTTGCTGTATTTTATTCCCTATTACCTCAATGGTTTGGCAGAAAACTGGGAAATATTGGCCTTTATAGTAGGTATTATTCTGCTTGCTGTAGAATTGCTTGTGCTGCCCGGATTTGGGGTATTTGGTGTGGCGGGTATAGTGTTGATCTTGACTGGATTAGTTCTGGGAATGCTCCCAAACGAAGTGTTTAATTTTGAATATGTACCTACCTCCCAACTTCTCTCCTCGATACTCACCGTAATCCTTGCCTCATTGGCATCCGTGGGAGTTCTGATTTGGCTTACGCCCAAAGTGAATCAATGGGGTGCTTTCAAGCACCTGACTCTAGCAGGCACGCTAGATCGGGATGCAGGTTACGTAGCATCTAACTATGCCAATGACCTATTAGGTAAAATAGGAAAAGTACATTCTCGCCTAAGGCCTAGTGGCAGAATAGTGATTGATGGAGTAATTTACGATGCTTATTCTAGGGGAGAATTCTTAGATGAAGGTGAAAACATAGTAGTAATATCTACCGAGGGAACTTCCTTGCGGGTAAAAAAAATAGAAACCTAAGCTAAATGTTTAATTATTTTTGAACCATTAGAATCGAATAGGAAAATAAATCAGAGAAAGAAGTACAGGTACTGAGGACTTACATAAAATACTTAATAGCCTGCTGCAATTGATCCAAAAGTGAAGGAAATGATGTCAATATTCTTTCTGCATTTTCCCAACTAAAGAGTTGCCCATGAATAAATGGAATAGAAGAATATACACCTACTTCGCAGGGGCATCTTTTTTGCTAACCTTCTTTATGATATTTCCTTTTTTTCTCACTTGCATTTGGGTCCCTTCCTGGAAAAAGTGGGGAAGGAAAATCAACCGAATCTGGGCAAAGGTTTATTTTTCGATGATTTTTTTACCTGTAGAGGTAAAGACAGAGGAAAAATTGAAAAAAAATGTTCCATACATTTTTTTAGCCAATCACTTTAGTTACCTCGACGTAGCCATGATGGGATTTGTCCCTGGAGATGTTCTTTTTGTAGGAAAAGCATCTATCCGGAAAATTCCATTTTTTGGATATTACTTCAAAAAGCTACATATAGCTGTCGAACGAAGCAATGTGAAAAGTAGGGCCGAGACCATGAGAAGATCAGTAGAAGCCTTAGAAAACGGTAGTGGAATCGTATTATTTCCTGAGGGTGGCATCTACACCGATAACCCTCCTTACATGGTTCCTTTCAAAGATGGGGCCTTTCGCTTATCCATAGAAAAACAAATACCTATCGTACCAGTCACCCTGTCGTACAATCATGTAATTTTACCCAATGAAAAGGAAATTCTTTTTCGAAGGTCTCCTGCCAAAATGGTCATTCATGCACCTCTTCATCCACAAGAATTTGAATCCTTAGAATCTATTAAATCATCGTGTTTCGAAGTAATACAAAGGCAATTGCTACTAGATAATCCTGAATCAAAATTGAATCTTTCAAAACGCGAAAACTTGGCTTAAGGTAAAGCCCATACCATCATGACGCTTGATAAAACAGCCCTCAAGAAAATTGCTCAATTGGCAAAGTTGGAATTTGATCCGAATGGAGAAGAACGCATGCTAAAAGACATGAAGCAACTCCTTAGCTGGGTAGAGCAACTCCAAGAAGTAGATACGCAGAACGTAGAGCCCCTCACCAGCATGACTTCAGAAATCAATGCTTTTAGGGATGATAAGGTAGGTCGTCATTTAGACCAATCCTTAAAAAATGCCCCACAACAAGACGGTAGTTTTTTTAAAGTTCCCAAAGTGGTAGAGTAGACCCTTCATGAATTCCTTACCTAAAAAATCTATTCTTTCTATTCCAACCACCATTTTCCTAGGGATAGGATGTTTACTCGCTTTCTCTTCTCGGATGGGAATACAACTTCCCTATCCTAACCTTCAGTTGGCTTCTTTTTTAGATAGGTTAGCTGTACCCTTCAATGCAGTAGACTTAGGTGTTTTTGTGGTACCCATTGAAGTGGATTTGGTTTTGGTTTTTCAAAATTATCACGCCTTACCACTCCCCTTTACCCTTATAGAAAGCTTTATTTTTGGAAGCGTGGTCCTTTTAATCTCCATTACCACACTTGCATACATCAGTCAATTTCAAAGAATTCAATTTTTAGGGGCAGGAATTGGGTGGATTATCCTGCTTACCTTATTCAATGCCAATGGCCTAAATGTAGGAGGAGCTAATGCCAACATCCCTCTCATTTTACTACTGATTGGATCTCTAGGTCCCACGATTTACCTTCATTTTTGGAGTACTAGCTTGTCATTTTGGAAAAGATGGCTACTAATCGCTGTTTCTACGGGATTGGCCGTTGGGCTACTTTGCAATTTAAGTTCCATACCCCGGCCTGGACTTTACCTTGCCGAACAAAGCTTGATCTTGGCTTTAGGATTGAGTTTGGCTTGGGTAGCTTGGCAAGGGCATGGATTACTTTCTGGAAGTATCCTAGTGATCTCAAAAGCCAATCGGGGTTTAAAAACTAAGATTTGGATTCAAATCGGAGGTGTGGGAATCTTTTGGCTTGGGCTTCTTTTTTGTTTGGTGCTTCAACTGAGTGGAGATCTGAGCTTAGGATTTCCTGCGTCCTACAGCCTCTGGCTTTTGTTTCCATTAGGAATTTTAGGGTGGATATCAACCCAAGAAAAAATCAAGCAGTCAGCATCTTTGGTAGGAAATTTAAAAGAGTTATCTGGGCTATATATCCTTGGGTTTGGACTTTCCCTATGGACAACATGGAAAATTAGCATAGCCGCTAATCAAGCTGCAGAAGATCTTTTTACCCATATCTTTTTGTATTCCCAACTTGGGTTTTCCTTGTTTTTTTTCATTTACCTGTTGGTGAATTTCTCCCCCCTACTCAAAGAGGGTAAAGCAGTACATCTCGTACTTTACAAACCCTTTGTATTGCCCTACTATCACCTTCGCTTAGGGGGAACGATTGGTATTTTGGTACTCATCACCTACCTGGATGCCATTGTAGCCAACCAAGTCCGCTCCACCACAAGCAATATCTTAGGAGATTATTACTACCAAACGGAAGAGCCCTTGGCAGCAAGTATATTTTATGAAGATAGTTGGGATCAGTACCGTCACAACCCGAAGGCCAAGTACCTGCTGGCCCAGCTTCTCCTGCAGCTCAAGCAGCCTACCCTAGCAAAAGAACACCTAGAAGAAAGTTTTGCTGAAGCCCCACAAGTAGACAATATTATCCTTCATAGCGAACGCTTACAGAGAGAAAATAAACCCTTGGAGGCCTTGTATTATTTGGAAAATGGCTTAAAAATATTTCCCAATAATCCTTATTTAAGCCAAAATCTTGCTTTAGTATACACCCTGTTACAGCGTAAGGAAGATGCCTTGGCCTTGATCACCGATAGTCCCTCCACCACCACCATTTTACCCTCCACTTGGTTGGCCCTGCAGCTCAAACTGGGAAATGTTCCCGACCTCACGCACTATCGGGATAAGGATTTGGTAAGCCTGATCAATGAAGTAGCGGCTCGTAGAAAAAAAGGAGCAGAAGTTTCCCAGGAAGAATGGGAAAAGCTTAGGTCCTTAATCGAAAAAGAATCTTCTCCCATGTTGATTCATGCCGGCTATAGAAATTTATTGGCTACCCCAAATTTGAATGATCCTAGCAAGGAGATTGCCTTATTAGATTCCTTGGCATCACAAGAGGAATTTCTCTCCTTCTCCATGCAACTCCAGGAAACGGCCCAATTAAGGAATCTAGGAGCGGGTAAAATAGCCGATGCTATAAAAAATCTGAATGGTCTCGCTTTTAGAAACCCCGGCGATGCTGCTTATTATTTGAATCTCACTGGACTTATCCATGCCCAGCAACTTGATTTTGAAAAGGCAAGCAGAGATTTTAACTACTCTAAAGAAAAAGGCTTTTCATCCCCTTCAACCGTACATCTTGCCTTGCTTAGCCAGGATTCTTTGGCCTTAGCAAATCAAACAATAACGAGTGAAAATGACCTATGGAAGCAAAATTGGCTATCTCGATTCAATACCTCTTTGGCTGAAAAATTATTTCAAGAATGGAGATCCTTTCCCTCCTCTTCATTCAAAGAAGTGGTTGCCAAGCGACTTCTAGCACAAAAAGCACATGGTTTAAATTCAGACCAACTCCAATCCCTTGCCTCTTACCTCAAAGAGAGTAATTCAATTCCTGATGAACTTTTAGTTTTTTTTAAGCAAGTCAATTGGACCAATCCCAGTTCCCTAAAACCTTACCTGGAATTTTTGAATGTTGGCGAGGCCCTAACGGCCAATCCCTACCTTACTCCCCTAGTCTTGAGCGCTTCGGATCAAGAAAAGGACCTGTTGGCTCGCTATGAAATTCTAAATTCTGCAAGTGAATTCAACAAAGATCCCCAACTATGGATGCGAAAAATTGAGGCTGCAAGCCAATTGGGATTGGTGAATTATGCCAATGAAGCCCTGCTTCAACTCAGAGAATGGATGCCAGATGACACCATTCAATCCAAAACAGCTACCAAGAATTAAGACTTTTGTTGTATTTTTAACACCATCTCCGCATCGAGAAGAATACTAAACCACTAGAAAAGAAAAATTAACATGAGCAAGGTCATTGAAACCCAGGAAATCAACAAAACCTATAAAATGGGTTCTGAAATAATTCAAGCGCTTAAGTCCGTAAGTATCACTGTAGATAAAGGCGAATATGTGGCCTTTATGGGTCCTTCAGGATCAGGAAAATCAACTTTGATGAACATTATCGGTTGCCTTGACTCCCCTACTTCAGGAACCTATATTTTGGCAGGCAAGGATGTAAGCGATATGAGCGAAAACGAACTTGCTGATATCCGAAATAAAGAAATTGGCTTTGTTTTTCAAACCTTCAACCTCCTTCCTAGAGCTACCTGCTTAGATAACGTAGCCCTTCCCTTGGTATACGCAGGCTATTCCAAAGCAGAGCGTGAAGAAATCGCTTTCAAAGCCTTGGAAAATGTGGGATTGGCAGATAGAACAAGTCATAAGCCCAATGAGCTATCCGGAGGACAAAGACAACGTGTGGCCATTGCCAGGGCATTAGTCAACAGCCCCTCTATCATTCTTGCCGATGAGCCTACAGGTAATCTAGATTCAAAAACTTCCTATGGAATTATGGAACTCTTTCATGAGCTTCATTCCAAAGGAAATACCATCATTATGGTTACCCACGAAGATGATATTGCCCATTATGCCCACCGTGTGGTCAGGCTTAGGGATGGTTTGGTGGAGTCAGACAAGGTCAATCCCAACCCTACCCGAGGAGTGGCAGTTCCTGCCTAATTGCTTTTGCTCTCAGGCCTCAACATAAAATCCATTCGTAGTTGAAATAAGAAGTAAATGAAAATCTATACCAAAACAGGAGACCAAGGAATCACTTCACTTTTAGGTGGGGTGCGTGTGCCCAAATCAGACCTACGTATAGATGCCTATGGATCAATCGATGAATTGAACTCCTACATTGGCTTGCTAAGAGATCAAGAAGTAAATCATAAAAGAGCTATCGTTCTCAAAGAAATTCAAGACAGGTTATTTACCATCGGAGCTGATTTGGCCACAGTACCTGGCAAAGAAAATGTGAAAAAACCTGATTTATTTGCAAAAGACATTGAACTCTTAGAAGCAGAAATCGATGCCATGGATGAGGAATTACCTGTATTGACTGCATTTATTCTTCCAGGAGGTCACCCTTCTGTATCCTTTTGCCATTTGGCTAGGACAGTGTGTAGGCGAGCAGAACGGGTGGTGGTAGAACTGGCCTCTGAAGAACATGTTTCAGAATTGGTAATTCGCTATTTAAATCGACTCTCCGATTACCTTTTTGTGCTAGGTAGAAAAATGTGCCAAGAGTTGCATGTGGAAGAATTGACTTGGAAGCCTAGGAGGTAATGCCTACCTTATAAAATCTCATTGAACTAGAAAATTATAGCCCAACCTCACCATTTTCCTTTTGCCTATGGCTTCTCCCATTTCCATCTCCGTACATAAAACTCCTCATTCAAAAATCAAGGAAATTGACTTTTCCTCCTTGGTGTTTGGTAAAGTAGTCTCTGACCACATGTTTGTGGCGGATTATAAGGATGGAAAATGGGGTGATTTTAGAATAGAACCCTATGGACCTATGGAAATTTATCCCGCAAATGCTACCCTCCATTATGGGCAAGCCATCTTTGAAGGGATGAAAGCCTACAAAAATGTGAAGGGAGAGGTGTTGGTGTTTAGAGCTGAAGCAAATGCCAGAAGGTTAAATGAGTCAGCAAAAAGAATGTGCATGCCCCAGATTCCAGAGGAAATATTTTTGGAAGGGCTAAAAAAATTGTTGGACTTGGATAGGGATTGGGTGCCCCAAGAAAAAGGTTCTAGTCTATACATTCGTCCATTTATGTTTGCCATGGACAATTATATCAGTGTAAAACCCTCTGAAACGTACCGATTTATGATTTTTACTTGTCCTGTAGGTGCATACTACAGCAAACCCGTATCGGTAAAGGTAGAAACTACCTACACCAGAGCAGTAGAAGGGGGTACAGGGGAAGCCAAGGCTGCAGGCAACTATGCCGCATCGCTCTATCCTGCATTACTGGCTCAAAAGGAGGGATACGACCAATTGCTGTGGACCGACGGCAAATCCCATACCCAGATCGAGGAAAGTGGTACTATGAACGTGATGTTTAAAATCAATGGAAAAGTAATCACAGCACCTACCACCACAGGGACTATCCTGAAGGGGGTAACAAGAGATTCAGTCATTCAACTTGCCAAAGACTGGGGTCAAGCCATTGAAGAACGATTTCTTACCGTAGCTGCCTTGCAAGAAGCCTTAGAAAAAGGAACCCTAGAAGAAGCATTTGGAGTAGGGACTGCAGCAACCATAGCTTTTATCGAAAAGATACAAATCCAAGGGAAAGACTACCTTCTACCCCCCTATTCTTCCCATTCTTTTTCTAAAAAAGTACTTGCTGCATTGGATGGAATCAAATACGGGGAGATATCAGATCCCCATTCCTGGATCATAAAAATCTAACCTAGATCCGTCTAGTCATGAACAGGAGAGCCTGTTTTTTATCCTTTAAAACTTTGCTTTTATGGGCTTTGCTGGGGATGTTAGGTTTGGAAAAAGCCCACTGCCAAGGAGAAAAATTTATCCTACTCAAAAGAGGAAATAATCAGCATACCCAACTTCGATTCTATCCTGGGGAAACCCTTACTTATAAAAGTAAAGCCCTGGGATATTTTGTCAGCGATGTGGTGGTAGACATAGATACGGACTATATCTACCTTTCGGAAAATATACTCAAGCCCTCCGATCTTGTGGCTATTGATATCCGGGACAAGGACCCAAGAAATAGGTCCTTAAAACAGCTATCCACCTTATTTTTGGGAGCAGGAAGCATGGCCATTGCCTTGGAAGGCATCAATAATCTTTACCTGGAAAATAGATTTTACATAGATCCTGGCTTGGCTTCTGTTTCGGCAGTGCTCTTGGGAGTAGGTGTTGGATTAATCCCCTGGAAGTACACCTATTTTACCCTCTCTTCAAAAAATAAAGTGCAATTGGTGGAATTAGGCATGTAGTAATATAGATTTCTGGTAAAAGCCATATTTTTTATAGATTTTTGCAACTTCATTTAACCACTAGAAAGATGACTTCAGACCAACTGAAAGACTTGAAAGCCCGCACTTCGGCTTTGAGGAGGTCCTTTGACTACGATCGTAAGAAAGTAGAAATTCAAGACTTAGAGGCAGTTTCGGCCCAAGCAGACTTTTGGAGTAATCCTGAGGAAGCAGAAAAGACCATGAAGCAAATCCAGGCGAGAAAAGGATGGACGACTTCTTTTGAATCCTTGGATCAAAAAATACAAGATCTTGACGTACTGTATGAATTTTTCTCAGCGGGAGAGGTATCTGAAGATGAAATTAAGGAAGACTACTCCAAAGCAAAAGAGGCCGTTGAAGAATTGGAATTGAAAAAAATGCTTTCGGCTGAAGAGGACCAACTCAATGCGGTGATAGAAATCAATCCAGGTGCAGGAGGTACAGAAAGCAACGATTGGGCGTCGATACTCATGCGCATGTTCATCATGTGGGGCGAAAAAAATGGGTTTAAAGTAAGTGAAATTGACCTACAGCCCGGAGAAGTTGCAGGCATCAAATCGGCAACCCTACTTTTTGAAGGATCCTTGGCCTATGGATTCTTAAAATCAGAAACAGGGGTACATCGCCTGGTACGGATCTCTCCTTTTGATTCAGGAGGAAGAAGACATACTTCTTTTGCTTCCGTTTACGCTTATCCGGAAGTAGACGATTCCATTGAAATCGAAATCAATCCTGCAGATGTAGAACTGCATACCTCCAGATCAGGGGGTGCAGGTGGACAGAACGTAAATAAGGTAGAGACCAAAGTGCAACTTACCCACAAACCCACGGGAATAGTGGTCGTTTGTCAGGTGGAGCGCTCTCAATTGGCCAACAGAGAAAAGGCCATGCAAATGCTTAAGTCTAGATTGTACCAATTGGAGTTGGAAAAGAGAAACGCTGAAATCGCCAAGATTGAATCTTCCAAGCTTCGGGTAGACTTTGGTTCACAAATCCGAAACTACGTGCTGCATCCCTACAAACTGGTCAAGGACAATAGAACAGGACATGAGACCTCCGATGCGCAAGGAGTATTGGATGGAGGCTTAAATGAATTCATGAAAGCTTATTTGCTCGCGCAAAGTGAGGAGGATGCCTCAAAAAATTAATTGAATCGCCGGAGAGATCTTCTTCGGCCTTTTATTTTCCTATATTTCTTTCATGAGGATTTTACCCACCTTTTTCACTCTTGATTTTTTCTTACTCTGCATGAGTAGCTTTTTATTTTTTTCAAGTTTCAATATGATCATTCCTGAACTCCCCTCCTACCTGAGCGCCATGGGAGGAGAAGATTACAAAGGCCTAATAATTGCACTATTCACTCTATCAGCAGGGCTCTCTAGGCCTTTTAGTGGGAAGTTAGCTGATCAGTTAGGTAGAATTCCAGTGATGATGGTGGGAGCTGGGGTATGTTTTGTGGTGAGCCTGCTCTATCCTGTGCTCAGCTTTGTAGGAGGATTTTTGTTTTTGAGATTTGCACATGGTTTTTCCGCAGGATTCACCCCTACGGGAGCTTCGGCCTATGTGGCAGATATTGTTCCGTTTTATCAACGAGGCGAAGCCATGGGATTGCAATCTCTGTTTGGATCTTTGGGTATGGCTGCAGGGCCAGCCATAGGTGGCTGGATTGCAAGTTATTGGCCCGTTGAAGTTTTGTTTTATTGTTCTTCATTCACCTCGATTTTTTCCATTTTAATTTTATTGAGGCTTAAAGAAACGCTTACAGAAAAATCTGCATTTCAGTGGAAGATGTTTTCCCTTAAAAAAGATGAATTGATTGAAAAAAGGGTTCTTTTGCCTTCAGGAATACTTTTTTTATCTGTCTTTTCTTTTGGGGTAGTGCTTACCATCATTCCCGACCTTTCCACCCACTTGGGGATACAGAATAAAGGACTCTTCTTTGCTGTTTTTACCTTGTCATCCTTAGGAGTTCGTTTGATCGCAGGCAGAACCTCCGATCGTCTGGGTCGTGTAGTGGTGATGCGGGTAGCCAGCCTAGTCATGGTAGCAGCCATGCTGGCCATAGGATTTGCTACAAGTAAAACCATCTTGCTTTGCTCCGCAGTACTATTTGGTGCTGCAGTAGGCATGTATAGCCCTACCACAACGGCATGGGTGGTGGACCGATCTCTTGATCAATTTAGAGGCCGAGCCTTGGCAACCATGTATATTTTTCTAGAAGTGGGTATAGGACTGGGTGCCATAGTAGCTGCATGGCTTTATGATAATAACCCGAAAAACTTCCCACTCGTGTTTTTCTTTGCTGCTGGTGTAGCAGCTCTTGGTTTTCTGATCTTAATGGGAACCAAAAGAGATCAAAAAATAAAGTACCCAATTTAATTTCCTAAATAATTATTTGGCCTGGGTATGGGCATTATGGTCCGTTGACGTCCGTTAAAATAAGTTACTTGGCTACCATCAAAAAAGGCACCTTCCTCAAGCATGATGCGCACATCCTTCTGCCATTCCTTGACATAAACCACCGCGTTTAATTCTATGGCATACCCAGTAGATGCATGAAGAGGAAAATCCCCTGCACCAGGGGTATCCCCTTGGTTGTCCCACATGCCTATGGTAGGACCTGCTGCATGCCCATAATATCCCAAGGGATGCGTATAAATACTCCCCCTAATCCCTTCCTTTTGCATTTGTTCTCGAGCGGCTTTCAAAATTTGATTTCCTGTTCTACCCACAACAAACTGGGATGTAAGGATATCTTGTAGGCGATTTCCCACTTGAAATGCCTCCTGCAAGTACTTGGGTACCTCTGATTCTCCTGGCTTGAGTACATACGCCAATTCCTGAGTATCTGTATTGAGCCGTAGATAACTGATTCCAAAGTCAATATGAAGTAAATCGCCTGGGAGAATGACTTGTTCGCTAGGTCGCTGAGCAAATGAACGCAGGGCTTCTTGAGAGCTGGGGTCTGGTCTTTGAATATCTACCGTGGGATGAAACCAGGTATCCAACTTCATTTCTTTTATTTTTTCTCTGTAAAACCAAACTACATCTTCTGTGGTGGTTACTCCTGGAGTAATGACCCGCTCAGACAAACCTTCTGATATGATGTAATGGGCCAATTCTTGAATATGTTTGTAGCTGGCCATTTCAGCAGGTGTTCTTGTCTCCAGCCACCTAACCGCCAATTTCTGGGCCGAAACCAGCTTGTTGTGCTGATCTTTTGGTAAGTATTTTTTAAATTCTTCGTAATCGAAATGGGTCAATCCATCGGCATGTCCATAATCTTTGGAAAAATTGAGAGCGATTTTTTTGGGATTTAATTTTTGAACCAATTCCATCAGTGCCAACCATTGGTCTGGCTGTGTTTCTGGATTCCAGGCTTTTTTAAACGATTTTCCAACATCATAGCGAGCGATGGCATAGGTTTCTACCGAAGCCTCTGGATGGGCTTGGTACATGACCAATATAGTTCTTCTTCGCGCTGCATGCCAGGTAGCAGGCAAAAGGGTCCGAATTACCGGATCTTCGTTGTACTCCCGAGACATGACAATCCAACAATCAATCCCTGTTTCCTTCATTAGTGCAGGCAGGAGATGTTGGATACGATCTTCTAGCCATGCATCCACGACTTGCGCTTGATCCCGAGTAGAAAGGACAGCCGGTGCTTGGGCAAAGGTGAGCTGATAGAAGAGAATAAGGGAAAGAATAAATACGTATCGTTTCATTTCTGGGAGTAGATGTTATGCTAAGATACAAGTTACAGAGAAGATCCTCTTTGAAAAGAAAACAAAAGAAAACCTACTAGGCCATCTGCGCCTTTAGCTTGTCTTTACTGAGTCGATGAAATCTATACAAAAGGAGGATAGCAGTCACACTCAACCCAATTACCAATCCTACCCAAATTCCTCGTTCGGCGTATCCAAGAGGAAATGCAATCAGGTATCCCAAAGGCAAACCCAGTCCCCAGTAAGCAAAAAAAGTAATCAAGGTGGGAACTTTTACATCCTCTAAGCCTCTATGCACCCCCAAGCCAACCACTTGAATTCCATCAGAAATTTGAAAAAATCCTGCAAGAACCAATAAAGAAGCGGCCAAGGATATTACTTCTGGATCTTGGATGTACAAGGAGGGAAGAAAAAACCTAGCTCCAAAAAACACCAGTGCACAGCAAAACATAAAACAGATCACCATGCCAAAAGCGACCATACCAGCTTCTCGCATTCCTTTAAAATCTCCCACCCCAACAAAATAGCTCACCCGGATCATACCCGCCGTAGCCAATCCAGTAGCCATCATGTAACTAATGGAAGCTAAATTCAAGGCAATCTGATGCCCTGCCAATTCCTTTACTCCTATCCAACCCATCATGATGGCTGCAGCGCTAAATGCAGAGACTTCGAAAATAAATTGGAAACCCGTGGGGATTCCGATTTTTAAAATTCGAGTAGCAATTGCCAAACTAGGTTTGGTTATCCTCAAACTAAAGTGGTATACCTCAAACCTCTTGGCATACAGCAAGTAGCCTCCCATTACTACCATCATCACCACTCTAGAGAGCAAGGTGGCCCAGCCAGCTCCATTCAATCCCAATTCAGGAAATCCCCAAATACCCCAGATCAGTAGCCAATTAAAAAACACATTGACCAAATTTCCAAAAAGGGTAATGACCATGGCTTGCTTGGTCATGGAGAGTCCCTCTGCCACTTGCTTGAAAGTTTGAAAAATCATCAAGGGAATCAAGGATGCAGAGATAATCAGCAAATAGGGCAAGGCCAACTCGGTCACTTCTTCGGGCTGGTTCAGGACGGACATCCAGGGAGTAAAGCCAAGAACAAACAAAAATAAAAGGATACTAGAAAGTACATTGATCCAAAAGCTATGACCAAACAAGCGGGTAATTCTACTTATTTTCTGCTTGCCAGCGGCTTTAGAAACCAGAGGAGTCACCCCCATGGAAATTCCAATGCCAAACATCAGGGTTACAAAAAAAATACTGTTGGCCAAAGAGGAAGCAGCCAAGGGTAGCGCTCCCAACCTTCCTACCATCATGGAATCGGCAATCCCCACAGAAACTTGCCCCAGCTGACTCAACATCACCGGATACGCCAAGAAAAAAGTTGCTTTAAGTTGATTCCGTATGGCCATAAAATCAAAGCCCTAATTTTCTAGCAACCAATAAAATACCAATTACACTCAAGGAATCTGTGATTTTTCCGGAAATTACCCATTCTAGTGCCTCAGTAAATGGGATTTTAAGGATACTTATGTCCTCGGTATCCTCAAATTCAGGTTCGCCCATTTCCAAATCTTCTGCCAAAAAAATATATCCTGTTTCGTCTGTGACCGAATTGGAGGTATGTATTTCTTGAAGCAGTGTCCAGGAAGTAGCTTTCAATCCCGTTTCTTCTTTAAGTTCTCTGCGGGCTGAATCGAGGACATCACTCGCTAAAGGGCCTCCACCCATGGGAATCTCCCAAGAAAATGTGTCGAGCGTATAGCGGTATTGACCTACCAACCAGGTGTTGCCCTCCTTGTCTACGGGAACAATAGCAATGGCCTTATTCTTGAAATGGGCCTTTCCATATATCCCTTCCTTTCCTGAGGGGTTAATTACCTCGTGATGCTCCACTCGAATCCAGGGATTTTCATAGACAGGAGTAATTTTTTTTGTTTGCCAAGGGTTTTCCATGATCAAAAATTCAAAAAAAAAGGTGGCTTAGCCACCCTTCTAGTGTGTACTTACCAAATTACGCGGGAATCGGAAGGACTTTTGAATCCTTAAAAGTAGATAATATGACCATGGATTGCATAGAATCCACCTCTTTAATCTCGGATACCTTTTCTAACATCAATTTTTGGTAGGCCGTAATGTCTTTGGCTATAATTTTTAAAATAAAATCACCAGTACCTGTGATATGATGGCATTCAATTACCTCAGGAATCAAGTTGATTTCCTTCATGAAGGCATCAATATTGCCTTTGTTGTGTCCAATTAGGCTTACCAACACAAAAGTGCTTACACCCAAACCAATTTTTTCAGGATCAAGCTTGGCATGGTAGCTTTTGATAATACCAGATTGCTCCAATTTTTTAACTCGCTCTAGGGTAGGCGCAGGAGAAAGACCAATATCCTTAGAAAGTTGGGCATTGGTAATTTTTGCATTGCCTTGAAGGATTTCAAGGATGCTGCGGTCTATCTTATCAAATTTAATTCGAATGTTGCTATCCATATTTGTTCGTTTTACGAAATTTTATAGGGTGCAAAATTACAAAAAATGCTTAAAATTCTATATTTCGAGAAAGGAATTTTACCACTTATCCAAAATTTTGTAGAAGTGAATAGGTATTTCAACAAATAATCCATTTAATTTTTGAATTAGAGTCTCACTCTATCAAATTATCTCCTGTGTAGAGTCAAGAATCTCCTATTCAGTGTCTCAAAGTTTGTTCTTCTTTATAAACGCCCTCGCTTCTTCATGAGCAGGATGCTTGCGTTTGGCATACCTCTTCAAGGCATTGAAATAAATTTTAGCTTGTGCTTTGTTTTTTTCAGCTGTAGCGATTTTACCCAGTGCAAGTAAGGAATATAGGTAATAGCCACTTTCCTGAGATTCGGATTCTTCACCAAAAGTCACTGTCCTTGCGTAGTATCTTTTTGCTTCAGCAGTATTTCCGATTCTGTTGTAATATTCACCCAAGTAAAATCCTGCATAGCGACCGCTTGTGGCCTCGTAACCAAATTGTTTTTTATCAATCCGATCTAAGATTTCCAAAGAAACCTCCATGGCTGTGGTCCACTTGCCAACCGTATACAGATAGCGGGCATAGGATCTATGGAAATAGGGATTATTGGGAAATTTTTCATGCAAGTATTCTGCGATTCGTAAGGCATCTTGAGGCCTTTTTTCCTCTGATCCATAAAGTCTAAAAAGAAAGTTTTGCGCCTCTACTCGGGTATAAAATGCATTTGAAGCCACAGTTTCCAATTGTGTGAGTCCTAATTTTTTATTTCCCTTAGGAAAAAAAGCCAAAATGGGTTTGAGTAAGGGGTAATTTTCTGGTATCCAGACGGCGAAATAGTTAAATAAGGCATCCCCTAATAATAACTCAGGGTTAAACTCTGCTTCCCCTCTACTCATTTCCATATAACTCAAAGCATTTTTCCCAGCAAATGTGGCCTTGGTCCAATTTTTCCTTTCGCTATACAACCTTCCTTGAAAACCGTATCCAGCCGCTAAGAAAAATGCAGCCTCCTTATTTTTAGGATTTGCATCCAGCATTTTTTTTGCCTTGGAATTGGCCCGATCTAAGTATTGAATAAATATATTGTCGTAGCGCGTGTTGGTGATATCTACCTCTATCCTCCACCAGTATCCTAGTGCCATTAAAAAGTCTGGAAGAGGATGCTCGGGGTACTGGTACATGATGACCGAAAAATCTCGTTCCGCTGTCGCAAAATCGAAATTGTACATGCTGTTGATGGACTTGGTAATTCGATACTGCAATCCTTTGTCCAAAAGTAAATAAGGTGAAGTAGGTGTACCCGTATTCTGTGCCGTGAGCAAGGTTGCTAAGGATAGCAACCCTCCGGTAATGATAAAAAAAACAGCCATCTTCAAGCCCTTACGCATGGTAATACTTCCGTTTGTCTAGCAAATCTACGGTGAAATGAAAACAAAGTTTTAGCTTTAGGTGTAGAAAAAGAGAAAATGGCAAAAGTCCATACCCCCATAGCTCAAAAGATAGAAGAAATTCTAGATTTCGATAAAAGGCTTTTTTTTCTGGTTATCGTACTCATTTTCATCTGCATAAGGTATTTGACCAATACCTTGATCTTAGAAGCTATTCCAGATAGTCAAAGATTGGATGCCCAAGGCGACCTTATTTTCTTTCATATTTTCAATACCTTAAATTACGTATGGACTCCTTTTGCCTTGCTTTGGAAGTGTACCGTAATCGCATTTCTGTTTTGGTCCATTGGCTTGGCGGTTGGCTATAAGGTCAGGTACAAACCTCTTTGGCAATTCGCTTTAGTAGCTGAGGCCGTGTTTATTATACCAGAATTGATACGATTTCTAGTTTTTCTCAGTCCATCCCCCTCTACCACTTATTTAGAAATTCAAAATTTCGAACCCTTATCTGCCTTATGGCTTTTAGGAGCCGATCAAGTGGACCTTCGTTACCACTATACATTATCCCATCTCAATATTTTCGAAGTATTGTATATGGCTGCTTGGGTTCTTGGATTTCATACCCTAAGTAAAAGAAGTATACGAGAATCTAGTGTAGTAGTTCTTCTGGCTTATGGGATTCCCTTACTGTTGTGGTTAGGTTTTTATA
>Ga0169931_10005520_pt1 | contig 19268 bp, 14 predicted proteins | sample Kivu_15m_20L_FD_129675 | JGI IMG/M metagenome (GOLD analysis project Ga0169931, IMG submission 129675) | Freshwater microbial communities from Lake Kivu, Western Province, Rwanda to study Microbial Dark Matter (Phase II) - Kivu_15m_20L... | ecosystem: Environmental > Aquatic > Freshwater > Lake... | reverse complement strand
GCATCCTGGGAATCCTGTGGGGTTTCATCGGTGCCATCACCTCGGCGCTCGCGGGGGCTGGTGTCGGTCGTGAGGCGCAACCGCCGGTCCTGCAGGGAGCCCTCGGGACTGTCACCAATCTGGTCGGCCTCACGCTCGCGATCATGGCGCTGGTGGCGGGCGTGCAGTTGCTTCGCAGGCGCGCGATCGGCGTGCAGCTGCTTCGCGCGTGGGCGCCGTTGACGGCGCTGGTGCAGGGCCTGATCGTCGTGCTGATGTTCACGAACCAGCCTGAGTTCGAGCGCGCCTATCGCGAGCAGCTGGAGCGGGACAACGAGGCGAGGAGCGCCAAGTCCGGTCAGGCCGCGGCGAAGCTGCCCGAAGGCATGGAGAAGGCGATGTTCGCGGTCGGAGCGGGATGCGGTGGCTTCACCGCCATCGTGCCGCCGCTCGTCGTGGCGATCTTCGTGTTCGGTGCGCGCGGTCGCGAGGCCGTCGCCGAATGGTCGGCCGGTTCCGCGACTTAGCCGACTTCGCGCCGCTGGAACAGCATCGTGGCGGCGGCCAGGCACATCACGATCAGCACCAGGCCGTAGGGCAGGGCGTACTGCAGGTACTCCACGCCGATCGGCTTCTTCTGCGTGACCGCGTCGGCCAGCCAGAACACCTGAAAATTGGGCACGACGGCCTGCAGCGTCTTGAAGATCCCAAGTTCGACATGCGACGCGTCGAGCCAGTGCTGCTGATCCGCGGGCACCTTCGCCAGCGACGCGGTGAGCTGCTCGATGCGTCGCGCGAACAGCCAATCGCTCAGCAGACCCATGACGAACAGCCCAAGCACCGAGGCGAGCGTGAGCACCTGCCCCAGTCGGGTGCTCGCGGCCACCGCGATCGCGCCCAGCACCGCCTCGGCCAGCAGCAGCGTTCCAATCGCCTTCCAGAGTTCAGGTCGGAAGCTGTTGCGCAGCGTCTCCGAGCCCCACTCCGGCTTGAACAGCATGCTGAGCACGTAGGCGAGCGTGAGCAGACACGAGCCAAGCAGGATGAGCGAGGCGGTGAAGTTGCCGCCGTAGAAATAGTTCGCCCACGTGGCGCCGCCGATCGCCAGCAGCAGCGCCAGCGATCCGAACGTGAGCACCGGCTGGTGCCATGGGGTCCGGACCGTCGGAAGCGTTCCGTGAAGTTCCACCAGCATGAACACCACGCTGAGCCACAGCGTGATCGCCGTGATCGCCAGCACCACGCCGCCGTACTTGCCGATCACGAAGACCGGCCGGGGCACAGGCTTGCTGACCACGGTCAGCACCGTTCGATTCTCGATCTCCCGGTTCACCACGCCCGCCGCGAGGAATGCCGCCAAGATCGCGCCGCAGGTGAAGATGGTCGACAGGCCGATGTCGATGAACATCCGCTGGTCGTCCTGCATGGTGAAGGCCGCGAAGGGATTCGACAGCACGATCAGCAGGGTGCCGACCACGATCATCACCAGCGCGACCGGCTGGCGGATGCATTCCAGGAAGGTGTTTCTCGCGATCGCGAAGAACTGCTCAAGCCAGGCCATGGAGGACTCCGGTCGAAAGGGTAGCCATCCCCACCGAACCCGACCCGACCTTGGCAGTAGGGGGGCACCCTCCGTCGACGCCGACGAACGGCACTGGCTACCATGACGCTCCCCACGGAATTCCGCCATGCGGATTGATCACGTCGCATACCACAAGGCTGCCCGCGTCGCGCTGTTTGGCCTGCTTCTCCAGCTGGTCATGGGCCTCGTCATGCTCATCTTCGGCCGCTCGGCCGGGGACACTGGGCTTGAGGTGGCCAGCACCTACGCGCTGCCGGGCATCCTGGTCTGGGGGGCCTTGGCGCTGGTCTTCCACCAGCATCGGCTGGAGCGTCTGGAGGCGATGGAGCGCGAGGAACTCGCCGCCACGCGTGGCGACGCCTCGATCTTCGAGCGATCCACGCCGGATCAGGACGCCGCAGCCCGCCGCCTGCGCCAGATGCACCAGTGGCTCATGCCCGCGGTCAGCCTGGGCGTCGCTGCGGTGCTTGCCAGTTTCGGCGTGTGGAACTGGTCTCGCCTGCGCGACATGCAGGATCCGGGGCCGGATGGGGCCTCGTTCGGCATCGGTGGCGCGCTCGGCTGGCAGCTTGCGGTGTGTCTGGCGATCGCGCTGGCGGCGTTCATCCTGGCGCGTTTCGTGGCCGGCATGTCGCGGCAGCCCGCATGGCAGAACCTTCGCGGCGGCGCCGGATACATGGTCGGCACGGCGCTCACCATGCTGGCGCTGGCGGTGGGCATCATCTTCCAGGTCTTCCAGAAGCCGGGCGTGCTGGAGTGGGCCACGTTGGGCGTGGCCGGATTCCAGGTCGCCTTGGCGGCCGAGATCCTGCTGAACTGGGTGCTGAACCTCTATCGCCCCCGTCGCGTGGGCGAGGTGCCGCGCCCGGCGCTCGACAGTCGCGTGCTGGGTCTGCTGGCGGCGCCGGACAACCTGGTGCGCGGCATCAACGAGGCCGTCAACTACCAGTTCGGCTTCGACATCACGAGCAGCTGGGGTTACAAGCTCATGCTTCGCAGCGTGGGCGCGCTGGCGGCGCTTGCGCTGGTGGCGCTGGTGCTGCTCAGCTCGATCGTGGTGGTGGGTCCCGGCCAGCAGGCGATCCGTCTGCGTGGCGGCCGCATCGTGGGGCAGGTGCATCAGGGCGAGGTGATGTGGAAGTGGCCTTGGCCCATCGAGACCTCGGAAGTGATCGAGATCTCGCAGATCCGCGCGCTGCCGCTGCAGGCGGCGACCGCCCGCGTGGGCAAGGTGAACCTGTGGGGCGACCTGTCGACCGACGAGAATCGCCGCTCCTTCATCGTGGCCGCGCCGAAGCTTCGCGAGGAGGTCCGCCGCGATCTGGGGCGCGCGACCGCCGAGGAGATGCCGGCCGGCGCCGAGACCGAGGAGCAGGTGCGCGGCATCAGCAGCACCTTCTCGCTGGTCGACGCGGATCTGGTGCTGAACTGGCGCGTGCGCGAGAGCGGTGCGCTGGACTGGCTGGCCTTCGCCAGCGACGCGCGCGTGCGCAAGGCGGGCCTCGAGGTGCGCGAGGTGGCGCTGCGCGAGATCGCGCGACGCGAGGTCACGCAGTTCCTCTCCACGCAGCCGCTGGACGAGGTGCTGAGCCCCAGCGGAACGCAGTTGGCCACCACGCTTCGCGAGCGCCTGCAGGCGACCTTCGACGCGCAGCGCACCGGCGTGGAGGTGGTGAGCATCCAGATTCCCGCGCTCCGCCCGCCCGGCGACGCCGCGCCGCTGTACGAGGAGTTCTCGATCGACGTGCAGAACGCGCGCAAGGTGGTCGAGGAGGCGCAGCGCACCATCGGCGCGAACATGGCGCGCATGCTGGGCGACGCGCGTCTGGCCGAGCCGCTGGTGGCCGCGATCGACGAGTGGCGGACCGTGCTGCGCGAGAAGGGCGAGTCCGACGAGGCCACGCGACAGGCGCGCCTGAAGGTCGAGCGCATGATCGCCGACAGCCGCGGCCAGATCGCGACCGTGATCAAGCAGGCGCGTTCGCGCCGATGGGCGCTTCACATGGAGGCGCGCCGCACGGCGAGCGAGGTGCTGGGGCAGGCCGCCGCGTATCGCGCGGCACCGGAGCTCTTCATGCAGCGCCGAACGATGGAGACGCTGGCCGGTTCGCTGGCGGGCGTGCGACAGAAGTACGTGCTGGGCGTGGACCCCTCGAAGGTGCGGGTCGACATCCAGATGCAGCAGCCTGACAGCGGCCTGAACCTGGCCGACTACCTGGAGAAGAAGGAATGAGCCACCTGCGGAGGAACCTGTCGTGACCAAGACCCTTCCTGTGCTCACCGGTGCGGTGATCGTGGTGGTGCTGATGCTGTTCAACACCACCTACACGGTCAACTATCACGAGGTCGCCGTGGCCACACGCTTCGGCAAGCCCTCGGGCGTGGTGCGCGATCCCGGCATGCACTTCAAGGCGCCGTTCTTCATCGACGGCGTGACCAAGATCGACACGCGTCAGCAGCTCAGCGAGAGCAACCTCGAGACGGTGCTCACCAAGGACGGCCAGCAGGTGGTGGTGAAGGCGTTCATGCTGTGGCGCGTGGATCCGAAGGGCGATTCGGCGCTGAAGTTCTTCACCAGCTACGGCACGCTCGAGGCCGCCAGCCGCGAGATCGAGACGCGCCTGAACGCCAGCATCCGCGGCGCGGTGGGGCAGTTCGCCTTCAGCGACCTGATCGGCGCGCGCAGCCGACTGCCCGACGCCGAGAAGGCGATCGTGGTGGATCTGCAGCGCAATCCCATGGACGGCATCGAGCCCGTCACGGTGGGCCTGAGCCAGATCGTGCTGCCGCCGAAGACCAGCATCGCGGTGATCAAGCGCATGAGCGCGGTGCAGGAGACGCTCGCGAACCTCGAGGAGAGCCGCGGCCAGGCCGAAGCCGACGCCATCAAGAGCATGGCCGCCACGCAGGCGGACACGATCCGCAACTTCGCCGAGCAGTGGGCGGCCGAGATCGAGGCCGTGGGCAACACCGAGGCCACGCGCTACTACGAGCAGATGAAGAACGAGGCCGACCTGGCGATCTTCCTGGCGTGGCTTGACACGCTGAAGACCAGCCTGTCGGGCAGCACCACCTTCGTGACCGACATGACGAAGGCGCCGTTCCACATGATCGACCTGGACGCGCCGACCAACGAGAAGGGCATTCCGCAGCCCAAGTCGGGCATGACGCAGGGGAGTCGTTGATGGCCGACGTGGACTTCGAGGATCAGGAGCGCGACGACGCGCCACGCCGCGAGGCGAGCGCGCAGTTGCAGGTCGCCGAACCGATCGCCGCCGAGGCCGCGATCCGGCAGGCGATGGACCCCGCGAACCAGAGCCTGGGCGAGGCGCTGAAGCTCAGCTACCGCCTGCTGCAGTTCGCGATCCTGGGCCTGCTGGTCACGTTCCTGTTCTCGGGATTCCAGACGGTGAAGGAGGGTTTCAGCGGCGTGAAGACCGTGTTCGGTCGGATCGTGGGCGACCCCGGCACCGAGGCGCTCGCGCCCGGCCTGACGCCGTTCTGGCCGTACCCGGTGGGCGAGATCACCTCGTTCGAGGTGCGTCGCACGGTGGACCTGCGTCGCGAGTTCTGGCCGCGGCCGAACCGCAACCTGACCACCGAGCAGGCCGTGGAGGCCGCCGACAACACGCAGCCCCTGAAGCCCGGTCCCGAAGGTGACGGCTCGCTCATCACGGGCGACGGAGATCTTGCGCACGTGCAGGTCACCGCCGAGTACACCGTCGAGGATCCTGTGCGCTTCCTGCAGGCGATCGACCTGGAGCAGGCGGATCGACTGGTGCGCGTGGCGCTGCAGCGCGGCGTGGTGGTGGCAGGCGCGCGCATGACGCTGCCGGAACTCGTGGAGCAGCGCGAGCAGCCTGCGCAGGCGATCCAGTCCGAGGCGCAGCGCGTGCTCGACGACATGGCCAGCGGCATCACGCTGGCTCGCGTCACGTTGCCCGAGCGCAGCGCTCCGTTCGCGGTTCGAAACGAGCTGGGCCGCGTGCAGCGCAACCGTGAGGACGCCAAGACCGCCGTGGACAAGGCGCGTCAGGACGCGACCGCCTCGCTGCTCGGCGCGGCGGGGCCGCGCTACGAGGAACTGCTCACGCTGATCGATTCCTACGAGGCCGCGCTTTCCGCCAACGACCTTCCGGGCGCCGACGCGCTGCTGAAGAAGCTGGGCGAGCGCCTGGAGTCGAAGGACATCGCGGGTGGCGCCAGCCTGGTGGTCAACCGCGCGAAGGCCTATCAGGGCGCGGTGGCCAGCGAGCTTGGCAAGGAACTGCGGCGCATCGAGGGCCTGCGCGAAACCTTCGCGCAGAATCCGCGCCAGCTGGCGCGACAGCTCTGGCTGGAGACCGTGCGCACGGTGCTGGCCAATGGACAGGCGGAGGTGTTCTCGCTGCCGCCGGGCATGGAGTTGAGCCAGCTCAGCATCGCCAGCAGCCCCGACGTGATGCAGGCGCGGCGCAACGCCGAAGTGGAGCGCAAGAAGCGATTGCGCGAGATGTCGGAGAGCACGATGCCCACCTGGAACATTGGTGTGCGGCAGATCATGATCGATCAGGCGGGTCGCCGACTGGATTCGGCCGGCCAGCGGGGCCAGGGCCGGGAGAACAAGTGAGCGGTTCGCCCAACGGCCTTCCAGCGGTCGAAGCCGTCGGCCTGACCAAGGTCTTCAGCGACTTCTGGTTCCGCGCTCGCGCGGTGGCGGTGGACTCGATCGACTTCCGCATCGAGCCGCACGAGATCTTCGGACTGCTTGGCCCCAATGGCAGCGGCAAGAGCACCACCATCAAGATGATCCTGGGCCTGCTGCGCCCCACGCGCGGCCGTCTGCAGGTGCTGGGCCATGAGCCCGAGGACGTGCGCGTGAAGTCGCGCATCGGGTACCTGCCGGAAGAGAGCTACCTGTATCGCTTCCTGAATCCGCTGGAGACGCTGGACTACTACGCCAAGCTGTTCGGTCTGGACCGCTCCACGCGCAAGCGCCGCTGCGGCGAGTTGCTCGAGATGGTCGGCCTGAATCAGGTCGGTCATCGCCCCGTGGGCGAGTTCAGCAAGGGCATGGCGCGGCGTCTGGGATTGGCGCAGGCCCTCATCAACGATCCGGAGTTCCTGATCCTGGACGAACCCACGAGCGGTCTGGACCCGATCGGCACGCGCCAGGTGAAGGACCTGCTGATCGAGCTCGGCCGTCGTGGCAAGACCATCCTGCTGTCCAGCCACCTGCTCGCCGACGTGGAAGACGTCTGCGACCGCATGGTGGTGCTCTATGGCGGACGCATCCGCGCCGAGGGCACGGGCGACACGCTGCTCGCGGACACGGGTCGAACCGTGATCGAGACGCCGCGCCTTCGGCCCGAGACGATCGAGGCTGTGCGCCGCACCATCGCGCAGTCCGAAGGTGTCGCGGTGGAGAGCGTGCACGCGCCGCGGCAGCGTCTGGAGGACCTGTTCATGAAGATCGTCGAGCAGGCCCGCGCCGAGCAGGCCTCCACCAGCGGCGCCCTGCATGGCGGACGCGTGGCGGAATTCCTTGCCGCCGAGCCCGAGGGCACCGACGTGGTGCGCTCGCTCGCCGAGGATCGTCCTGCGCCCGCGCCGGTGCCGGCGAAGCCCGCGCAACCGGCCGCGCCCGACCTGTCCGAGCTTCTCTCCGGACCTTCGCAGCCCGCCGCCCCGCAGCCACCGCGCACCGTCAAGCCCGAGGCGCCGAAGGGTCCTGTGGATCGCGGGCTTCTGGATCGGCTGGTGGATGGCGACGAGGGTCGCTCGACATGAGCGAGGTGGCGCCGCAGCTGCGCGCTCGCCTGAGGGACGCGCTGGAGCGGCGCGTGGTCCGGTGGTGGATCACCGCCGTCCTGATCGTGCTGGTCGGATCCATCGCATCGCCCTTCATCGCGGCGGCTGCGCGACTTCAGGGTGAACGCGACGCGATCGCGGCCACGCTGTCCGGGGCCAATCTGGAGGATCGCGACACGGCGGCCGTGGCGCTTGCCGAGCGCGGCGAGGTCGCGCTGTTCGGCGAGACCCTGTCGAGTCCGCGCCTGAAGCAGATCGGTCGCGATCTCTTCGACACCAAGGGTCGCGTGGTCGATGTTCCGCTGGTCGTCGAGGTGCTGGTGATGCCGCGCTATCCGGCATGGGCGCCGGCCTATCTGGTGGAGACGCCGTGGATGCCCTTCGGCATCGCGCTGGCGATCGTGGCTGCGGCCGTGGGTTCGGTCTGGCTTGGATTCTTCCTTGGCTTCATGGGCGTGGCCGCGGGAACCACGGCGCTGTCCGCGCTTGGGCTCGCCGTCGGTCGGCCTTCGGTCGCCTTCGTGGCCACGGGCATGGCGGGTCTGGTGGTCACCTTCACGCTGCTGATGCGCCTGCTGCTGGTGGCGCTGGGCGGCCGCGCGGGCTGGATGGCCGTGGCGCAGACGGTGGTGCGCGAGGCCGTTCGCCTTCGCATCAGCCTGGGCTTCATCGTCACGGTGCTGGTGGTGCTGCCGTTGATTCCGGTGTTCATCGATCCGGCCTCGCCGCTGCGCTACCAGATCCAGACCTTCATGGCGCGCAGCCTGGACCTGGCCTATGTGTGCGCGGCGTGCATGACGCTCATGCTGGGGTGCGCCACGGTGTCCTTCGAGATCCGCGATCGGCAGGTGTGGCAGCTGCTCACCAAGCCGCTCGATCGCTTCAGCTACCTGCTGGGGAAGTGGGCCGGCATCGTGGGGCTGAACGTGGTGCTGCTGCTGGTGACCGGCGTGGGCATCTTCCTGTTCGTGCAGTCGATGCGCGCGCGACCCGCGCTGGACGAGCTGGACGCGATCGCGGTGCGCGACGAGGTGCTGGCGGCGCGCGACAGCAGTGAGCCGGTCTACACCCGACTCACGCGCGAGCAGTTGCAGGCCGCGGTCGACGCCACGATCGAGTCCGACGCGGCGCTGAAGCAGGACATCCAGGATGGGCGCCGGAAGCTCGAGGACGTTCGCCGCGAGGTGAGCACCGAGAGCCAGAAGGAGCATCTGGCCTCGCAGCGGCAGGTGGCGCCGGGCGAGAGCCGCGCGCTGGTGTTCCCGGGGCTCGGCAGCGCGCGCGCCATGGGAGGCACGATGGTGCTGCGCTTCGTGATGCACGCCGGCGCGAGCGACTCGCACAGCGTCTACCCGATCCTGTTCCGCTTCAAGGACGGCTCGTGGATCGACCGCAAGTTCGTGCCCGTGCAGGCCAGCACGATCACGCTTCCCGTGGACCTGATCGACGATCAGGGGCGGCTGCAGATCGAGTTCATGAACGTCTCCTTCGACGCCAAGGCGAAGGAATTCGCGCCCGGTCCCACGACCTTCAACTGGGATCAGGACGCCGTGCAGGTGCTCTACCGCGTCGGTGGCTTCGAGGGCAACTACCTGCGTGGCATGGCGGTGAACCTGGTGAAGCTGTCGTTCCTGGCCATGCTGGCGGTGTGCAGCGCCACGATCCTGAGCTTTCCGGTGGCGTGCCTGCTGTCGTTCGGCATCTTCCTGGCGGGCAGCATGAGCCCGTTCCTGGCGGACAGCCTGAAGTATCCCATCGTGGAACTGGGCGAGGGCCCCATCGGCCAGACCGTGCGCGAGATCATCCTGGGACTCGCCGCCAGCATGGAGTTGCTGCTGCGGCCGTTCGGCCAGACCGGCGCCAACGACGCGCTGGTGCGCGGCATCAACGTGGGCTGGGGCCTGGTGATCGAGGCCGTGGGCGTGATCGGGCTCGCGTGGACGGGACTCACGCTGGTGATCGGCTGGGCGGCGTTCCGCAGGAAGGAGCTGGCCATCTACTCGGGCCAGGGCTGATCCATGCGCGAGCGCCTGATCCAGCTGGTGTGCGTGGTGCTGATCCTGGTGGGCGGCGCGGCGAACACGCGTCTGGTGCCCACGCTGCTCGACATCGCGCGCTCGCAGGGCTTCCGCTACACCAGCGACCCGATCGAGGGCGCGCCGCCGATCGTGGCCATCGGCACCGCGATCGGCGCGTTGCGCGGCCTGATCGCCAACTACCTCTGGATCAAGCTGCAGCAGCAGAAGGACGAGGGCCTGTTCTACGAGGCGATGGCCGACGCGGACCTGATCACCAAGATGCAGCCGCGCTTCGCCGAGGTGTGGGGATTCCACGGCCACAACATGGCCTACAACATCAGCGTGCTCACCAACACGCCGCAGGAGCGGTGGTCGTGGGTGAACGCGGGCATCGATCTGGTCCGCAACCGCGGACTGCGCTACAACCCGAACGATCTTGGCCTGAACAAGGAGATCGCCTTCTGGTTCGCCCACAAGATCGACGGCGTGAGCGACGACGCGCACCTGCACTACAAGCGTGAGCTCGCCAAGGAATGGCAGTTCCTGCTGGGGGTGCCGCCGTACAGCCAGGCCGACCGCGAGAAGATGATGCGCGAGATCGCCGACGCGCCCGACACGCGCGAGGAACTCGAGCGTGTGCATCCGGAAGTGGTGGAGCTGGAGAAGCGGCTGACCGAGGGCCTGGCGCCGTTCGACCGCCGCTTCGCGTTCCGGCTGGACAAGGACTTCCTGATCAACATGGGCAAGTGGATCGCGATCAAGGGATCCGCCTACGCGAAGATCCTGGATCTCGAACGCCAGTACGCGAGCAACGACCCGGTCTTCGCCACGTTCGACCGCGTGCTGGGCGATCCGGCCATGGCGCCGGCGCGCCAGCACCTGCTGGCCTTCCTGCGCAAGAAGGTGCTTCGCGAGGACTACAACATGGATCCGGCGCGCATGGCGGACTACATCCGCGACTGGGGTCCGCTGGACTGGCGCCATCCGCAGGCGCACGCGTTCTACTGGGGCAAGATCGGCTCGGAGGAGGGTGGCGCGCGCTACACCGCCGAGGACGACGTCTACAAGATCATCAACAACGACCGACTGACCATCCAGGCGATGCAGGCGTTGAACCACAGCGGCATGATGGGGGTGGACCCGTTCTCGAACGACAACCCCAGCCGCATGCACGACAACCGCTGGATCAAGAGCATCGAGCGGTACTTCCGCGAGCTTTACCAGAAGCACTACAAGACCCGCGGCGCCGGCGGCGACACGTTCTGCGACTTCCACGAGAACTTCATGGCGCAGGCGATCCGGCAGCTCTACCGCAGCGGTGATTACGAGGGTGCGGAGGAGATCATGAAGAATCTCGACGCGCTCTACGGAACGGGTGGCATCATTCCCAGCATGAAGTACGCGCTGCCGGTCGAGGACTTCGTGCGCAACTCCACGTATGGCGAGTACGAGATGGTGCCCGACACCGCGCGCACCGACGTGTACGCCTCGCTGCAGCGCGGATTCCGTGACGGACTGCTGCTGAGCAACAAGAAGGTGCTCGAGGACGCGCTGAAGTTCGCGAAGGAGCTCACCGAGTACTTCCAGAGCACGCGCTACACCGACTTCGTGAACAAGTTCGGCGAGAAGCGCATGGCCGACCTGGTGGACGACCTGCGCGGCAGCGTGGGCACCGTGTTCACGCAGCTGCTTCTGGACCGCAACCAGCCGTTGCTGGACCGGCTGGTGATGTACAACCGCGCGGCCGAGGAGCAGCGTCGCATGGTGTTCGACGCGGTGCGTCAGCCGCTGGCCGCCGAACTGGCCGAGGGCCCGCTGGGCAGCGTCTACGCGATCGAGCAGGTGCTGCCCGAGCCCCCCGACATGGAGCGCTACCGAGAGGCGCAGGCCGCCGAGGCGCGTCGCCGCGAGGCCGAACGCGACGAGCAGAACCGCGCGAAGGCGATGCACAAGTGATGCGACACCTTCCGCCCGCCATCCTGGCCATCGGCCGCAACTATCCCGAGCACGCCCGCGAGATGGGTGGCACGGTCGATCCCAACCCGATCGTCTTCCTGAAGAACCCTGCCAGCGTGATCCGCGACGGCGACACGATCGAGATTCCGCCCATCTGCCGCGAGAACGGACCGCAGGTGGACTTCGAGGGCGAGCTGGCGATCGAGATCGGCCGCGACTGCCGCGACGTGCCCGAGTCCGACGCGCTCTCGGTGATCGGCGCCTTCCGCGCCGCCAACGACGTGAGCGCGCGGTGGTGGCAGAAGCAGGGCAGCGGCGGCCAGTTCTGCAGGGGCAAGAGCTTCGACACGTTCTGTCCGCTCTCCGAGCCCATGCCCGCCGCGAAGGTCGAGGACTGGAAGCACCTGCGGCTGCAGACCCGCCTGAACGGCCAGCTCATGCAGGACGCGGTGGCGGGCCAGATGTTCCATGGCGTTCCGCGCATCATCGCCACGCTGAGCCGCGGCATGACGCTGCTCGAGGGCACCATCATCCTCACGGGCTCGCCCGCGGGCGTGGGAAGCGCGCGCAATCCGCCGGTCTTCCTGAAGCAGGGCGACGTGGTCGAGGTGGAGATCGCGGGCGTGGGGCGCGTGCGCAACCCGGTGCGTGAACTGCCGTGAGCCGCGCGGGTCCGCTCGCCACATGCTGCATGCTGCTGGTACGTGGGTATCAGATCGCGCTGTCACCGCTGCTCGGAGGCCGGTGCCGCTTCGCGCCAAGCTGCAGCCATTACGCGATCGAGGCGTTCGAGCGGCACGGGGCCCTGCGTGGCCTGTGGCTCACGATCCGTCGCGTGGGCCGTTGCCATCCGTGGGGTGGCTCGGGCGTCGATCCGGTGCCTTGAGGGCAAGCGCGCCCAGCGGCGGCGCATGCTCGCGCAACGCGGCGCGATAGGCCTCGAGCGAGCGCGTCTCGTGGGGCCGCACCTGCACGATCAGGTCCACGCCGGCCGGCAATGCACGCTGGTCCAGCCGGAACGACTCGCGCAGCAGCCGCTTGATGCGATTGCGCTTCACGGCGGTGCCCACGCGCCGGGGAATGCTGATGCCCAGGCGCGGGTGGCCCAGCCCGTTGGCCGCGGCCAGCAGCGTGCCGAAGCCGAGTTCGCGCCGCAACCGCGCCTCGCGGGCCCGCTTGAAGTCGCGGTCCAGCCGAACGCGCATGCGGGCCGAGAAGCGCAGGGTGCTCATGCCTCGCGCTCCAGTTCCTGCTGGTAGCGGCGCAAAAGCGCCTGCCGGCTGATCAGTCCGTGCACTTCGCGCGTCTGCGCGTCCAGCACCACCGGCAGGCTCTCCACGTCGTGGCGACTGAAGCGGTCCAGCGCCACATCGAGCGTGTCGCGCGCCAGCACGCGGGGCAGGTCGTCGCGCGTGAGTTCCTCCACGGTCAGCAGCGGAATCGCGTCGCGATGCACCAGCGTCTCGCGCAGATCGCGTGCGGTCACCATGCCGCGGTAGTGGCCGTCGGCATCCTGCACCACGAACTCGCCCGCGCCGTGCCGCTCGCTCAGCTCGACCAGACGCTGCGCCGGATCGCCAAGCTGCACCAGCACGGGCCGCGCCAGCTCCAGATCGCTCACGCGCAGACGGCGCAGCACCGTCAGGTCGCTCATGCTTCCAAGGCGAATGCCCAGCGCCGCGAGTTCCGCGGTGTAGATGCTCTCCTTGAACAGCAGGCGCGCGACCATCGTGGAGACGACCGCGGTGAGCATGAGCGGCAGCACCACGCTGTAGCTGTGCGTGAGTTCGTACACCAGCAGCACGCCCGTCAGCGGAGCGTGCGTGCTGCCGGCGATCATCGCGGCCATGCCCATCAGCGCGCAGTGCGCGGGCTCCGGCGCCCACGACGGCCCGAGCGCCTGCAGCGCCATGCCGAACGCGCCGCCGGTGAACGCACCAAGCAGCAGGCTGGGCGCGAACAGGCCGCCTGCGCCGCCCGAGCCGAGCGTCAGGCACGTGGCGAGCGCCTTCAGCAGACCCGACGCCAGCAACACCAGCGCGAAGCCGAACATGCTCCAGCCCGATTCGGTGAGCGCCAGCGTGTAGGTGTCGTGGGTCATCAGCGCGCGCGCCTCGCCGTAGCCCGCGCCGTAGAAGGGGGGCAAGCCGTTCGCGCCGCGCACCCACAGGTAGCCCGCGCCCACCGCGGCCAGCACCAGCGCGCCGATCGTGGGGCGCAGGTTGCGCGTCACCGGAAGCCGGTGGAAGGCACGCTCCGCGATCGGGAGCAGCTTGGTGAAGCCGACCGCGCCGAAGCCGCAGCACACGCCCAGGGCGATGAAGAACGGCGTCTGCCGCAGCGAGAAGAACTCCGACGCGTCGCGGAAGAAGTCGGGGCCCACGCCGAAGAGCGGTTCCTGCGTGCCCAGCAGCGTCTGTGCGGTGGCGGCGCTGACGACGCTGGCCACCACGATCGGCGTGAAGGTGCGCAGCGAGAAGTCGCGCAGGATCACCTCCAGCGTGAAGAAGATTCCTGCCATGGGCGCGTTGAACACCGCGGCCAGGCCCGCCGCGCAGCCGCACCCAAGCAGCGAGGCCGTGCTTGCCGGGTCCCCGCGCAGCCATCGCGCCACGTTGCTGCCCAGCGTGGCGCCGATCGTCACGATGGGGCCCTCGGGGCCCGCGCTTCCGCCCGAGCCGATGGTGCAGGTGCTTGCGAACCAGTGGCGCACGCCGATGCGCAGCGGGATCAGCGACTGCTGTCGATTCACGGCGTACAGCACGCGCGAGACGCCGTGGCCGCGGAAGGCCGACGGGATCAGCAGGAACACCAACCCGGTCAGCATGGCGCCGGCCACCGGCACCAGCAGCACCAGCCACACGCGCGAGCCCCCCTCGTGCGAGAGTCGCTCCAGCGCGCCCTCAAGCCATCGGATGGGCAGGATGAAGCCGATCGCGGCGGCGCCCATCACCACGCCCACGCCGATCGCGGCGGCAAGCAGCCACCACTCCCGGTCCAGTCCCAGGCGGATTCGCAGTCGGGCGGGGAATGGGATGCGCGGGCCCATCGACCGCAGGGTAACGGGGCTTTCGGCGGATTTCGGGGGCGGCGCGGGGCGCTGTGCGCGAAAGGGGGGCTTCGGCTACACTGTGCGGCTCGGCGCAACGCCCCCTCGGAGGACCCAGACCGTGATCGAAGCCCTGCTCAGCGACGACATCGTGGACAAGTTCGGCGGCCGTTTCAAGCTCACGGCGCTCATCCAGAAGCGCCTGCAGGAGCTGATCGAAGGCGCCCGTCCGCTCGTGGACCGTCATGGCCGCAGCGACCTTGAGATCGTGATCGCCGAGATCATGGAAGAGAAGATCACGCTGGACTGGGACGCGAGCGAGCTCACGCCGCCGGCGAAGAAGAAGGCCTGATTCCTGCCGCGCCGGCGCCCTTGCGGCGGCAGGCGTGGCAGCCGATACTGATTCAAGAGACTGCCCGGAGAGGTGTCCGAGCGGTTGAAGGAGCTAGTCTCGAAAACTAGTAGTGGGCTTGTCCTACTCGTGGGTTCGAATCCCACCCTCTCCGCTTCCTTCACGAACGAACGCGACCTTGCGGTCGCGTTCTTTCGTTCTCGAAGCGGCGAGCCGCGTGCGGCTTCGCCGCCCGCGTGCGTGCCGGGCTGCGCCCGGCCCGCGGTGTCTTCTTGGATCTCGGGCCTACGGCCCGGGATGGCGAATCCCACCCTCTCCGCTTCCTTCACGAACGAACGCGACCTTGCGGTCGCGTTCTTTCGTTCTCGAAGCGGCGAGCCGCGTGCGGCTTCGCCGCCCGCGCTGTTACGCTCTGCGCATGACCTCCGAGGCTCCGGTCATCGTGGTCTCGGGTCTTCCCCGGTCCGGAACCAGCATGGCCATGCAGATGCTGAAGGCCGGCGGGGTGCCCGTGCTCACCGATGCCGCGCGCGGGGCCGACGATGACAACCCGCGTGGCTACCTGGAACTCGAGGCGGTCAAGAGGCTGCGCTCGGATCGCGCGTGGTTGGACCGGGCCGGCGGCCACGCGGTGAAGATCATCCACATGTTGCTGGTCGACCTGCCCGACGACCGGCCCTATCGGATCGTGTTCATGAACCGGCCGATGACCGAGGTGATCCGTTCGCAGGCGATCATGCTGCAGCGGAGCGGTCGCACGGGTGCGGCGCTGTCGCCGGAGCGGTTGGCGCAGGTGTTCCAGTCGCAGCTTGCGCAGGTGCGCCAGTGGCTGGCCGCACGCCCGAACTTTCAGGTGCTCGACGTGGAGCATGCCGAGGTGATGGCCCGCCCGCTCGAGCAGGCTCGGCGCATGCAGGCTTTCCTGGGGCTTCCGCTGCAGGTGGACGCGATGGTGGCGGCGGTCGATCCGTCGCTGCACCGCAATCGCGGGGGGTGAACTCAGCCGGCCTGCACGCCAAGTGTCCGGGCCAGCGCTTGCCAGCCCCATGGCGACGACTCGGCCTCGGCCGGTCCGGCCTCACCGTCGCCCGCGCTGCCTTGTGCTGCACGCCACAGTTCGTCGGCCTTGGCGCCATGGCGACCGGCCGCTGCCGTGTCGCCTTGGGCCAGGCAGGCCACCGAGAGGAATCGATGCGCATCGACGAGCCCCGGCTGCAAGGACAGCGTCACCTCCCATGACTTGCAAGCGTGATGCAGGTCACCAAGCCACGCCAGACTCACGCCCAGCAGGAAGTGCGCCTCGGGGAGCGCGTGTCGCAACTCCGCGGCTCGCAACGTGTGATCCACCACATCTTCGTGCCGCTGCCGGCGCAGTGCGGCCCGCGCCTGGGCCAGCGCCACCATCGGATTGTCGGGGTCGTGCGCGGCGGCTTTCGCAAGCACGTCGATGTCGGTGTCCTGGCCAAGCACGGTGAGCAGCTGCCCCAGTTGCAGCAGGTCCTCCGCAGGCACGGCCCCGCCGGTCTGGATCGCGTCGACCGCGCGTGCGGCCGCGTCAAGCCGGCCCAGATGGAACAGACTCGTCGCGCCCATCAGTCGCAGGGCGGCGTCTTCGGTGTTTGGCGGCGGAAGTCCGGCGAGTGCCTCCAGACACGCTTCGTGTCGACCCGCCGCGTGAAGCATCTTCGCAAGATCCGCGCGGTACCGCGGCTCGTCCGGACACTCGCCGACCAGTTCCTGCAGGATCGGCACGGCCTCCGCAGCGCGTCCGGTGAACGCCAGCACCACCGCCTTGTTGAATCGCGTCTCGCGAAGCGTGAGTTCCAGTTGCGCCCGCACCCCTTCCGATGGCGCGGCCATGTAGCCAAGGTCGATCAGCTGCTGGATCGCGCCGAGCGACTCGAACGGGTCCTGACGCATCTCGGGTGGATGCATGGCGTCATCGCCCTGGGTGGCGTCCCAACTCTCGATACGCTCGTGCGCGACCGGCAGCTGCAGACACTCCGACAGCACGCGCCCCTGCATGTCGCGGCCGGCGGGCAGACCCAGCAACGCGAGCGCCGTGGGCGCGATGTCCAGCAGACTGGGCGAGACAGGCTGCGCGCCAGCGCGGACGCCCGGTCCGCTCATGGCCAGCACGCCGATCGGGCGGTGCCAACGAGCCTCCTGCGCGGCACGCTCCTTCAGGTCGTCCGTGTCGATCACCGGCCTTCGATGGTCCGAGTGGAAGCCGTGATCCGAGATCAGCAGCACGGTGGTTTCCGGGCCGGCCGCATCCAGCAGTTCACCCAGCATCTCGTCATGGGTCTCGTACACGTGGTCCATCACGCCCCCGAAGCGCTGCACATCGCCAGGCTTCACGTGGGGCATGCGCGGCGGAACGAATCGCATGAAGTGATGGCCCACCGTGTCGATCGTCTCGTAGAAGACCATCGCGGCGTTCCAGTCGGGCTGTGTCCGCAACGCGAGCAGCGCGGACTGATGCACGGCATGCATGCGGGCGAGTTGTCGGGCGAGTGCCGTTCGCCGTTCATCGTTGGCGGGAAGGCGTTGAAGATCCGGGATGTAACGTGCGAGTTCCCGAGGATCGATCGACGCGGTATGGCGACGGCACGCCGCGACGGACGCACGCAGATCGATCGGCTGCACCACGCCCTCGGGCAGCGACCACGCCTCGGTTGGCGTGCGCGGCTCGCCTTCCTGCAGCATGTTGGAGACACAGACGCCGCGCACCGGTTCCGCCGGATGCGATGCGTACCAGCCCGTCACGTGCACCCGAAGGCCAGCCTGGGAAAGGATGTTCCAGAGCGCCTTGGTGCGGCGTGAGGTGCTGGCACTGATGCGCACGCCCTCGCCGGATGGGCTCGGTTCAACGAAGTTCAGGATGCCGTGCCGATCGGCCGTCTTGCCCGTGGCGACTGACGTCCAGAGCAGCGGCGAGAGGATCGGCTGCAGCGTGGAGAGGTCTCCGCGGGTGCCGCCTGCCAGCAGCGACGCCAGCCGCGGCATGCGCCCCGAGGCCAGAAGGGGGTCGATCCGCTGCCAGTCGGCCGCATCCCAGCCAATGATGAGCAGCCGCCGGACCACAGGCTGCATGATGCGGGGGGCGGATTCAATGGGCAAGGGAGCATCGGGGCTCTGACGAAAAGTTGCGTCGAGGGCCTGAATTTGGACGTTCAGGGGCATTTGGAGCGATTCGCTTCGCAAACTCTCAAATTTCGCCCGCTCGCCGGTTGCGTCCTTTAATTCTCGGTGCATATTCACGGCGCGAGACGGATCCCTTCCGACCATCCCCGGTCGGCCGTTGAGCATCCCGCCGGCTTCCCTCCGGAGGGATCGTTCCTGTTCCCCGTCCCTAGCTACCCGGAGTTCCCAACAATGAGATCTGTCTCTGAGCGTCTGAATCGCCATTTTGCCGCGTGTGCGGCAGCTGCCGTGGCCGCCACGGCCGTGACTTCCGGTGGGGCCGAGGCCGCCATCGTGTACAGCGGCATCAAGAACATCGCCATTCCGGCCACCACGACGGACGGCGTCTACCTGAACCTGATCACAGGAGCCAACGGCGCGACGCCATCAAGCGCTCCCGGCTGGCAGATCAATCCGTGGGGCACCACGGGCCTTCGCTTCGGCACCAACTACCCGGTTCCCGATGCCTACTACGTGGGTAATGGCAGCAACAGCTCTGGCGGCACAGCCGTCAATTTGGCCGTGGGCTCGACCATCAGTTTCGATGGCACGACCGTAAACAACGCGTCCAGCATGAGCGCGGCCTACAAGTGGTCGTACAGCGGCTCGGCGGCGGTGTTTGGTGCGTCGGCCGGCCAGTGGAAGCTGAATTCCGACAACTACCTTGGCGTACTCTCATTCGAGGGTGACGGTTCGGTGCTGAAGGCGTGGGTCCGCATCGCCGTGGGCACAACGAACCTGCAGCGCACCATCGTGGACTGGGCTTACGAGCTCGATGGCGGCGCGCTGACCGTGGGCGCAGTGCCTGCGCCGGGCGCCGCGGCCCTGCTTGCCTTGGCGGGCGTGATGGGGCGTCGTCGTCGGGCCTGACTCACTTCAACTCGAAGCATCTTCCTGTCGCGGACGCGCGGCGGGCCAACACACAAGCCCCTCGGCCAACCGGCCGGGGGGCTTTCTTTGTTGGGTGATCGTGGGCCAGGGAAAGGCTCTGCCGGGCCCCCACATGGAAGCGCGACGCGTCGCACGCACGCTCTCACCCAACGAACAGGTCCCGACCTTTCGGCCGGGACCTGCACAAGAGCCATCTCGATCAGATCTCAGGACTTCGAGCCGGTCGCGGAGGAAGCGTCCTTCTTCGCGGGCGGCGTGATCACGGTGTCGATCACGTGGATGACGCCGTTGCTGGCCTTGATGTCAGCCGTGGTGACGGTGGCGCCGTTGTTCAGCATGACCTTGCCTTCCTTCACGGTGATCTTGATGGGCTGGCCCTGCACGGTGACCAGCTCGGTGACCTTCGTCACCTCAGCCGCGCCCTTGTTGCCGGCGACCACGTGATAGGTCAGGATCTCGCCAAGG
>Ga0169931_10005519_pt1 | contig 19269 bp, 19 predicted proteins | sample Kivu_15m_20L_FD_129675 | JGI IMG/M metagenome (GOLD analysis project Ga0169931, IMG submission 129675) | Freshwater microbial communities from Lake Kivu, Western Province, Rwanda to study Microbial Dark Matter (Phase II) - Kivu_15m_20L... | ecosystem: Environmental > Aquatic > Freshwater > Lake... | reverse complement strand
TTGATGTGAACCAGCACCTCACCCAGGGACTCGGGGTGCCGTGCAAAGGCTTCGCCAAACGCCCGAAGGCGTTCCCAGCTGAAAATCTCGGGCTCCAACCGGTAGCGGAGCATCAATTCAAACGAAGGATCTCCCGGATTCAGCACCATGATGGGCGTGCGCACTCCGGCTTCGCGAAGTTCGCGGCCCTCCTCGGGGTAGGCCACGCCGAGGTAATCCAACCTATGCCGCTCGAGGGCACGGGCCACCGGAACCGCTCCGAGCCCATAAGCGTTGGCTTTGAGCATCGCCATAATGCGCGTACCCTGCGGCAGCAGCGAGCGGTAGTGCCGCAAATTCGCGGCCAGTGCGTCGACGTCGAGCTCCACCATGCTGTCGTGCTGTCGGGCGAGTCGTTCCTCTAAGGCGGACTCCACGCCGTGTCCTTTGAGCAACACCGCGCCTTCGGTACCCAAATCGGGCGCAGGGTCGTGGGGGGCGCAGACCGCAATCTTCAGCCCGGGCATTTGGGCGGACCAGCGCGCCACCGGCTCGGTCCACCGCTCCGGATGGGCGGTGAAGATCAAGGCCGTCTTGGGCGTAGCCGCCTCCTGCGCCAGCAGTTCTAAGGCCTCGAAGGCCGAGGCCTCGTCGAGCGCGTAGCGGTCGACGAGCAGCGCGCCGCCGCCCCAGCGGGCGGCGCGCCGTTCCACGCGCAAGGGTCCGCGCGGCCGCTGGTCAAAATCGTGCGGAATCCGGCCCAGCTCGTAGCAGGCGGCCAGCGCGAGCTGCGCGTTGGACCGCTCGGCCTCTGATTCGGTCGGAACCGCAAATTTTTGTCTGTCGGGGCCGACCCAAAATCCGGCTTCGGTGCGCAGCACCGAGCCCGCCGGGCGCAACGTAATACCGGGAATCCCTGCCTCGGTGGCGCCCTCACCGGTGCCCGTTCCGCGGTCGGGAACCAGCACCGACGCTACCCCGGCAAACAGCGACATTTTCTCGGCGAGCTTGGCTTCGCGGCTGGCGAAGCCGGCGTCGTGGGCGTCGCCGAGGCCCGTGAAGATTCCGTGGGTGGGCTTCAACCAGGGCGTGAAGCGCGCCATGTCGCCCGCCTCTGAGATGCCGACTTCGACGATCCACATCGAGGCGTCCAGCGCAAAGTGCAGCACCGAGAGGGGCACGCCGAGCTTGGAGTTGTAGCTGCGGGGGCTTCGGGCGACCGTAGGGTCGCCCAGCACGTGGGCCAGAAGTTCTTTGACGCTGGTTTTTCCGTTGGAGCCGGTCACGGCTACCACCGGGCCGCGGTACGCGGCCCGGTGGGACCGCGCCAAGGCAAAGAGGGCCGCCCAAACGTCGTCGACCAGGAGCACGTCGAGATCTGGAACCGCATGCTCCGCCCATGATGTGCGGGCGACCACGGCGGCCACGCACCCGCGCTCCAAGGCCTCGGCCAGGTGACGGTGTCCGTCGCCCGAGGGCGTGGTTAAGGCCCAAAAAAGGGCTGGCTCGGTTTGGGTAGTTCGCGAATCAGTCGCCATGCGGCGCACCCACGCATCGGGGTTGGCCGCCCGAAGCTCAGCCTGGAGCACTTCGGCAAGCTGCCGCAACGTCCAACTCGGCGCCGTCACGTTTAGGTATTTTGGTTGCGTTCGCGCACAAACTCAGCGCGCGATAGCGGTTCATAGGTACGCCGGTCGCCCAGCATCACCTGGGTCGAATCGGGCGTCAGCCGGTGCGAATAGTGCGCAAGTTCTCCGCTCCGCACGCAGATTGCGTGCACCTTGGTGACATACTCGGCAACCGCCATGAGCTGGGGCATGGGTCCGAAGGGGACTCCATTAAAATCCATGTCGAGGCCGGCGACGATCACACGCTTACCGCTATCTGCAAGCGCATTGGCCACGTGCACGATTTCGGCATCAAAGAACTGCGCTTCGTCTAATCCAACCACTTCTGCACCGCTTGCGGCATCTAAAATTTCGCGCGACGAAACCACTGGCCGGGCATCCATGCGCCCTTCATCGTGCGTGACCACCGCGGTGTCGGCGTATCGGTTATCGGTTAGTGGTTTGAAAACCATCACCTTAAGTTGTGCGATTTGCGCACGCTTGAGGCGGCGAATGAGCTCCTCGGTCTTACCCGAAAACATGGAGCCCGCAATCACCTCAATATGCCCGGAACGGGGCGCTCGCTCTTGGAACATTTCGTACTTTTCCACTTCTGCTAAACTACGGCTTTCCACCATGAGCACCGCCCTCTCTTCGGCCCTTTCTGGCCTCCAATCTGCCCTTCATTCTGAGGTGCCCAACGCGGCCGACCTCCAACTCCTCGAATCGCTCTTGGTGCAGGCGCATCAAGCGAAATTCCGCGCCGAAGTAGCCGCTGCTAAGGCTCAGGCCGAAGCCCAATTTGCCGCCACCCAGGCCGAGCTCGCACAAGCTCAAGCCGCAGCCCAAGCCGCCGCTCAAGCCCAACTCCAAGCCCAGCTCGCCGCCCTACAGGCCGCAGCCGAGTCGCGCCTCGACGCCGCGCTCACCGACCACCTAGCCACCCTGAGCGAGCAACCAGCAACCAGCAGCCAACAATCAGCAACCAGCAGCGAGCAGCTAGCAACCAGCAGCGAGCAACCAGCAACCAGCAGCGAGCAACCCGCAGCCAGCAACGAGCAACCAGCAACTAGCAGCCAGCAACCCGCAGCGGCCAAGTCGGTCAATGCGCGCTACGCCAACCTGAACGCTGGTTTGAACGATCGCCTTGCGTTCGTGAAGCACCTTTTTGGCGGAGACGACCAAGATTACCAGCGCATCGTGGCCTACCTGGCGACCTTAGAGTCTAAGGCCGAGTGCGAAACCTTCATTCGCGAAGCTGTGCAACCCGACTACGATTGGAGCAAAACGCCCGACGTAGCCGACCGATTTATGGCGCTGGTTTACGCCCGCTTCGAGTAGATGGGCAAACTGGTGCTTGTGCCGACTCCGCTGGGTAACCTCGGAGACATCACCGACCGCGCCAAATCCGCGCTGGTGGAGGCCGACGTCGTGCTGGCCGAAGACACCCGAACGACCGGTAAGCTTCTGACCCTGTTGGGTTTAGAGGCCAAGCTTCGCCCCTACCACATGCACAACGAGCACGCCCAAGCGGCCGGGCTTGTGCGCCTTATCGCCGAAAGCTCCGGCCACGTGGCGCTCGCAAGCGACGCAGGAACTCCGGGCATTAGCGACCCCGGGTTTTTGCTGGTCCGCGCCTGCATTGAGGCCGGCATCGCCGTCGAGGCGCTTCCCGGTCCCACGGCGCTCATCCCTGCGCTGGTGGCGAGCGGATTTCCCTGCGACCGCTTTGTGTTTGAGGGGTTTGTTCCGCAAAAGAAAGGCCGCCAAACGCGCATCCAAAGCTGGCGGACCGAAGCCCGAACCCTAGTGGCCTATGAGTCGCCGCACCGTCTGCGCAAGCTGCTCGACGAGGTTGTCGAATGGCTTGGGCCGGACCGCAAAATGTGCGTAGTGCGCGAGCTCAGCAAGCTTCACGAGACCTACCACCGGGGGACGGCCGCAGAGCTGCAAGCCTATTTTGCGGAGGTTGAACCGCGGGGCGAGCTAGTGGTTGTTCTAGAAGGAGCGCCGAGCTCCGCTAAAAAGAACGACGAATGAGTGCTGCCGCCCGACGCCACCGGCCCTTTGGCCACTGGAGTCCTAATTCTGGGGAACCCTGGGTTATTGCGGGGCCCTGTTCCGCTGAATCGCTGGATCAGGTGCTCGAAACCGCGCGGGCCCTCAAGGCCGACGGCCGCACTCAGCTATTTCGGGCTGGAGTGTGGAAGCCGCGCACCCGCCCGGGCGCGTTTGAGGGCGCAGGCTACAATGCACTCGAGTGGCTCCAGATCATGCGGGCCGAAGTGGGGCTTCCGTTTGTCGTTGAGGTGGGCAATCCCCAGCACGTCGAGCGAGCCCTCGCCGCCGGGGCCGACGCCGTGTGGATCGGCGCGCGCACCACGGTGAATCCGTTTTATGTGCAAGAGATTGCCGAAGCCCTCAAGGGGTCCGCGCTGCCGGTGCTGGTTAAAAACCCCATTCACGCCGACGTGGGCCTGTGGCTAGGGGCTCTCGAACGCCTCGACAAGCTCGGCCTCAGTGACTTAGCGGCCGTGCACCGCGGATTTTTTGCCGCCCACCCCGAGCCCTACCGCAACGACCCGCGCTGGGAGCTCAGTTTTGAACTGCGCCGACTGGCCCCGGAACTCCCCATTTTTTGCGATCCCAGCCACATTGCCGGGCAGCGCGACTTGGTCGAATCGGTCGCCCAAATTGCGATGGACCTCGCGCTCGATGGACTTATGATCGAAATCCATCCGCAGCCTGACGAAGCGCTAAGCGACGCCGCCCAGCAGCTCACCCCGGCTCGCCTTTCGGCCTTGCTCGACCGTCTGGCGCGCTACCTCGAGCTGTCTGATCCGGCCGCCCTTGCACAAAGCTTGAGTTCCGACCGCGAGGCGCTCGACCAAATCGACGCCCAGTTTGTGGAGCTGATTCAGCAGCGCCAAGCCATCGTAGAACGCCTGGCCCACCGAAAGCTCGAGCAGGGAGCCAGCGTTTTTCAAATGGACCGCTGGATCGACATGCTTGAACAGCGCGAAGCCCAAGCGCAGGCTCAGGGCCTCGATCCGAAGTACGTCAAAGCCTTTTTTGAACTGGTGCACCGCTACTCGGTTCAGCACCAGGCCGCGATTTACCAAACCCAGCGCCGCGACGAAGCATGAGCCGCACACGACGCAAGTGGTGGACGCTGCCGCCCAAGCCCGATGCCGAGGCGGTCGCCGCGCTCGAGAAGCAGGTCGACCGGCCCATGGCCGAACTCCTGGCCCTACGCGGATTTCGCAACCTTGACGAAGTGCGCGACTGGATTCAGGGCACCGACCCGGGCGAAGTGAACCCGCTCGATATGGCTGGAATGCCCGAGGCCGCTGAACGCCTTGCCGTCGCCCGCGCCCAAGGCGAACTCGTGTTCCTCTTTGGCGACTACGACGTCGACGGAACCACCGCGGTGTCGGTCGGAACCCTCGCCCTCAAGGCCGGCGGATGGCGCACGGAGGCCTACATTCCCGATCGCTACCGCGAAGGATACGGCCTCTCGAAGGCGGGCATCGACCGAGCCGTCGAACTGGGCGCCACGGTGCTCATCGCCCTCGACTGCGGGGTGAAGGCCTTTGACGAAATCGACTACGCCGTGGCCCAAGGGCTCGACGTGATTGTCGCCGACCACCACCAGCCTGAAGATCGCCTGCCCAACGCCCTGGCGGTACTCGACCCGCTGCGGAGCGACTGCCGGTTCGGCCACACCTACCTCTCGGGCTGCGGCGTCGGGTACATGCTGTGGCGAAGCGCCTACGACGCGGCGGGCCTTGATTCGGCTCCGCTTGACGCCCACCACGACCTGCTGGCACTGAGTATTGCGGCCGACATGGTTCCGATGGTCGGGCTGAACCGGCGCTGGCTGATGCAGGGCATGGAACTGATCAACAGCAAGCCGCGACCCGCCCTCCAAGCGCTGATCGGGGAGCGGCGCGGACCCGTGAGCGCCCGCGACCTCAGCTTCAGCGTCGCCCCCAAAATCAACGCAGCCGGCCGCATGGACCACGGCCTGCGCGCCGTGCAGCTGCTCACCGCCACCGACTTGGGGCCCATCGAGCAGTTCAGCCAAGACCTCCACGACCTCAACACAACGCGCCGCAGCACCGAGCGCCGCATGGTCGACGAAGCCCTCGAAATGGCCGAATCCGTCAGCGACGACCTCGCCCTGGTGCTCTACCACCCCGACTGGCACAAGGGTATCGTGGGCCTGATTGCGCAGCGCGTGGCCGAGCGCTTTTACCGCCCCGTCGTAGCCTTTACCGAACACGATGGCGTGCTTTCGGGTTCCGCGCGGAGCGCCCCCGGACTCGACTTGTATGCCGCCCTTGACGACGCCAGCACGCACCTGATCCAGTTTGGCGGACACAAAACCGCCGCGGGCATGACCTGCAAGCCCGAAAACCTCGACGATTTTAGGGTCGCGCTAAACGCGGCCGTAGACCGCCGCTGGCCCGAGGCGATGCGCCAGCCCCAAATTGCCGTTGACGTGGTGCTTCGGGTCGACGAGGTCACGCCGCGGCTTTTGCAGCTGCAGGATCGGCTCGAACCCTTTGGCGTGGGAAACCCCGCGCCCGTGTGGGGCGTGCGCGGCGTGGAGCTCGCCTACACCAAAAAAGTGGGCGCCGAGGGCGAGCACCTTCAGGTCGAACTCTTTGATCCGTTCCGCCAGCGTTCGCTGCGGGGTATTCACTTTCAGTGGGGCGACGACCCCGTCCCCGAGGGCCTGGTCGACGCCGCGTTCCAGCTTTCGTGGAACGAATACCGCGGCGAGCGCAGCGTTCAGGCGCGCCTCCTCGACCTTCAGCCGTCCTCAGGGCAGGCCTACCTTTGACCCATGGGAAAAGGCAAACTCGCCAAATTCGCCGAGCTTGATGCGATGGCCCACGTCGTCCAGCCGAGCAAAGAAGAAATTTTAGGGGACTTTGGCCTGCGCGGGCAGTGGAAGGCCCAGTTTTTTACCTCGGAACGTCCGCTCGTAGTCGAACTCGGCTGCGGACGGGGCGAATACACCGTAGCCCTGGCTAAGCGCGAGCCCGAAAAGAGCTACCTCGGCATCGACATCAAGGGAGCCCGCATCTGGAAGGGCGCCAAAGAAGCCCAAGCCGAAGGCCTCAACCAAGTGGGCTTTTTACGCACCCGCGTGGAGTGGCTCGAGCAGGCCTTTGCGCCCGGAGAAATCGATGAGCTGTGGATCACGTTCCCCGATCCCCAAATCAAGTTTCAGCGCGCCAAGCACCGCATGGTCAACCCCGAGTTTTTGGCCCGCTACCGTCGCCTTCTCAAGCCGGGCGGCCTGCTCCACCTGAAGACCGACAGCGAATTTCTTCACGGATACCTGAACGGAATTCTCGAGCTCCAAGGCCACGAGGTGCTCGAAAGCTACCACGACGTCTACCGCCAGCTTGAACCCTATCCCGACCACGTGGCTTTTGCCAGCCAGACCTACTACGAACGGCTGTTCATGGATAAGGGCAAGACCATCACCTACCTCAAGTTTCGCTTCGCGTGAGCGCCCCAGAATCTGATTTTTTTCAGCGGGTTTACGCCGTCGTGCGCCAAATTCCCGAAGGCCGAGTCACCAGCTACGGTGCCATTGCCCGCTACCTCGGCAGCGCGGGCGGAGCCCGAACCGTCGGCTACGCTATGAATGCGGCCCACAGCCTGCCCGACGTGCCTGCGCATCGGGTGGTCAACCGCCTTGGTGTGCTGACGGGCAAGCGCCACTTCGGCGGGTTCACGGCGATGCAGCAGCAGCTTGAAGCCGAAGGCATCCGCGTCGAAAACGATCAAATTCAGAACTTTGGCGCTCATTTTTGGGACCCAATTCGCGAACTTTAGCGGTGTGAATCGAGACGAAGCCCTTGCCTACGCCGCCGAACTTCCGCACGCCGAAGTGACCATGCCCTTTGGGCCCGAACATCTCGTCCTAAAGGTTGCGGGTAAAATGTTTGCCATCCTGCCGCTGGACGAGCCCGAGCCCGTGGGGATGGCGCTCAAGTTTCCGCCCGAAATCCTCGACGACCTGCGGGCCGAATACCCCTGCCTGGAACGCGCTTCGCACATGAGCCCCGTGCACTGGAGCGCCGTGCGCCTTGACGGAAGCGCTCCGTCGCGCTCCGTCGCCAGCTGGATTCGCCAGTCCTACAACTTAGTGGTGGCCGGCCTTCCCAAAAAACAACGACACCAATACCCCGTGTTATGAAAACTCGCGTCATCAACTACTTTGTTCAAGGTCTGCTGTATACCACGCCGCTGGCCCTTACCGTGTATGTGCTCTACTGGGCGCTGAATACCCTCGACTCGTTGATTCCCTTTGACCTTCCGGGCCTGGGGCTGCTGACGCTGCTGGTCGGAATCACGCTTATCGGTTTTTTAGGGAATTTTGCCGTTCGTTCTCCGCTGGTCAAGCTGATTGACCGAATGCTCGAGCAGTTGCCGTTGGTAAAGCTGGTCTACAGCTCCGCCAAAGACATGATGAAGTCACTGACGGGCAAAAAGAAAGGGTTTGAGCAGGCGGTTCTCCTCAAACTGCACCCCGATTCAGGCGTGCGCCGGGTTGGCTTTGTCACCGATCAGGCACTTGCTGAACTCGGAGCCGACGACGACGAGCTCATCGCCGTGTACGTTCCGCATTCCTTGGCCATTTCTGGGCAGTTGTTTGTGGTTCCCAAGTCCTACGTCGAGCCGCTTCACGGCAAGCCCGCGGAGGTCCTCAAGTACATTGTGGCCGGCGGCGTCGTCGGGCAGGGCTAGGCTCCGTTTTTCATGCGCGCCACGCGCATCCGCCACTGACCTTCGAGCATGCTCGAGAAGATCGAGTACACGACGCTAAAGGCCAGCGCGGACCAAAATCCGCCCACGGTAAAGCCATCGACCCAGTCGCTCGCCAGCAGCACCACGCCGGCATTGATCACCAGCACAAAAAGTCCGAACGAAACGACGGTCAGTGGAATCGTCAGCAGCACCAAAAGTGGGCGGACGGTGCTGTTCAGCAGGGCCAGCACAACCGAAAGCCAGATCGCCGTGGTAAACTTGTCGAGGTCTACGCTCGGAAGAATCCACGCCGTCGCAAAGGCCGCCAAGGTGCGGGCGATGAGTCGAACACCCCACGAAGGGCGGTTAAATGCATTCATGACGACCAAGGTACAACCATCATACCACGCGCTGGAGCTCAGCCCGCAAGGCGTTGCGCAGGGCTTGGATGCGCACAAATTCGCTGAGCTTGGCCTCGCGCTCCAACAGGTCTGTGAGGGTAGATAGGGCTGCTACCGCCTCGCGAATGCGGTCTTCTAAGCGGTACTCCTTAAAGCGGAGCAGGCACTCGTGCACGTGGTTCGAGAGCTGGTCTTCGATGGAGCCGATGTAGATGCTCTTGCGCGACCAGTCGGCGAGCTGGTGGCGCTCCGTCAGGCACTCGGCGGCGGTTGAGGCCAAGTTCGGGTCTTCGTGGCGCACGAAGTGCTCGGGTCCCAAAATGCGTTCTTCGGCCGACCACACCGCGAGCATCTCGAGGTAAATGCGCTGGTAGGGTTCGTGGCCAAACGCTAGTTCGTCGGCACTCAAGTCGTCGAGGATGAGTGCGGCAGCGGCGTCTTCGTGTTCGAGCCCGTCGGGGCCGGTCCATTTGACGCGGTCGCTTCCGTGCTGCAGCAGCACGCGGACCAGGGCGTCTTCGACGGCCATTGGTCGCGGAGCCTGCGGCCGCTGCACCTGCATTTCGGGCGGAGTGGGGTCTTCGTAGGGGTCGCGTTCGGGGCGCCGCTGGCTGGCGTTTTTGAGCTCGGCGCCCCGAATCCGCTCCATCTCGGCGTACAGGTTGCGCTCGTCGATGCCCAAGCGCTGGGCGCTGTCGCGCAGGTACACTTCGCGCAGGATGGCGTTGGGAATTTTGGCGACGGACTGCACTACGTCGCGCACCACTTCGGCCCGGCGAATCGGGTCTTGGGCCGCGCCCTCGTCGGTCAGGGCTTCGACCTTGAACTGCATGAAATCCACCTCGTGCTCCGTGAGGAAGGCGTTGAGCGACTCGGCGTCCATCGATCGGGCGAGCGAATCGGGATCCTCGCCTGCCGGCAAGGGCACAGCGCGCACATAAAGTCCTTCTTCGAGCAGCAAATCAATGCCGCGGAACGACGCGCGAATCCCCGCCTTGTCGCCGTCGTAGAGCAGGGTAACGTGCTCGGTCAAGCGCTTAACTAAGCGAATTTGTTCGAGCGTCAGGGCGGTTCCGCTCGACGAAACCACGTTATGCACGCCCGCCTGATGCATGCTGATAACGTCGGTGTAGCCCTCGACGAGGTAAACTTTGTTGGAACGACTTATCGCTTGCTTGGCCTGAAAAAGGCCATACAAAACCTGGGACTTGTGGTAAATGTCTGACTCGGGACTGTTGAGGTACTTGGCCGTTTTGGCGTCGCTGCGCAGTACCCGTCCGCCAAAGCCCACGACCCGGCCGCTCAGCGAATGAATCGGAAACATCGCTCGGCCCCAAAAGCGGTCGATGAGTTCGCCCGAATCGCGCTTAATGCACAGCCCGGTGGCTTCAAGAAATTCAGCCTGGTAACCCGCCGTAGCTGCGGCCTTCGCAAAGGTGTCGCGGCCCTCGAGGTGAAAGCCGAGCTCAAACTTGCGCAGGGTCTCGTCGGTAAAACCGCGCTCCCTGAAGTAGGCAAGGCCTACGGCGCGGCCGTGGTCGTCGTTCCACATCCACTCGCTAAACTGCTTGAGCGCAAAGGCGTTGAGGGCAAACATGCTCTCGCGGCGGTCGCGCACGGCATCCTGTTCCGGCGAAGTTTCTTCTTCCTCGATTTCGATTTGGTACTTTTTGGCGAGCCAGCGCAGCGCGTCGGGGTAGGAGAGCTGCTCGTGCTCCATCAAAAAGGTGACCACCGAACCCCCTTTGCCCGACGAAAAGCACTTGAAAATTCCCTTGGACGGAACAACATAAAACGACGGCGTCTTCTCTTGAGTGAATGGACTCAGTCCGCGAAAGCTGCCCCCGCTGCGCTTGAGGGTTACAAACTCACCAACCACCTCTTCGATGCGGGCGGCATCGAGAATTCGGTCAACAGTAGCGGGTGAAATGAGTCCCATGGGACGAATGAAGGTAGGAATTATTTGGCCCGATGGCCCACAAAATCAACCAAAACTTCGAGCGCTGTTCGCGCTTCGCCCGCTGGAAAATTTGCTAGGATTCCGCGCGCCTCGTCCAGAAAGGCATCGCGGCGCTCCCGGGCGTACTGCAGCCCCCCCAGGGCGGCCACCTCGGTCATCAGGGTGCGAATTCGGTCCGGGTCGTTGGCCTTTCGGCGGACAATGCGCATGAGTTCGCGCTTGGTCGACGCGTCGGCCCGCTGCAGGGCAAAAATCAGCGGAAGGGTCATTTTTTGCTCCCGCACGTCGATGCCCGTGGGCTTTCCGCTTTGGCCGTAGGCCTGGTAGTCGAGCAAGTCGTCCTGGATCTGAAATGCCATGCCTAGCGCATTGCCAAATTCCGAGGCCTGGCGGACCGTCGCTTCGTCGGCGCCCACCGATTCGGCTCCCGCCGCGCAGCAGGCCGCCATCAGTGAGGCCGTCTTTTTTTGAATGATGTCGTAGTACACGGACTCGTCGATGTCGAGCCGCCGGGCCTTTTCGATTTGAAGGAGTTCGCCCTCGCTCATGGCCCGAACCGCCGTGCTTACCTTGCGTAGCAAGTCATGGTCCCCCGCTTCCACCGCGAGCAGCAGCACCCGCGAAAGCATGTAGTCGCCGACGAGCACGGCAATTTTGTTCTTCCACAACGCACTGATCGAGAACATGGAACGGCGCACGGCGGACTCGTCGACCACGTCGTCGTGAACTAGGGTGGCGGTGTGCATCAGCTCCACGAGGGTTGCGGCGCGGAAGCTCCGTTCGCCGACCGTACCGTGCGCTTTGGCTACTAAAAACACCAGCGAAGGGCGCAATTGCTTGCCCTTTTGGCGCACGATGTAGCGCAAAATCAAGTCCAGCAGCGCAACCTTAGAGCTGAACGCCTTGGGGAAGTCGCGGTTGAACTGAGCCAGTTCGGTGCGAATGGGGTCGCGAAAGTCCATACTTACTTAATTCCGCGAGCAGCACAAAGTTCTTCGTAGGCCGCTTGAATTTGGCGAAACGTTGATTCCGCCTCCTTTACCACATCTTCGCCCATGCCCTGAAGCGCGTCGGGGTGGTACTTTTTAACCAATTTGCGGTAGGCGGACTTCACCTCGGCGTCGGTCGCCGCAGCCGTAAGCCCCAAAACCTCGTAAGGGTCTATACGCTGAACCGTGGGGCGGTGGAGCAGCTCCTGGCGGTTAAAATCGTGCTGGTTGAGCCCCAAGTACTGCGCGATTCGGGCGATTACCTGGCGCTCCGAGGCCTGGAGTTCTCCGTCGGCATAAGCCAACGCAAACAGAAACCCTACAATTTGAATGCGTCCTTGGAGGCTCATGTGGCGCCGCACCTCGCCACACACCGTGGTAAGCGCAGGCTGTTCTTGTACTACCTTCTTAAAAAACGAAAAGGCCTCGTTGGCCCGCTCCACGCCAAACCACTGGCGAAACTGCTCGCGCACAAAGCTCAATTCGCGCTCGTCAACCTTGCCGTCGGCCTTGATTACCATCGAGGCGAGCACCAGAAGGGACGCGTGAAAATCGCGCTCCGAACTCGGTACCGCGGCACCCTCGTTGTCCTTTGACCAAAAGTCTGAAAGCGCGTTGCCGACCGCGGCGCCCAATAGCGCACCAACGGGTCCGCCCAAGGCCCATCCTAGGCCACCGCCCAGCCAAGTTGTCCAACGCTTCATGCGAAGCGAAGGTACGTTCGATGCCCTAGGTGCTCAAGTAGTAGGCCAAACTTCCCACGATGCCGAGAATGACCACCAGCACAATTACTTGCGTAGTCGTTGCTGCCTTGTCATGCTCCTCTTCTTCACGGCGATGCCGTTCGCGGACTTCTTCCACGTCGCGGCGGGTGCTGCGTTCTCTGGTCATGGCTTAGGATTTTGTGCCTAAAAGGTACACAAATTCCTGAACACCAATGTTTAAGGTTATATAAAAATACCCGCACAAGGCTGGCATTTTTGGCAATTATTGCAAAACTCTCGCTAAGAACCGCAGGCCTCGCAGGCTTCTGGATTGTCCAACGAGCAGGCCAACGCCTCTTCGGCGCTGTAAACCTTGACCTCGGGGGTGTCCATGGCGGCCAGTGCCTCTTGCTGCTGCTTGATTTGGTCCACTTCGCTGAAAACCTCTTCGGCAAGCGCTGATTCACCGCGCTTCTTCACGGTAAACTTGATGGCCGCTGAGGCCGCTTTGGTGCGGAGGTAGTACATACCCGTCTTGAGGCCCTTCTTCCATGCGTAGAAGTGCATCGACGTCAACTTGCCCATATTGGGCGATTCCACAAATAGGTTAAGCGATTGCGACTGGTCGATGAAGAGTCCGCGGTCGGCAGCCATGTCGATAATGTCGCGCATCGAGAGCTCCCACACGGTCTTGTACAGTTCCTTGATGTTGTCGGGAATACCGTCAATGGCTTGTATTGACCCGTTGTTGGCCATGATGGCGTTTTTCAGATCGTCGTTCCACAAGCCGAGCTTCACCAGGTCGACCAGCAAGTGCTTGTTGACGACGATGAACTCGCCAGAAAGCACGCGGCGCGTGTACAGGTTGCTCGTATACGGCTCAAAGCACTCGTTGTTGCCCAGGATCTGCGACGTCGAGGCTGTAGGCATCGGAGCCACAAGCAGGGAGTTGCGCACCCCATGCTTCATAACCTCCTTGCGAAGTGCCTTCCAATCCCAGCGTCCGCTGAGCTCCTCTTCGCTTACGCCCCAGAGGTTGAACTGAAACTTGCCTTCGCTGATGGGCGAGCCCTTGAAGGTTTCGTAGGCGCCGTCTTTCTTGGCCATGTCGCACGAGGCGGTCACCGCGGCGAAGTAGATCGTCTCAAAAATATCCTTGTTCAGCTGACGCGCTTCGGGCGAAGTGAACGGCAGGCGAAGCTTGATGAAGGCGTCGGCCAAGCCCTGAACGCCCAGTCCCACCGGGCGGTGGCGCATGTTGGAGTTCCGCGCCTCAGGCACCGGATAGTAGTTCTGGTCGATGACGTCATTGAGGTTGCAGGTAACCTTGTAGGTGACGTCGTACAGCATTTGGTGGTCAAACGCGCCGCTGTCCACGTACTTCGGCAACGCAATCGACGCCAAGTTGCACACCGCAATCTCGTCGGGGGCGGTGTACTCGAGGATCTCGGTGCAGAGGTTGGACGAGCGAATCGTGCCCAGGTTTTTTTGGTTGGACTTCTCGTTGGCGGCATCCTTGTACAGCATGTACGGAGTACCCGTCTCGATTTGGCTTTCCAAAATCTTAGTCCACAGCTCGCGGGCCTTAATCGTTCGGCGGCCTTTGCCGGCGCGTTCGTAGCCTTCGTACTTCTCTTTGAACGCGGCCCCGTAGGTGTCGTAGAGGCCGGGGCACTCGTTGGGGCACATCAAGGTCCACTCGGCATCGGCCTCTACGCGCTCCATGAACAGATCTGAAATCCACATGGCATAAAAGAGGTCGCGGGCGCGCAGCTCTTCTTTACCCGTATTCTTTTTCAGGTCGAGGAAGTCAAAAATGTCGGCGTGCCAAGGCTCGAGGTAAACGGCAAACGAGCCCTTGCGCTTGCCGCCGCCTTGGTCGACGTAGCGGGCGGTGTCGTTGAACACGCGCAAAAGCGGAATAAGTCCGTTCGAGGTGCCGTTTGTGCCACGAATGTAGGATCCGGTAGCGCGCACATTGTGAATGCTCAGACCAATGCCACCTGCGCTTTGCGAAATTTTCGCCGTCTGCTTGAGGGTATCGTAGATGCCGTCGATGCTGTCGTCGGCCATTTGCAGCAAGAAGCAGCTGGACATCTGGGGTTTAGGCGTACCGGCGTTGAACAGCGTCGGCGTAGCGTGCGTGTACAGGCCGCGCGACATGCCGTCGTACGTCTCGATGGCTGCTTGAATGTTGTCATTGTGAATACCCAGCGACACGCGGAGCAGCATTTGCTGTGGGCGCTCCGCAATGCGACCGTTCATGCGAAGCAGGTAGGAGCGCTCCAAGGTTTTGAAGCCAAAGTAGTCGTAGCTAAAGTCGCGGTCGTAGATCACCGTCGAATCGAGCAGCTCCGAGTTCTTCTCGATAAGCTCCATCACGTCGTCGGCGATGAGCGGGGCCGCTTGGTTCGTCTTGGGGTTGACGTACTGGTGCATGGCCCGCATCGTTTCAGTAAACGACTTGTCGGTATTCTTGTGAAGGTTGCTCACCGCAATTCTCGCTGCGAGTTGAGCGTAGTCCGGGTGGCGCACGGTCATCGAAGCGGCAACTTCGGCGGCGAGGCTGTCTAGTTCGCTGGTGGTCACCCCGTCGTACAATCCTTCAATTACGCGAAGGGCCACGGCCACGGGATCCACCAACGGGCTCAATCCGTAGCAGAGCTTCTGAATGCGAGCGGTGATCTTGTCGAACTTAACGGCTTCTTTGCGGCCGTCGCGCTTTAAAACGTGCATCATTTCGGTGCGTGCTTAGAAATCCGAATCAAACGAGAAGGTGTCGGCCTTAGACTCAACCTCGGTGCCCACGCCCGCCTTTCGGTAGTCCGAAACGCGCTTCTCAAAGAAGTTCGTCTTGCCCTCCAGCGAAATCATGTCCATGAAGTCAAACGGATTCTCCTTGTTGTACACCTTGGCGCAGCCCAGCTCCGAAAGAAGACGGTCTGCCACAAACTCGAGGTACTGCGACATCAACCGGCTGTTCATGCCGATCAGGTCAACCGGCAGCGACTCGGTAATGAACTCGCGCTCGATGTCGAGGGCCTCGACGATGATTTGCGTGATGCGCCCCTTGGGAACCTTGTTAATTAGGTGGTGGTTGTGCAGGTGCACGGCGAAGTCGCAGTGCATGCCTTCGTCGCGGCTGATGAGCTCGTTGGAGAAGGTAAGGCCTGGCATTAGCCCGCGCTTCTTCATCCAGAAAATCGAGCAGAACGCGCCGCTGAAAAAGATTCCTTCAACCGCCGCAAAAGCGATCAAGCGCTCGGCAAAGGAGGGCGACTGAATCCAACGCAGGGCCCAGTCAGCCTTCTTCTTGATGGCCTCAAACGTATCAATCGCATTGAACAGCTGGTGGCGCTCCTGCGGGTCTTTCACGTAGGTGTCGATCAGCAGCGAGTAGGTTTCGCTGTGGATGTTCTCCATCATGATCTGAAAGCCATAAAAAAACTTGGCCTCGGTGTACTGAACCTCGTTGACAAAGTTCTCGGCCAGGTTTTCGTTCACAATGCCGTCTGAGGCCGCAAAAAATGCTAAGATGTGCTTAATGAAGTACCGCTCATCTTCGGTTAGCTTATTATCCCAATCCGTTACGTCTTGGTGGAGGTCAATTTCTTCAGCAGTCCAGAAACTCGCCTCAGCTTTCTTGTAGATCTCCCAGATGTCGTTGTGCTCAATGGGAAAGAGGACAAAGCGGTTTGGGTTCTCCTTGAGAATCGGCTCGTTAGTGTTCGTAGTGTGGCTCATCGTTCAAATTCTTTTTTCGTATCCTCTTGAATAACAAAACATTAGCATTTCGAAGCGAGCTGGCTTACCGTGAGGGGCTGTTTTGCGCCTTACAAAAGTTGAAAACTCTTGCCCTCGTGACAAGACATAGATTTGAACATTATACTATAGTTTTCAACAAAGCATTCAGGCCTTGCGACCCTCCTGGGCGAGGGCTTCGTGGACCTGTTCTGCCTCTTCGTACCATACTGATCCATAGGCCCTTATGAGCGGATCTTTCAAAAAGCGAAAAACAGGTACTTTTAGTTCCGAACCAAGGCTGCACGCGGGCGCACAGACCTTCCAGTGGTCCACATTTAGGGCGTCGTAGGCCCGGTACGAAGTCACCCGTATCGGGTACAAATGGCAAGACAGCGGCTTGGGCCAATCAACTACTCCATCGCGAAAGGCCCGCTCGATACCGCAGTACGACGTCTTGCCGTCAAACACCACATAAGCGCATTCCTTTCCATCGACGAGCGGCGTAACCCACTCGCCGTCGGTGTCGCGCACGTACGACCCCTGGTCCGCTAAGGCCGCCCGCCCCTCGGGCCGCAGGTAGGGCGCCACGGCGGGCCGAATCCGGTCCAGTACTTCGAGCTCGTCCTCGCGCAACGGCGCCCCCGCGTCGCCCTCAACGCAGCAGGCTCCGTGGCACTTGCTGAGGTCGCACACAAAGGCGTGCGAAAAAACTTCATCTGAGGCTAACGTATTCCCAATGGCGATCACGGGTACAAAAGTAGCCGCTCCGGTGGGAGCGCACTACCTTTGCATCGTCGTGAATTTTTCAGAAATCCTCAGCGTTACCCTGGTCCTCTTCGCGGTGATCGACATCATCGGAAGCATTCCCGTAATCATTTCGCTGCGCAACCGCGTCGGCCACATTCAAAGCGAAAAAGCAACGCTCGCGGCCACCGTCATCATGATCTTATTCCTCTTCGTGGGCGAGGGAATCCTAAAGCTCTTTGGCGTTGACGTCGCCTCGTTTGCCGTCGCCGGCTCGCTGGTCCTGTTTTTTCTCGCCCTCGAAATGATTTTGGGGGTGCGCATCTACAAAGAGGCGGAACCGGAATCGGCCAGCATCGTGCCCATCGCCTTCCCGTTAATCGCGGGCGCCGGCACCCTAACGACCTTAATTTCTATTCGTTCGGAATTTCAAACGATCAACATCATCGCCGGAATCCTCATTAATTCCGTGCTCGTCTACGCCGTACTGAAAACTACCCGCCACCTCGAGCAGATTTTGGGAAAAAACGGCATCAACGTACTCCGCAAAGTGTTCGGAATCATTTTGCTCGCCATCTCAGTCAAGCTGTTTACTCGCAACTTGCCTAACCTTTTATCGTAAGTTCCGCCATGTCCAATCCCAGCCCCGAAGAAGCATTTAAGCGCGTCATTGCGCACGCCAAAGAATACGGTTTCATTTTTCAGTCGAGCGAACTCTACGACGGCCTCAGCGCCGTGTACGACTACGGCCAAAATGGCGTACTGCTCAAAAACAACCTCCGCACCTACTGGTGGAAGGCCATGGTGCAGCTCCAAGGCAACGTGGTAGGACTGGATTCCGCCATTTTTATGCACCCCACGGTTTGGAAGGCGAGCGGACACGTCGACGCCTTCAACGACCCGATGATCGACAACAAAGACAGCAAGAAGCGCTACCGTGCCGACGTGCTCGTCGAAGACTACGCCGAAAAGCTGCGCCAAAAGGCCGACAAAGAAGTGGAGAAGGCAAAGGAGCGCTTTGGCGCCGCCTTTGACGAAGCGATGTACCGCAGCACCAATCCGCGCGTCGTAGAGTACCTCAGCAAGGCCGATGCCGCGCTCACGCGCTTCAACATGGCCCTCGAGGCCGGCGACTTTGCCGAGGCGCGCCAAGTTTTGATCGACGAAAAAATCACCTGCCCGGTGAGCGGCAGCGCAAACTGGACCGAACTGCGCCAGTTCAACTTGATGTTTGCTACCAAAATGGGGTCGGTAGCTGAAGACGCCAGCGACCTCTACCTGCGCCCCGAAACGGCTCAAGGCATCTTCGTGAACTTCCTCAACGTGCAAAAGACCGGGCGCATGAAGCTTCCGTTTGGCATTGCGCAAACAGGTAAGGCGTTTCGCAACGAAATCGTGGCCCGCCAATTCATCTTCCGAATGCGCGAATTCGAGCAGATGGAAATGCAGTACTTCGTTCGCCCTGGCAGCGAAATGGAATGGTACGCCCACTGGAAGCACGCCCGAATGCAGTGGCACCTCGCGCTCGGACTCGGCGCCGACCGCTACCGCTTTCACGACCACGAGAAGCTCGCCCACTACGCCAATGCGGCCGCCGACATTGAGTTTCAGTTTCCGTTCGGATTTAAGGAGCTCGAAGGGATCCACTCGCGCACCGACTTTGATTTGAACCGCCACGAGGAGTTTTCTGGCCGCAAAGTGCAGTACTTCGATCCCGAAACGAACGAATCCTACACGCCATACGTTGTAGAGACTTCTGTGGGCCTCGACCGCCTGTTCTTGGCCGTTCTTGCCACCGCCTTAGATGAAGAGGTTCTGGAGGACGGCTCTTCACGCACGGTCCTTCGCCTTCCGTATGCAGTAGCGCCAACGCAGGTGGCCATCTTGCCGCTCCTCAAAAAAGACGGACTTCCCGAACTTGCCCAAACGGTTTATAATGAGCTGCGGTGGGACTTCCAGGTAGCCGTCGACGAGAAAGATGCGATCGGCAAACGCTACCGCAGGCAAGACGCCGTGGGAACTCCGTACTGTGTAACCATAGACCATCAATCTTTAGTTGACGAAACGGTCACCCTTCGAGACCGCGACAGCATGAAGCAAATTCGTCTGAATATCAAGGACTTAAAGTCCAATTTGCAGGAATCAGTATCGATGACTTCACTTTTAAAAAAACTGATTTAAGTGTAATCTCTTGCAATACTTAAAAATTGCACTACCTTTGCAGTGGATTTCGAAGTCCTAAACAATTAAAAACCAAAACCCAAAATGAAAAAAGTAAGCTTTTTTCTGAGCGCCCTGGCCCTCGTTGCTTTCGCCGCTTGCAACAACGCCGCTGAAGAAGCAGTTGTTGAAGAGACCGTTGACACGACT
>Ga0169931_10005518_pt1 | contig 19273 bp, 14 predicted proteins | sample Kivu_15m_20L_FD_129675 | JGI IMG/M metagenome (GOLD analysis project Ga0169931, IMG submission 129675) | Freshwater microbial communities from Lake Kivu, Western Province, Rwanda to study Microbial Dark Matter (Phase II) - Kivu_15m_20L... | ecosystem: Environmental > Aquatic > Freshwater > Lake... | reverse complement strand
GTCGTGTCCGCCTGCTTCCTGGCCGTGCTGGTCAGGCTGGTGCAACTGCACTGGGTGGACGCCCCGGAGCTGCGCGCCGAGGCCTATCAGGCCCGGCGTCACGTCGAGACCCGGCCCTGCCGTCGCGGTGAGATCCGCGACGTACAGGACAACCTGCTGGCCGTCTCCGAGGACGTCTTGGACATCGGCGTCGACCCCGAGGCGCTGCGCCCCGGGGAGGAGTCGCGCATCCCCGAGGTGGCCGCCGCGCTCGGGGTGCCTCCGGCCAAGGTGCGCGAGGCCTTCGCCTCACGGACGCGCGTGGACGCGGAGGGCGTCGAGCGCAAGGTGCGCTGGACGGTCCTGCTCAAGGAGGTCGGCGAGCCCGTGATGCGCAAGGTCCAAGCACTCCGCATCAAGGCGCTCCGCTCTGAACTCAAGTACCGGCGCAGCTACCCCAAGGGCAGCCTCGCCTCCCACGTCGTCGGCTACGTCAACAAGGAGGGTGTGCCGACCGCCGGCATCGAGCGCGTGATGGATCCGCTGCTGGCCGGGCAGAACGGCTGGATCGAGTCGGAGCGCGACGGCCGTCGCCGCGAGATAGCCAGCAACCGCCTGCGCGAGGTCGCTCCGGTCGACGGCAGCACGGTCGTGCTCACGATTCACGGCCAGGTCCAGAAGGCCTGCGAGGACGCTCTGGAGGCCGCCGCCCAGCGCTACCGTCCCAAAGGCGGGGTCATCATCGTGAGCGAACCCCGCACCGGCCGCATTCTCGGCCTGGCCAACTGGCCCACCTTCGACCTGAACCGCTTCTTCGACGCCCAGGCGGCGCCGATGGACAGCCAGCGCAACCGGGCGGTCTCCGACGTCTACGAGCCGGGTTCGGTCTTCAAGATCGTCTCGGTCGGCGGCGCCCTCGAGGAGGGACTCGCCACCCCCAATTCCGTCTACGACTGCGGCGTCACGCACGTGCCCTACCGCGGCCGCATGGTCTCGATGCCGGCGGACTCTCACGCCATGGGCGTCGCGGACCTGCGGCAGATCGTGCGGGAGTCCTCCAATCGCGGCACGGTCCAGGTGGGGATGCTCTACGCGGAGCGCCTCGGCGAGGAGCGCTTCTTCAACCTGGTCAAGTCGTTCGGCTTCGGCTCGACGAGCGGGCTGATCACCGGCGCCGAGGTGCCCGGGCTGCTCATCCCTCCCAGGAGCTGGGACGGCCTGACGATCTCGCGCATGCCGATGGGCCATTCGGTCAGCGTCACCGCGATTCAGATGCACATGGCCATGTCGGCGGTGGCCGCCGAGGGCCTGCTGATGCAGCCCCAGCTGGTGCTGCGGGTCGAGGATCCGGTCACGCGCGAGCCCTTCCTCTCCTATCCTCCGCGCAGCCGGGGCCGCGCGCTGTCCGCCGAGACGGCGCGTCGGCTGGCGGGCATGCTGCGCGAGGTGTGCGGCAAGGGCGGCACCGCGCCCGTGGCGGACATCGCCGGATACGAGGTGGCCGGCAAGACGGGCACGACGCAGAAGATCGTCGGCGGACGCTATTCGAGCGCGCATCACGTGGCGTCCTTCTGCGGATTCTTCCCCGCCCAGGACCCCCGCCTCGCGGTGACTGTCATCATCGACGAGCCGCAGGGCGAAGGCGTGGGCTACGGCGGCAAGGTCTCCGCACCCATCTTCCGGGAGGTCGCGGAGAAGTGCATCCGCTGGCTCGACCTACCCCCCGTCGCCTCCGTCCGCGGCGCCGTCGCGGAGGTCCGCCGATGAGCCCCGCGCCGATGTCACCTTCGCGGTCCATGGAGAAGCCCACGTTTCAGGAACTCATGGAGGGGCTCCCCGTCCTCGGACGCTCGGGCGACTGGTCGGTGCACGTCACGGGTCTCGTTACGGACAGCCGACGCGTGCTGCCCGGGTCCCTCTTCTTCGCCCTGCCCGGGCTGCGCAGCGACGGGCATGCCTTCGTCGACGAGGCCGTGGCCCGCGGCGCCGCGGCGGTCGTCTCCTGGTCGCAGGTCGGCGGCATCCCGGCCGTCGCCGCCGCGCACGTCGGCGAGCCGCGCAAGGCGCTGGCGGAGGTGGCGCGTCGTTTCCACGGGCATCCCGAACGCTCGCTCACGCTCGCCGGCGTCACCGGCACCAACGGCAAGACGACCGTGTCGACGCTCCTCCGCCACCTGCTGCAGTCGGACGGCTCCTCCTGGGGGCTCATCGGCACGGTGCGCTACCATCTCGGCGGCCGCCGTTCGGTGCCTTCGTTCAAGACCACCCCGGAATCCGCCGACCTCGCCGCCTTCTTCCGGCAGATGGCGGACGCCGGTTGCGCCGGGGCCTGCCTCGAGGTCAGTTCGCACGCGCTGGATCAGGACCGCGTCCACGGCTTCCGCTTCTCCGTCGCCGGCTTCACCAACCTCACCCGCGACCACATCGACTACCATGGCGACCTGGAGGCCTACTTTGCCGCCAAGCGCAGGCTCTTCGACGGGGGCACCGGCGCCGCGCCCGACGTCTGCGCGGTGAACGCCGACGACGCGCACGGCCGGCGGCTGGCCGAGGCCTGCCGCGGACGCGGAGCCGTCGTGACCTACGGGCGCTCAGCCGGGGCGGACCTCCACGCCGAGGACGTCACGTTCGATCCCGTCGGCGCGGCCTTCACGGTGCGCTGGCGCGGCGCCACCGCCCGCTTCGTCAGCGCGCTGCCCGGCGCCTACAACGTTGAGAACGTCCTGTGCGCGCTTGCCATGGCGGCCGGCCTCGGCCGCGATCCGCTCGCCCTGGCTTCCGCCGTCGCGGACTTCCCCGGCGTCCCCGGGCGCATGGAGCGGGTCGACGCGGGGCAGGGGTTCCAGGTCTACGTCGACTACGCGCACACGGACGACGCGCTGCGCAACGCCCTCGGGATGCTGCGGGCCATCACGCCCGGCCGCGTGCTCTGCGTGTTCGGCTGCGGCGGCAGCCGCGACCGCGGCAAACGGCCCGTCATGACGGCGGCGGTCGCCGGCCTCGCCCACCGCGCCTGGGCCACGGCCGACAACCCCCGCCGCGAGAACATCGAGGACATCTTCGCCGACATGCGCGCCGCCCCGGGCGGCGTCGCCAACGTGGCCTTCGTGCCCGACCGCAGGGAGGCCATCGCCCTCGCCCTCGCCGACGCCCGCCCGGGCGACTGCGTGCTCATCGCCGGCAAGGGACATGAGACGACCCAGGAGTTCGCGGACACCGTCGTCCCCTTCGACGACCGTCAGGTCGCCCGCGAGCTCATCGCCCTGAGGAGGGGACGCGACGCCTGATGCCATGCTTCGCTCCCGAGCGTCTCGTGAGGTGGTCCGGCGGCCGTTGGACTTGTGCGCCCGCCGTCCCGGTCACGGGCTTCAGCGTCGACTCCCGGGCGCTCGCGCCAGGAGAGGCCTTCGTGGCCCTGCGCACCGCGCGCCGGGACGGGCACGACTTCCTGGCGGACGCGCGGGCCCGGGGCGCCTCGTGCGCGCTGGTCTCTCGCATGGTCTCCGACGCACTCCCCCAGCTGGTCGTCGATGACGCCCAGGCGGGCCTCCGGCGCATCGCCGCGGCCTGGCGTGCGGCTTTCTCCGGCCCCGTCATCGGCGTGACCGGCAGCGTCGGCAAGACTTCCACCAAGGATCTCCTCGGGGCGCTGCTCGGGCCGGCCGCCTTCGTGACGGAGGCCAACCTCAACAACACCTTGGGGGTCCCGCTCATGCTGCTGCGGACCGACCCCTCCGTCCACCGTTGGGCTGTGATCGAGGCCGGGATGAGCCTGCCGGGAGAGCTGGGCGTCTCCGCCCGCGTGCTCAGTCCGGACGTCGCGATCGTGACCGCCGTGGCGGCCGTGCATCTCGAAGGGGTGGGGGACCTCGCCGGCGTCGCGCTTGAGAAGTCCCAGCTCGTCGCCGCGCTCCGACCCGGCGGACGGGCGGTGCTGCCCGCATCCCTGCTCGCCTGGCCTCCGTTCACCGCGCTCGCGGACCGTTGCGTCGCCGTGCGTTTCGTCGGCGAGCCCGGGCCGGCCGTTCCTCCCGCCCGCCTCGTGGAGGCCGCCCTCGGCGGCGACGCTTCCGGCCGTCGCACGCTGACCTTGGACGGCCGGACCCTGACCCTTGGCCCGGTCTCCGACGGACTCGCACGCAACGCGGCGCTGGCGGTCGTCGCGGCCGGTCTGGTCGGGGCGGATGAATCGGCCGTTTCCGCCGCGCTCACCTCCTGGACGCCTGCTGCCGGCAGGGGCAGCGTGCACGTCGAGGGGGCCCGCTCCTGGTACGTGGACTGCTACAACAGCAGCCCGGCCTCGCTCCTGGACTCCGCCTCGTGCTTCGACCGACTGAGCCGCGATGACGCGGGCGAACGCCTTTGGATCCTCGGCGGCATGGCTGAATTGGGAGCCGACTCGCTGCGCATGCACCGCGAGGCCTTCGCGGCGCTGCCCGTCCGCGCCGGAGACCTCGTGGTCGCCTTCGGCGGCGATGCGCCTGACGCGCTCGACGCCGTGCCGGCTTCGGCCGCACGGCTCGCGGCCGCCTCCCACGCTGAGCTCGCCGTGGCTGCGGCCTCCCGCCGAGGCTTCGTCTTCGTCAAGGGCAGCCGCTCCCACGCGCTCGAACGGGCGCTTCCCGAGTCCGTACGGACTCAGGTCCATTTCCACTGAAGGAACTATGCTTCACCGTCTCAGCGAACTCGAATCCGTCTGGGGGCCCTTCCGCCTCTTCGACTACCAGTCGGTCCGGGCCATCCTGGCGTTCTGCACCTCGCTCGGCGTAGGCCTCCTGCTCGCGGGGCCCGTCATCCGTCGTCTCGCCGCCCTCCGTCAGCCGGAGCGATCCGCCGCGCTGATGGGCGACCTCGCGAAGGAGGGCGGCAAGGTACCGACCATGGGCGGACTGCTGATCGCCGCCGCCGTGCTGCCATCCGTGTTCCTTTGGATCAAGCCCAACGCGCTCATCTGGGCCTCGCTGGTCTGCTTCATCGGCATGGGGGCGGTCGGCCTTTACGACGACTGGCTCAAGGTGCGCAACTGCAGCTCGGACGGCATCAGGCCGCGGGCCAAGTTGGCCGGACAGGGCGTCTGCGCGCTCGTGGCGCTCGGCGTCCTCCTCCTGGATCCCTCGCGCCGTGAGGCCGCCGCCGAGGTCTGGCTGCCGGTCCTCAACGGGCCGCTGTGGAACGGCGCCTCGCTGGGCCTGCCTTTCGCGGTCTGCCTCACCGTCGCCGGCGCCTTCTTCGTGCTCGTGTGCGTCGGCTGCTCGAACGCGGTCAATCTGACCGACGGCCTCGACGGCCTCGCCATCGGCTGCGTCATCATCACGACGCTGGTCCTCGGCGGCGTCGCCTACCTCGCCGGCCACCGGGAGCTGGCCGAGTACCTGCGCATCTCGCACGTGCCCGGCGCGGGCGAGCTGGCGGTCCTCTGTTCCGCCCTGGTCGGCGGCGGGCTCGTCTTCCTCTGGCACAACGCGGCTCCGGCCGAGCTCTACATGGGCGACGTCGGCGCGCTCGGCCTCGGCGGCGTCCTCGGGGCGGTCGCGTGCCTGATGCACCAGCCCTTCCTGCTCGCCGTGGTCGGCGGCGTCTTCCTCGTTGAGGCGGTCACGGTCATCCTGCAGGTCGCCTACTTCCGGCGCACCGGCGGCCGCCGCCTCTTCCTCATGACGCCGATCCACCACCATTTCCAGAAGAAGGGGTGGCCCGCGACCAAGGTGGTCGTGCGGTTCTGGATCCTGTCGTTCCTCTGCGGTCTGCTAGGCCTGCTCACCCTCAAGCTGCGATGACCGACTTCCCCGAGTCCCTCCGCCGCCGTCTCGCCCGGCCCGCCGCCGTCCTGGGCGCGGGCATCAGCGGCGCCGCGGTTGCGGAGGCGCTCGCGGCGGGCGGATTCGCCTCCGTCACCTACGACGAGAAGGGCGACAACCGCACCTTCGGCCCGGAGGAGGCGGCGCGGCACGACCTCCTCGTGTACAGCCCCGGATTCCCTCAGGCCCATCCTTGGCTGCTCGCCGCCCGGCGAGCCGGTCTGCCCTGCCTCTCCGAATTGGACTTCGGCGCCCTGCTCTGGACCGGCCCGGCCGTGGCCGTCACCGGGACCAACGGCAAGACCACCCTGACCGAGTTCCTCGCCTTCGCTTTCAAGCGCGCCTCGCTCGACGCCGTCGCCTGCGGCAACGTCGGCCTGCCGCTGACCTCCCTCCATCGGACCGTCTCCACGGGTTCGTTCCTCGCCGTGGCGGAGGTGAGCTCCTTTCAGGCCGAGGACCTCCGTCACTTCACTCCGGAGGCCGTCCTCTGGACCAACTTCGACGAGGACCACCTGGACCGGCACGGCGACCTCGAGACCTACTTCCGCGCCAAGTTCAAGCTGATTGAGCGCATGATGCCCGGCGGCATCCTCGTCGTCGGCGAATCGGTCACGGCCCACGCGCGGCGGTTCGGGATCGAGCTGCCGGAGTCCGTCGTCGTGGCCACCCGGGCCGAAGCGGCCGCGTCCGTGCCCGCCGGGTCGTCCTTCGACAGCTGGCCCCAGCTGGAGAACTGGGCGGTGGCGAGCGCCTATTGGCGCGCCCGCGGCCTCCCGCTGCGCATCCTCGAGGAGTCGGCGCGCATCTTCCGTCTGGCCCCCCACCGTCTGCGCAAGGTGGCCGAGGCCGCGGGCGTGGAATTCTGGAATGACTCCAAGGGCACGAACTTCTACGCGGTGCTCGCGGCCCTCGCGCAGTTCAGCGTCCCCGTGCGCTGGATCGGAGGCGGCAAGTGGAAGGGCGGCGACCTGAGGCGTTTCGCGGAGAACGTCGCTCCGCTCATCGACTCGGCCTGGCTCATCGGCGAGACCGCGCCCGAACTGGAGCGGCACTTCGCCTCGCTCGGGCGTCCCGTGAGACGCTTCGACTCGCTGCAGGACGCCGTCCTGGCCGCGGCCAAGGACGCGCCCGCCCCCACGGTCGTCCTGCTCAGCCCCGGATTCTCCAGCTTTGACATGTTCCGGAGCTACGCCGAGCGCGGCGTCGTCTTTGAGCGCGCGGCCGCCGCCCTCGCGCGCCGCTGAACTTTCCCAACCCAACCCACCACCCAGCCAAACCCACCACCCAGCCATGAGACCCCTGATAACCGTCACCGCCGTCGTGATCCTGCACCTTTGCGTGCTCGCCGTGCTCGTCGGCGTCAACGGATGCCGAAGCACCTCCGGCCATGAGGTCGCCTCCCCCGCCGACCTTGCCGCCTTCTCCGGCGGCCTCCGGCGTGCGCAACTGCCGACCAAGGTCGTCGCCGCGCCGGCCGCCGCACCCGTTTCCGCCCCGGTCGTCGCCGCGCCAGCCCCGGCCCTTGCGACGCCTCCCGCCGCCGCCCTTGTCGGCTCGGCCAAGGCCGCGCCCGGCGAGACCATCACCGTCATGAAGGGCGAGACGCTCTTCGCAATCGCCAAGCGCCAGGGAGTCTCCGTCGCCCAGCTCGCCTCGTCCAACGGCCTGCCGCTCAACGCCACGTTGCGGGAGGGCCAGCGCCTGAAGATCCCCGCGCCGGGGCAGTCCGGCACGGCTGCGAAGGCCGCGCCCAAGTCCGCACCGAAGGCCGCGCCCAATTCCGCGGCTCCCGCGCCCGCCCCCGTGCCGCCGGCCGAACCCTTCAAGCTGACCATCATCGGTTCGCCGGCCGCGCCCAAATCCGCGGCTCCCGCGCCCGCCCCGGCTCCCGCGCCCAAGGCCGCCAACTGATCCCTGAAGGCCCGCCGCCGCGATGGTGATCAAGGTGAGGAGCGACGCTCCGGAGTCCCTGGCTGGGTACTCAGTAGGCATCCTGCTCATCGCGCTAGCCCTCGCGGCCTTTGGGCTGATGGTCCAGTACAGCGCCGGCATCTCGCTATCATCGAGCAACCGACTGGTCGCCTTCGAACGCCAGTTGATGTACCTGCCCGCCGCGCTGTTCGCCGGCCTGCTGGTCTATCGCATCGACCTCGACGCGGTGCGACGCCACCGCTGGTGGATCCTCGGCGCGGCCATCGTGGCCCTCTTCGCGGCTCGCATCCCGGGCATCGGCGTCTCCGTCAACGGCTCGTGGCGCTGGATCGACCTCGGAATCATCCGCCTGCAGGCCTCCGACCTCGGCAAGGTCGCGCTGGTCGTGATGCTCTCCCACTTCCTCGCCGGCTCGCAGCGACGCACGCTCCGGCCCGACTTCCCGGCGCTTTCCTTCAGTGACCGCAGCCCCTACGTCATGACCGCGGCGGGCTGGGCCGACTTCAAGCAGGGCTACCTCTGGCCCGCGTCGGTCATCGTCGCGGTCTGCGCCGGCATCGCCCTCGGCCCCGACCTCGGCACCATCCTGCTCTGCTGCGCCGTCGGCGGCACGATGATGCTCATCTCCGGCGCGCGCTGGCGGTACGTGATCCCGACCTTCCTCGTCGGCGCCGCGGTCTTCGCGGCGGTGGTGCTGAACTGGGAGAACCGCATGCGCCGGTTCCTCTCCTTCACCGACCCCTGGGGTCGCCGCGGTGACGAGGCCTACCAGCTCTTCGAAGGCATGGTCGCCTTCGGCGTCGGCGGCATCACCGGCCAGGGCGCGGCGCAGGGGCTGCAGGGCCGGGCCTTCCTGCCGGAGGCGCACACGGACTTCGTGTTCTCCGTGATCGGGGAGGAGTACGGCCTCATCGCGACTGCGAGCGTGGCCTGCGCCTACTTCGCCATCTTCCTGCTGGCGCACCGGGCGATGAAGCGGTCCACCGACCTCTACCGCTTCAACCTCTGCCTTGGCGCGACCCTCTTCCTGGTCATCCAGTCCCTGGTCAACATGGGCGTCGTGACGGGGCTGCTTCCGACGAAGGGCATCTCGCTCCCATTCCTCAGCTACGGCGGCACCAACCTCGTCATCATGGCCTGCATGGTCGGGCTGACGCTCAACTGCCTGCGTGACGCGCAGGGGCCGGCGTTCGTCCCCGGGGAGGCCAGGGCATGAGCCGCTTCCTGCTCGCCTGCGGCGGCACCGGCGGCCATCTGGCGCCGGGCATCGCCCTCGCGCAGCGTCTTGCGGAGGACGGCGGCGAATGCCTGCTCATCGTCAGCCGCAAGGCCGTCGACGCGCGCATGACCGCCCAGTATCCGGCCCTGCGCTTCCTGCCCGGCTCCGGCCGCGGCTTCGGACCCGGGCTGCTCGGCAGGATCCTGTTCTTCCCCGCCTTCCTCGGCGCGGTCTGGACCTCGTGGCGCACGCTGCGCTCATTCGGCGCCGACGCCGTGGTCTGCTTCGGCGGATTCATGAGCCTCGGGCCGGCGGTCGCGGCCGCGCTCTCCGGCGTCCCGGTCATCGTGCACGAGGCCAATCGGAAGCCCGGCAAGGCCGTCCGTCTCATCGCGCGCTTCGCGCGGGCCGTGCACCTGCCTCCCGGGGTGCGCATCGCCGGGGTCGCGCCGGAGCGCCAGTCCGATTCGGGCTATCCGGTGCGCAAGGAAATCGGACCGCGCCCGCGGGCGGAGTCGCGGCGCGCCCTCGGCCTGCCCGAGGAGGGAAGGATGGTGCTCGTGCTCGGAGGCAGCCAGGGCGCCTCGGCGCTGACGCGCTGGGCGGAGTCGGCGTTGCCGGAGTTCGCGGCCCGCGGCACGCATCTGCTCTGCCTCACGGGTCCCTCGGGCCGTGACGCCGTCGAGCGGCAGGGCGGCGTCACCGCGCGGTTCCTTCCTTTCTGCGACCGCATGGCCGAGGCCTATGCGGCGGCCGACCTCGCCGTTTCGCGCGCGGGCGCCGGCACGCTCGCCGAGCTCGCCGCCTGCCGCACGCCCGCCGTGCTCGTCCCGCTCCCGACCGCGGCCGACGATCATCAGAGCGCCAACGCCGAGCACCTCGCGCGGACGGGCGCCGCCGTCTGCGTGCGTGAACCGGAGACCGCCCGGCTGACCGCCGAGGTGTGCGCCCGGCTCGATGACGCGGCCGGGCTCGTCCGCATGCGCGAGGCGCTGGCCGCGGCGGACGCCGCCAACCGTTGGGACGAACTGCGGCGCCATGCCGTCGCCTTCGCCACGGAGGGGCGCCCCGGCCGATGAGCGCGGGCTCGGCCTGGATGCTCGGCGCCTGCGGCATGGGCGTGGGGCCGCTTGCCATCTACCTGAAGGGGGAGGGCTGGGAGGTCTCGGGTTGGGACGACTCCACCGGAAGCCCGATGGAGTTCCAGCTCGCGGACGCGGAAATCCCGCTGCTGCGCGACCCCTGGGCGGCCGGCCGCCGTCCCGGACTCGTCGGACGCTCCAGCGCCGTGAAGCCCGGGCATCCCGCGCTCATGCTCGCGGAATCGAAGGGGGCACGCGTGCTTCGGCGCGGCGAGCTGCTGGCGGAACGCGTTGCGGACCGCCGCTTCGTCGCGGTGTGCGGCAGCCACGGCAAGACCACCACCTGCGGCATGATCGTCGCCGCCCTCGCGGGCGCCGGCGCCGACTTCGGCTACGTGCTCGGCGGACTGTTCCGGGATCCCTCCATGCCGCCGGCGCGCGCCTCGGCCTCCTCGCCCTGGGTCGTGGCCGAGGTCGATGAGAGCGACGGCACCATCGGGGCCTTCTCGCCCGACGTGACGGTGGCGGTGAACCTCGACTGGGACCATCCGGACTACTACCGCGACGAGGCGGCCCTGGAGGCGGTCTTCCGGGCCCTCTTCGAACGCACGCGCACGGCGGTCATCATCCCCGCGGGCAACGCGCGGCTTGAGCGGCTCGCCGCCGGACTCGCCGTGCCCGTGCTGCGCGTCGGGCCCGAGGGCGACTACCGGGCGCGCCCGGTCGCCGGCGACCACGCCTCTTCCGTGCTCGAGCTCGGCGGAAAGTTCCCCGCCCTGCAGGCGACCCTGCCGGTGGCCGGCACCTTCAACCGGGCCAACGCCGCCATGGCCCTCGCCGTCACGCACGTCGTCACGGGCGCGGTGTCCTCCGAGCCCCTCGCCCGCTGGCGCGGCATCCGTCGCCGTCAGGACGTGCTGTTCGAGCGTCCCGGCCTGCGTGTGCTCGCCGACTACGCCCACCACCCCACGGAGATCGCCGCGCTCCTGCGCTGGCTGCGCGAGACCCATCCGGGCCGCGTGATCGTGGTCTTCCAGCCTCACCGCCACACCCGCACCCGGCAGTACGCCGCCGAGTTCCGGCAGGCGCTCACCGCCGCCGACCACGCGCTGGTGATGCCGGTCTATTCCGCGGGCGAGGCCGCGGTCGAGGGCGGCGGTTCGGAGTCCGTGGTGGCCGCGTCGGCGCACCGCCTGGTGGATGACCGCAGGGCCCTGCCCGAGCTCCTCGACGCGCTTGTCGCAGGGGAGGAGGCGGTGGTCGCCTTCGTCGGGGCCGGCGACATCGAGCGTGACGCGGAGGCCTACGCGAAACGGCAGCGCCGTCACGGCTCGGCCGCGTTCACCCCGGACCTTTCCGACCTCGTGGCCGGCCGTCTCTCCGCCGGGGCCGTGCTGCGGCCCAACGAGCCCCTCGCGCGCCGCACCACGCTGGGCGTGGGAGGCAACGCGCGCTGGTACGCCGAGCCGGCCACCGTCGACGACGTCGTCGCGCTCCTGCGCGCCTGCGCCGAGCTCGACCTCCGCTGGTTCGTCATCGGCCGCGGCAGCAACCTGCTGGTGCCGGACGAAGGCTATGACGGGCTCGTGCTGCATCTCGATTCCCCCCGTTGGGGCGAGGTGACGCCGCTCGGCGACGGAAGGCTGAGGGTCGGGGGCGGGACCCGTCTCAAGGAGCTCTGCGGAGCGGCGGCCCGCGAGGGGCTGGCCGGATTCGAATTCCTGGAAGGGATTCCCGGGACCGTCGGCGGCTCGCTGCGGATGAACGCCGGCGCCATGGGCGGCTGGATCTTCGACGTCGTCGAATCGGTGGAGTGGCTTTCGCCGCAGGGCAGGGTGCGCGCCGCGCGCCGTGACTCCTTCGACGCGCTCTACCGCGACTGCCCGCAGCTGCACGGCGCCGTCGTGCTCTCGGCCGTGCTGCGCGCGTCCGGCCGTGACGAGCCGGCCGCCATCCGCGCGCGGATGGACGAGATGGCCCGCCGCCGGCGCGAGTCCCAGCCGCGCGAGGCCAGCGCGGGCTGCGTCTTCCGCAATCCCGAGCAGGCCAAGGCCGGCCAGCTGGTCGACCGGGCCGGGCTCAAGGGGTTCGCCTGCGGCGACGCGGAAGTCTCGCCCGTCCACGCCAACTTCATCGTGAACCGGGGCGCCGCGAGCGCGGCCCAGTTCATCGAGGTCATGCGTCACGTGCGGGCCGAGGTGAAGCGGAGCGGCGGCGCCGAGCTGCAGCCCGAGATCGTCGCGCTCGGCCGCGAATGGAGGGATCTCCTGTGAGCCGCGCGCCCGAGATCGTCATCCTCGCCGGCGGCGCCTCCTCGGAGCGCGAAGTCTCGCTGCGCTCCGGTCGAGCGGTCGCGTCCGTCCTGCCCGGGTCCCGCCTCGTCGAGCTGCCCGGCGACGCCCTGCCGGACTGGCTGGACGCCTCCCGGCATGTCGTGCTCCCCGTGACCCACGGCGGCTGGGGGGAGGACGGACGGCTCCAGTCCGCCCTGGAGCGGCTGGGCGTCGCGTTCGCGGGCAGCGGGTCGGCGGCCAGTTCGCTCTGCATGGACAAGGTGCGGACCAAGGCGGTGATGCGTCGGTCGGGCGTGCCCGCCGCGCCGGAGGCCGACTTCGACGCCTCGGCTGCTCCCTCCGCCGAAGCGCTGGTCGCCCGGCTGGGCGAGAACGTCGTGATCAAGCCTGCCGACCAGGGCAGCAGCGTCGGCCTCCTCATGCCGCGCGGACGGGATGAAGTGGCCCGCGCGCTGGCGTCGCTTCGGCCCGGCCGCTGGATGGCCGAGCCGCGGCTGACCGGCCGCGAGCTATCCATCGGCGTACTGGACGGGGAGCCCCTCGGCCTGGTCGAGATCGTGCCGCATTCCGGCGTCTACGACTTCACGACCAAGTACACCAAGGGCGCCTCCGAATACCGTTACCCCGCTGAGGTGCCCGTCGCCGTCGGCGCCGAGGTCGCGGAGGCCGCCGCCCGCCTCTTCGCGGCCTGCGGCTGCCGGGACTTCGCCCGTGCCGACCTCATCCTTGAGTCCGACGGCCGTTTCCACTTCCTTGAGATCAACACCCTGCCCGGCATGACCGAGACCAGCCTCCTCCCCAAGAGCGCCTCGTGCAGGAGCCTCGACTATCCGGAGCTCGTCAGGCGCATGGTCGCGCCCGCCGTCGCCAGGTTCACCCGGAGGGCCTTGCGCTGACATGGGCTTCTTCGACCGACTCTTCGGCCGTCGCCGCGACTCCTACATGGGCCCGGCCGACCGCGACTGGCGCAACCTCGTGCCGCAGGACGTCAACCGCGTGCCGGGCGACGAGGTCGGCCGCCGTCGCGCCGTCCGTTCGCGTCTGCCCGCGGCGTTCGGCGTCGTGCTGTTCGCCCTCATGGGCTACCTGCTCTGGGCCGCCCTCGAGGACTCCACGCCCACCGGCCGCGTCGCCCTGCGTTTCAAGACGGATGGATTCCTGCCCGAGTCCTTCGTCCGGCGGATCGTCGGGTCCGCCCCGGACGGCGCGGCCCGCGACGTGCGTGCCATCAAGGCCGACCTCGAGTCCGACAACCAGGTGATGTCGGCCGACGTGCGTCGCCGTGCCGACGGCAGCCTCGACGTCTCCGTCCGCGAACGCGTGGCCGTCGCCCGCGTGGCGCTGGCCGAGGGAGGCCCGCTCGTCGTGCGCATCGTAAGCCCGGACGGACGCACCTTCGCGGGCCTCGGCTATCCCGAGTCCGTCGTGCGCGACCTGCCGGAGATACGGGACTTCCGCATGACCGGAGAGGGTGACCGTCTGAGCGTCGACGGCCTCGAGGTCGTCGGGCCCTTCCTGCTCGCCGCGCGTCAGGAGCAGGAGCGTCATTACCGGCAGTGGTCCGCCGTGTCCCTGCGCGACTGCTTCGGGGCGCAGGAGGACGCGCCCGGCTCCAACCTCAACGTCATCGTGCGGCCCGTCTCGCAGCCCGCCGACCGACCCGCCCTCGTGGGCATCGTCTTCTCCACCGCCAACTGGAGGCAGGAGCTCGCCATGCTGCCCCGCATCGACGTCGAGAGCCTGCTCCGCCGCCCCGGCGTCACCTCGCAGTCCTACGTGCTCAAGCTCTCGATCCGCAACCGAACCTACAATCCTCCCGTGCCCGAACCGCGCCTGGTGCCCGTCCCCGCCTCCGTCGTACGATGACCCCCAAGACGCTGCCATCGCTCATCGCCGTCATCGACGTCGGCACCGCCAAGACCGTCAGCCTCGTCGGACAGATGATCGGCGGCCAGGCCCGCATGCTGAGCTTCAGCGAAAGGCCGACCAGGGGCGTCGTGAAGGGCGTCGTGACCGACCTTGAGAAACTGCACGCCTGCGTGCATGAGGTCGTCCACGACGTCGAGCGCGGCGCAGGACGGAGCGTCGACCAGGTCTATCTGTCGCTGGGCGGCCCGGCCGCGGAGGGCGAGCGCGTGAAGGGCCTCGTGATGGTGCCCGCGCGTGACGGCAAGGTCACCCAGAAGGACCTGCAGGAGGCCGTGGCCTCGGCGCGCCGGCAGGAGCCGCCGGCGGGCCGGACGACCATCCTCTACATGCGCCAGCCCACCATGCTGGACGGGAAGCCCGTCGCGAGCCCCGTGGGCATGACCGGCCGCCGCCTCGAGGTCAGCTTCTGGCGCGTGACGATGGAGGAGGCCCTCGTGCGCCTGCGCGTGGGCATGATCAACGGCATGAGCATCCGCGTGCGAGACTTCATCCTCTCCTCGCACGCCGCGGCCTGCGCGGTCGCTCAGGACGCGGACAAGCACGGCGGGGTCCTCGTCATCGACATGGGGGCGGGCACGACCGACTGGATCCTCTACTACAAGGACCACATCCTCTGCGCCGGTTCGCTCCCCGTGGGTGGCGAGCACCTCACCAACGACCTCAGCGTGGCCCTGCGCGTCAGCCGTGAGACCGCCGAGGACCTCAAGTGCCGCTTCGGCTCGGGTGTGCACCGCGAGGCCGACGTCAACCAGACCATCTGGAAGGACGGCGACCGCGGCCTGGGCGACCAGCAGTTCAACCGCGGCACGATCACCAAGGTGCTTTCGCTCCGCTACCAGGAGACGCTCGACCTGGTACGCAAGGACGTCATGAGGCATCTCGAAGGCATCTTCCCGGGTCATAGTGTGCGGCTCGACCAGCACATGCTGCCCTCCGGCGTCATCCTCGCCGGCGGATCCGCCAACCTGGCCGACGCCTGCGAGGCGGTCCAGCAGTCGCTGAGTCTGACCGCCCGGGTGGGCGTGCCGACCTTCGAGAGCGAGTCCTTGCGCAAGCCCGAGTACGCCGGCGTGGTCGGGCTGATGCGCGCCGCCATCACGGACGCTCCTCCCGCCGCGCGGCGGCCGCGCGGGTTCTGGGAGCAGCTCAAGGACCTCTTCCGCCTCTGACATGCGACGGCCGCCCTCCATCCTGCTCCTCGGCCTCGGCGGCGCCGGTTGCTCGATGGTGGCCCGTCTCTCGCCCAGTCTCGCCTCCGAGGTGGGCGCGCTGTTCGTGGACACGGACGAACGCTCGTTGCCCGCCGACGCGGCAACGCTGCAGCTGGGGAGGCAGCAGACGCGGGGCATGGGCACCGGCGGCGAGGTCGGCTCCGGGCTGGCCGCGGCAGAGTCCGAGGAGGCCGCGCTCCGTCGGGCGCTCGCGGGCGCCCATGTCGTGGTGCTCGTGACCGGCCTCGGGGGCGGCACCGGCAGCGGAGCCGCGCCCTTCATCGCCTCCTGCGCGACGGACGCCGGCGCCACCGTGCTCTGCTTCGCCACGATGCCCTTCTCCCACGAGGGGGAACGCCGCCAGCGCGAGGCCGACCAGGCCGCGACGACCCTCGCTGCGCGTTGCCACGGATTCGTCGCGGTGCACAACGACCTGCTGCTCCAGCAGGTGCCGGCCGACGCCCCCATGCCCGACGCCTTCGCCGCGGCGGACGCCTGGGTGGGCGGCGCCATCCGCGGCATCGCGGCGGCCTTCGCGCCGGGAGCGCTCGTTCCGGCGGATCCCTCGGCGTTGCGCTCCATCCTCTCCAAGCAGGGTTCGCCGACGCTCTGCGCCTTCGGCGCGGGGGAAGGCCAGGGGGCGGCCATGAAGGCGGCGCGGGCCGCGGCGGACTGTCCGCTCGCCCACGGCCCGGGAGCGGTGACAAAGGTGGCTTCGCTCTTCGTCCATGTCTCAGGCGGACCGGAGCTGACCTCGACCGACGCCTTCGAGGCCGTGGCCGCGGTGCGCGCCAAGTTCGGCGGCGAGACCTCGACCGTGCTCTGCGCGCGGACGGATCCCGCGCTCGCCGGCAGGGCCGAGGTGTCCGTGCTGGGAGCCTCGCTGCCCGTTCCTCGCGCGCCCGCCAAGGGCCGCAAGGGCGCCAGATCGGGCAAGGGTGACGAGTCCCAGACGGTGTTTCCGTTCGCCACCGACGATGCGGTGCGACGCGGGTTCTTCGGCGGCGCCCCCCTCACCATCGTGGACGGCCAGGACATCGACGTGCCGACCTACATCCGGAGGGCGGTGCGCCTGCCGTCCGGATCCTGATTCCGCTTCCCGGTTGCGCCCGCCGCCGCCGCTCCTAGGTTCGACGGGATGCAGGCTTTCGACGTCACCGCGGTCCGCCGCGAGTTCCCGATCCTCGGGACCTCGGTGCACGGCCGTCCGCTCGTCTACCTCGACAACGCCGCGACCTCCCAGAAGCCCCGTGCCGTGATCTCCCGGCTGGAGCGTTACTACTCGGAGGAGAACGCCAACGTCCACCGGGGCGTGCACGTGCTGAGCGAGCGCGCCACCGTCGCCTATGAGTCGGCTCGCTCCGTCGTCGCGCGTTTCCTGGGCCTGGACGACCCGAAGGGCTGCGTCTTCGTGCGGGGCGCGACCGAGGGCATCAACCTGGTCGCCGACTCCTGGGGGCGTTCTCACCTCCGTCCGGGCGACGAGATCCTGCTGACCCATCTGGAGCACCACGCCAACATCGTGCCCTGGCAGCTCGCGGCTGAGCGTACCGGGGCGAAGGTGGTCGTGGCTCCCGTGACGTCCCGCGGCGAGGTCGACCTGGCGGCCTTCAAGGGGCTCCTCTCCTCGCGCACCCGCCTCGTCGCGTTCGCCCACGTCTCCAACGCCCTCGGAACGGTCAATCCTGCGGCCGAGATGACCCGGCTGGCCAAGGCCGCCGGCGCGCTGGTCCTCATCGACGGCTGCCAGGCCGCGGCGCACTTCAACGTCGACGTGCCCTCGCTGGGCTGTGACTTCTACGTCTTCTCCGGACACAAGACCTTCGGTCCGACCGGCATCGGCGTCCTCTGGGGCCGCCCCGAGCTGCTCGACGCCATGCCGCCCTACCAGTCGGGAGGGGACATGATCCGCAAGGTCGATTTCGACGGCACCACCTTCCGGGAGGCTCCGGAGCGCTTCGAGGCCGGCACGCCGCACATCGCCGGCGCCATCGGACTCGCCGAGGCGCTCGCGTTCTTCATGCCCATCCGGGCGTCCGCCCATGCCCATGAGCAGGTCCTGCTCTCCGCGGCCACCGAGCGCCTCAAGGGCGTCAAGGGCCTGACCCTGGTGGGTGAGGCTTCCGACAAGGTCGCCGTGCTCTCCTTCACGATGGCAGGCGCCCATCCGCACGACATCGGCACGTTGCTCGACGCCGACGGCATCGCCATCCGCACCGGACATCATTGCTGCATGCCGCTGATGAAACGGCTGGGCCTGACCGGCACCGCGCGCGCCTCCTTCGCCTTCTACAACACCCTGGAAGAGGTCGAGGCGCTCGGCCGCGCCCTGGAGCGCGTGCGCAAGATGACGGCCTAGGCCGCGTCCTCGCGCAGCAGTCCGAGCAGGCCCTGCACCTCCCAGTTGCGCGCCCTTGCGGGGAAGCCGAGCAGACGCCGGGCTTCCTCCACCTCGTCGGGACGGTTGCCGGGAGGCCATTCCATCCAAAGTCTCTCCATCGGCCTGCCCGTCGCTTCCAGCAAGGGCAGCAGCGCGTCGACGGTCACGGTGTCGGCGCGGCCTTCCGGAAGCGCCCGCCCCAGCACGTCCTCGTGCAGACGCTTCCTGGCGACCTCGGGCGATCCATGCTCACGATCCGCCCAGGCGAGCACCGCTTGTCGCCAGCCGGCGTTGGTACGGTTGAGGTCGAGATACTGCGCGAGCCTTCGGTAAGGGTGGCCGGAGGGCCTCAGTCCACGCAGGCGCCACCGTCCGCACTTGCGCATGTACACGGCGTCCAGTCCGAGGAGCTCCATCGCCTCGGGCGAGAGGTCCGCGGCCAGTTCGGACATCGGAGCGCGGTTGCCGCCCGTCCCCAGGGATTCGACGAAAAGGACGTGGCACGCGGCATCCCATCCGTGCTCCCTGAGCCTTGCGGCGGCGTGGGCCGATTTCCTTGCGAACCGCGCGGCGGCGCGCTTCCGGAGGGTCTTCGCCACGTCCGCTCCGCCCTCGCGCAACCTTCGGGCGATGTCCTGCGCCCGTCCCCTCAGTTCCAGCAGCGCATCCTCCTCGGCGACTTCCTCAAGGTCCCGCGGCAGATGAGGCAGGAGCAGCGTCGATTCAGGCGACCGGCCCGAAGCCGTCCTGACCGGCTTCAGTTCGGGCAGCAGGACCGCGTGGAGCACGACGCCGTCATAGGCCGGATCCGCGCCGTGGCCGTGGGCCGCCCAGTCTCCGCACCGGAGGTGGATCTCGACGTCACCTCGTACGCGCGCTCCGTTCACCCTGAGTTCGGCTCCCCTGAAGTCGGGCCCCGCCGAACGGTTCCATGCGCCCGGCCTGATCACGTCGATCAGCGCCCCGGACAGGGCCGGGAGGGGGCCGCGCACCTCGCCCGCCGCCCACAGGCGCTGGATCGCCCGTTCTGCGAGCGTGAAGGGTCCGTAAGGCCCCGTGAGTTCTTCCACGCCTTCATCCTTTTCCATCCCTTCACTCCAGCGTCCGCCGTCGGGGACGGAAACCCGGACATCGCCCAAGGGTGTTGATGGGGAATGGACTTGAGGGAAGACCCCAGCCGCCGTTGAATGCCTCTTACGGAGAGGTGGCAGAGTGGTCGATTGCACCTGACTTGAAATCAGGCGAGCCGCAAGGCTCCGGGGGTTCGAATCCCTCCCTCTCCGCCCCCTTTCATGCAAGCCCGCCGCATCGTCGTCCTGGACGGACACACGCTCAACCCCGGAGACCTTGACTGGGGTCCGCTCGCCGCCCTCGGACCGCTCGAGGTGCATGAATGGTCCGCGCCGGCCGACGTCGCCGCACGCATCCGTGGCGCCGACATCGTCT
>Ga0169931_10005517_pt1 | contig 19273 bp, 15 predicted proteins | sample Kivu_15m_20L_FD_129675 | JGI IMG/M metagenome (GOLD analysis project Ga0169931, IMG submission 129675) | Freshwater microbial communities from Lake Kivu, Western Province, Rwanda to study Microbial Dark Matter (Phase II) - Kivu_15m_20L... | ecosystem: Environmental > Aquatic > Freshwater > Lake... | reverse complement strand
GGACAACAAGAACGCGCGGTTGCCCAGAGCGGAAAATCCGTCCAAGTTCCAGCCGCGGGCGGGGTCCTCGCGGCCACCGGCCGCGCCGCCGGTCAGCGGGCCCCGATCGAGCGCTCGATCAGCACGCCGAGGAGGAACAGGCCCCCGCCTACGAACAGGCCTTGGAACTCGTAGGCCATCGACTCGAGCCCGCGGCCTTCGAACCCCGCGCTCATGGAGACGAACACCCCCACGAGCACGACGACCATTCCGACCCCTTCGAGGACCTTGGCCAGCCACCACAGCTTGTCCTTGCTCACCGCGCCCTCCGGGCCGGTGCAAGCTCGAGCTGGCGCAGGGTCGCGTCCGCGATGCGTTCCGGGGTGAGCGACGCGGTGTCCGCGTCGGGCTTGTAAGAGCAGTAGTCGGGCGCGGTGCTGACGACCTTCTCGCCCTGACCGTAGAGCTCGATCTCCGCGGCCGAGGTCGGCGCGAAGAAGCTCACGATGCGCACGCCCCGCGCGAGGCCGACGTGCAGGGCGAGGCTGTCGCTCGTCACGAGCACATCGCACAGTCCGACGCGCGCCGTGAAGTCGAGCAGCGCATTGTCGACGCCCGCATCGACGAGGCGCACGCGCCCCTCGCAGGCCGCGACGATCTGCTGGTTGCGCTCGCGCTCGTCGGCGCCGCCGAACAGCACGAAGGTGCCCGCGCCGCCCAAGGCCGCCTGCACGCGAAGGGCGAGCTCGACCGTGCGCTCGACCGAGAGCATCTTCGACCGCCAGCGGCCGCCCGCGCCGGTGTTGAGGCCGATCACGGGCCCGTGCGCCCCGAGGCCATGGCGCTCGGCGAAGGCGCGCGCGGCTTCCATGTGTCGCGGCTCGACGTGCAGCTCCGGCTTGCCCATCGGCAGCCCGAGCATCGAGGTCAGGATCTCCGGGTGGCTGCGCTGGTTGGCAACCTTGCGGCGATCGGCCTCCGCCTTGCCATGGACCGAGAGCAGTCCCATGTCGAACCACGGTCCCACGTCGGGCGTGTACGTGCGCTGGCGCGCTGCGTCGTGGTGAGCGCCGGACAACCGCTCGGCATCGAGTGCCGTGGCGAGCGCGCACAGCGGTTCCTCGTCGTCGAGCGAGATCACCCAGCCCCAGCGCGTCGACGAGAGCCGCGTGCGCACCGCGGCGCAGCTCGCCTCCGCACGCGCGTCGAGCGCCACGACCTCGGCGACTCCCGGATGCAGCCGCACCAGATCGACCGCTCCCGGCGCAGTCACCCACGTGATGCGCGCGTCCGGATGCACGCTGTGCAGGCCCGGGACGAGCGCCGTCGTGCGCACGACGTCGCCGAGCGCTCCGGTCTTCAGGATGAGGATCGGGAACAAGGTGGCAGGGTTGTAGTCTCCGCGCCGCAGCAAGGCAAACGCACGAAACTGCGTCGATGACGCGGCACCGCGAGCGCGTGCGCAGCGCAGCTCGACGCGCGCGCCGCGCTCAGCCCCCGACGATCACCAAGAGGAGCGCGAGCTCGTCGCCGTCGGAGACCAGCGCGTGCATTCCAAGCGCCTTGCCCGAGCGGTACACGGCCGGATGCAGCGCATTCCAGCGCGGCTCCGCGCGGCGCAGCTCCGCGAGCACCTCGACAACGGTGGCGGGCAGCTCGAGCGCGAGCGCGCGCGGCGCCTCGTTCGCGACCAGCACGCGCACGGTGCCTGCGGCGCGCTCGCACGCGATCGCGGTGACGGCGGGTGCAGCGCCGAACTCCGGAGCAGCGCGCCACGGACGCAGCGCATGCAAGGCCGCGACGCGCTCGGGGAGCAGCCGCCCCGTGGACACGTCGAGACCGCGCCGCAGCGCGTACTCGCTCCACGCACCGCTGTGCCGCAGCCGCGCAGCAGCCCACGCGGGGACGTCGCTCCCCTCCTCCGCTCCCCAGCGTTCGTTGAGCAGGCGCTGAAGCGTCGAGAGAGCCGCGCCCACGTCGAGCAGGCCGAAGGCGGTCGCGTCGAGGTCTGGAGCGAGCTCGCGTGCGAGCTCGGTCGGGCCGCACAGGCCGTCGGAGAGCAGCGCCGCGGCCGAAAAGGCGCAGAAGCCGGTCATGTCGAGCGCGTTGGCCCAGTCCTCGTGCCACGCGACGAGCGCGCCCTTGCCGGCCGGATGCTCCGGGTCGGCGGCCTCGGGCGGCAGGTCGAGCCCCGTGCTCGCGCGGAACGCGGCTAGGTCGGCGCCATCGACTGCGAGGAACGGGAAGGTCCGCATCGGATCGCCGCCGCGCGATGAGACGCACTGGCCGAGCAGCGACGCGAGGCTCGCGTCGGCGCGCACCGCAGCTCCCTTGGCACTCGGCGTCGAGCATCCGAGGTCGCGCGCGAGCTGCACGGATCCGCGGGCCAGCCGCGCACCCTCGCCGCGGCCGTCGCACGCCTCTCGCAGGAGCGCGAGCGCCTGCGCGAGTTCGCGCGGTTGCACGAGCGCGAGCGTCGCCCCCGCCTCCTTGGCGTCGAGGCCGAGCTCGTCGCAGGCGCGCAGCAGCTCGAGCGCATCGTCGAGGCTCGAGAAGCCGAGCGCGGACGCCAGCGCGTGACTGGCGCCGAAGCGCGCGGACTGCCGCGCCCCGCGGCGCGTGTCGAACTCCCAGCCGCACGGCGTGGGACAGCCCGAGCAGCCGTGACGGCCCGCGCGCGCGTCGCGCGCCTGCACCCCCATGCGCGCAAGGTCCGCGCTGCTCCCACCGCCCTCGGGCCGCGCCGCGAACGCGTCGAAGAGCTCGAGGGTGCCGCCGGAAGCGCGCGCGATCAGCCGCGGCGAGCGCGCCAGTCGCGCCTTGAGCTCGGCGCCCTGCTCGTCGGGCACCTCCGCGCCGCACACGGCGAGGGCCTTCAGCCCCATGCGCCCGAGCACGGCGCCAAGTCCGCCGCGGCCGACGAAGTGCGGGACATCGCCGCCCGACGCGAGGCTGGCGAGCGGCAGCCCGCGCTCGCCGGCGAGGCCGATCGAGAGCGTGCCGCAGGGCCCGAGCCGCTCGCGAAGCCAGGCGTGCGTCGCGCGCGGCGAGAGTCCGGCGAGCTCGGGCCACGCCTGCAGGCGCGCCGTCCCGGCGGCATCGACCACGAGCACGTTGCCGCTCCCCGCGACCGCTCCGGAGAGGAACAGTCCATCGACGGAGCGCGCGAGGGTGCGGCCGAGCGGGCCTCCGACGAGACCTTCGGAAAAAAGCCCCGTAAGCGGGGCGCGCGCCGCGACGCTCGCACGGGCGGCGGTCGGGAAGCCGCGGCGCACCAGACGCCCCACGCACACCGCGAGGGCCTCCGGCTCGCCCGCGAGGTCGCGCCGGACGAGCTCGGCGAGGCCGAGGGCCCCGCCGCCGAGCCGTCCGAGGCCGCCGAGCCACGCTTCCGGTGCACTCCAAGGCCGCGGTGCGACGACGGCGCCCGCGGCGAGCGCGCGCAGGTCGACCCGCAGCACGAGCGGAGCCTGCGCAGTCTCGAAGTGGGTCGCCACGGCCAAAGGAATGCGGCGGGGCCGGTTGCGACCCGCGCAGGGGGAGCCTAGCTTCTTTCGGCCTCGCGTGCGGTGCGACCGGTGGAACCCGGTCGAAGCCCCGCGCCCAGCCCCAGATCCGCCCACCGTGTTCGGCTCCTTCCCCATCGCCCGCGTGTTCGGGACCACGGTGCGCATCGACCTGTCGTGGGTGCTGCTCGTGATCGGCACCGCGGCGCTGTGGCCCGGCGATCCGCTGGCGGCGGTGATCAACCTGCTGGTCCTGTTCACGCTGGTGACCCTGCACGAGCTCGGCCACACGCTGGCCGCCCGCTACTTCAAAATCGAGGTGCTCGACATCACGCTGTGGTTCTTGGGCGGCATGGCGCGCATACGCGAGATCCCCGAGAACCCCAAGGTCGAGGCGGTCGTGGCCCTCGCGGGTCCGGCGGTGAACTTCCTGCTGGCGGCGCTGGCCCTGCCGTTCCTGTTGGCCTCGGGCATCGCCAGCATGAGCGACATCGCGCCCAACGCGACCGCGACGCTGGCGGGCCTGCTCGCCAATTTCATCCTGATCAACCTGTTCATGGGCGCCTCGAACCTGCTCCCGGCCTTCCCCATGGACGGCGGACGCGTGTTCCGCGCCTTCTGCGGCGTGTTCACGGACTGGCTCAACGCCACGCGCATCGCCGCCGGCGTGGGCAAGCTGTTCGCCGCGGGCCTGATCGTGCTCGGCTTCGTCTCGCGCCAGTGGTCCATCGCCGCGGTCGGCCTGTTCGTGTGGCTCGCCGGTTCGCGCGAGCTGTGGGCCGTGCGCATGCGCCGCATGCAGGCGCAGATGCGCGAGCAGCAGTTCGGCGGCTTCAGCGAGCGCCCGGCCACCTTCACCCCGGTCAAGACCGAAGAGCCGACGCCCCGGGGCGCCGAGGACGACCCCAGCGGCGCCCGCCGCCCGAGCGACAATCCCCTCGCGCAGGGCAAGGGTCTCGACGACGAGGCCCTGCGGCGCCTCGAGCAGTTCCGCGGCAGCATCCGCAAGCCCCGCGATCCGCAGGAGTGACGCAGCGCGCGCGCCGCGGCTGTCGCGCGCAGCGGACGGGGCGAGGCCGGACGCAGGAGCTGCGTCCGACCCCGGGAGGCGAGGGTGGCGCGTCCTAGTCACGCGTCGGTCCGTTCCAAGCCGTGCGCGGCGGCTCGACGGCGGCCCGCTCGCGCCAGACGTGGTCCGCCCCGAGCGCCCGGCAGGGCAAGCCCGCGTCGCGCTCGCTCAGGTCGACCTCGCCGCGCCACACATCCTCTTCCTCGACGAAGGGCCATGCCTCGAGCACGTAGACGCCGGGCTCGAGCCCCTCGAAGCGGAACGCGCCCGAGCGCCACAGCTCCGCATGCGACGTGAAGCAGTAGGCGCGCGCCACGGCGCTCCCCCACTCGCCCTTGCGCCACAGCACGACGCGCACGAGCGACATGTCCATGTCGTCCCACGTGTCGGCGAACTCGAAGCCGCCGCGCAGGGTGCGCGCCCCCTTGAGGGCTAGGTCCGCAACGGCCACGGCTCCCGCCTCCACCTCGATGCGTTGGAGCACCGTGGAGCCGAGCGCGACGCCGGCCGGGCGCACGCCAAGGTCGTAGCTGCCGGGCGCGAGGTCGCGCAGCTCATACCAGCCTTCGAGGTCGCTCGTCGCCGTGAAGCTGGGCGCGAACAGGTCACCTTCGGGCGCCGCGGCGAGCACGTACGCCGCGGAGAGGGGCGCGCCCGTCGAGTCGAAGACACGGCCGACGATGCGCGCGGTCCCGGACTGCGGGGCAGCGCCGGATTCCGCCGCAGCGGTGGCGCGAGGTGCATCGGAAGCTGCGGGCACGCCCGCGAGCGGCTCGCGGCGCAGTGTGTCGCGCTCGGATTCGAGCAGGCCCGAGGTCGTGGGCTCCGCGTCGAAAGGCGCAGTCTCGGGTGCAGTCTCGGGCGCAGGCTCGCGCTCGCCGCGCGAGTGCAGCCAAAACGCGAGCGACGCGAGCAGCGCGAGGGCCCCGAGTGCGAGGAGCGCTCGCCCCGGAGGAAGGCGGAGGTTCAGCACGGCCGCACCCCCACGACGCTCGAGTCGTGCCACTCGTAGCGCAGCGCGGTGCGCGTGGAGCCGACGCCCGACGAGTTCGAGCGGCTCCAGCCGCCGTTGCCGGTCTGCACGCCGTAGCTCGACGTGCTGGTGTTCGTGGTCGTGATCGTCGAGGTGTAGACCGAGGTCCAGCGCACGAAGATCTCCGGATCGCCCTGCTCGCCCACGCCCCCGAGGTCGATCACGCCCGGGTAGACGACCAGCCGACCTTGGTGGTTGCACACGAGGATCGTCGCGGTGTCGGCGTTGCCACCGCAGGCGCCGAGGAAGTCGTCGCTGAAGAAGTCGTCCTCGAAGCCCACCGGATCGCCGTGGCTTCCCACCCAGCGCTGGCCCGGAGGCAGCGGCGGACGGCAGAAGCTGTAGAGAGCGCAGTCGCCCACGGGAATGCAGGGCGGAAGCCCGCCGCCAGTGCAGGGAGCCTGCGCGGGCGCGGGCAGCAGGGAGAGCGGAGCCGCGGAGAGCGTGCCGAGGGCGCTCGCGGCGAGCGCACACATGGAGAGGGCGACCGGGGAGAAGCGCCGGGGGAAGTGAGGTTGCATGGGACGGGTTCCGATCCGATGGGTCCTAGTGCGGAGAGCGAGACGGCGTCCGGGGCGTCGAGCGACCCCCGTGGCGCAGGGCCGCGCTCTCCGCTCGCGCCCCGCTGCTTCCGTCGCGGGGCGGGGGCGCTGGTCGCGGAGGAAAGTGAGAAAAACGCGCGCTCTCCGCGCTCGGGAGGCGTTCGGCGCTTGAGATCCTGCGGCTGCCGCTCCAGCCTGTCCTCCCGCCATGGGCACCCCGCGCGATTGGGCGACGCTCGCCCGCCTTCCGGTTCGAGAGTTGCACGCCGTGCAGGACGCGGCGCTCGCGCGCTTCGTGCGCGAGGAGCTCTACCCGTTCTCGGCCCACTACCGCCGCATGTTCGACGCGGCCGGCGTGCGCCCTGACTCGATCGCGCGCGTCGCCGACCTCCAGCGGCTGCCGTTCACCACGAAGCAGGACCTGCTGCGCGCGCAGTCGACGCCCGAGACGCGCTACGACTTCGTGCTGCGCCCGAGCCCGGATCTGATCCGCGCGCACTGGCCCTTCCTGCGCAAGCTCGCGCTCGTGCTCGGCGGCGCGCGCGCGCGCGAAGCGCTGCGCTTCCGCTACACGCCCAACTTCCTCACCTTCACCACCGGCCGCTCGACCGAGCCCGTCGGCTTCGCCTACACGCCCTTCGACCTGCAGGTGCTGCAGCAAGGGATCGCGCGCATGTTCGACATCGCGGGCCTCGACCCGGCGCGCGACCGCATCGTCAATCTGTTTCCGTTCGCGCCGCACCTCGCCTTCTGGGCCGTGACGCTCGGCGGTTTCGAGACGGGCGCGCTCGTCGTGCCCTCGGGCGGCGGCAAGGTGATGGGCACCGACGGCTCGCTGCGGCTGTTCGAGCGCCTGAACCCGAGCGTGGTGGTCGGCACACCGGGCTTCACCTACCACGTGCTGCGGCGCGGCAACGAGCTCGGCACGAGCTTCGCCAACGTGCGCACGGTGATCCTCGGCGCGGAGAAGGTCCCGCCGGGCCTGAAGGACAAGCTGGTCGAGGCCCTGCGCAAGGGCGGCGCCGGCGAGGTGCGCATCGTCGGCACCTACGGCTTCACCGAGGCGCGCATGGCGTGGGCCGAGTGCCCCAACGCGGAGAACCGCTCGACCGGCTACCACCTGCACCCCGACCTCGGCGTGTTCGAGGTGATCGACCCCAAGAGCGGCACGGTGGTGCCCGACGGCGAGGACGGCGAGCTCGTTTACACCGGCATTCTCGGCCACGGCACCTGCGTGCTGCGCTACCGCACCGGCGACCTGTGCGTCGGCGGCATCACGTGGAAGCCCTGCCCGAGCTGCGGCCGCACGCTGCCGCGAATCGGCGCCGAGCTGCGGCGCGTGAGCGAGCAGCACTCGCTCTCGCTGACCAAGATCAAGGGCACGCTCGTCGACCTCTCGGTGATGGGCAGCGTGCTCGCGGCGCTGCGCGACGTCGAGGAATGGCAGGTCGTGATCTCGAAGCGCAACGACGATCCGCTCGAGCTCGACCAGCTCGAAGTGCGCGTCGCACCGCGCGCGGGCGTCCAGCCCTCCGAGCTCGTCGAGCGCATCTCGCGCGAGCTCGCCAACGCGACGGAGGTCGCCCCGAACCAAGTGCACGTGCTCACGCTGCGCGAGATGCTCGAGCACCTCGGCATGGAGACCGCGATGAAGGAAAAGCGCTTCCTCGACCGGCGGCCCAAGGCATGAGGCGCGGTGTCGTCCTCGCAGCAGGCTGGCGCACGCCTTGGGCCAAGGCGGGTGGCGCGCTGCAGCGCGAGGATGCGGCGCGGCTCGGCGCGCTCGCGGCGCGCGAGACGCTGGCGCGCAGCGGCATCGACGCGAGTGCGCTCGACGAAGTGTTGATCGGCTGCGTCGGACCGCCGCACGATCAGGTCAACGTGGCGCGCGTGGTTGCGCTGCGCGCGGGCGTGCCGGAGCGCGTGCCCGCCGTGACGCTCGGCCGCAACTGCGCCAGCGGCATGGAGGCCATCACGAGCGCGGCGACGCGCATCCTCGCTGGGCGCGGCGAGCTGTTCCTCGCGGGCGGAGTCGAAGCGATGAGCGCCTACCCGCTCGTCTACGGCCCCGAGATGACCGACATGTTCGCGCGCCTCGCGCAGGCGAAGACGCCGCTCTCGCGCCTCGCGGCGCTCGCGCGCTTCCGACCGTGGCACCTGAAGCCGCGCATCGCGCTCGTCGAGGGCCTGACCGACCCGACCTGCGGACTCATCATGGGTCGCGCGACGGAGGTGCTCGTGCGCGAGTTCGGTCTCACGCGCCTCGAAGGCGACCAGCTCGCCGTCGAGAGCCACCGGCGCGCGGAGGCGGCGCGCAAGGCCGGGCGCTTCGAGCGCGAGATCGTGCCCGTGATGCCGCAGGGCGCGCGCGATCCCCACACGCTGCGCGAAGACGACGGCATTCGCGCAGGACAGTCGCTCGAGCAAGTGGCGCGGCTCAAGCCCTACTTCGAGAAGCCCGACGGCGTGGTGACGGTCGGCAACTCGTCGCAGATCACCGACGGCGCGTGCACGTTGCTCGTCGCGAGTGAGGAGCGGGCGCGCGAGCTCGGACTCGAGTCGCTCGCGCGCATCCGCGCGTTCGCCTACGCGGGGCTCGCGCCGCAGCGCATGGGCCTCGGACCGGTGTTCGCGACGGCGCGCGCGCTCGACGAAGCGGGCTGCACGCTCGCCGACATCGGGCTCGTCGAGCTCAACGAGGCCTTCGCACACCAAGTGCTCGCCTGCCAGCGGGCGTTCGCGAGCGACGCCTTCGCGCGCGCGGAGCTCGGACGCGAGCGCGCGCTCGGCGAGCTCGACCCGGCGCGGCTCAACGTGAACGGCGGCGCGATCGCGCTCGGCCATCCGGTCGGTGCGACGGGCGCGCGGCTGCTGCTCACGCTGGCGCACGAGATGCGCGAGCGCGACGTCGAGCTCGGCCTCGCGACGCTGTGCATCGGCGGCGGGCAGGGTGGAGCGGTGGTGCTGGAGCGCGTGCGATGAACGTGCTCGAGCACATGCCCAAGCCCGAAGGCGAGCCCGCCCCCGGCGCCTGCGTGCGCATCGAGCGCCCGGAGCCGGGCCTCGCCCTGCTGCGCATCGATCCGCCCCATCGGCGGCTCGCCGTGTTCGATCGGCCGCTGATGCGCGATCTGGCGCTGGCGCTCGACGAGCTCGAGCGCGCGAGCGACCTGCGCGCGCTGGTCATCACAGGCCGCGCGCCGACCGCGTTCGTCGCAGGCGCGGACATCGACGCGATCGCCACGCTCGTCGACGTCGAGCTCGCCACCGAGCTCGCGCGCTTCGGCCAGCAGCTCTTCGAGCGCGTCGCGCGCCTGTCGTGCCGGAAGGTGGCGGCCGTCGGCGGGCCGGTGCCCGGCGGCGCCTTCGAGCTCTCGCTCGCCTGCGACACGATTGTGTTCGCGGAGCATCCGAGCTCGCGCATCGGTCTTCCCGAGACGCGTCTCGGGATCCTCCCAGGCTGGGGAGGCTGCCAGCGACTGCCGCGGCGCATCGGCGTGCCCGGCGCGCTGGCCGCGATCCTCGCCGGAAAGCTGTACGCCCCGCGCGAGGCGCTGCGCAACCGACTCGTCGATCGCCTGTGCGCGCCGGAAAACCTGCTGCGCGTGGCGAGCGACATCGCGCTCGGTCGCGAGCGCGATCCGCGGCGCTCGCGCGGCGCGAAGCACTGGCTCGTCGACTGCAACCCGCTGGCGCTCGCGGTGATCGCGGCGAGCGCGCGCAAGAACCTGCGGGCGCAGACCAAGGGGCGCTACGCGGCGCCGGAACGCGCGCTGGAGCTGGTCGTGCGCGCACCGCTCACGTCCCTCTCGCGCGGGCTCGAGCGCGAAGCGCGCGCGCTCGGCACGCTCGCGGTCGGCAGCACGTGCAAGAGCCTCGTGTCGCTGTTCCGCGGCTCCGAAGCGGCGAAGAGGCTCGCGCGACTCGACGATGGAACGGAAGCGCGCGCAATCGAGCGCGTCGGCGTGATCGGCGGCGGCGTGATGGGCGGAGCGATCGCGGGGCTCGTCGCCGAGCGCGTCGGAGCCGTGCGCCTGTGCGACCTCTCGCGCGATGCACTCGACGCGGCGCAGGCCGCGCATCTCTCGCGCGTCGACAAGGCCCGCCGCCGGCGCATCCTCGAGCCGCACGAGGCGCGCGCGGCGGCCGATCGGCTCGAGACCGCTACGAGCATGACCGGACTCGCGCGCGCGGACCTCGTGCTCGAAGCCGTGGCCGAGAAGCTGGAAGTGAAGCGCGCGGTGTTCGCGCAGGTCGCGGCACAGGTGCGGCCCGACGCGATCCTCGCCACGAACACGTCTTCGCTCTCCGTGAGCGCGATCGCGACCGGACTCCCGCATCCCGAGCGCGTCGTCGGCCTGCACTTTTTCAACCCCGTGCACGCCATGCCGCTCGTGGAGATCGTGCGCGGCGAGCGCACGTCGCCCGAAACCGTGGCGCGTACCGCGCGGCTCGCGCTCGCGCTCGGCAAGACGCCGGTCGTCGTGGCGGATGTCGCGGGCTTCCTCGTCAACCGCGTGCTCGGACCGTACCTCGACGAAGCCGTGCGCCTGTTCGAGCAAGGCATCGCGGCCGAGCGCATCGAGCGCGCGGCTCTCGACTTCGGACTGCCCATGGGGCCGCTCGAGCTCCTCGACGAGGTCGGGCTCGACATCGCGGCCCACGCCGCGACGTCGCTGCACGCCGCCTACGGGGAGCGCATGCGCTCGAGTCCGCTCGCGGGCGCGCTCGTCGCCGCCGGACACAAGGGCAAGAAGAGCGGCGCGGGCTTCTTCACCTACACGCTCGACCCCAAGTCCGGGCGCGCGCGCAAGCAAGTCTTGAATCCAGTCGCGGCTTCCAAGGTGCGAGCGAGCGGAGTCGAGCTTGCCGACGACGTGCTGCGCGACCGGCTGGCGCTCGCGCTGGTCGCCGAGGCCGCGCGCTGCCTCGAGGAACACGTGGTCGCGAGCGAAGCGGAGCTCGACCTCGCGACCGTGTTCGGCATGGGCTTTCCGCCCTTCGAGGGCGGGGCGCTGCGCTACGTGCGCTCGCGCGGCGCGCGCAGCGTGGTAGAGCGGCTCGCGACGCTGGCCGCCTTGCCCGACGTCGCCTCGCGCGACGGCGCGCGCTCGCGCTTCGACGCCTGCGAGGCACTGCGCAAGCTCGCGCGCGAGTGAATCGGCCGATTTCGCTCGCTAGGACGAGCCCGCGGCCGCGGTTCCGCGGCGCGAGCGGACTTCCGCGATCCCGGCGTGCGGTCTAGTCTCTTGTTCCTCCCATGACGACGTTCCTCGAAACCGGTCTGCACGCCTCCCCGAAGGCCGCGGTCGTGGCACAGCTCTCGCGCCGCCTCGCCGAGCACCCGCTCCACGGCCGCTTCCGCCGGATCGAGGACATCCGCGTCTTCATGCAGCACCACGTGTGGTGCGTGTGGGACTTCATGTCGCTCTTGAAGTCGATCCAGCGCGAGCTCGCGCCCGCGGCGTGGCCTTGGCTGCCGCGGCCCGACGTGGACGCCGCGCGACTGATCAACGAGATCACGGTGGGCGAGGAGAGCGACCTCGGGCCCGACGGGCGCTTCCAGAGCCACTACGCGATCTACATCGACGCCATGCGCGAGTGCGGGGCCGATGCGAGCGGCATCCTCGGCTTCCAGCGCGACCTCGAGGACGGTCGACCGTGGCGCGACGCTCTCGCCCGTGCGCAGGCGCCGGCGGCCTCGAAGGAGTTCACGCGCACGACGCTCGAGATCTGCGAGGCGAGCCTGCCAGAGCGCATCGCCGCGTTCACGCTCGGGCGAGAGGAGATCATCCCCGCCACGTTCCGCCCGCTGATCGAAGGTCTCTCGCGCGACGCCGCGCAGGCCGCACGCGTGAAGACGCTCCTGTGGTACCTCGATCGCCACGTGGTGGTCGACGGCGACGAGCACGGGCCGATGGCGGCCAAGCTCTTCCGCTCGCACTGCATGGGCGACGAGGCCGTACACGTGCGCTCGCTCGAGGCGGCGGCACGTTCGCTCGCTGCGCGCGGAGTGCTGTGGGACGAGATCGCGGCGCGCATCGCGCGCTGACGCGAGCTCAGGGCAGCACGTCGAAGCCCACCGGCGGCAGCACCGCGCGGCCGTTGGGGCCGAAGACGATGCCCGACCATTCGATGCGCGTCCCGGCGAGGTGACGCATCATCATCGGATCCGGCTCGAACCAAGCCATGGCGCGCCCCGAGGGGTGCAGCGGTCCGGTGGTGCGCAGGAGGTCGGGATCGCCCGCGTTCGAGAGCGTGTAGCGCAGGAGGCGCGAGCCGTTGAGCGGCAGGGTCAGGCTGCCGAGCGCGAAGCCCGGGGTGGTGCCCGCGGTGCTCGCGAGCAGCAGGTAGGCGCGGCGGTCCGCGTCGTGCCCGGCGTTCACGACGATCGGCACGGGGCGCGGATCGTGGGCCGAGATCGCGTCGTAGCCCAGATGCAGCGGCGCGACCGGATCGACGCGCAGCGCGAGCTCAGGCCACAGCGTGACCGGCGAGATGCCGTCGTTGACGGTGACGCGGAAGCGCGCGTTGCCCGGCGTCTGTCCGGCGCGGATGCGCAGCGTGTACGTGCCATCGCCGTTGTCGACCGCCGGGGCCGCGAGGCTCGCCGCGCTGCTCGCGCCGACGCTCGCAACGGACACCGCCGCGCCGCCGTGACCGACCGGCACGCCGTCGAGGTCGCGCAGGAAGAGCGTGACTTCCGACTCGGTGCGACCGTCGGCGACCAGCGCAGCGCGGTCGGCGAGGGTCTCGCTCGCGATGTGGTCGGGGCGTCCGGAGAGCGCCGCGCGCCACGCGTTGTACTGCGCGCGCAGCGTGATCACGGGGTCGGGCGTGGTCGAGTTGCCGATCACGTTGAGCGCCGCATACATCTGGCCCTGCGCGCAGCCCGAGCTCGAGTTGCACACCGAGCCGCCGGTGTCGCCGACGCGCGAGATCAGGAAGAAGCCAGTCTGAGCGCTCTGGAACGGCTCGGGCGGCGGCAGGGCGCACGAGGTCGGCGCCGAAGCGCTGCAGGAGCAGCGACCGTCGCCGCCCCAGAAGCGCGCGGCCTCCATCGCGGCCATGACCTTCTGCCCGATGTCGCCTTGGGTCTGGAGGAAGGCCTGCTCGGCGGCGAGCACGACTTGGTTGCCCGTCAGGATGTTGCCTTGGATGGCGTAGCGCCACTCGCCCACGACGCCCACGACGCCGGGGTTGGCGGGGATGGTCTGCGAGCCGGAGAAGGTCACCGGCATGTTGTTGAAGTCGACGATGCCGAACTGGCGCGACTGCGCGCCCTGCACGGCGAGCAGCTGCTGCAGGATCTGCTGCGGCGCGAGCCCTGCGTTGAGGCCGTTCCACATGATCTGGCGGTTGGCCGCGTTCGAATCGACCGTGGCCTGCGAGACCGCGCCCCCGAACCCCGGCCGCATCACGGGCAGGTTCAAGCGCAGGTTGAAGTTGGACAGGCAGGTCGCCGACGAGATGCACACCTCGCGGGTGCGCGTGTTCACGGCGACGATCGACCAAGTCGAGAAGGCCGGCGACGCGGCGAGCGTCACGGCGGCGGCGAGGGCGGCGATGCGATGGAGCAGCTTCATCGTGATCGAACGTTACGCCGAGATCGGGCTTCAAGTCCAAGAGAAGGACCCGGTCGCGCGCTACGGGAGGAAAAATGCGCTGCGCCGCGGTGCGGAACGCGAAAAAAGCTCCGAATCCGCGTTCGCTGCGTTCGGATGGGCTGGAGAGCCCGCGGGACGAGTCCCGCTGAGAGGCAAGTCGGTGCGCGCCGTGGGCACGCGCGCCACGGGGCGAGCGGGCCGAGTCGGCCTTTCGGGCCGCTGAGCAATCCCGGTGCTCGAGGCGCCCGCGCGGTGAAGAGCGCGCGGCTAGCGCAGCGCGTCCTCGAGGGCCGTGGCGCGGTCCGTGCGTTCGTCGCGGTACTTTACGATCAGGGCGCAGGCCACCTGCAGGTGGCGCGCAGCGGCCCAGTCGTCGCTCGCGGGCCGCGATCCGGGCACGACCACGGCGTACTCGGGGATCTCCAGCGGCCGCTCGCGCGTGCCGCGCAGCTCGCGGCGATTCGGAAGGTCGTACACGACGGTGCTCGCGGAGAGCACGACACCCGACGCGAGCACCGCGCCGCGCCGCACGAGCACGCCCTCGTAGAGACCCGTGTTCCCGCCGATGAAGGCCTCGTCCTCGATGATCACGGGCCGCGCGCCCGCGGGCTCGAGCACGCCACCGACCTGACAGCCCGCCGAGAGGTGCACGCGCTTGCCGACCTGCGCGCACGAGCCGACGAGCGCATGGCTATCGACCATCGTGCCCTCGTCGACGAAGGCTCCGACGTTGACGTAGGCGGGCGGCATCACGATCACGCCCGGAGCGAGAAACGCGCCGCGGCGCACGGACGAGCCTCCGGGTACGACGCGCAGCTTGTCGGAAAGCGAAAACGTGCGCGGGCCGATGTCGCGCTTGTCGACGAAGGTGAGCGCACCGGCGGAGCTCTCCGCGAGCGGCGAGGCACGGAAGATCGCGAGGATTTCCTCCTTCACCCACGCGTTCACGCGCCACGCGCCGTCGTCGCCGCGCTCGGCGACGCGCACGCGACCCTGCTCGAGCGCAGCGAGCAACGCATCTCCGGCGAGGCGCTCGCTCACGCGCAAGCCTCCGCGCGCGCGAGCAGCTCGCGCGCCGTCGTCTCGTAGTCGGCGACCGCTTGCTCGAACGAGCGCTTGGTCACGAGCTCGTGATCGGTGTGCGCGTCGAGGATGCGGCCGGGTCCGTAGAGCAACGGCTTGCCCCAGCGGCCGAGGTGCGGCGCATCGGTGCCGAACGCGACGGGAATCGGCTCGTGGCCACTCGGAACCTCGAACTCGACGGGACCGTAGCTCTTGTAGGGACGCTGCAGCGCAACGTGCGGCGAGAGGCACGCGCACAGCTTGCGCTCGGTGGTCTCGACCGGCTCCACCGCGCGCAGCAACAGGCTCGCGACCGCGCGATCGGCGACGACGTTCGCCGCCACGCCCCCTTGGATGGTGCCGATGTTGAGCGTGCCCGGCCCGAGCAGGCCGTGGCGGCCCCAGTCCTGCGCGAGCAGCTTCTCGATCGCGTGCACGAGCTCGTGGATCGCGCTCGGCCCGATGTTCTGCGAGCTGTGCCCCGCCACGCCGCTGGCGACGAGCTCGGCCTTGTAGACGCCCTTGTGCGCACCCGCGAAGCGATTCTCGGTCGGTTCGCCGACGATCGTGAAGGCCGGACGCCAGGGCTCCGCCAGCTTCGCGTTCGCGAGCGCCGCACCCGCGGAGTCGGTCTCCTCGCCGCACGTGAATAGGAAACCGATGCGGTCCTCGCCTTGGTCGAGCAGCTTGCGCGCGGCTTGGATCATCGCGAGCGCGGGTCCCTTGGCATCGCACGAGCCGCGCCCGTGCACGGCCTCGCGATCCTCGCGCGGCCCGAAGAACGGCGGCACCGTGTCGAGATGCGTGCAGAACACGACGCGCGGACGAGCGCCGCGAGCGAGCACATTGAAGCGCCCGGGGGCGAGCTCCTGCCGCTCGACGCCTAGCCCGAGCGCCGCGAGCTCGCGCGAGAGCGCGTCGGCGTAGTCCTTCTCGTCCCCCGTCACCGACGGGATTGCCACCAGATCGCAGAGCTTCTTGAAGATGTCCACGGCGCGGAGTCTAGCAGCCGCGCCACGCGCGCGATCCGCGGGCCGCAGCGCGCGAAAAGCGCAGCCAAGCGCCGCCGTGCGAGAGACGCGCGCGAAGTGACCGCGTAGTCTGGTTCCCATGCAAGCGGGCCCCAAGCTCGGTCTGCTCTCGGGCATCGGCCTCGTCGCGTCGAGCATGATCGGCGTCGGTGTGCTCGTGTCCGCCGGTTGGGCGGCGAGCGTGCTCGGTCCGGGCGAGATCCTGCTGGCGTGGCTCGTCGGTGGTGCGATCGCTTTGTGTGGAGCGCGCGCCTATGCGGAGCTCGCGCTGCTCGTGCCGCGCTCCGGCGGCGAGTACCGCTACCTCGCGGACCTGCTGCACCCAGCGCTCGGAGAGCTCGCGGGCTGGGCCTCGCTGTTCCTCGGCTTCGCGGCGCCGGTCGCGTTCTGCGCGGCCATGGCCGATGCGTACGCGGGCACGCTCATAGAGTTGCCTTCGCATGCTGTCGGAGCGTCGATCGTGGTCGCGACGACGGCTCTCGGCGCGCTCTCCGCGCGCGCCAGTCAGCGCGTGCAGGACGTGCTCGCGCTCGCGAAGGTCTTGCTGTTCGCGCTGTTCCTCGCGGTCGGTCTGCTCTGGGGATCGAGCGCGTGGCCAACGTGGCAGCCGGAGATCCCGCACGTGGGCTTCCCGACCGGGAGCTTCTTCGCGCAGCTCCTGTGGGTCGCACTCGCGTACACCGGCTGGAACACGGCGAGCTACGTGAGCGAGGAGTTTCGCGAGCCGCGGCGCGACGTTCCGCGCGCGATGCTGCTGGGCACGCTGCTCGTGATGCTGCTCTACCTCGCGGTCAACTGGGTCTTCGTCGCCAACCTCGACGCGAGCGTGTTGGCGGGCTGGCGCGCGGAAGGCGGCGACAGCGCGCGTACAACGCTGGCGCACTTGATCGTGCGCGAGCTCGCTGGTCCAAGCGGCGCGGTCGCCATGTCGGCCTTCCTCGTGCTGGCAATGCTCTCGTCCGCGAGCGCCTTCACCGTCGCCGGACCGCGCGTGTATGCGGCGATGGCGAGCGATGGAGCGCTGCCCAAGCTGTTCGCGGCCCGCAGCGGAGCGACGCCCGTGGCCTCGACGCTGCTCCAGGGCGCAGTCGCCCTCGCGCTGCTGCTCTCGCACTCGTTCGACCTGCTCGTCGAGAACTGCGGCGCCGTGCTCACCTTCACGACCGCGCTCGCCGCGCTGTCGCTCCTGCGCGTGCGCTTCTCGCCACCCGCTGCGCTCGCCCCGACGCGCATCGGCGCGATCCCCACCATCTGCGCCGCGCTCTACTTCGTCGCCTCGGCGTGGACCTTGTGGGCCGCCGCCGCGGAGCGCCCCTCGCGACTCCTGTGGATCGCGAGCCTGTGCACGGCCGCGCTCGCCGCCTACGCGCTTCGCCGCAGGACGCGCTGAACGCCCGCGCGACGGAAATCAGGGGGCTGCGAGTGTGACGAGCTTCGCTCCGCTCGCCACCGCTTCCTTTTCCTTGACGTGCAGCGCCTTGACCGTGCCGGCGGAGCTGGCGGCGATCTCGTTCTGCATCTTCATCGCCTCGAGGATCAGGAGCGGCTGGCCCTTCTCGACTGTGTCGCCTTCCTTGACGAGCAGCTTGACGACCACGCCCGGCATCACGCTCTTGATCGTGCCGCCGCCCTTTTGGGACTCGCGCTCGGCCGCGTGGGCGGCGCGCTCGCGCTCGTCCTCGATCTCGACCGCGTACAGGTGACCGGCGATGCCCGCGGTGACCTGATGCTCGTCGCCCTCGATCGACAGGCCCCACGAACGCCCGCCGGTGAGCAGCGCCACCTGCCCGAGGCTGTCGACCTCTTGGTAGTCGACGTCCATGTCCTTGCCATCGCAGCGCACGTGCAGCTTGCCGAGCCGCTCGACGACCTCGACCTCGTGCGCCTTGCCGTTGACCGTGACGAAGTACTTCACTGGGCACCTGCGGTGCTCGCGCCGACGTGCGGGGGATAGGGCGACAGGCTCGCGCGGCTGCGCGACGACCAAGCGACGCGGTCCGCGGCGCTGGTGTGGAGTGCCTTGCGCTGCATGAGCAGGTGCCGGTGGATCGCCGAGGCGACGGCGACGAGCACGTCCTCTCCGGCGCGCGGCGTCGCGAGGTCCATGTGCGCGAGGAAGTGCGTGTCGAACTCGCCCTTCACGAACTTCTCTTCTTCGAGCACGAGCAGCGCGACCGGCGCGCTGGTGCGCACGCCCCCGACGTTGAGCTCCGCGAGCGCGCGCTTCATGCGCTCGATCGCTGCGTTGCGGTCCGGCCCCCACACGATCAGCTTGGCGAGCATCGGGTCGTAGTTGAGGCTGACCTCCATGCCGCGGTAGATGGCCGCGTCGAGGCGCACCCACGGGCCGCCGGGCGCGCGCAGGTTGTGGATCGTGCCGATCGAAGGCACGAAGCCGTTGAACGGGTCCTCGGCGTTGATGCGCACTTCGATCGACCAGCCGTTCTTCTTCGCGAGCACCTCGTCCTGCGTGTAGCCGAGCTTCTCGCCCCACGCCACGCGGATCTGCTCGCGCACGAGATCGACACCGTAGACCATCTCGGTCACCGGGTGCTCGACCTGCAGGCGCGTGTTCATCTCGAGGAAGAACACCTCGCCCTTCGAGTACAGGAACTCGACCGTGCCCGCGTTCTGGTAGCCCACGGCCGCGCCCGCGCGCACCGCGATCTCGCCCATCTTGCGGCGCAGCGCGTCGTCGACGACCACGCTGGGCGCTTCCTCGATCAGCTTCTGGTGGCGGCGCTGGATCGAGCACTCGCGCTCGCCGTAGTGCACGCCGTTGCCGTGCTTGTCGAACAGCACCTGCACTTCCACGTGGCGCGGCTCGTCGACGTAGCGCTCCATGTAGAGCCGTCCGTCGCCGAAGCTCGCGAGCGCCTCGCCGCTCGCCGTGCGGAAGGCGGTCGCCATCTCGGCCTTCGAGCGCACGAGGCGAATGCCCTTGCCGCCGCCGCCGGCCGCGGCCTTGAGCGCGATCGGGTAGCCGATCTTCTCGGCCGCCTCGAGCGCGCGCTCGACGTCGTCGACGGGATCGACGAGGCCCGGCACGACCGGCACCCCGGCCTTGGTCATATTGCGACGGCTGGTGATCTTGTCGCCCATGGCCTCGATCGCCTCGGGCGGCGGACCGATCCACACCAGGCCCGCCTCGGTCACCTTGCGGGCGAAGGCCGAGCGCTCGGACAGGAAGCCGTAGCCGGGGTGGATCGCCTCGGCGCCGGACTGCTTGGCGGCGGCGATGACCTTGTCCATGTCGAGGTAGCTCTCGCGCGGCGTCGAGCCGCCGAGCGCCACCGCGCTGTGGGCCATGCGCACGTGCAGCGCGCGCCGGTCGACGTCGGAGTAGATGGCGACGGGCTCGATGCCCATCTCCCGGCAGGTGCGGATCACGCGCAGCGCGATCTCGCCCCGGTTGGCGATCAGGATGCGTCGGAACATGGGGCG
>Ga0169931_10005516_pt1 | contig 19274 bp, 24 predicted proteins | sample Kivu_15m_20L_FD_129675 | JGI IMG/M metagenome (GOLD analysis project Ga0169931, IMG submission 129675) | Freshwater microbial communities from Lake Kivu, Western Province, Rwanda to study Microbial Dark Matter (Phase II) - Kivu_15m_20L... | ecosystem: Environmental > Aquatic > Freshwater > Lake... | reverse complement strand
GTTTCATGCCGAGCCGACCAAGAAATTGTTTCAGGTGATGAACGATATTAAAAAAGATATTGTCTCAGGACAAACAAAACTTCCTGACGGGTTTGAAAAATTCCCTGCCCACGTGCAGGAGAAAATCATGGAACAGATCAAACAGGAGATGATGCTGCGTCCCGTGTCTGTGAAAAAGCTCATTCGACAGAAAGTGGAGTTGAATAAATTTATGCGGGATAAGAATATCTTTGACCGCACAGATACCGATACCTTGAGTTTGCTGAAGAATCTCCAAGAGTCTACCAACAAGACATTGGAAGAGTATGGTCAATCCCAGAATCCCAAGTTTTTGAAAAGATTCCAGGACGCTAATGCCAAGTTTGCCAAAACAGCCAAAAGGGAAGAACTGGACGATCTTCTCGCCAGCAAGATCCGAGATCCCAATACAGGAGAGGTCGCCTATACGCCTTTGGTCAAAATCTTACAGGACAGGGAGAATCAGGTCTTTCTCAAGAACAATCTGGGGGATCAGAATTACAAGAAGCTCGGTGATTTTGTGAAGGTAGCCCAAGCCATGGATGCGCTTAAACGTAACAATCCTAACCCGTCAGGCACCGCTCTGGTGACGGCTGTGATCGGGTTTGTGCAGGGACTCGCAGGCAGTAATCCTCTCCCTACCATTGCCAGTGGATTGGGAGCTTATGGCGCCAGCAAGCTGTTGACCAGTAAGAAATTCCTCAATAAAGCCACCCAGTTTGCCAAAGAACCCTCAGACACTTTAGCGCGGCAGATTGAGAAGATTGTCAAGGAAGAGACAGGCGTTGCTCTGCAAACACTCATGAAAACAACCAGAGAGAAAGGCAATTAGCTTTTTTGATGAAGGGAATAAAAAGCTTCCCCATAAAATCTTTTAGACTCTGCGAAAGCTTCTTATGCCTGCTTTCTCACGATTCCTGAGAGGATTGTTTCTCAAACTCAAGTCGTGTGGTTCTCAAGTTATCTACGACAACAAAGAGTTGCATCGACTTCGTCCAGGATTCATGAACAAGGTCATACATCTGCTTATGATGGTCACAAATTTTTCGGATAGATTTCTCTAAAAGTTTGAGTTGTTGCTCATGTTGCGATACATTTTGAATAGCCATGATTAAAGTCCTCTTTAATTGTGGTCAGTGGCGGTGGGGTGTTACTAGCACTTCCTCCGTCACGCTGCTTACCATAAGCAGGTAGTTCAAGGGTACGATCACCAAAAAAAAGAAGCAAGTCCAAATCTGAACTTGCTCTCTATTTTTGATCTGTGGAGGTTTTTTTCAGAAGTAGACCTTGCGGCGATGGTCAATCTTCACAACGCTAATGGTTGAGTCATAGTCCTCAATTCTGCCCATGATACGATAATCCCCAGAACGATATCGCCAAAGATTGCTCAGGCGGGGTTCTGTCAAAGGTTTCCCAAGACTGCGAGGATTGTCCAAAGAGGCAATCCGTTCAAACAAAAACAGCAAGATGCGACGACCATATTGGATGTCCAGCTTATGCAAATCCTTTTGAGCAGAGGGGGCTAACGCAATCTTCCAGATCATGTTGTTTTTCCTCATTTATCAAAAAAGACGCAAGCCTAAACTTACGTCCCCTATTTGACCTTACATCACTAATTAATTCCGTAGATGTTCAGGAAGAACATAAGCAGGAAAGCCTCGGTAAATATTTTCATATCCTACAAGCCATGAATCCATATAGACGCGCATATCCTTACCAACAGTATACCCTGTGCCGGGACTTGTGATAAACTCCTGGTAATTTTGATACCCAGGAGATTTTGGATATTTAACGATCAAATAAGGAATCAGCTGTTTTCGCACAAACTTCTTATCAAACTCTGATTTCGTCATCAAATGCTCCGGAACATGATCGTTATAAGAGGGGAAGCGATTATAAACAGACGGATAAGGCCGCCATCTCTCCATATATTCCTCTAAATTCTTGTCGGCAGTATAGCCTGATGAATTCATGGTGCTAAAAGCTTTATAAGTTTGATAAGAAGGCCAGTTATACTGATCTCTAATGACAGGAAGAAGCTGCCTTCTTATAAATTTCTTATCAAAGTCTGTTCTTGTGAGCAGAGTGGAAGGCGGATCATAATCGGGAAAACCTTGATAAACAACCAGGTAGTTGGAAAACCATGTCTCTCTATAGTCATCCAAATTCATGCCGACAGTATACCCTGTACCGGGCATAGTAGTGAAATTCTGGTAATTTTGGTAGCCTGGATTTCCTCTAACAGAGGAACTTAAATAGGGAAGGAGCTGCCTCTCGATGAATGTCCTATCGAATTCTGCCAGATTACTCGCACGAGGAACAATCTGTAAGGGAACATTCCTTCCTGTAAAGCGATTCACCAATTCATCCAAGGTTAATCCTGTGCGATTTTGTAATCGGAATGTAATCCCGCGTTTAAGTGGATTGCCTGGAATTTCACCCATGAAAATCCGATTGATAAACTGACTCGTAATGAGTTGATCCGGTGTCAATTGTACATTCTCCTGAGGCTCTACCCAAGGAGCCATGCTATGAGGATCAGGATGACGATGATTGCTATAAAGGGGCAAGACGACCCCCAAATCCCTTACGAGAATAGAAACTTTCTGATTATTGTTCAGTGTAAAAGTGAAAACTCCCCCCAAAGTTTCATCCAAAGCCCATTCATTCCGATTCTTACTCCTAGAAAGTTGATTTTGAGAGACCTTGAACAGCTTAACAGAGAGATCGCGCGTGCGATCAAGAAAATTATCACATTGTGCCAAGACTGTATTGTTATAGGCTGTTACAATCTTTTGCTTAAAAGCGTTTTGATGGTCTTCGTAAAGCTCAGGATAAGTCAGCAAGGGAGATTGAATGACAGCATTTTTAACCGCCTGAAGATCATTCCTTGCCACATTGATGCCATCTTGGTAGTCAACATCTAGCGGTATAGATGGTGCATTGATATTAATTACATCTCCTCCAAGTCTCATTGAAAGAGCAAATTTTCCCCTAATGGCATCAAGAGAATCGGCATTCTCATCGATTATATCCTGACCTTGATAACGAATATTGGATGCAGAAAGCGATCCAGAATAAGAAACGGCGAACACAAGAGCTAAAGCTGTCGCACTTTTTTTATACTTTTGAATACAATTAAACATTTTACATACTCCTTTTGAGTAAAATTTTATGATCAATCCTTAAAATCCAATTGGTTGTTCATGTACTCATTGTCCCCTCCTGTTGTTAAAATATCAAAAGTAAAAATTAACTTTTAAACCTATTTCTTTTGTTGTGTTATTGGGTTCATAAGAATTAGGGTCATGACCATCATGAGATCTTCCCCCCAATGCTCTTGAGAACTTAACGCGTGTAGTAATAGGTGCAAAGGATGATTTCTGAATATGCCAAAAGTTAATGAAGGGGCCAAAAGCCACCGCAACTTTGTCGAAACGATATCCCACCAGCATTTCCGCTTTTGCACCCCACCCTTCCTTTTGTTTATAAACAATGGTAGCGGGGATATATTCCATTCTATAATTAGGGAAAATTTGTTCTCGATGATAGGTGGATTGGCGTCCTCTTATGAACCAGTCATATTCCAAAAATACCCGTAGATCCCATCGATCATTCAGATCATATTGAAGCCTTGCCCCCAAGGGAATATACCAAGATTTATTAATACGATTCCAACCTGACCACCCACTAAACTTATTTATATCATCAACACAATCATCCCTTTTATATCGCCACCCTATACCGCTATATGGTGCGATGGTCATATTTGACGTTGCTTTCAAGGGGATGCCAACTAGCAATCTTGGTTCAATAATCATGGAAGGGATTTTATCACGCTCACTTTCAGACCCTTTTCTGCCATTTGTGTAATCCGTATGACCATACACCCATCTCAATTCTGGTCGAACAAAGACGTCTTTGTATGTCATCTGATACGCAGCGCTGATCCCAAAATGTGTGCCATTTAGCTGCATCAAATTCAATGTATTTGGTATGCTTTCGCCATAATGATACCTAAGAGATTCCAAACCAACTGTAAATTCATGGGTCAAATCTTTTTTGTTTTGTGGAGGTTCTGCCTGTGCAACGCAGGTGAAAAGAAACGTAAGCGTTAAAGCCTTTGTAATTTTTTTAATTTGGTTATTTTGAGAAATCACTATTTACTTCTTTTTAAAAATTGAAACCTGAGTAATATTTGAAAATAAAATATAACGCTTGTCAAATTCTTTTTGCATTTTACCTTTCATCAAAATAAGACGTTTATTTGGATAAGGTAGATTTTGCCCACTTCTTCTTTATTTCATGGCAATGCGGTGATGAGGCTTGAAAAACGCTCAAGATATTTTAACAGGCCTCTACCCCATGGAAATTCTTGAAATTCACAAAGTTTAGCCTGTTTTATCCACATACCCCCAGGCACCCTTTTACTACCTTGAAAGGTTTTAAATAGGTTTTATATACTTTTAGCGTGCGTTTCGATCCTGCGTAAGCCGTGCTCAGAAAGGGTTACAGGTGGTTGAAAAAATCTAAAGGTGGACGTTTATGTGGTCAAAGGTGGACGTTTATGTGGTCAAAGGTGGACGTTTATGTGGTCAAAGGTGGACGTTTATGTGGTCAAAGGTGGACGTTTATGTGGTCAAATTTTATTGAAATGTGGACAAAAATATAGTTGACAATTATTAATATGTGGACTTATAAATTTTAAGTCACATTCTAATATAGAGTTTTAAATGTCAAAAAATTCAATGATTCGTAAAGATAATTTTCTCATAACCGCTTCATATAGACTAACATTGACGGAACAGCGTCTTGTACTATTAGCAATTTCTAAAATATCATACGATCAACCAATACCTAGACGCGTGATGGTTACTGTTAAAGAATTTTTAGAATGTTTTCCTGATGTGGCACAAGAACACGCTTATAATCAAATACAGGAAGCGGTTAATAATTTGTGGGAACGAAAAATTATACTAGCAGATCCTAAACAAATTGAAGATTTTCGATGGATCAGCGCAAAGACTAAATATTTAGAGGGAACTGCTCGTATTGGATTTTCTTTTAGTCCAGAAGTTATGCCTTATTTAGAACAACTTAAAGAGCAATTTACTAAATACCGCTTAGGAGATATATCAAGTCTCAAAAGCATTTACAGCATTCGCCTCTATGAAATGATGATGCAATTTCAGAGTACAGGATTTATTAGCATATCTTTAGAAGATTTTAAAAAGCGTCTAGGAGTAGGCCAAAAATATAAAACTTACAGAGATTTTAAAAAACGCGTTATAGACTATGCAGTAGCCGAATTAAACCGCAAAAGCCTTTTCACCATCACCTTCACACCTCTTCGTCAAGGTCGCGCTATCAAGATCCTCACTTTCCGATTTTCGGAACGTTAGCCCTCTGCCGACCCAAACATCCTTTTCCATAGCGATTTCTTCTTGGTCTGATGAGACAATAAAAGCTGCTTCGATTGATCTTGAGTAATTTTCATCAACTCATCTACTCGCTCTTCCGCACGCCCCGCTCTCTGACGCATGTCGTTCAGTTCCTTTTCCATACGTTCATTGAGCATGTTTTGAAGAATTTCAATCTTTTCAATGAGTTGATCTGACTTCTCTGGAGATGTATTTGAGGTGTTCAATACACTTTTTCTCTGTTTTTTGTCCACTGTCTTGAACCGATCAGGAAACACTCGTGCTAGTTCACTCTCTTCAATGCCTGGCTTCCCGTCCGCTGTCATTGAAAATGAAATTTCCCCTGTTTTCTTCATATTGTAGAGGGTTGATCTGGACGCTCCAACCTTCTTAGCGGCTTCTGAAACATTCAAAATCATTGTATTTTCCAATTTGTATTGAGTTGTCCTCTATACATCTTACAAAAACAGAGAATATGTACAAGTTTTTATTACTTCTTATTGACACATTGGGTGTGGATATCGTAGCTTTTCATACTGAGTTATAAAATTTGTTCTGACTAATAATCTCTTAAATGAGGAATATGTGAATATAAAATCTCTGCCGTTTTTTACTATTGAACAAGCTTTAAATAAATTAGGGCGTTCTTTGTACCCTTTTTCTTGGCCATCTGAAACCTATCTACTTTATAAAAAAAAGGTAAAGGGAGATTTATTCAATATTGATGAAGAGATAGAAATCGTTGAAAACGTAGAATCCGAAGAAATTAAAAGAATTTTAAATGAACTAGATACCTCAGATGCCATCCATGTAGATGGTGAGCCAATTTTTCTATCAATGGAATGTGCTCGTTTAGCAACCACTCATGACAGTGATTTCTCTTTTATAGAAAGAAAGCATATTAATAGAGAATTTCAAACTATTGATCCTACTCGTGTTCACATGACGAATCTTAGAAATACATTAATTATTTCTCATGTTAAAAATTTGCTTTTTGAGGCAGCTTGTAATGAATCAATCCGCATTTGGGCTGAAGATTCCGATGATAAAGGGAGTCATTGTTTTGATAGCGGATCAACCAGTTCTGAAAAAATCGATAATTGGAATAGGCTATTATTAAAGGGTCAATGTCTATTCTATAGCGATGAAGAAGACGAGGGTATTGTCTTTTGGGAATCTTGCTCAGGAGTTCATCCGATTGATCTTCAGACCTATATCAATAGTTTACTAACAAGCCACAAACCATCATGGGATTTAGGAATCGAAAAAAGTTTTTCTTTTTTGTCTCCTAAAAAAGAAGATTCCAGCAGTTATGACATCATTACGCCTTTTTTTGAAAACATTGAACAAACCCCTAAACTGGAAAGGATGCCTCTTGATCAGGCATTGACGCAATTTTTTCAACACTATGCGGGCTTTTCCTTGGAATTGACTCAAATAGAATCTCTCTATGCTAAAATCAAGACCGAATTTGACCCTGGTAAGATCGCTTCTTTGACCAAACCACAGTTGATTGATGATGTGACCAAACTTCTCACTTATCTTGGTTTTAAGATCATGGCGCAGCATGACGTGAAGAAAGCTCTTGAAGAAGATCCTTCTCTTGAGGGAAAGATTCTTTTGAAGAATGACCCTGAAGCGATTGCCACACTGCTCTTTAATCCCCGTAAAAAGATGGGCGGTGCGAGACCCAAGAAAAAAACTCAAGAGACCAAGAAGCATCAAGAATCTCCTGCATCCTAACGTTCTGACGAATTTTCCTTTATTTCTAGCCATTTTCTAAAAACGTCGCTGCGTTATTTTATTAAAAATCAAGAACGTTCTGACCTTATATCTCATTTTTTCCGAACGTCTGAACGTTCTAACATGATAATCTGTGGATAAGATAATGTCAGAACGGTTATATCTCTTATATAAAGCCAATTTATAGTGTTCTGACGTTATAAATCTTGTACCGTCAGAACATTATTATAGAATTTTCCTCTATTTTTTATCCTCTATTTGTGATCCAATTGAGCATTGTTAGACACAAAAAAGAGAGGAACGCTATGACCTTAAAAAAGAAAGTGACGCAACATTGTTCACTTGGAAACCATCCCCCTATAGAAGGAGCATCCTAATATGTCCCTTCCTATTATTTCGGCCGATGAGCGTTTATCCGAACGCCGCGGCATCAAGGGCTGCATCTTCGGTAAGTCGGGCATTGGCAAGACGAGCCTGCTTAAAACCTTGAACCCTGAGACAACTCTTTTCTTCGATCTGGAAGCGGGTGATCTGGCGGTTGAGGATTGGACAGGCGACACCATTCGCCCCAAAACCTGGGAAGAGTGCCGTGATGTTGCCTTGTTCATTGGTGGCTCTAATCCTGCCTTACGGGACGAGCAGCCTTATAGTGCCAAACGCTACAGGGAAGTTTGCGAACAGTATGGCGATCCTCAATCTCTCGATAAATACGAGACGATCTTTGTAGATTCCATTACTGTTGCTGGTCGCCTGTGTTTCCAGTGGTGCAAGGGACAGCCTCAAGCCTTTAGCGAGAAAACAGGGAAAGCCGATACCCGCGGGGCTTATGGTCTTCATGGTCAGGAGATGATTGCGTGGCTGACGCATCTGCAACACACCCGCAACAAGAACATCTGGTTTGTGGGAATTTTGGACGAGAAAGTCGACGACTTTAATCGTCCTTTTTACCAGCCTCAGATTGAAGGGTCTAAAACGGGTCTTGAATTGCCAGGCATTGTGGATGAGGTCATCACCATGGCCGATGTGTCGGGAGACATCACCGATGCTGCTGGAAAAATCACAGGACGTAAATCCGTTCGCGCCTTTGTTTGTCATACGCAAAACGATTACGGCTACCCTGCGAAAGATCGCTCTGGCCGTCTTGAATGTCTGGAACAACCCCATTTGGGCAACCTCATGGGGAAAATTTCCAGTCCTCGTTCTCTGATTCAGGGAACGTCTTCCTCTTTAGTACCTCAACTCTCTTAAACGAAAGGAATCAAGAATCATGCCTAATTTTAATACCGCTGAAGATCAGCAATCTTTTGAGATCATTCCCAAAGGCACCCTTGCCAAAGTCCGTCTGGAAATCACGCCTGGGGGCTATGACGATCTCAAGGAAGATTGGACGGGAGGCTATGCCACCTGCAATCCCGAAACCGATACGGTTTACCTCAAGTGTATTTTTACTGTTTTGGAAGGACAGCATGCCAAACGCAAGGTATGGAGCAATATTGGTTTACGCAGTGCCAAAGGGCCGACCTGGAAGAACATGGGCTACTCTTTTATGAAGAACATCATCAACTCGGCGCATGGTTTGTCCAAAAAAGATCAGTCTCCTCAAGCGGTTGCGTTACGCAATTGTCCTCTGGGTCATCTGAACGGCCTTGAATTGACGGCCAAGATTGACATTGAGAAGGACGGCAAAGGGGAAGACAAAAACGTCATCAAAGAAGCGTTGACCCCTGACGACAAGGGCTATTTGGGCGGATCTGGGTCTCGTCTGGCGTCATCTCCTGCCCCTTCTTCCCCAACCAACACCTCGCTGCCTTCCTGGGCGCAACAATAAAAAGGAGCTATGACCATGATTTTAAGACCTCGACAAAAAGAACTGGTAGGGCGTGTGATGACCGCCTTACAGTCCTATGACAACACCCTTGTGGTCGCTCCCACAGGATGTGGCAAAACAATTATGATGTCGGCAGCCATCGGGGAGAGTTTAGGCCTCTCCCCAACAGGCAGAGTATGCGTTTTGGCACACAGGGATGAATTGACGTTCCAGAATCAAACCAAGTTTCAACGCGTCTATCCTCATCTCTCCACGTCTATTTTTAATGCGTCTGAAAAGAACTGGCAAGGGGCTGTGACCTTTGCCATGGTTCAGACGCTGTCGCGGGAACAGAATCTGGCGACATTCCCTGCTCTGGACATGCTGGTGATTGACGAAGCCCACCATGCCCGTGCGGAAAGTTATGGGCGAATTATTGACCATGCCAAACGTCAGAATCCCCACCTCAAGCTTCTGGGAATGACGGCCACCCCCAATCGGGGTGATAAGAAGGGATTACGATCCCTTTTTTCCAATGTGGCGGATCAAATTACAGTGGGCGAATTGATTGCGTCAGGTCATTTGGTGCCGCCCAAGACCTTTGCGATGGATGTGGGGGTTCGCAATGCCCTGAAACAGGTCAAGAAAACAGGATCTGAGTACGATATGGGGGAGGTGTCCCAGATTATGAATACGCGTCCTGTCAATGAGGCCGTGATTCATTACTGGAAAGAGAAAGCGGGGGATCGACAGACTGTCGTGTTTTGCTCGACTGTGCAGCATGCCCTGGATGTGGCGCAAAGTTTTATCTCCGCAGGCATTGCCGCTGTGGTGGTGCATGGGGAGATGAGCGAGGGGGAACGTGAAAAGGTTCTCCTGGCTTATTCTTCGGGAGCCGCTCAGGTTATTGTCAATGTGGCGGTGTTGACGGAAGGGTGGGACGATCCGCCCACAAGCTGCGTGGTGTTGCTGCGCCCCAGTTCTTACAAATCTACCATGATTCAGATGATCGGACGGGGACTACGCATTGCATCCCCTGAAGATTATCCTGGGATGATCAAAACCGATTGCGTGGTACTGGATTTTGGCACCTCGACCTTGTTTCACGGCTCCCTTGAAGATCAAATCAACCTTGATGGATATGAAACGGCTCCAGGAATTGCTGCGACCAAAAGCTGTCCTGAATGTGGGGGAGAAGTCCCTCTGGCTGTTCAGGAATGCCCTTTGTGCGGCTATATTTTTGTGCAAGAAAAGACTCAGGAGCAAGAAATTCCCCTGTCTCACCATGAATTTATCATGCGGGAGGTGGATCTGCTCAAAAAGCGCTCACCCTTTTTGTGGGTGGATCCGCAGGACAAACAGAAGTCTTTACTGGCGTCAGGGTTCAATGGATGGGGTGGCATTTTTCTTCACAATAAGCAATGGGTTGCTTTGGGGGCGCTTCACAAGCAGCCCGCCCGTGTGCTGGCTATTGGAGAGGAAAATGTCTGTTTATCGGCAGCCAATGATTTTATGAACACCCATGAAAGTGAAAAAACAGCTCATAAATCCAAAGACTGGCTGTATTTGCCCCCTTCTGACAACCAGCTCAAATGGCTTCCTGAACATCGTGACGACAAGAATCTGAACCGCTATCAGGCTTCAGCCCTTCTGACCCTTAAATTCAATAACACCCATATTCACAAAGCGTTAAAGCAGGAGATTTGCTGATGACCATTGATAAAACCAATTATGAACAACAAGCCTTTGAGGCGGCGTTAAAGCCTCTGGGAGAAGCCGTGGCTGAAATCGGCAAGGGCAAGCCTCTGGATCACTACACCCGTGAGGAAATTCTGAGAATCGCAGAAATCTGTGTTCATGAATATCAAACGTTCATGCTGAAGATTTTGTCGGGACAATCTTCTGACGAGGAGGTACCTCTCTAATGCCTAATTTTAATGACAGTTTTTCTGACCAGATCAACGCTGTGGTTGATTTAGGCCTTCAGCAGCAGAGAAATGGCATGGCTCCCAGAGATTATCTGGGGGCATCCCGCATGGGGATCGCCTGTGGACGTGCTTTGCAATACGAATTTATGCACGCGGCGAAAGATGAAGATTTTTCAGGGCGTACATTACGGATCTTTGAAATGGGACATGCCATTGAGGAGATGACGCGGGAGTGGCTCAGGCAAGTAGGGTTTTCTATTGTAACTACCCGTAACGGACAGCCTTTGGGATTTTCTGCGGCGGAGGGACGCATTAAGGGTCATGTGGACGGCGTGATTCTGGATGCCCCGCCAGAATTAACGATGACGTTTCCTGCTCTTTGGGAATGCAAGTCTATGAATGCCAAGTCCTGGCATGAAACGGCCGAGAAAGGTGTTCGCCTTTCCAAGCCAGAATATGCTGCCCAAATCGCCGTCTATCAGGCATATATGCCAGATCTTGCTCAAAATCCTGCTCTGTTTACAGCCGTGAATAAAGATACGGCGGAACTGTATCACGAGCGCGTTGAGTTTGACGCTGCCCTTGCTCAAGAAGTGAGTGATCGGGCAGTGGAGATTCTCAAGGATACGGCAGCAGGTCAGATGTTCCCTCGCGTGACCCAGGATATGTCGTCTTTCTTTTGTCGATTTTGTTCATTTTTTAAAACCTGTTGGTCGGGAGTTTAACCATGCCGAATTTTAATCTGGCAGCAGACCAGTTTATCGCCACCCCCCGCAAGGAAGAGCGCATTACGAAAGAGCAAGTCAGGGAACAAATTCTGCGGAAGCTGGATCAGGCGTTGTTTGATCTGTTCCCCAATGGAGAAACCGCTCGCCATCAATTTCTTATTGGGGATGTTCGTGGACATGAGGGCGATAGCCTCAAAGTTGAATTGGAAGGGGCTAAAGCAGGTCAATGGTATGACTTTGCCACAGGAGAAGGCGGCGACATCTTCGATCTGTGGGGGGCTGTTCATGGCTGGGATGCGCGCAGCCATTTCCCTGAGATTATCAGTGACATGAAAAAGTGGCTGGGGATCAGGGATTCAGGAAAGGTTTCTGACAATCCCCGCCCTCAAAAGCAAAAGAAGGGGAACGATCTGGGGGCAGCTACAGGCAAGTGGGATTACCACGATCCCCAAGGCAAACTCATTGCCTGCGTTTATCGTTACGATCCCCCCAAAGGCAAGGAGTTTCGCCCCTTTGATGTGAAGAGCGGAAAACATACAACCCCTGATCCCAGACCTCTTTACAATCAGCCAGGCATCCTTCAATCGGACAGCGTGATTCTGGTGGAAGGGGAAAAGTGCGCCGAAGCCTTAATTGGTTTAGGCATGTGCGCCACCACCGCTATGGGTGGGGCGAATGCGCCCATCGACAAGACCGATTGGTCGCCCCTGAAGGGTAAACATGTTTTAGTGTGGCCGGACAATGATAAGCCTGGCAAGGACTATAGCCGTCAAGCCATTGAATATCTCCATCAACAGCCTGTTTTGTCGTTAAGCGTGGTGCATCTTCCTGACGATCTCCCTGAAAAGTGGGATGCTGCCGATGCTGTGGGGGAAAAGCGTAATATTGACGTCTTTTTGAAAAACAATGCAAAGATGGTGTCCCTGGAAGAGATCTCTGAGGACGTTGAGGATGGGACAAGACTCCCAGAAATTCCTGCCCTGAGAATCAAAGAATGGGATGCGGAAGAAGGTCCTATGCCCGATGACCTGGTGACGCCAAGAATTTTGATCCCTGGGGGACTTGTCGTATTGGGCGGCGCGCCCAAGGTAGGCAAGACGGATTTTCTTCTGACGTGGCTGGCGCATATGGCCGCTGGATTGCCTTTCTTGGGTATGACTCCTCCTCGTCCTCTGAAGATTTTCTACCTCCAAACAGAGCTTCCTCATTATTACATCTGGGAAAGAATCAAGCAGATCAAGATTGATCCATACTTCAGACCTCTGATGGGAGAAAATCTTGTTGTGACATCCCGTGTGATGATGCAGCTTGACGAAGAAGGCGTTGAGCGCGTTGCCCAAACCATTGAGAAATTCTTCAAACCTGATGTGATTGTCATTGATCCTCTTCGCAATGTCTTTGATGGAAAATCAGAAAATGACAACCTGGAGATGATGGCCTTTCTGAAAGACCGCATTGATGGACTGACGTGCAGGGTCAATGAAGACGCCTGCGTCATCCTTGTCCATCACACCCGCAAAATAGGCAAGATAGAACTTGAAGGCAGACCTTTTCAGGCTTTGAGTGGCGCCAGTTGTCTTCGAGGTTATTATAGCACGGGGATGCTTCTCTACTCCCCCGATGAAGAAAAGAGCCTGCGCCGTTTAGTGTTTGAATTACGCTACGGGATGCCCATGGAGGCAAAATACATCGACAAAATAGGAGGGCAGTGGTGCGAGATGGATGTAAGCCACGAACGGACAGTCCGTCAGGATTTTTGGCAGCGGTGTGATGGGGAGCGGCAGCGGGTTAAAGATCTCATTCTCCAACTCATCTTGACTGAAGCGAGCAAGGGCAAGCTTTATTCTCCTGGTAAATTTTCTAATATTTTTGATAGCAAATGTGGATTAGGTGCAGAATCTTCCATTTATCGGCGTATTGATGTTTTAGCCGACAAAGGATTTATCCGTTTCAATAAGAATCAGCCTAATATCAAGGGAAAGGCGGGCGTCATGTGTGTTGAAGGGATGATGATCCCTTCAGATCGTGAGGAGGTCGATCCTGAAACGGGAGAGATTTTCCATCCATTGATCCCCTTCTTACCGACCCATTACAAATATGACAAAAGGGTTTTTCTTCCTGTGGAAGACCCTAACGTCTGGATCTATTCAGATGATCAACAATCTTAATCATAAAAGGAGTTAATACAATGTCTTATCGGTACACCCTCCCACAAAACAAGCGTCAAGAACAATATCTCCGTCGATACTGGAGAGAAGTAGAAACAATCGTGAATCTGATTCGTAGAGAAGGCGGGAAGGGTTTCCTCTACACACCTAAAGAGTTTGCTGTGACATTTGAAGGAACAAATGAGCTAAAGGGTTGGAAGAATATTTATCATCACATCCAAAAGTTAGCGTATCAAAAAATCATTAAATTTAATAAAGATCGCCTGCCTACCCATCAATATGGTCATTTGTGCGTGATTCATATGATGGTACCCTTTGATCCTGTCACAGGGAAGCCCACAGCAGAAACATTTCCTCTCCATCCAACCCATGAGAAAAATGCAGAAGGGGGAGGTTATGTGATTGCGCCCCTTAAAATTGATTTTTTCCCCGAAGCGCGAGAGTGGATCAGCCCGTTTAAGCAGATAAATTACAAGAGTCCATTTTTTCTCTCTGAGAGTTTGATGCCATTGAAATAAAAGGATTTTTTGACCAAACTCTCATTTTAACTCTCAACTCTCATTTTCAAGTGAGAGTTTGAGAGTTGGGGGTTCAACGCCCTTATCTTCTGCCATTTTTGCATTTTCTCACGATCAAGGTATTGCAAAAGACGTCTTTTACTGTTATGCTTCAGCTTATCCCCGTAGGGGATAAGCTGAAGCATAACAGTAAAGGTCGGATGGTGTGGTGTAAAAATAACCTTAACAACATCTCCGTAACCTCTCAAAAAGGATGACCCCATGATCAACAAATGGATGAGAACAATCAGGCGGATGTTTCAGCATCGACGAACAACCATCACCATCGGCAATATACGGGGACTGAAGATTCGGGGTGGGGCAGCCCAACAGGACGACTGCCAATGACGCGATACTGGTTCCAAAAAACTGCAGAGATTTTTGTCCTGTTGATCCAAACCATTGCCTACTGCTTTTTTCTGGGGGGAGCATTCCTTACCTTGCTGCAACTACAGCGTCATGAAGACAAGTTGGAGAAGCTTGCCACCAAAGTGGAGATCATTGCCCATAGGCACGACAAAATCCCAGAAGAGTGTGGTGCCGCTCATAGACGTATCGTGACAAAAGCAACTTACTTTTAACCCTTAACCTAAAGGAATCTCTATGAAACAGACCATTGATTGGAAAACCGCCGAGGATTGTCAACGCTTCTGGGAAGTCTTGGTATCCACAACTCATCTGAGTTACCACCATGCCTATGATATGCTCCATAAATTCTACATCCTGAAGCATAGCGAAGCATCTTGGGGATCTAAGGAACTTAAAATCGAGAAACTCAAAAACTATGCTCATCGATATCAGTCTGATGTGTCCATTGCCTTTCAACTTATGAACGAACTGGAACTAGATAAGCCCCATTATCCTGTCATGGGGGAATTGGCACTAGACAAACCCCATTATCCAACTATGGGTGAAGAAGGAGAATCCACGCTATGACCGCCATTAACTTTGTCCGTATTGGGGAAGAAGTGAAACCTCATCCTTTTGCCAAAACCTCTCCCACCCATGTTTGGATGTGGACGGGGAAGAATTACCAATGGGTAGAAAAAGACCAGGAAACATTTTTGTACCTTCATGCCCAATTGAAAGAGTTCCTGTTGTCCCTGCCCCCGAAGGACAGAATCGAACGGATGAAGCGGTTCGTGGAACTGTTTAATGAGATTTGTGCGAGACCAGATAAAGGATTGAACTATGAAAACATCTTATGAACTCTTATGGGTGGTAGCTGACTATAGAAAGACTTTTGGAGTAGAAAAAAGATGAGTAAAAAATTCAACGCCTTCTCAGACTCAAAAAAGGTTTATGAAGCGCTTTCTAAATTTACGACGGTACAACCCGTAGGAACCCTCATTCCTGTTGTTGGTCGTTTGAAAGCCTTTTTTACCCGTACACGACAAACTTATTCTTCCACAGAGCGGGCAGCAATGTATCTCATGTGTTGTGAATCTCTCAAAAACTCTTGTGATCTTAAAGAAATTGATGAGGTTGAACGACAGAGAATGAGTGAAAATTTTCGACGATTGCTCGTGATGGGCGATACAAACATCGTAGACGCGGGTGGGATCTTATTAGTTGTTTGAGTGAGCATGACGAATTTTTAGAAAGGAATATCATGGCTATCCTTCTCTCCCTTGACCTCGGCACCACCACAGGCTGGGCTTTGTTGCAGGACAAAGAGATTCGCAGTGGTGTCATCTGTTTCAAACCCAATCACTTTGATTCGGGGGAATGTAGATTCACTCATTTTAAACGGTGGCTGGTGAATCTTAAAGCCGCTTACGGAGAGTTTGACCACATTGTGTATGAAGCCGTGAGAGGTCATAAGGGAACCATTGCAGGTCAGACCTACGGCGGATTTATGGGTGCCTTGCAGATGTTTGGCGATCATCACCACATTCCTTATGAAGGGGTTCCTGTGGCAACCATCAAGAAATTCACCACAGGAGATGGCAGGGCTTCCAAGCTGGATATGATCAATGCAATGGAGAAAAAGGGGCATCGTCCCAGAGATGACAACGAGGCTGACGCTTTAGCCTTGTTGTATTGGAGAATGGGGCAGGCAGACAATGACTGAGGATGAGATTGCTTTTCGGCAAGTGAAATGGACTCTGGAGAAAGCTCAAGATCATTACCGCGCTGTGCCTGACCTCAAGACCTGGCAGAAATTCCGTCAAGCCTTAAAACATTACATTCAGGCATTAGAAGAAAAAGAAACGCGACAAGCCCTGCAAATCCATGAACGGATACAGAAGCTTGGCAAAACTTGCAGGACATAGCCTAAAAGATAAGGACGCTCTTTGCCTATTTTTTAGGCATCCTGTTAAGCCTTTAATCTGCTAAATGTTTTACGCTTTATCCCACAAATTATCCCCTGTTATTGTGGATAACGGATCAGGGAAATACAAGGATTAGTAGGAAAACAGAACATAGAGCAGGGAACTTGATCCTAGAAGAGTCATCACCTCAGGGGTTGTGAAAAATGGACTTGAGGGTTTGTTCATGATAAACATCCTTGCAGGGTGATTCACGCCCCATCCAATACGCCTCTTTCAATTACAAATCAATCCATTTTTAAACATTGACAGTATTGCTTGACTCTTGAAGATAGATTGGCAAGGATTATAAAGAATTTTTGTAAAAACTATTTGTCGCGGAGGCCATCCATCACAACAAAGAATATTATAGACGAGATGAGACGCTTGCGTATCACGTACGAGTTTTGGCAAGACAAATACAAGCTGACCCACAGTATCCATTATTATTCAAAGTTTCAAAGTGCGTTCAAGGAATATTGCCGTTTGATTGACAGTGGGGTTGTTCCAAGGTCTGTCATTGAGCAACTGAGCGAAGCAACCCCTGACTCTTTGGAAAACGATGAGAAAGAAAAGACACTGTCGGCTAAAAAGATGACAGCTTATTGGTCGCCCCATCACAGATTCAAAGGGGGAGAAGCCGCTTCTTACCAGCAGCATATTTTGGATTTCCTTGATCAGCAGAAAGGTTTCCTGCCTCTGGAAGAAATTAGACAACATATTCCCTTGAGCCAACAGTATTTGCGGGAACTTTTAGCAGACCTTGTAACCAGGGGTATGGTGGAAAGAGAGAAAATTGAGAATCTGTATCAGTGGCGGAAGAAAGAAAGGAATCACTCTCATGATTTTGACGACCGCTAAGGGAATTCTGACAAAATGTCCCTGGCACAATCCAGATTGCTTCACCATCAGTTTGGCAACAGGAGGTCAGCTCAAATGCCATTTCCCCCGTTCTTTTATGGTGCGGGTTTATGAACTGCGAGATCGGGAGATTCGTATCAGCGGTTTTGTGACGGAAAAACGAGGATATCTCCATGAAAAACATATCACTGTCCAGAAGATGGAGGTTTTATCTCAAGAGTCTGACGCTAACTAAACAAAAATGCCATTCCCTCGTGAGAAGAAACGGGAGGGTTATATCTAACGTCTATTGATCTTCTTATCCACGAAAAAGAGAAAATCTGTACTTGCTTTGATCAGTCCCATTCCGATTCCCCAGCCAGCAAACCCATATATAAAAGGTTCGAATCCGTATTTCTTGATGAGAAGTGGTAATATAAAAAATGCAGCCGCGACAATGATGACAAAGATGCCAAGCATAAGAAATAAAATAATAATCACCCATGCCCAATCTGTTTCTTTCTTGTCAGGATGGGCAACTTCTGGTGATAGAGGTTCGTTTGAAGACGTCAAGTTAACAAGATACTTTCTTTATAAATAGAGGAAAGACGGATGGCCATCGCAGCTTCTGATACAAAAAACAGACGAGCCATGTTTTCTATAGAAAGCTTCTCTGCGGCCAGAGATCGCACTTTATCTTCAGGCATCAGCATTTCTGCCGCAATCTGATTGGCTTCCGCTTCAGCTAATTTGTCAGTTGGCTCTCCATCGCGATAAAAAACAATAGAATAATCTTCATGCCTTTTATGAGATTCTAAATCTTGTTGGGAATAACTTCCTGTTTGATAAGAAATATAATGGCCGATTTCATGAGCAATCGTAAAACGCCGCCTATTTTGTGAATGCTGTTTATTGACGTAAATATTAAATTGAGGGCTTCCCTCTTTTTGAGCAATGATGCCACTCACTTGTGGATTCTCAAAATCCGCAACAAAACAGCAGAGATCAAGTTTCTTGAGTATCTTTTCAAGCTGAAGCTCATAGTGATGATAACAATCAGATAGAATATCTCTTAGATACGTCTGAATAGATGATGACAGATCCATTATATTTCTCCGCTTAAAATCTACTTATAGAAAACAATTTCTATTCATCATATACACGTATTGTCAAGAAGGTCAAACGGCACTCCCTTGACGACTTGATAGAGACAGCCCACGATAGGGATAGTTTCTATATTTATTTTAATATGGAGGAAAGGATGCCCTTCAAGCCTGGACAAATTGCCAATCCTTATGGAAGACCCAAGAAATCTGCGGATCCTCGATCTGAAATGATGGAGGAATTCTGCACGGAAAACCGCCAGGAGATTAAACAAGTGGCACAAGATATCCTGAAGGACGCTTTAGCAGGGGAAATCTGGGCAAAGAAAGAGATCGCCAAGTATTGCTTTCCCACTCCTGGAACGTTTGTGTCGGTCACTAAGGAAGAGAAGTCGGAGGTTAAGATTCTGGCAGCTCACTTTGTGCAGTCGCTGACCGAAGACGAGCGCAGAACCTTTATGCAGTTGTATTTGAAGGCTCAGAAGTCTTACAATCCCATGGCGATGATGGAGAGCAAGGCTGAGTGAATATATGTTGTTTTAGAGTGTACCCTAAGGTCACAGTAGAGACCCGACGGGAAACTGCCAAAAAAGTGTGAGATTAGACCTGACATATCCATTACCTCACACTTTGTAAGAGACATCTAAGAC
>Ga0169931_10005515_pt1 | contig 19279 bp, 23 predicted proteins | sample Kivu_15m_20L_FD_129675 | JGI IMG/M metagenome (GOLD analysis project Ga0169931, IMG submission 129675) | Freshwater microbial communities from Lake Kivu, Western Province, Rwanda to study Microbial Dark Matter (Phase II) - Kivu_15m_20L... | ecosystem: Environmental > Aquatic > Freshwater > Lake... | reverse complement strand
TAATCCAGTGCTTCCTGTCACTCCTGACCCTCCATAAAATAACACACTATTAGATACAAATGTTCCAGGAATTCCAGCTGGACCAGTTGGACCAATTGATCCATTTGCACCAGTTGGACCAGTTACTCCTTGAATACCTTGAATACCTTGAGCACCCTGCAATCCAATTGAACCAGTTGGTCCTGTTACACCCTGGATTCCTTGAATTCCCTGAATACCTTGAGCACCTTGTAACCCAATTGAACCAGTAGGTCCAGTCACACCTTGTTCTCCATTTGCACCAGGTGCTCCATTTAACCCGGTTGGACCAATAGGACCAGTTGCTCCTTGTGCTCCAACCGCTCCTGCAGGACCAATCGAACCAGTATGTCCTCTTTCTCCCTGAATTCCTTGAGGACCAGTAGCACCCTGAATTCCTTGAATTCCTTGTGGTCCCTGACTTCCAGTTGGACCTTGAGCACCAACAGAACCATTAGTTCCAGCTGGACCCTGAACACCTTGAGCTCCAGTAGGTCCCTGAGCACCATCAGAACCATTTGCTCCTGCTGGACCTTGAATTCCCTGAGCTCCTTGGGGTCCAACGGCACCAGTTGGGCCTCTTTCTCCGGCAGCTCCAGCTGGACCTTGAGCACCAGTTGCTCCATTAACTCCTTGAGCTCCTGTTGGCCCAATTAATCCTTGAGAACCTACTGCTCCAGAAGGGCCAGTTGGACCTTGAATGCCTTGAATACCTTGAGGACCAGTTGGACCACCACCGGATGCATTAATTGCGGCAGTTACAAATGCGGTTGTTGCTGCTTGAAGACCATTAGAATTTGTAGGAGCTGGGAGAGTAACTGTGCCAGTAAATGTTGGATTAGAAATGATAGGTGAATCAGCAGATGCTTTTTGAGAAATGGCAGATGTAATGGTTGTCGCAAAATTAGGATCATCTCCTAATGCCTGTGATAATTCATACAAAGTATCCATTGCTCCAGTTGCACCATTTACTAATGAATTAATTTGATTTGTAACATATGTTGTTGTAGCATAACTTGATAATGTAGAAATGTTTGCCTTTAAATCTAATGCTGACTGAGTTGCAGTTGAAACAGGTTTATTTAAATCACTTGTATTATCAACATTTGCCAATCCTACTGATGATTTAGTTAAACTACTGACAGAACTAGAAATTGCACTTGTAACAAAAGCGGTTGTTGCTGCATCGGTGCTGTTAGAATTAACTGGAGCGGGTAATGTAACAGTTCCTGTAAAAGTTGGACTTTCAAGATTTGCTTTTAAGTTTAATGCGGTCTGTTGAGCAGTAGAAACTGGTTTATTTGCATCAGATGTATTGTTTACATTTCCTAATCCTACCATTGTGGCATTAATACCAGAAACAGTTCCTGTAAATGTTGGATTTGCAATTGGAGCTTTCAAATCTAATGCAGATTGAGTAGCACTTGAAATAGGTTTATTAGCATCAGATGTATTATCTACATTTCCTAATCCCACCATTGATTTAGAAATACCATTTACAGTTCCAGTAAAAGTTGGATTTGCCAATGGAGCCTTCAAATCTAATGCAGATTGAGTAGCACTTGAAATAGGTTTATTAGCATCAGATGTATTATCAACATTTCCCAATCCAACCATAGATTTACTAATACCATTAACGGTTCCAGTGAAAGTTGGATTCGCCAATGGAGCTTTCAAATCTAATGCAGTCTGTTGAGCAGTAGAAACTGGTTTATTCACATCTGAAGTATTATCAACATTACCCAATCCAACCATAGATTTACTAATACCATTAACGGTTCCAGTAAAAGTTGGATTAGCTAAATTAGCCTTCAAATCAAATGCTGTCTGTTGAGCAGTAGAAACTGGTTTATTCACATCTGAAGTGTTATCGACGTTTCCTAATCCTACCATTGATTTTGTAATACCGGAAACGGTGCCAGTAAATGTTGGACTCGCTTTTGGCGCTTTCTCAGAAATTAATGTTAAAACACTTGTTGAAAAATTAGGATCATTCGCTAAAGTAGATGATAATTCAGTTAATGTAGCGTATGTCTCTGGAACTGAATTAACCAAAACATTAATAGTATCATTTACATATTGTTCAGTTGCATAACTTATTAAATCACCTATATTTGCTTTCTGGTTTAAAGCATTTTGAACAGCTGTTGAAATTGGTTTATTAACATCAGATGTATTGTCAACATTTGCCAACCCAACCATAGCTTTTGTTATTCCTGATACAGTTCCAGTAAATGTTGGACTTGCCAAATTTGCTTTTAAATCTAACGCGGTCTGTTGAGCAGTTGACACTGGTTTTGCTGAATCAGCAGTATTATTAACATTTCCTAATCCTACCATTGATGCAGTAATACCGGAAACTGTGCCAGTAAATGTTGGGCTAGCTAAAGGAGCTTTTACAGCTAATAAATTTAACACAGCTGTTGATGCTGGCTTAGATATATCAGATGTATTATCTACGTTTCCTAATCCAACCATTGATTTAGTAATGCCTGCTACTGTTCCGGTGAAAGTTGGACTATTTAATGGTGCTTTAAGATTTAATTGTGTTAAAGTTGCATTAGAAACTGGTTTATTAGCATCAGAAGTATTATCGACATTACCTAATCCAACCATTGATTTTGTGATTCCAGAAACAGTTCCAGTAAATGTTGGACTAGCTAAATTAGCCTTTAAATCTAATGCTGTTTGTTGTGCAGTCGAAACAGGTTTAGCAGAATCTGCGGTGTTATCGACATTACCTAATCCAACCATTGATTTAGTAATACCTGCAACGGTTCCGGTAAATGTTGGACTATTCAAATTTGCTTTTAAATCTAGTGCATCTTGTTGTAATGCAGAAACTGGTTTATTTAAATCAGAAGTATTATCAACTTGATCTAATCCAACCATTCCCTTAGAAATACCGGAGACAACACCAGTAAATGTTGGACTTGCTAAGTTCGCTTTTAAATTAAGAAGTGCTTGAGTCGCGGTTGATACAGGTTTATTTACATCTGATGTATTATTTACTTGGTCTAAACCGACATTTGCTTTAGTTAAGCCTGAAATCGAAGTAGCCCCTGTGAAATTTACATTTCCGGTTAAATTGGGATTATTGATTGTTGAAGAAGCCATTTTATATTATAATGAATAAATAAAAATAAGATTGCGTAATTATTAAAACGCAATACTAAACTATTTCGAAAATTTTATCTATCCTATTCTAATGCATATTTTTGAATATTATATTCAAATATACGATGAATTACAAATATTAAATGAGCAATTTGAATTAGTCTTAATTAAATATAATAAGTCCAATTCAGAATATATAGAGAAAAATAATGAAAAAACTAATCTAGAAAAAAATATCGAAAATATTGAGAAAAATGAACAAAATACTGAAAAAATTATTAATGAACAACAAGAAGATAAAAATAATTATAAAAAAACTAATATAGAGCAAAATACAGAAAAAATAAATTCAGTATGGATAAAAAAAATATTATTAAAATTACTTTTTATATACCATCCTGATAAAAATATTAATCCAAATGAAAGAATATTTTCATCTATCAAAAATGATTTCGAAAATAATAATTTTTCCTCTCTGTTCTATTATTTCATAAAAGAAAAAAATAACCCTTTCATTAAACAAATTTTTAACGAAATATCCAGCACAAAATATTTCCTTACTTCCATTCAATCCATTTCCAATTTAATTCTTCAAAGAATAAACCAAATAAAATCATATCTCACAAAAAATTGATTAATATATTCATTATTTAATCATCAATAAAATGAAAAATAAATGTTCTCACGATAAATTCAAAAAAGACTGCCGAATATGTAATGCTCAAGCTTACTGTATTCACAATATTATCAAAAAATTCTGCAATTTCTGTAATTCAAGTATAAGAAAAAATTGTAAATGTAAAAGGAATATTGTTAACTGTCAATTCTGTATCAACAATATAAGATGCTATCACGGGAAAAAACGAGCCAGATGTTTTAATTGTCGTCGTCCCGATGATCGCTTATGTCAATTATCTAACTATCAAAAAAATGAATATAAAAATGAAATTTGTGATTGTTCTTTATGTATTTCAAGTGAAGCAATAAGGCAAGGAAAAATATGCTTTGTTTGTAAAAAAAATGAAACTATTCAAATGTCTAGATGTAAAAATTGTTTTGAAATTTATCAAAAAAATATGGTAACTCAAACAAAAATTACCAATTTTCTTGAAAATAAAATTGACTATTCTTCCATAAAAAAACCTCTTGAAATTATTATCAAAGATTATCAAGATGTCCATAGACCTCGAGTTGATTATGCCATTAGTAAAATTAATGAAGTTTATCAATATACCCGAAAAGGCATACAAAGATATGAACTTGAAAAGAAACTTGACGAATTATTAAAAATAATGGCTCACGTAACAAATAGAAATCATTATTTGATACAATTAAATGTTGGAACTTATCATCTTGACAAAATAGAAGCAATTATCGAGAAATGCAATACAAGTGAATCAGAATATTATATTATGAGAATTATTTGGTATATTTTAATTAAAAATCCTTCAGTGATGAGGGAGATTCTTGAATCTTCTAATATTATTCAGAAAATTAAAGATAAAGTAAGCAACTATAGATCTGATTCTTCTGAAACTGTTAACCAAATATTAAATCATTTTAAAGTTTATGGATTCAATTATAAAATTTTACCATATTTTATCACCATTACCACATATAAAAATATTCCATAAAAGTTCTTTGAAAATAAATCTAATATACTATACCATACATTCTTCTTGTATAATGGCATTAAAAATGCTACTCCATATAAAGCCCAGATAATAAACATTATTAATAAAAATAATTTTCCCATCATTTCATCTCCAGTAAATCTATTTAAATATCCAAAACTTATTATCAAAAACAAAGTTCCAAGCCAAAAGACAGGCATCTTAGCCATTTTTCCTTTTTCACCCATAAAACCAACAACTAACATTAATGCATTAAAAATTACCATTCCCGCAATCAATAACTTATTATCCATAAAAATATTCTTAACATTTAAATCTACATCTTCTGGTTTTTCTTCAAAACTTTCTTTTTTCTCAAAAGGTTTTGTTCTTAAATAAACTAAAAATAACATCGTTGAAATTAACATCATTGGTGTAGAAAAAAACCAATCGTAGTATCTAAAACTTGTATCTATATCTCCTTTTGCAAATTTTCTAATTATGAAAACATAAAATATACCCTCTAAAATCTGAACAACTAACTCCAAGCTTACAATTGTTTTTAATATTAAGTCTCCCTCCTTTAACTTATAAAAAAATGCCAAAATTAAAAATATTCCAGCAATTACTTGAACTATAAATGAAAATATTGCAGATTTAACAACTAAATTCATATATCTTTATATAGATAATTTTTATGCTTCTCCCGCTATTTTTGCCAAATAATCATTTTCTGGAACCAATCCCGGACACCTTCTCACCAATTCCCTATTGGCTTTATCTTGTATCCCAACTATTTCATCCCTAAATTTTAGTATCTCAATTCCACCAATTTTTTCTATTTCATTATCTGTTGCTATATCCTTTAATGCCCATAAAAATCCTGCCCCATAATTAGCATGTAGAACAGCAATAATTGGGTTTTTATCTTGTTTTGCAGCTGATGACCATCTAGCAGCTTGTCTTATAAGAGTTTTGATAGATTTTTCTTTTGAATAATTTTCTAGTTTTAGCATTTTTAGTAGAATAAAGAGTGATATTATAATTAAAATTACAAGCAAAATTTTAGTAATCATAATATAATAAAGATTATTTCAAAATAACTTTAACACCAGCTTCATACATTTTTTCCATAAAACTATTCCTATTAAAACGAAATAAATAAAAATATAATTCATTCAATTCTATCGTTTTTAATGACTTCGGTAATTTAATACCCTTTCTAAAATTACTTCCTAATTTCAAATTCTCAATATTATCAGGTAAACAATCAATACTTTGATTAAATTTTCCACCCAATCTTAATTCTTTTATTGTAATTGGCAAATTATCCAATTTTTGATTGAATTCTTCTCCTACCAATAAACTAACAATACTATTCGGTAAATTATCTAACGATTTATTAAATTTATTGCCAATTTTTAATATAATCAATTTATTCGGTAAATTATCTAATGAAAAATTATATAAATCTCCTATTTCTAATTCAGTTAAGTTACCAGGTAAATTATCCAAAGGTTCAATAAAATTTATATCCAATCGCAATGTTTCTAAATTTCTTGGTAAATATTTCACTGAATGATTATAGGAATACAAAAATGATTTAATTGTTAAACATCTTATTGTATCTGGTAAAAAACTCCCAGAATCATCACAAATTGGATGATTAAATTCTCCATTAATATATAAATTTTCCAAATTATTCGGCAAATTTTCTACTGATTTATCAAAATCACCAAATATTTTAATGGTTTTTACACTTTTTGGTAAATTTCTTATCTCCTGATTAAATCGTCCAGTAAAAATTATACTTTTTATTCCCTCTGGTAAATTATCAACAGGTTTGTTGAATTTATCCCCAAAAAATATATCAATATTTCCATATTTTTTAATGAAATATTCTATTTGTTTTCTTATTTTTTTTCCAATTGACCTGTTGAATTTTCCAGTCAAATGTAAAACATTATCTAAAATATACATTTTAATTATAAATAATCATCAAAAAAATATATCAATTTTTTTCAAGATAATCCAGTAAAATTGGAATAAAAAATATTATTCCAATTCCTAATAGTAAATCTCTTGTTGGACGATATCCATATAATATCATATCTATCCCTAATTTTCCTAATCCAAAACTTAAAAACAATATTCCATAAATAAAAATCAAATTTAGATTCATTCTCATTCCAGAATAATATATTCCTATCACACTACCAATAATAATTCCATTGATTAAATCTTGGTTCTGCATTTTATTGTTGTAAATCAATTAAACAATAAATCAATTTTTTCTTCTTTTTCCTCCTATACCATTCGGTTTTAAATTATGTCCAAGAAGATCATTTAGTTTATTAAGATTATCCATTTGAACATCTATTGGTAATTTTTCATTTTCAGAATATTCTTGCATAGTTTGCATAATTGATACTTTATCATCTTCTAATGTTGGTATTATTTTTTGACCAGCTTCAGTATTTTTTAAGAACCAAATAAAATTATCATTTAAGATAAATGGTCTAAGTTTTGTATTTAATTTTCCAATATATTTACCATTTGTATTTTGTCTACTTGTAATTCCATTCTTTGTTACATTTGCTACATTTCTAATTATAATCTGTCCAGCATCAGAATCAAAAAATTCTTGCATCGATTGAGAATTTAATAAATCTTTTAATTTTAACTCATATTCTTGATTTTGTGTTATATTTCTTCCTCTTGCTTTTTCCAGTTCATCTTTTAAACTAATAAAAAAAGCTTTTGGTTTGTTATCACCAATATCCTTTAATATTTCTAGTCCCTTAGGAGATCTCAAAAATTTCTGTCCCTCTGGTGATAATAATATATTAATTCCTTCAGTTGTTTGAAAAAATTGAATAAAATCTACATTTGATTTATTAACAAAATTTTCTGATAATAATTTAAAAATATTTTGAGATTTTAAGGCCTCTTGTCCTTTTTTTGTTTTTAACAAAATTTGTGTTTCAGGTCTTGACCAGAATGATCTATATTTTTCTGGATCTGATGCTGCTATAATAAATACTTGTTTGAGAATTTCACTTTCAGCAAATTTTCTGAATTGATTCTTGGATTTAACCGAATTTTCTCCTTTAAAAAAATTTTGGTAATAGTCTTTACCCATATTTCTCACAATCTTATTTATATTTACTTGAATATCATTATCATTTGAAACTTCTAATTTTCGCGCTATCTCCGGAATATTAGTGTATTCTTTTCTAAAAACTGACATATATATTTATTATAATAAAAAAATTTATATAGCAAAGTTAAAAATAACTTAAAGTTTGTCTAATTAAATTCTGATCAACCGATACAGCATGTAATTTTTTTTCTCTAAATACTATTGGTATTTTTTTATTCAAATTCTCATAAATTCTTATTATCTCATTCTTATCTTTTCCCTCAATATCAATTGATTCATAATATAAAATTCCCTCTCTTGGATTTTTTCTTAACACATCAATTGATGCCATTAATAATTTTACCATGAATTTAACGTCCTCCAATATCCGAGTTTCCACTCTAATAACAGTCTGTTTCTCATCATAATATATATCTCCATCTATCATCGATTTTAATTGTTTGATTCTTGATCCACCAACTCCATGAATATAGTGAAATAATTTCATTGAACAAACAACACGACCAATTAATAAATCATTCATCCTAACTATACTAGGACCTCTATAAATTCCTCGAACAGTATCTTTGAATTTTTCTTCTTGACTTTTAACATTGTAAGCAGTTTTAATGGTTCTACCAACTACTGCCATAAAAGGTTTTGGATTAGAACGCTGAAGTTCTTCAAGAGGAATTCCTCTTGCATAACAACGACTTATGCAGTGTTCTGTTGGGTCAAGATAAGTAAGAATAAAATCGTGGCCTGGAAGGCCAGCTAAAACTTTGTCTTTTTCTGAAATTGGCATTTTAAAACTAATTTTTTAATAAGAATAATAATCAATTTTTTTTTCTGTAAAATCAAGTTAATATTTCCATTATTCCATTTACTACATCATCATCTACTAAATCTGCTAATTTCTTTACACCATCTTTTTTAACATATGTTGTAATATTATCCATTTTATCTTTTTCTTTATTTATATTTTTGCTTCCCTTATATAATCCAGCATAGTAAGCAATATGTAATATTTCTTTTAATGTTGGATCTTGTCTTTCTGGAATTCTTAGTTGTTCCATTAAAAAATGTTCGTGAGTTATCTTTTTATTTCCTCTTCCATCAATATAATATTCAGGCAAATCTAAAATACTTTCTTTCAAATCTTTCTTAATATTTTTCCATCCAGACGCTTTGTGTTTATCTAAAGGTTTTAGTATTTTTTCTATTTTTTTCCAGACTTTTTCCTGTTTAAATTTTGGATCTTCCTTCTTTAATCTTTTTACTCTTTCTATAATTTTTTCAAATAATAAACTTAACTTATCTACATCATCCATATAATAAATAAATATTAAATTTCTTCATATCGTATCATCGGTTGTAAATACAATGTCGATGTTGCTACCATATTTCCATATAAAACAAAATTATTTATCAATTGATCATTTACTTTGCAAGCTAATAAATCTGGTGTTGATGCATTAACAACTATATATTCTGCAATAATTCTATTCATATTATAATCAAAGATCTTTTTTTCTTCTAATAATTCGAATTTCATCACATTCATTTCCTTCAGGACATTCCATCGGTTTTACCATCCTTTCTTTTGGACAATACATTCCAATTGGACATCTATAAGGTTTTGTAATAAAATTCTGGGGACAATAAAAACCTATCGGACAGATATTTGGTCTAGTTGATCCATATGGACAATAAGTTCCCTCTGGACAAGAAATCAATAGATTCATATTTTCACTCGGACAATAAAATCCTTTCCTACAAATAACAGGCTCTTTCAATCCTGGATCTGGACAATAATATCCCATCGGGCAATTTAGCATTTTGTCCATTCCTTCCTCCGGACAATATCTCGTTGGAATACACATTATCTTTATTTTTAATCCAGTATTCGGACAAAAATACCCTTTCGGACAAATAATAGGGGAAGTCATATTATAGTTTGGGCAATAATACCCTTTCGGACACAATTCCACATTATTTAATCCAATATATTCTCCTGGACCACTTGATAATATCTTAACTTTTTCATTTTGATAGATGTAAAGTCCATAAATAACAGCAAGACATATAAAGATCAAGAATATACTTAATATCATTTTATAGACATTCTATTTAGTATAATAATAAATCATTTTTTACTTTCATAAATTATGGAACACTTTTCTACCGATCCAAATTATGAAATATGGGGTAATATTATGGTTTTCTCTTCAAAATTCAACAACCCATTATCCAACCAAATGTATTTGGACATGTCACTCGTTCACACTATCGTTTTCAATAATACATTTAATCAATTCATAAACTGGAAAAAAATCCCTTCCACCATCAAAATTATAGACTTTGGAAACTCCTTCAATCAAGTCATAAAAACAATTCCCACTTCTATTCTTCTTATTATACTCCCCGAGAATTATATCATTCAACAAGATCTTCCAGCAGGGCCATTCAGTCTAAAGAATTGTGATGGACAAATTGTATGCGCCTCCATTAAATAGTAAAAAAATTGATGGTCCAATATTCTGACCCATAAATGTAATAGAGTATCAATGAGTATCCTGCTTAACAAGTTATACTCTTACACATTGTGTAATTCTGATTATGCAATTATTTCAGATGACAAAGTAAGTGATTCTCCAATCAAAGAGTGTTACAAATTGATTAAGTCTCTGCCAAGCAGAACTATCTTCTTACTACTCATTTTTCTTGCTGGAATGATAATTCTACCATTCTTCAGTAACTACTATCAATCAAAAGTCGTCGCTGGAACCGGTAGTTTTGCAAAACTTCTTCTAATCACTGAAGGAATCCATCTTGTATTTGACAATATAAGGTTATTTTACCTTAGAAGAGTTGCTATTAGGTTAACGCTTAAATTTGTTGTCAATGAAGTCACGAGGTATGCTATGTTTTCTAAAACAACTGCATACAAATATAAAGCAACTGATTGGTTAAATAAGAAAATGATTGATGCTGGTTATACTCTCTGTCAATTTCTTGACTGGGGAATGCCTGCTTTGATCAATGTTTTCAGCACTATTATTAGTTGTTCGTTCATTATTATTGCAAACACTCCTTTTATTGTTGTTATTATATCAGCTATTATAGGAATTGTTTGGGTTTTTATATTAAAACCGGTTCAAAATAAGTTAACTGATGCTATGAAAGAACATCGTTCTTTACAGAGGACACAAGAAGACATAAACTCTCTAAGACTACCTCAATTTATGAACAAAGACTGTTCTAAAGAGAAAATCATTGATAGTTTTAAAGAACCAATTTTGTATGATATTAAAGTATCAGACTTTTACATATTTACATACACTATTGTTCAAGTAACTATGTTTGGTATGATCGTTTTTTTGTATCTTTTTTCAAAGTCTGATTCTGATTTTGCAGTATATTTACTACTTACTAACAACATCAAAAATGCATTCAGTTCAATGACAGACTTTACTAATCAATATGCTAGATATACTAATACATATAAAAAGTATAGTGATATCAATGATGGCATAGAATATGGTGAATTTCCTGAACAAAAACCTATTCCTGAACAATTCACTCTTCAAGAAGTTAAAATATGTCGTGGAGATTTTCAAATCCACTTCAATCAACCATTATTAGTGAATCAAGGATGGAATTACCTTGTTCAAGGACCGTCTGCATCTGGAAAATCGACTTTTATTGATGCATTTCAGGGATTTCTGAAAGGAATTACACTTGAATGTGGAACACATATTGGTTCATTTAAAAATCATATTGTAACACAACTTCAAAATATACAAATAATCCCTATAACTAATGTATCAATCTGTAATATATTTGATTCGGATGATATACCATCAATTACAACATGTCTAAAAATGTTTTTTAGCGATAGAGAGTTGGATAGAGAACTTAAACGTTTGGGTGAAAATCCATTTCACGCTAAATTGGAAGATCTCTCTGGAGGACAAAAAACAAGACTATTTCTTGCTCAAGTTGTTTTCCAAGTTATCCAGAGAGATGCTAAAATTCTATTTCTAGATGAACCTGAACAAGGTCAAGACCCATCACCTGGACAAATAAAATGCTATAAGGCGTTAAATGAATTTGCTAAATCTAGGAACTTGACTGTATTCTGGGTATCTCACCTGTGGCAACAACAATTGGAAATGACTGATATAGAGTTTAATGCTAAAATTAAATTTCATGAAGATGGACATGTTGTAGTTGAATATATCTAAAAGAAAAATCATAATAATATTATACATGTATTCGATTGAATTATTTAATTATTACTCTGAAATTAACGGTTTCTGGATTGAAGAAACTGATGACAAAAGAATTGTTGCAAAATTATTCAGGGATGATATGTTATTCTGGGCAAAAATATACAATATGCTAGAAACTGATTTAGATTATCGGTTTTTTATTTCAGGAGTCCATGAAGAAAAAAATGAAATTGTGGAAACAACTGAAAACACTTTTCTTGAATTTATGAATATGATACAGGATTTAAATAATTGGAAGAATAATCGTTATAATCTTGAAATTCCTGACATTTCTAATCATAGATTACATAAGTTACTTGGTGATATGGAAATGCCAGATTAAAAGTATATATTTAGCCATTCCAAATGTATTAACACTCTGCCTCCAACAAATATTTCTGGATATTTCCCAATAATCTCCATTTTTCTGGGATGATACATATGGACAAAAAAATACTTTAATTTATTAGGTAATCTATTTATTGGCATATTAAATTCAACTGGTAAAAACATACCACTTCTTAAAGTATGTTCTTCTTTATCATACCAATAACCAATCGCTAATAACCATAAACTATTTGGTAAATTATTAATATTATGTGTAAATTTATTTCCAATTACAAGAACTTCTAATTTTTCTGGAAGATTCTCAATTGGATGATTAAAATTTCCTTCTAAAATTAAAACTTTTAGATTAATGGGTAAAAAATCAATTGGTTGATTAAAATCTTTTTTTAGATGTATATATTTTATATTTTGGGGAAGATTATCGATATTTTGATTAAAACGTTTCCCAAACTCGATATATTCAATATTATCAGGTAAAATAGAAACATCTTGATTAAATTCTGGATTAAATATTATTTTATTGAATTTTTTAAGTTCGTCAAGTAAATTGTCAAGGGGAGAATTGAAGTCATCTAAAAATTTATAAGACATTATAAATAATATTCAATTTTTTTAAATATTTAGTAAAAAAAAATATTATATAAATATATGAAAGGCGTTTTTGAAAATAGCCACGTTTCCCTCCTTTGTGTTGTGATAATTGTCTTAATTATCCTTTTTGCAATGTTTATTTTCCCAAAAATGAGAAGTCAAGAAAATTTTGGTGATAAAAGATACAGAAAACTCTGGTGCGCTCACCCCATCCGTGGTAAAAACTGCGATGAATTAAAGAATTATAGATCATTCTATCCTAGTGCTAAAGATGGTGCATGCTGGTCCGCTTGCGCTATGCCAGATGATTTAGTAGAAAGTTTTGGTGATGCTAGATTCAAACGTGATGGGTGTCCCAATGAAAAGAGAGGCGCTGATTGTGCAGCTTATATGAATTATAGTTCAGAAACACCTCCTAATGGAAAAGATATTTTATGCTGGAGTTCATGCGTTATGCCTGATAGAGATGAATACAAAAAATATTAAATTTTCTTTTATAATTTATGCATAAAAGACCCCAAAATTTTACTTTACCGGATCCTAAAATCCCTAAATTTAATGATTCTTTCTCATTTCAAGAAAACACTGAAGACAAACTTCAACATCCCTTTTAGAATTATGTAAATTATCTGGTAATACACCAAATAATTTCTCATACAATTTTCCTAAATTTAAATATTGACCCTTACTCCCCCTTTTCATAGTGCAATATTCCTTTTTATCAAATAATATTTCCACACCATTTCTATGTCCTTCAGCCAAAATTATACTTTTATCAAAATCAATATTATGGCCTACTAATAAGTCGCATTTTAATATTGCTTTTCTGAATTCTTCTAAAGCAATTTTTATGCATATCCCCTTATTCTCCAAAACCTCTTCTGTAATCCCATGTATTTCAATACTTTTTTCAGATATTGTAATTCCATTCAAACGTATATACTGATCATATTCTTCAATATTCCTTTTTAAATAGGTATCATATATCACCCAACTAATTTGAATAATAAAAGGCCAATTGGATGAATCATCTATAGAACCATTTCTTTTCAGAGGTAATCCCGTTGTTTCTGTATCAAATACAAGTATTCTCATTTTTTAACTAGAGAGATTTAGATAAAAATCAATCAATTTTTAACTCTTCTTGAACCCTTAATTTCTCATTCTTCCAATTATCCATATGCTGCTTCCATATGAAATTATCTTTACTTAATTCCAATATTTCTACTTTTATTCCTAATTTACTAATATCCAATCTTTCCTCACTTATAAATAATTTAGACGCCTCTTCAAAATGTATTCCTACCTCCAATCGATAATCTATATCCACATTATCAACCATTCCAAATAAATAACTAAAATGTCTTTTCAAATGTTCATATGGAATCAAAGTAAAACAATCAAAATCATCATTAGATATTATAGGTTGATAATTATAGAATAAATGATATACTTCTCTTTGTAATGAAGTAAAAATATGTCGATCAAAAATATGAAAATTATTACTATTTTTTGAAGCAACACTAATTGTAATTTCAACCTGTTTAATCCAATAAACCCAATTTTTTGGGAATTCTTTAAGATTGGATGGAATAGTTAGCCTAATTTTTATAATATCATATAAATGGGAGAAATCATTCTCATAAAAAGAAAAAATAGGTGGATGTATCTCTGTCATTTTTTATTATAATAATTTATTTTTAATCCAACTTAATTTCTCTTGGTCCATTCTCAATATTTACTTCCTCATTTAATTTACTTTTTAAATACTGACTTTTCGCTAACTCATAAGTCCATGGTGTTTTCATTTTCTTACTCATAGTCCAGAACATATGAAAACATAATACATCAAATTTTTCTCTCAATTCCTTTAATTCTCCTTCCAATCTTCTTATTCTTTCATCCTTTATGTCCATTTATGTTATATAACGATTTCTCATGCGCTGATAACACGCACATCCAACAAAAACTACAAAAAACTACTCCAAAAACTATAAATACAACATATTCTATTTTTAGTCCTAAAATCATATATTCTATTATATAAAAATTATTTAATATGATATATTATGAGTAAAAATGGAAATCCAAATATAAATAATAATAAGGAAATAAGAAATATTTTTAATACTACTCCACTTCCATCAACTTCTACATTTTCTCCTATACATTGTCGAAGAAACACATCAACACCGAGAAATTCAAAATTTGCTAGAAAAGGTCTAACACCAAGTCCTATATCATCACGTCCTCTATCCAGATTTTCTCCATTACCAAAGAAAAAAGTAAGTGCTGGTATGCTTTTCACAAATGATAAAGTTATTTTAGCAGGTTATCAAAGAAAATGGTGGGATAAAAAAGAAACAAAATTTTTAAGTGGTTTTGGTGGTTCTCAAGAAGGAAATGAATCTTATTTAAGAACAGCAATTAGAGAAACTTTAGAAGAATTATATGAATTCTTTATTATCCCAAAAAATAATAGAAATAATAAAAATAAAATTAAAATTAACTGTGATAACCTCCAAAAAGCATCGATTCCAGAAAATATTCTTCAAGAAATCGAACAAAATATTCCTTACTCATTAGAAGATAAAACTGAAGGCAAATCATTCGAATACGTTTTCTTCAAATACAATTTTGATGATCTTACCAAAATACTTAATATAGTCCATAAACATCTCAATTCAAGTAGAACTATTACATCTCTCGTTTACCCAGAAAAACTTCCATTAACAATTGAAGAACTTATCTTCGAACGCGAAGATAAATGTTTAACCCCTGAAGTCATTTCTATTTGTCTCTTACCGGTTGATGAAATGGGCACAAAAAATATTATTAAATCTGATATTCGCGGTGATATTGATAAGTTATGTGCTTTGAGAAGATTGCAGACTCAATAACTTTTCATAAATTGTTTTTATTACATAATCTGCTCTATTTATGAACAAATGATGTTGCAAAACATACTCTCTACCTTCTCTTCCAATTTCCTTACTTTCTTTCTCATTAATTGTATAATATTTTATTAAATTTCTTAAATCATCCATATCATTGTAAAAAATAATATGTTTTTTATGAATTAATGGATATTCTAATAAATCCATTCCAACCATTCTATCACACATAACTAAATTTCCAGTTAACATTGCTTCCCATAATCTGAAATCTCCCTCCCAATTTGTAGGATTTGCTGTTACTATTATTTTACTTTTCTTCATAATATCATAATATTCTGTTATTACATCCATATATCTTCTTGCAAATTTATCTCCAGTAACTATTCCTATATGTTTTTTTCCTTCATATTCATCCACAATGTGAGGTATTTTTTCTCTATTACTTCTCTTTTTATTACCCAAATTAAACATACAACAAATATCATATTCCAATCCAGGTGTTCCAATCATTTCATCATATTTCACAAAATCACTTCTTACAGCATATGAAATAAATTTTACTTCTCTATTATAACTAATTAAACTTTTTGAACCTTTATCAATCATACTTCTCTTAAAATATAAAAATATCTTATCAATTAAATCTTCTTCAACATTTCTTAAATCAGTCCAATCATTGTAATCTATCACTATTTCTCTGTCATGTCTATGATAATTTTTTATCTGCCTAACCACATTCATGTCAAGTTTCATTCCTTTTGGTTTTAAATTCCAACAATTTCTTACATCCATTAAATATATAATAAAATCAGCTTCCTCAAATGTATAAACAACTTTCACATTCTGGTTTTTTTTAAATGCTAAATAAAATTCAATTGTTTCACCACTAACTCGCATTGACTTAGTGTAAGGCCAACAAATATATAATTTCAACATATAATATCAAATCTAAAATTTTATTTCTATAAACTCATCATATAATATTTCCAATTCAGGGTTATCTTCCATATAAATCTTAAATATCTCCTGATTTTTATCTACTATATCAACAAAACACGATAAATATAATTGTTTTAAATTTTTGGGTAATCTTCTTGGTAATATTGGTAATAACACAAATAAGTTACTCTTTAATTCTATCGAATTAACAAAAAAATTAAAATGTTGATATTCATATCCGATTGCTAATGTCTCCAAAGAATCAGGTAAAATTAATTTATTATCATAATCCTTAATATATAGTCTTCTTAAATTATTCGGTAATTCCAATTCCTTATGACTTGTATTATAATTTGAAAAATACATAAATGTATCTAAATTAACTGGTAATCTATAATTTTTATCATATCCATCAACACACCAACCTAAAATTCTTAAATTATTTGGTAAACAACTAATCTCTTTATCATAAATCCTTGGTGAGAAAAATAAGAATTCCAAACTATCAGGTAAATTATCTATACTTTGATTAAAATTCCCATCTATCGTTAGAACTTTTAAATTCATAGGTAAAAAATCAACCGGTTTATTAAACTCATATCTTAAAATTAATAATTCAAGTGAATGTGGTAAATTATCCAGACTTTGGTTAAAATCCTCAGATAACTGTAATTTCTTCAAGTTCCTTGGTAAATTATTTATCGGCTGATTAAAAAATACATATGGCTCAGGAATACTAAAAAAATATATCTCCTCTACTGAATCTGGTAAATTATCAATCGGTTGATTAAATGATGACCCAAACGTTATTACCCGTAATTTTTTAGGTAAATTATCTACCTTGAAATTTGCTGTGTTTAATAATTCTAATTCTTCCAATTCATCAGGTAAAAATGAGCAAATATTATATTCAACCTGACATTCAAACGTTACTTTTTTAACATTACTTGGTATTTTTCTAGTTAATGGTTTACTATAATAGTCAAAATTAATCGTTCTTACTTTACTGAATAAACTATACACATAATCATTCAACTCAAAACCAGAATACATCCATCTATTTATTGTTAAATGGTCTCCTTGAAGATAAAAATTTTCAGATTCCATTATACATTGATTATCTTAATTTTTTTAATCTAAAAAAAATTGATAGCTAATTATGAAAACCTTTAACTGATTATCTATGAGTCTTCATTTGTTAAACTATGTTTACAAAAACAATCATGAACTTTGTCGTTCATTAATCCTTGAAAAAGGAAAAGAAATTAGTAATACGTTACACAAACAAGACTTGCTATCATTACAATCTTTATTGATTGGTGATTTAAAAAAAAAAGGAATAATCCAAAGAAATGACATCTTTACTCTTCAAATGTTATTTAATTTTATTCTCAAAAAAAATGGTGAATTAATTGATTACACAATAAAAAATGGTGATTTTCATGAAACAAAAGATCAATTTTATCAAAGATGTATGATTGTATCTATTGAAGAAAATAAGCCAGATGTAATGAAATTTTTCTTTGATCTTGGATATAAACCAGGAACATCAAAAGTATCAATTTCACTTAAAAATTTGATTCATATAGCAGCCAGAACAAGAAGTTACAAAGTGTTTTACTTGTTATTTGAGATGAATGATGAATGTGATGAAACATTTATGTTAAATCTTATTCCTATTTCTCGAGGAGACAAAAGAATAATTGATTTTCTTTTTAAAAATGGTTTATCTATTAGCGTCTGTAAAATGCAGTTATTTCAAACTGGACTAATATATGATAATTTTGGTATACTAATGATGTTAAAAAGTAATGGGTTTAATTTTGAGGAATATAAAATGTTATTAATTGACTGTATAGTCCATAAAAATACACCTAGCGCTTACTTTGATTTTTTCTGCACTTTGAATTTTCTTGATTCATCAACAAAAAATATTCTTAAACAAAAGATAAAAGAAGAGATTGATGATAGAAGCTTAACTTTTATACCTGATGAATATTTATATATTACTGAAAAAATTGGATTTAAATTAAATCTTGAATTTGAATATTTTAAAATTCCTGAAGATTTTAAATACAATAAAAGTGATACATGTTTATTTACTATGGATGAATTGGAAGGAGAAATTTTAGTATGTTCGAAGTGTAAAAACACATTTGGAAAGGAAAATTTGGAGAAATGGTGGAATACAATTTTAATTAAAAAATGTCCTCTCCGGTGTGAAAGTCCAATTTTTTATCTTACTTCTTATAAATATGAATTTAAATAAAATTTTTGAAAATCTTGGTCCAATTGAAAAAAAAATACATGTATCCTGGAAAAATAAAAATATTCTGGAAT
>Ga0169931_10005513_pt1 | contig 19284 bp, 15 predicted proteins | sample Kivu_15m_20L_FD_129675 | JGI IMG/M metagenome (GOLD analysis project Ga0169931, IMG submission 129675) | Freshwater microbial communities from Lake Kivu, Western Province, Rwanda to study Microbial Dark Matter (Phase II) - Kivu_15m_20L... | ecosystem: Environmental > Aquatic > Freshwater > Lake... | reverse complement strand
TCCCCAAGAAAACATCTTTAAGAAAAATTAAACTTTGAATAAGTTTAATTTAACATTAAAAATGCTTAAAGATAAATATTAATTAATTTAATATTAATTTAATTTATTTATATATATATATTTAAATATATAGGTGTGGGAAACACGTGATAAGAAATGTAGAATCGGAAATGATTGTATCTCTTTTTTTAAGTAATTGTTTGTTGTTTATATTCTTTTCTACTAATTTGTTAAAGCAATCCTCAATGTAATTGTAGTTTTCTTTTTCGATGAGTTCATTAGAGCAGTCGGGATAATAATTAGAACAAAAGTAGAAAGTTAGAGCAGAAGAAGTTAAGCTGTTAACTAACAAAAAATAAAATTTATATTTAAATTGGATTGTTTAATTGTTAGTTTTGAGTTGTAAAGTAACGATCGTATTTTTAACTATTATGACTTGCATATTTCATAGTAAATTTTGAGACAATCATTCTTTATCATTTATATTACTTGAAATTTATAAAGACTTTTTTAAAGCCTATTAAAATATAAAATGAGTATTTTATATTAATTTTTATGTATCTTAAAATTTAGATATAAGGTCCATAATTGAACCTATTATATCGACATTTTACAATATTACCTTTTCTTTTAAATTATTTACGAAGTTTCTAAGAATTGTTCAGAAATTCTGGAAATCTATTTTTCTTTAATCGATTACATAAAAATGTTAATTTTCTCTTAAATGTATAATGAAAATTTATAAAAATTATTAAAAAACTAATTATTAATGGAGTAATTTCCTATAAATTCAATATTAACTTTATATTATATAAGTGTTGATTAATAGCTTAATGTGCGAGAAGTAAATTTTAACATATTTAAAAAATTATTTATAATTTAAAATTAAAATTATAAAAATAATAATACCTTGATTAATATCGTCCACCAGATTAATTTTTAGGCCTAAGAGTCGAACGGCCTCCATCCACAGAGATGACTTGCCCAGTTATCCATCCTGAGAGCTCAGGATTTAAAAGAAAGTCGGCCAAGGCAGATAAATCATCGGCAACTCCTATTCGTGGAATTGGATGCATAGAAGCCAGACTCTCCTTGACTTTTTCATTCTTCGTTAGGAATTGAGCCATTTTAGTATCAGTCAAGCTAGGGGCTATACAATTCACTCTTACTTTGGGGGATAGCTCAGCGGCTAAAGACCTTGTTAGAGCTTCAACTCCTCCTTTGGCAGATGCTATGGCTGCATGAGAAGGGAAACCCTGCCTAGCGGCTACTGTTGAAAAAAGAACAACACTGGCAGCACCGGACTGCTGAAGCCCGTTAAAAGCATGTTGAATAGCTCTTGCAGGGGCAATCATATTAAGGTGGATCGTATCTTGAAAATCTTTCAAACTGTGATTTTTAAAAGGTTTTAGCATTATTGACCCAGCTGTGTATACCAAACCACTACAACCTTCTTTGGATGCTGCCTCCAATGCAGACTTTAGCTTCGCATCATCAAAAACATCTACAGGATCGTATGTAGCCTTTACCTCTGAGGCAAGAAGCTTCAGCGAGTCCTCTGTTCTACTGATTAAGTGCAATGGTACATTCCTCTTGAAAAGTCTTTTAGCAAGAGATGAACCAGTACTACCACACCCAATTATAATTGTTTTCATTTTTTTATTTGAAAAATAAAATTTTAGAATTTAATTAAAAATTAAAAAATAGTATTTTTAATTTTAAGATTCTTGTAGAGACTCTTACATTTCGAGTTCGCCTCGATCAAAACATCCTCTGTGTTTCTTAAATCAGAGAAGGTCAAGCCATACTTTTCCAAGCCTTTAGCGTATAAATCACTGCCCAATATTTTCAGTGGATCAGAGTAATTGGTTAACGTATTTGGATACGAAACTTTTATGTTTGCGGTGAGCCTATCTAAGTTCTCATTGAACATACTGAAGAGAACATCTGACTTGAAAACTTTGTTGAAGATGATAAGTTTGTTTTCCACAGAGTTGAAGTCGCAGTTGTTGTTGCTGAAAAAGATTGTCTTGCCGTTTTTGTCAAAGACCATTTCCGTTTCTCAAGTTTACTCCTCTGAGCATTCCGTTGACGCCTACTAGCATATTTGTTCTCATCATTTGCTGATGATTCATGTTGTTCAAGTTGCTCATATTATTCATGCTGTTCATATTGTTTATATTGTTCAAGTTATTTGCGTTTGGATTCAAACCTACATTTGGTGAATTAACATTTGCATTAGGGTTGGTAGCATTCGGATTGTTTTAGAGCATCTGACTTAACTTCTGGTTTTGCATTTGAATTTTCATTCCTTTTTCTTTAAGACTTTCCTAAGTTATTTAAATAATAACTTACCATCATTTTGGCCAATTGGTTTTTCATTTCAGCGAAGTCATTCTGCATTTTTGAGTTGTCGAAGCCATTACTGATAGTATTTAGATTTGAGTTCATGTTCTGCATGCTGGACATGTTGGACATGTTATTATTGTCATTGTTAGGATTCATTGAATTAAAAGGCTTTTGTTTGAAGCTGAAATTTGGGGTTGCATTTGAAGAGGTAGCTTCAGTACCGATTTGATTCATAATTGGAGTATTGAGGCTAGGTTTTTGAACTTGGTTCTGGAGATTGTTAATAATATTTGGCCTTCTCATTCCATTTTGCACTCCAACGTTCATTCCGTTCATGTTCATCTGTTGTCCCATGTTGCCCATCATCATATTCCCCATATTACCCATGTTTCTAAAGTTGTTTATCATGTTCATATTTTGAGCCATGTCAACACTGTAGACACCATTTGAGTTCATACCAATCTGATCCATGTTATTTGCGACCATATTATTACCGAACCCGTTCATACTTAGAGCGTTCATGGCTGGATTAAAGTTAGCATCGCTTAGGATATTCATCATCATGTTGTTCGGGATGTTATTAATCTGACCTGGAACCTTTTTAAGAAATGAAATAAATTAAACTTTTCAAACCTGATCAGGAAACACTCTGACCTGACCTGACCTGATCACTTTTTTAAAAAAGTAAAAAAGCTATGATATTTTTGTATGTGAAATTTTTTTAAAAAATAGCATATATTTTATTCTTATATACTAAGAAAATTAATTAAACAAGAGGAAAATTAGAAAACGACCTGACTAGAACCTGACAATTATCCTACCTGACCTGATCACTTTTCGTCAAAATAAAAAAACTTTAAAATAAATTTATGATAGTTTATTTTAATTTTACATTAATTTTAATTAAGATAAACTTTAAAAATGGTTGGTTTATGTATAATTATGTTTTATTATATATTATTTTGATTATAAATATTCCTGTTGATTGTGTTCACTATCAAGGTATTGAGAATCTCTGCTATTGCTCATAGTTTTCTCTTCTGATTTTTAAATTTATTTCTCCTGTCTTAAGACAATCTATTATATAATACAAGTCAAACATCTAATTTTCTAATCCAGATAATGAAACTTTTAATTTAATTTATAATTTTTCAAATTACACTAATAACTCAATTTAATTTACATAATAAAATTAATTTTATAAAATCACAAATACATTTAAATCCTTAAATAAAATATTTATATTATGTTGAACGTAGCAAAGAAAAATTTCTCAAATAAATTATCAGCTGACAATATATTAATAAGTGTCAAAAACGCATATGAAAAATTTCAAAATAAGGAAGCTGTTTTCTTAGATATCCGAGATCCTTCTCAATTTGAAAAATCACACATCCCAAATGCCAGGAATGTAAATGAAATTTTCACTTATCTCTCCACCTCAGATAAAAAAGGTCAAGAGGAATTAAAATCAACTTTTCAAGAGATCTTCCGCAGAGAAGGGATTACAGGAAATGAGAACATCATTACTTACGAAGAATGCTTGAGATCCAGATTCGGAGCCAGCTGCAGAGCCTACTACATACTAAAACTCCTTGGACACCCTAATGTAGAAGTTCTTCACGGAGGATGGGAATCCTGGGTGAAAGAAGGGTACCCAGTTTCTGACAAGATAGAACCTGTCGAAAAAGGAACTTTCGAAGCAAATTGGAATGAAAAGATCTTCGCTGACAAAGAAGAAGTTCTTAAAGCAATTAATGATCCTAAAACTATTCTTTTGGACGTAAGAGACTACGACGAATGGGTTGCAGAAAGTTCTTCTCCTTACGGAAAGGATTTCACACCTAAAAAGGGAAGAATCCCAGGAGCTGTTCATTTGTACTGGAGAGACCTCATGATTGAAAGAAATGATGTCACTTTGCTGAAGGATGCTGATGAAATTGAAAGCATCTGTGCACAGAAAGGAGTTACTAAAGATAAAAATATTATTGTCTATTGCTTCAAAGGTGCCAGAGCATCAAATACCTTAATCGCCCTGAAAAGAGCTGGTTTTGAGAATGTCAAAAACTATTTTGCATCATGGAATGAATGGTCAAGAGAGGACTCTTTACCTGTAGATGATTCAAAAGTTATTAAAATTTAAGAAATATGTGTATTTATATTAGAGATTTAGAAATTCTAACACATAAATAAGAATGAATACGATTATCATATAATTAAATCTAAAGGGAATTATTAAATTAAATTTTTTTCTTCATTCATATATAATACATTTTATTAAAAATTTAAAATAATTTCATATATGGAAATTTAAAGTTTAAATGGATTTCACTTTAGAATTAATTTATTTCAGATTATTTTCATTTTTTCTAAAACATGATCAATCAAATATGATTTTGTCAGTTCTCTATTGATTCTTTCTAAGTGTTTTTGAGAGTAAGCCTTTACAATTTCAAAGTTTTCCACGTAATCAATTGTTTGGGGGGGGACGATTATTGTTTTCAATTTTTTTATTCCCTTATTTTTACTACCAAGTTTTTTATTATTATTTTTATTAGTGAAATCTTCGAAATTAGTAGATATCAATATTAACTTAAGTATAATTTGAGCATAGAAAAATCCAGCAGCTCTTATGTTGTTATCTCTACTAATTTCAAGTACCTTGTCCACATTGTTTAAAATGATTTTTCTGAATTCAGCATCCTTCAATATTTTGTTTAGTCTTTCTTTATATAATTTGGCAAAATCTAAATCTCTAAAAGAATTAGAATCTAAATCTTGCTCATCTAAATACTTTCTGTTATTGATAATTATCGAAATGTTATCATTTGATGATAAAGTTTCATCCCCTTTCATATTGTCATTGATGAAATTTTTAAAGATAGACATGAAATCATTCTTATGATTTAAATCGAGGGCTAATTTCATAGCTTCATAATATTCCTTATTATCATTCAAAATCCTTAATCTTTCTGTTTTCAACATTTTTTCTTCTTCTATTTTGAGACTCTCGGTTTCTTTTTGAGCGGTTACATCTGTCCATATTGTAATTTTGCTATCTGTTCCACCAGTGATAAATTTAAAATTATTTATGTTTTTATCGAAACTTTCCTTTTCTTGGTTTTCTAAATTTTCCAAGTCAGTAATTTTATTATCAGTTTCTTCAATTACATCTAATGCCCATATTTTTCCTTCATGAGCGTTCAAGGTGTTTAAGCATTCTGATGTTTTTAAATTCCAAAACTTAACAAGCCCATCAGCACCTGCTGAAATAATGTGTGTTCCGTAATAAATCCAATGAATTCTCAAAACACTTGATAAATGGCCTTCAAAAGTATTTATGCAACTGAAATCATTAAGATTCCATATTTTGATGGTTTTATCAGTTGAACAGGATGCTAAAACTTTTGCATATTTAGAAAAGGATATGTCAGTCACAGCTCTTTTGTGACCAATAATGTTCCCTAATAACTTTAGTTGACTATTCCAAATCTAATTTAAAATTTGAATTTATTTATAAAATGTCTTACTTTTATGGTTTTATCATAGGACCCGCTGGCTATCATCTTTTCGTTTGGACTTACTTTTACAAGATTAATTTCATCATTGTGGGCCATTTGTGAATATAAGGATTCGTTAATTATAATCTCTTCATCATGTATATTTTCTTGTTGAAATACCCTTGCGAAATTCCAAATTTTTATAGACATATCTTTACTACCGCTTACTAACTTGTATTCTCCTTTTTTCAGAATAAGTCCAGAAGTATTAACAGCCTCTGTATGTCCTTTTAGTACGACGATTGGTTTACAAATGAACTCTTCACTCTTTTCAGGTTCTTCTGAGTTTGTTTTATCTAACTGCCATTTCCATATTCTTAAAGTTCCATCTTTAGAAGCAGTGGAAATAAGATTATTTTTAACAGTTATGCTCATTATAAAATCTTCGTGACCTTGAAGTATTTTTAAATTTGATGTCCCATTTTTGTTTAAAGAAGCGTATTTTAGAGTACTATCATTAGAGCTGAAAAGATATTTAGAATTGTTGTTTGAAAGATTACCAGGTAGGAACTTAACATCTAAAACTTCTTGGCAGAATCCTGGATAAATATTATTAAGGATTGAAGTGCTTATATCATTGTTAACTAAATCAATAGATGCTGCAAATATTACCTGATCAGTAGAAAGTCCATATAAATTATTCAAACTGGAGGAATAATAGATTTGAACAATTGGCTGGGAAATAAAAGAAATACTCTTATTTTCATTATATTTTCCTGACTTAAGGTTTAATTCGTTAAGGGAACCATCCTCACACCCCAAAAGAATACTTGGGATTAGTTCTTTATTATTACCACCATGTACTGCTCTTGTAAAATAAATTGCAGTGGATATTGATTTATAATATGGAATGGTTTTCAATAAAGTGTTTGAATTACCAGCTTGATTAGTTAATTTCCAAACATAAACGTTATTGTCAGTAGTAATAGAAATTAGAGATCTTCCGTCATTTGTTAGTTTCACATGTCTTACTCCGTTCGAATGACCATCCAAAGACCCAACATTCTTATTTAACACTATATCCCAAATTTTTACAGTTCCATCTTCACTTCCTGAATATAAAATATATTTTTCTTTATCTGGGTTAAAAGCTATATCATAAATAAATGTGTCATGACCGCTAAAAGAATTAATCAAATTGAAATTTTTCAAATCGTAGACTAGTATTGAATGATTAGAACCAACAATTGCTAAGAATTTGTTAGAAGGATCTATTTTCATAATTTTTGCAACGATTTTATTGAGTTTCCATACCTTCAAACATTTTAAAGTTTCAATATCAAACACCCTTACTAGCGAGTTATTCATACAACAGAGAATTTCTTTTTTAGCATCGCTATAGACAAATGAAATGATTTGCTCCTCAGGATATTTGATTACTTTTTTAATCGAAAAGTCTTTAGTATACAAGATATGAAGGCTATCCCCTACTATAGAGATAGTGTAATTTTCATTAGTGTTGTTATAATTTTCAATGAATTGTAAAGTACCTAATGTATTTTTTGGTTCAATTAAATTTTTGCTTTCCCAGAATTTCCCGATTTTGATTAGATTTTCTGAAATCAAATCATCCGATGTGTTTTGATTTCCGATGTATTCACTTACTCTTCCTTGATCACTTTTTTTAGAATATTTAATAGAAAAATTTTTTTTGTTAAAGTTATTAAAACTTTCCTTTACATTTTTCTTTCCAAATTGATTGTTGAATTTAGTTTTTGATTTAGATCTATTTCTTTTTCTTAAATATTCACTCATAATATTTAAATAATTAAAAATTAAATATTGATATAAATACTAAAATTTATTAAATGAAAGGAATTAATTTCTAATTTTACTTGAATTCAAATAAGGTTTATTTTAAGATTTTTGCATAATAGAATCTTTAGAAGAATCGAGTCTTCAAAACTTATTTATGTTTTATTCTAATTTTTTTGACTAACTTTAAATTTCAATTTTAACTTCTCGGGTTCCTGTGCATTCTTTATTTGGTTCATTTTCTTCTGTTTTAAGTTCTTTCTCAGGGTTTCTTGCTCTACACGCTTTGCATTTTGTCTTTTCTTAGGAGTATCCCAAGTTTTTCCCAGTTTCTTATCGAATGGTTGGAAAGTTTTTGCCTCTTCCGTATTAGCACTTTCCTCATAAGATTCTCCAAAGTCATATAAATACTCTTTATACATTTTACCAGTAAGTTTGTCATTTTTATATTTATCCTGTTCAGTCTGTTGGAGAATAAGTTGGACTTCAGGATAGTCTTCAGAGAAGTGTTTATATTCTTCGTTCAATACCAATTTAGCATAATTTTCACTTTGTTCAATTGATTGTAGGAAATGTAGTTTTGCCTTAGTTCTGTCCTTATATCTTACCAACTGATCTCTTATCATTTTGTGTCTTAATTCTTGTAATGTGTGCATTTCATCTCTGACTTTTCGAAGATATTTTTCCGGATGAAGTGCTTTCTTTAATTCATCCCTTTTTACTGGGTCTGTTTCTTGTTCTAGTTTTCTTTCGATCTCTAATCTTTTGTCTTTTTCTGCTCTGGTTTCAAAGTATTCTGGAGGGTAAAACATTTCTGAAAGATCCGTTCTTTTAGCTTCTGGTGGGATATATATAGAAGGAATATTTCTGACCTCATGAGCTTCTCGTTTTTTATGGACGAATCTTGGTTTTTGAGTAAAGGGAAGGTATCTAACGTTGAAAGTTTTGTCTTTTAATTTCTTTTTAATGACTTCTTTTAGGTATTGAGCAAACTGTGAAGTTGCTAATAATTTGTCAGTTGATTGTAATAGATATTTGTCTATGCCCCCGTATTTATTTATAGTTCTGATAGCTGTTGAGGAGCAGTCTATCCAAAATGTTTTGTCTAATATATGAGAATAAAAACGAACTGTTCGTGTGTTTACTTTGAATTTACGTAGGGTACTTTTTTAATGGTATTTTATTTAATTATATAATACTGCTTCATAGAAAATGATTTCTCACATCCTGACCCGTGTTGTTTGCCTTGCCAGATTCCTCTTTGACTTCTGTTTGATTCTCCTATTTTTAAAAAGTAATTTAATAAATAAAATGTATTACCTGTTCTGCGAGATTTGAATTCATGGCTGAAGATAGGTTTCGCTAAAGTAAAGTTTCTTGATCGCAATTCAAATATTTTATTAGAGTAGGGAATTTGGTTAAGTACAAATTTTAAAATATTTTTTTGATTGATTTTAAACATATTTTAAATAATTTAATAAATAATTAAAATATTTAATTATTTGAGGAGGGGAATAGATAGCCAATCAGCTTGATAATCTTTATAAAACGGTATATTAAATAAAATTATCTTCTTTAACTTAGTATAAATTGTTAATAAAAATCAAAATTTATTTAAATTTAATATTAATAGTTTAACTATCATAATTTTAAAAATAATAATATCATCATTTTTTACCAAACTTAACATTTAAATTTGGTTTTGAATTATTAATCCCAGATTTCATTTTGTCTTTCATCATTGTTTCTTTAGCTTTTCTCTCACATGTAGGTAAGTGCTTACTATAGGCTTGTTCATTATACTTTCTGTTACACAAATCACACTTTAGATAATCATCGTAAATGGCAGAGGTGGTAGGCATTTGAGCAGGTACTAAATTTCTTCCAACGTTTCCAGTTCCGGCTCTTTTATTATTTCCACCTCCTAATTTATTTCCTTTATTATTTGAATAGCCTATTTATACTTTAAGCTTAAATATTTTACTCGGTATGATCGAAACGGTTCTATTTGCCTTGAGAATTGCTCTAAATTCTTCACTTTGTTTTTTCCATTTTGGTCCTTTTGGTTTTAAATTATTATTGTTGTTTGCAAACTTTCCCTTTTTTCTTTCCTCCATTTCTTTTAATTTCAATAAAGCTGCAGCTTCCCCATCTAGACGCTTTTTTTTAATGTCAAATGCTTTTCTTTTCGAAGCAAATACTTTTTTGCAAACTTTTACATGTTTCATAAGAGCTTCTTCTCTAAATTTTCTCCCACATGTAGAACAAGCAACTCTATCTCCATCTTCGTCATCATCTGGTTCAGGTGCTTCAACTTCATCAAATCTAAAAATATTTAAACAGATATTATTCAATATAAATTTTAATATACCGAACAGCTGTTTGAGCAAAAGCGGGTCGGTCATCTTCCGGCTCTTCGTGATAGAAATTTATGTTATTTTTTTGATTTTGAGGAATTTTATTGTTTCCTTTGATATCGTGATTTCTTTGAGAATTAGTTGTGTTGACTACTCTACCACCTGTGTTTTTATATCCAGTGTTTCCGACTCCTCCTCCAAATTGATTTTTTGTGTTCATTCTGTTTACACCTGAATTAACTCCTTGAAAATTCTTATTTGAATCAATATTTATTTGCATATCATCATTGTCAAAATTAGGCTTAAATGGCTTTCTATAATTAATGTTATTCAAACTATTTATATTATTTCCCATATTATAAATAGGGCCTCCTTGGATAGAGTTTCCATAGTTATTCTCTATTTTGTTTTGAAGTAACTTCATAGAAGCTTTGGCTTCGTTTAATTGATTTTCGTCATATTTTTGAATTTTATTGCTATTCATATTACTATTCATCTTTAATGTTTGTGGTCCTGATTTCATCCCTTAAAATTTTACAATTTATATGACTAAGAAAAGTTTATCATATTCGAAATTTTACCTCATTACCTATTAAAGCAGAATCTCCCGGTTTTAATCCCTTTCCCATCATATTTGTATTTCGATTCATTTTATTAATTAGATATAATATGTTTTAATTTAAATTTTTTAAAAGACAACGAAATGTTACACAATTATTAAATTATAAAAAAAAACTAATAAATAAAGTCAGGTAATAAATAGGAAAAAGCTTTAATGAATAAATTAATGGAATAATTTGAAACTGATATATTTTTTATTAATGTTCTAAGGTTTGATTTTAACTTATTAATCTTCTACGAAAAATATGATTCTGGCTTCGTTAAGTATAAATGTTTCTATGTCTATATATTCGCCTTTATAAAAATTCATAAATATTTTGTTTCTTCTAATTAAGTTTATAATAATTTAATTCTAAAAACTAATTCTGTCTATTATTTTCAAAAATAAATTTTTTAATATTTAGTCAGTTTAGAAGCTTTTCTTACTGTTGAATGTTCATTAACAATCAGGGCATTCTGAGCTTTCATTTTTTCAACCCACTCATGATTGTTTATCTTTTCCAATTTTGATTTTGATATTCCGGTTATGACTATCTTATTCAAAGAGGAATTAGGACTTTTAGGTATATCCTTAGAGACTTTCTCAACTAAAACTTTTAAGGCATTAAGAGCATCCATGTCAATGTAATTCATATATCTCAAGGAAATAACTATGATCTTGTCTTGTTCCTTTTGGGCAATTGCTTTTAATCTTTCCACATGTTCAGTCATATTCATAAAAGTAAGAATACCGACAATTCTATAGATAAGGTAGTCCCCTTCTTGATGAGGAATATCAGCCATATGGTGCTCAATATTGCTAAAAACTGGAACTGCTTCACGGCTACCTTGGGTTACAACATTTTTTTCGTGAGTTGTTATCATTTCAACACAAGGAATAGTTAAATTTTCACAAAAAGCAATTAAATAAATTAACATTCCTAGAACAATACCTATAACAGGATCTCTGAGAATACAAATGATTGCAACTGCCATTAAAATCGTGAAATTTTTTTTGTCATGATGGTAGATATGTGTTAATTCACTAACGTTTACCATTCTTACTGCGACTATACAAACCTGAGCAGCAACAACAGCCATAGGGATATAACTGAAAAATCCAATAAATAAACCTGCAAGTATGAGCATCAAACCTGAACTTATTCCAGCTGAATATTTATGAGTTGCACCGGATTTTATGTTCAAGGCTGTTCTTGCAAGCGCTGCAGTAACAGGAATTCCTCCAAGTATTCCACAAATCAAATTTGAAAGAGCTAATCCTCTAACCTCATTTTGCTTATGAAATCTAGTACCTGTCATACTATCTGCAATCTTAGCAGAAATTAAAGACTCTAAGATTGCTACAAACGCGATTGGCAAAGAATCTATCCATATACGAGGATCAAACAAAATAGATGGATCAGATTCTTTAAGGTAAGAAAAATCAAAGATTGTGAAGTGAATAATTCCGAATTTAGTTTTAAGAGTATCTATAGTTGGCACTAATGGACCTAATATGATTCCAACTATTGCTGCAACTATCATCCAAGGAGTTGTTGGATAGTTCTTCAATAAAATATATAAACCAAAAAAGAAGATTAAATAAATAAGAAAAGCTTCACCTTTCATTTGGTCAATATGTTTAAGATTTTCGATAATTTGATGGATAAGTGTTTCTTCTTCTTGAGGACCTGGGGTATGCATTTCATATGGCTGTTCTTCTTTCTTGATTTTTCCTATACCTAGCGCAGAATTCATTTGATTAAAGAATATTATAAATGCTACTCCAAGAGTGAATCCTTCATTAACAGCAGTAGGACACAGATCTATATATCTTTCAAGTTGATAGAATTTTACCACCAAGGTGAGTATCCCAGTAGTAAAAGCTATATATGGAAGGGCCGATACTCCGTATCGACCTACGATGTTTAGTAAAAATCCAGAAAGAGCTCCGGTAGGACCAACTATGTTGAAGTTAGATCCCCCAGCTATGCAACTTACTATACCTGCTATTATTCCACTCATTATTCCTGCAGCTGGGGTCGATCCTGATGCTACAGCTAGTGAGACACATAATGGAAGGTTTACTAATCCAACAGTAATTCCTGCTTTCCAATTTTCCATCATTTTCTGAGTTGGATTCTTTTTACTTTTCGTGTACTTTTCTATATTAAGGCCAGAAATAAAATCATCTTCATCAAGAGTATCAAGGCGTTTCAGTTTCTGATATTTAGCATCTATCTCTGTCATTTAATTAAATTATTAAAAATTATAAAAATTATGTATTTAAATTTTTGATTTGTAAAATAAAAATATATTATGATAAAAATATTTTACGGTAATGCTAATTTTCTTTTATGTAATTCCCAGCTTATAAATTTTATTTAATATCATTTAAAAATTTAATCTTTTTATGTAATTAATAAATTTAAAATTTTTATAAAAAATATTTTAAGTGTAAATTTCAAATTATATGTAAATTTAAATTTGAATTTCAATAAAATATAATAAAAAATGAAATTGGTATTTAATTTAGAATTACTGACTAATCTAAGTAATAAAATTGTATGCGTATTCAAAATTGAACAACAAAATTTTATAAAAAGTAATATGGACATTCGAATTTATGCTCAACAAATTTTCGAATTATTGTTTGTAAAATAGCATTTTAAAAATTTAGAAAGAGCTTATAGAAAATAAGGAAGATATATTTTTCTTTGACGAAGAAATTCTAATCGATAATCTATTCAAAATTTTTATTTTTATTATATGCGAGTCCGATAAGTTAGAGCACATAAGTCAATTATTTTCAAAATTCAAATTAATCCAAGTATCTATTTATTTTTAAACTTCACGAGTTAGTTTGCAGACAAATTTGTTATACCTCCAAATTTTTTTAAAAAACAAATTACAAAAATCGCCAAAACTCATTTCTCTGTTTATTTTCATAAGCATTGTAAATTAGAAGCGATGAAGGATTATTATGTTCTATGTAAAGTAAACATTTTCGATTATGAATATTTGAATTTTCTTTATTTTGCTTTATTTAATGTAAAATTTATTAGGCATAATAAAAAATTCTATATAGAAAGACATCCTCCTATTACATTACACTAAACAAGAAAATTTAACATTTATTAAAATTCAGTTGACATTCGAAATAGGACTTCTCAAAGTTAAAGAATGTGAGAATTTTAGCAGTCTTAAAAATATGACGAAAATAGAAACAAACCAAATTTTTAATAAAAGCTTTCTTTCTCAAGTAAAATTAAAAGAGGAAAAAGCGAATAAAATTTATTTGTTTGATGAGAAAATCAAGCTGAAAATTCCAATTAACAAACATAAATGGTAAATTATCTTAATATATTAATTCAACTGAATATTAAAAATTTAGTGGGCTTTTACTTAATTATCCTAATGTTGTATCTTATAAATCGAAATTTTATTATCCTTATATAACAGTGCGCTTGTTGTCAATTATTAATAATTTTAATAACCACCTTTTCATGAACAGTCGGAGCTTATTTACAACTGTTTATCTAGAAAATATATTTGTTGAGGATTCAGATAGCATTTTTTTTAATCCTAGAATTTCTTTAATCAACGAGGAGGATAATTTAAAAATTTATGAGAAAATTAACTCAATTAATGAAAAAATAAAAAATTCCAGATTATCAGATAATTTGACCATAAAACAACACAGCCATATACGCTCTAATGTGTTTTCAAAAAATTTTCCATTTGTATTTTATCTAAATTACTTCCTATGTGAATATGATAAGAAAATTATAGATGACCCTCTCTTCTCTTCATATTACTTATCTCTTCATAAATATTCCAATTTGTTTGTAGGGGGAGATGAATCAAGATATCCCTCATCAAAAAATATAAATTCTAAAATTCATGTTTATGATGATAATTTTAAAAATTACTATGAATTGGCTATATTAGAATTTTTCGCATTCGTTCTGTATTTTTGTAAAAGTAAATCTGATGAAGATTATGAAAAAATACCAGATATAATAGATACACAATTAATACATAAAAACATTGATCAAAATGAAAAATGCATAGATATAATAGAGGAAAAATTGGAAATTAATTTAATTAACCTCGAGAAGAATCAGAATCTAAACCTATGTGAAAATATTAATAGCTCTATCCAATCCATAAATTCTTCCCTTAAAAAACCGCTTCTTAAACCGTTTAATAAAGAAGAAATTTTATTTAGAGAAGAATGCGAAACTGATTATGGAAATAAAAAAATTACTAAAAAGGATATCAAGAATAGAGAAGAATACATAAAGAAAATAATTAATACGGCAAACAAAGCCTTAATTGAACAAGTTGAGGGTGACATAATACATGGTACTACTGTGGAAAAGCAAAAAAAAGTTGTATTTTGTATTCCTAATGATAGGGACTCAATAATCAATAAGTTACCCAACATTTAATATTTTTTCTTTTCATGACTCTATATTTAATTAAGACCTGATTAAATTATATCGATTGAAATTAATTTAAAATTATTTAGTATTAATAAACTTACATTATGTATAATCAATAAAGTTTTATATAAAAATAAAAATTCAATAAAGGACTTAATAAATATTATGCTCGTATGAGGCTAAAATTCATATTATTACTTTTCTTTCTGAACTCCCTAAAGAAGTTTCATTTTATCAAGATCGCACATCATCAACTTGAACTCTTCAAAATCGATTTCTCCATCTCCATTGAGATCTACTTCATCAATTATATTCTTCCATATTATAGAATTTCCTCCGAAAACATTGCATATCTCATCTACAGATATAGATCCACTATTATCTTTATCAAGCATTTTGAATGCCATTTCCAACTGGCCATTTGTCAATACTTTTCTGGAGTCTATAATTGTTGTTATAAACTCATCATAGGAAATTTCTCCAGAACCATCTAAATCTACATCTTTGAATATCGACTCTGTCAATCTTTCAGCTTCTATTTCTCCAAATAGATTAACCAGAGAGGATTTGAAATCAGATTTACTTATGATACCTTTTCCAAGAGGATCGAATTGTGAAAATACACTTCTTATTTGCTCTTCTTCAGCTTTTAAATTAAACTGTGTAGAAATAAATTGTAAAATTGCCTGTTTAAATTTATTTTGTTGAACGAACTCAGCCATTTTCTTGATAACATTTATAGACATCTGTTTATTACTTTCAATTACACTCTGGTCTTTACTACTTTCTAAAATTTTAAACCATTTATGATTCAAACATTTAAAAGCGCTAAATCTTTTTTGAACGTCTTTGTTCAACATTTGTTTAATTAAATCAATAGCCTCTTTAGAAATGTCCTTCCATTCTTCAGGAGGAAAGCTTGGATTATTCTTTTTAATTGCATTATATATTTCATGATTAGTAGATCCATTAAAAGGTGGATATCCGCAAAGTAATATATACAAAATAACTCCACAACTCCATACATCACACTTTTCATCATAATTTTCTTCTAAAACTTCAGGAGCAACATAATAAGATGTTCCTACAAATTTTGTCATTTTCTTGTTTTTGTCGAAATGCTTAGCAGTGCTGAAGTCGATCAATTTAATTTCAAAATTTTTATCCTTTTTAGTTACTAACATTATATTTTCTGGCTTTAGATCCCTGTGAACGATATTCTTGTTGTGTAAATATACGAGACTACTCAATAGTTGTTTCATTATATTTGCGGCTTCAACTTCAGAAAAATTTATTTGTGTTGCTATCATTTCAAATAATTCTCCACCCTCAAAAAATTCAGTGATGATGTAGTAGTTCTTATTGTCTTCATAAATTTCATAAATAGAAATTATATTGGGGTGGGAAACCTTTTTAAGAATTTCAATTTCATTCTTTACATTATTTTTCTTATCTATGATTTTCATAGCTCTTTCTTCATTAAATTTTTTATGCAAAACTTTTTTCACCGTGCCTAAAGTGCCAGTCCCCAAATCAGATAAGATAGAATAATTTTTTTTAATAGGTTCTTTTAGGATTTTAATAATTTGATCTTTAGAAAATTTTAGTACATTTGTATCTATGTCAGATAAATTACTAACTTTGGTTTCTCTGGTCTGCATTGAATTTGACAACATATTAAATTCTAATTTGAAATTCTTCAAATGCGAATCTTCCTTGTTATTAGTATTCACTACAATATTTCCATTAGATTTTATTTTTTTTAAAACTTCCATTTTTTCCTGTTTGGGGTTTTCAATTTGTCTTAAGGTGTTCAATTTTAAATGAGTAAGATTCGGAGATAAATTAGGATTGTTTAATAGCCCTGAGTAATTTTGAGAATTATGATTTATATATATCTTAAAATCATTTTCTATTCCAGATAAATCAATAGTGCTTTTTACTAAATTGATATTAGAGTCATTCGTATCAATTATACTTGCTGTATTTATTGTTTTACTATTTTCATTATTGCTTCTTGTATTATTTTGTATTAATGAACCTTCTGAGACTGTGTTAGTATTGATCATATCGTTTATTTTTTGAATTTTTGATGATACTTTTTCTTTAAGTTTTTTAGAAAAGTTAGAACTAATTAATTTTTCTATACTTGTATCTCTATTATTGGGATCGTCTTGCAGATTCCTATGATTATCAATGATTGGTGAACTTGGATATTTCTTAGGTGAAACTGAATTATAATTAAGCATATCTTTTTCTTCCTTATTATCTATCTTCGGAATGTTTACTATATTAAATAAATTCTTATTTTGATTGAATTTAATCTCAGGTGTTAAATCTGATGAATTATTACTTAATTCACTAGCTAAATTATTCATTTTAGTAGATTTATGATTTTTTATAAGTTTTTCAACAAAATGATCTATTTCTTCTTTTTCGTAAGAAGGATTATTTTTCATGAAATAATTTAAATTATTCAAAACATCTTCTTTTATTAAATTTTTTATTTCGACTGTATTTACTGAATTTTTTTGTGAACTATCTGAATCTTGTTCAGAATCATTAAAATTTATTGCATTGTTCGTGGGTTCTTTTGTTAGTTCGTCATTGAACTTGTCTAATTGATTCTCTTTAATTGGGTCTAAGTGTTTAATCGATAAATAAGCTTTCTTTTTATTATATTTATTTCCATCATTTAAGGACTTAGCCGATTCTGTTAAATCATTTTCAAAACTTCTGCTGTTTAGTTTCGTGTTTTCTTTTATTTTACTTGTATTATATAGTTCAAATACTATTTTTGGATCTTCAAAGCACCAATCAAATTTTAAAGAATCCTTCGATATGCTAAGACTTGTAATAGTATTGTTTAGTAACTTAATAAATAGACCTTTTAGATAATTGTAATCTGGTCTGTCCTCGAATCTCAGACTTTTACAATAATTAAGATAATAAGTAATTTCATCAGGTAATCCAAGGCATAAAATTTCAGTAGGTATTTGTAATTTCTTTTCCATAATTTTAGTATACTTGTCTTCCCTTACTCGCATCCCTTGCCAAGGTAGAATTCCTTTCAAAAACATGATAAGTACATAACCGATACTTTCTAAATCATCTCTTCTTGACTGTTCTATGCCAAGATGAGTATTTATACTAACGTACCTTACTGTTCCTGTAATACTTCTTCCTTCTCTGTATTGTATATGCTGATGTGTTTTTGGATCTTTATATTTTTTACATAACCCGTAATCTACTAAATGTAAAATATTTGATTTTTCACCACATCCAATCAAAAAGTTTTCAGGCTTAATATCTCTATGTAGGTAATGATGCTTATGTAAGTATTCTATTCTATTTAACATCTGTATTGCAAGCATTGAAACTGTTGGAAGAGAAAATTTTCTTAAGCCGCAATAGTGAAATAATTCAATTAAATTAGGTCCGAGTAGCTCCATTATTAAATAATAGTAATCGTCATGTTCCCCATAACCATAAAATTTTGGAATACCTACTACTTCATCTTGAACGATTCCTATCGAACCAGAGAAGTCTATTACAAAATCAGCGGTATTTGCATTTTCATAACCAAAATGAAGAAGTGATTTATACATATTGAATTCTGTTTTTAAAGTCGGGTTGAGTGGCCTATGATTAATAAACTTTTTAATTTCTTTTTTAATTGCAACTTCATGATTATCTCTCACATTATAGGCTAAATATATTTGGCCAAACGATCCTTTTCCAAGTTCTACCATCATCACGTACTTATCGAGAATGATTTCTTGGCTTAGTTTAATTGCTTCTAACTCTGCTTGCTTTTTATCTTCGTCATAAGAATCCTCATCATTAATATATTCTTTAGTAAAAGTCCTACCAAATTGAATTTTGTTTTTTACTAAATTCTTTTTAGATTCATTATTATTATTTTTTCGAGATTTTTGTTTTATTTGTGAGCTATTTTTAACATTAATTAGTGTATTTAATTGTTTTCCATCTGTTGGTCTTCTTTGTGGACTATCTTTATAATCGTTTAAGTTTATTCGTTCTTTTTCCATTGAATTATAAAATAAATTAATAAACATAAATAATTAGAAAAAATAAAGAGAAAAATTAATATTGTAAAAAACCTGTAATATTAGAGTTGGGGATTGGGGATTGGGGATTGGGGATTGGGGATTGGGCCAATCCCCAATCCCCAATCCCCAATCCCCAAAACCC
>Ga0169931_10005512_pt1 | contig 19284 bp, 11 predicted proteins | sample Kivu_15m_20L_FD_129675 | JGI IMG/M metagenome (GOLD analysis project Ga0169931, IMG submission 129675) | Freshwater microbial communities from Lake Kivu, Western Province, Rwanda to study Microbial Dark Matter (Phase II) - Kivu_15m_20L... | ecosystem: Environmental > Aquatic > Freshwater > Lake... | reverse complement strand
TCCGGTTTCCGGTGCCCGCGTTTTCCGTACGTATCTTGCTGACGGCGAGCAGCTCGATTACCGGAGTGTTCTCGGTGCCCCGGTGGCGTTCGACGCCAAGAAGGCCCGCGGCGCCGCGGGACGCTATGGAAAGCACCCCGGAGAGGTGTGGGACGCCGCACGCGGGAACCCGGCCGTCCTCGAGATGCTCCTGGACGGGATCTCCCCAGGGAGTTCCGACAGAACAGCCCGCATAAAAGGCACCCGTCGGGCGAACGCCCAGCAGATGGCTTGTATCCTGCAAAGCCCGGGTGCCGCCGACTGCGTCCACGAGGTACTATCCCACACCCATGAGGTCCTCGATGAGTGGACAACCGCTGACGATGTTGGCCGCTGGAACGAAGCGATCGAGAACGGCACCGACAGTAGACATTTCGAGCAGAGTTTCGAACACCACCACCATGTCCAGGACAGGGTTCTCGATAAAGGCCTGCGCCTCCTCCGCGGTCTCGCCGATCTCTTAGAGGACGACCCTGACTTCCTGAGAGGAGAAAGACTAACATGGCACACGGAGATGCGCGAGGCTCTCCAGAAAACTCTCGCATACGCCTCGCGCGACAGGAGGTCTGTCGAAGGTGGGGAGGTTCGAAGGATACGCGAACTGGCGTCGGAAAACACCCATAGAAACGCCCCGGATTTGATCGCCATCGCCGTCGCCTTGGGTTACGTTTCCGCCCAACAGGGTGAGAGCATCAGGGATGCGGCCGCTACTTTCGCACCGAGCAGTATTCCGACAACGCCGAACTCAGACGTCGCCGCGGCCGTAAACCCCTCTACCACCGAAGAGGTTCTCGCCGAATTCGCGCAAGCATCCAGTGAGGGGCCGTCCGTGGAAGGGAAGACGGAGTTCGTCGCCAGGGTGCGCAAAGAAGCGGGCATGGAAACAGCCTACAGTCACTGGTGGGGCCTTCCCGAGCACGCCACCGGTCCGGACGCCGTAACCGGTCCGGATGGGGTGACTAGGCTTGAGATGTCGCCGTTACCGGACCCATTCACACGCGAGTCGGCCGGACCGCGTCGACTTATGCGTATCGATGTGCGCCGTTCTAAGTTCGCTTCCAACGGTCACTACGACGGGGACACAGTCCGTTTCGAACTCCTCGAGGGAAGGGTCCTTCTCTCCTGCCCGTGGGAGGACTACGATCTGCTGGTAAAGAAAGCCGGTCCGGACGCCGACGTCGACGCTTTCATCCGGGAGCTCCTCGATAAGGTCAAGGCCGGGCACGCGACCCTCGTGGACGCCGATACGAAGGATGATCTCGACCCCGAGGAAACGCTCACGCGGATGGTGCTCGCTATACGTGTCGGGAGCATGAACGTGGAGAATGTTCTCATCAACACCGCTATCAAGCGCCACCTCGGCGTCGATCCGATCGCGCTACAGAACGAGATGGCGGAGAAGGTTCGCAAGAATCCCGGACTAGCGGACCCCGAGGAGACCATCAAGCGCTGGAAGAACGCCGCCGAAGAAGACCGAACGAGGAAGGGCGTGGCTGACCCGCGGGTGCCCGATAGTTTCTTCAATCAACAACTACCTGTCCTACGTTCGCTCGGTCTGCCTGTCGGCCGAGCGGCGGTATCGGGTTCGCTAGTCTTCGTCGGGATTCCAGGTATCGAACCCAAGGACATCGACATACTATGCGACCAAGAGACCTGGCACACGTACTCGCGCGATCCGCGAGCCGTGTGGCGGACGACGAAAACCGGGGCGAAAGCCTTCGCCATCAACGGAGCGGAGTTTTTCACCGATCTACCGGGGATGCTCTCGCCGACGGCGCCGGCAGTCGATGCGGCACTCGCTACCAGCGAGGTGCGTTGGGGTGTGCCGTTTCTCTCCGTCGCCTGCATGCGGGACTGGAAGCTGCGTGCAGGCCGGGAAAAAGATCTCGGACACGTCCGACTCGTAGACGAATTCCTCCAGCATGGCGGCATCGTCCCGGGTCTACGGATGGACCCCGAGGAGAAAGACTAACATGGTCAACTGTGACGGTGTCTACACGCGGGAAGGTCTGCGGTTGCCGAGAACGTCCATCCGGGTGGCGGTGCCTGTCACTGGCCCGGACGGCAGCACTAGCATCGTTCTCAAGTACGTCCACAACACGCGTAAAGGCTCACCGGGTGACAGGAAAGATACCGTCACGGTAAAGGAATTAGCAAAGCTCGGCAAGGTGTTCCAGGTTGTCGTTATGACACCAGACGGGCCCGTCGCCGGCATGACCCTCGATCCGCTGAACTGTTTCGGCACCAACGGACGCAAGTTCGACCCATCAGGCCCCGACGGTGACGCGCTTCGTGCTCTGCCTCCCGGAGACAGGCGCGCGCTCGCGCGACAGGCCTTGAGGGGAGGTATCTCCTACGGGATCAACGACGCCGCGCTCTCTGCTTCCCGTCTGGCGTGGGTGATGGAGCAACTTCCGTTCGAGGAGTTGGCGTTCTTCATGCAGGGGTCATCCCCTCTCGCCGCAGGTCTCCTGGCACCCGAGGTCCGCGACGCGAGCGGCCGTCTCCCGGAGGACCCGCGACCAAAAGAGAGTAGGGATCTGGCGGCTGCACTGGTGGTACGTGTCGCGGTCGAAGGTTCTGGTTTCCTTCGTGAAAACCCGACCCTTGCCTTACTTCTTACCGACCACATGAAAGCTTCCCTCGCACTCGATGCTCCGCAGTGGGTGACTAAAACCAACGCGCGCCGGCATGGCGCGATGCGGGACAAGCTCGCTAAAGCATCATCGGCGATCTACGATCTACTGGCCGAGTTCGAGAATCCAGCGAGGCGCATTGCGGCGCTCGAGGGGCTTTCAGGCAGGTTGGACTCGGCGGCTGCGGACAAGTCGCGGGCCACGAGCGCACTACTGGACCCGGATCCACAGGTTCGCGCGCATGCCGCAGCCGCCATAGTTGCCCCGTCGGTACGCTGCGAAGTTGCCGCGGTCCTCTCCTGTATGGATGTCCCTTTCGGCGAGGAACGCACCGGCGGCCTCGCCGATCCGCTCGAGAGACTGGCGCCGTACCGTGAACTCCTCGATCCTTTGCTGACGGTCGGCACTGGTTCCGTCCCGCAGCTGGCCGCCATGCTGGCGCTCCTTCCCTCCGAGGTGCGCGCCCACGTCTACGCGAACTTCCTGGCAACCACCACCGACGAGAACTGGCGGGCCGATCGTTTCACCGGGTTGCGCAAGGCGTTCAACCAGGAAAGAGACCCCGTGCTGAAGGCGGCCTACGTCGCAGAGGCCCGCCGCCGCGGAGAGCCTTGCGACTGGGTCCGGTCCCACATCGAAGGAGCCATAGCCGACGAAGGGCTCGAGAAGCGCCTCATGGGGGAGGTTTCCCTAGAAGAGGGCTGGGTGCCCAGTTCAGGGTTCGACATGTTCTCTTCCGATACAGCCGCGAACGTCCTCGCCGGCAGCTACGGCCTCGGTGACCCGCAGGAGGTGACGGCGCCGTGTTACGATGCTTGGCTGCGCCGCTCCCTGGTCGAACGTCTGCTCGGGGAGCTGGAGAATCCGGGTCTTGCCGTCGCGCAACGCGAAAGGTACGTTTCGGTGGTGCGTGCCGCGGCACTGCGCGACCCGTCTACCGACGTGCGGCGTCTGGTACTCGCTAGCAATGCCGTGGCGTCGGTTACGTTGATCGACGGCGGAATGTATCTCTACGGGCACGTCGCCCGGTTCGATGCGGACGCAGGCATTCGCGCTGCCGCTGTTGCGCGCTTAGCCGACGACGATCCGGAGAAGATCATGGTTCTCTCCGGCGCGGCCGGACGGTGGCGAGTCGAGGACTTCCGTCGATCCGCGGCTGCGCTCCCGGACAAGACTCAGGTCCGTGACCAGTTGAGCCGTTCGTGCGGGGGTCTGCCCGTCGACGGTCTCGTCTCGCCCCGGTCCGCATCCCGTGGAACCAAAGAAGGGGACGCCCCCGGCTCTTCCCCGCTAGGTTTTCGCGGACCCGTTCTTGAGAAAATTTGGAAGTACCGGCACCCACGCTACAACAACGGCGATCTCACCTGGGCTTTGAAGGTCGACGAGATGACACCGGGCGAGCAACTGCAACTGGTCGCCGCGATACGGGCGGACAGGGCGACCTGGCACGTTTCGCATCTGAAGCCCGGGAAACCTAACGTGTTCTTCATGGATGTGGCGCTCGGCGAAGTTATCTATCACGCCGACGTTGAAGTCGCCAGCGAAGCGGCTCTCGCCTCTGTGAACTCTCTGGACGCGTTGGAAAGCATGGTCGAGCGGCTCTCCCCCGAGGCTCCGACGTCGGGAGGGTGGCGGGAACGATTTTCCGACGACAACCTCCCCAGTACGGGGACGCTGGTGGAACTCGCCCGCCGTTCCGCGTCGCCGATGGTCGGCGCACCGGTCGAGAAGACTCCCCGGTGGCTGCTGGCGACCCGAGACGCCCACCCGGAGGGTTCGGCAACGCGCAGTCTCCTGGAGCGCTGCATCGCAGTTTACCCGGACGGGGCCGAGCACATTTCCGGGAGTTCCGACGCGCAGACCCGCCTGTTGGCGGCGCGTGGCGAGGCTCGCCCGACCGGAACTCGGGTTGTCGACGAGCTCACCCGGGGCGCGGTCGGCGCGGCGTTGGCGTTGGTCGACCGTGTCGATCCGGTTGATCTCGGTGACCTGGAAAAGGACGTCACTGCTCTCCCGGAGTCGCCGTCGCGCGACATGGTTCTCGCCCAGGTACGTGAACGCTCGAGGGCGGTCATCCATCGTGACGCAAAGTCCGCGACCTCCGTGGAAGGAGCGCCGGATCGCGTTGTCGTCACCGGTGCTCCGGTGGTGAACTGGCATGGGGACACGCCGATCAGGATCCACTACGAGGCTCACGGCCCGCTCGACGGCGAACCTGTAGTGCTGCTGATGGGTCAGATGATGCAACTCAACGCCTGGCCGGAAAGGTTCGTCGACGGGTTGGTGGCGGCAGGTCACCGGGTGGTACTAGTCGACAACCGTGACATCGGCCATTCGACGAAACTGTCCGGCGTAGCGGTCGATTCCGATGCGGCCGTCGCGGCCACCCTGACCGGTCGCCGTGCCTCTGCACCCTACAGTCTCGGTGACATGGCCGATGACGTCGCCGGGCTGCTCGAGCACCTCAGTATCCCCCAGGCACGCGTGGTGGGACAATCCATGGGCGGCATGATCGCCCAGGAGATCGCGATACGTCACCCCGAGAAGGTCCGCTCCGTGGTGTCGCTCTCCTCGATGACCGGTGATCCCACTGCGATGCAGTCGACCCCGGAGGCGATGCTCGCCGTAACCTCGGTTCCGGCGTTCACCGGTGATCCGGAAGCAGATCGCGACGTGTTCATAGAGCACTCGGTCGTCTACCAGGCCTTCGCCTCACGGAAATACCGTGACGATGAGCGTTCCAAGGCTGCCGCGGCCTCCTCGTGGGATCGTGCGGCACCCGACGAGGGGAGTTTTCCGCGTCAACTCGCCGCCATTTATGCGAGCGGGGATCGCACCCAGGCGCTCGCGGCGGTTGCCGCGGCCCGCGGTCCGGGTTTCCTCACGTTCGTCCACGGGACCGATGACACTCTCATCTGCCCTCAGGCGGCCGAGTACGCGGCGAGGCGTTGCGCTGACGATGAGCCATCCCTGATCATGATCGAGGATATGGGTCATGACCTTCCCGTCGAGCTCTGTGACCGGGTCGTTTCCATCGTCAGCGGTGAAGAAGACCGAAGCGCTACGACCTAGCAGGTCGACCGGTAGAACCCCATAGCGTGGGTATCGGAAAGAGTGTCGAACCGTCCCCCAGCGGACATAAGCCATTCTGCGGACGAAGCAAAGTCGGGGGTGTTACTGCCCCGGCTTTTGCTGTTTCTACGACCAGGTCACTCATCGGGTCGCCGCACGCTCAGGGGCCCGGGAAACCGGGCTTTTCCTTTTGTCTTTCGCGTCGTCTGCGGCCCCAAGCAAATACCTGCAGAACGCTACGCGGCGCCGGACCCTACAGAGTATGACCTCCTCCAACGCAGACGCGTCCTACGACGGGGTCACCGACCGGGAGCTCTTCGACTCCGGTCGCGAAGATGAGCTGCGTGCCCGGGTCCTCCGACGCACCCTGCCGGAAGTCCAGGCTGTGTGCGGGCGTCTCGTCGGCATGGGCCGCTGCGTCGCAGGCTGTCCGGACGCGTGCCCGGAACTGAACTCGGTCGGGGTCGATCTCGTCGACCGCGAGTACGCGGAGTCCCGCGATAAGGAACGCTTCACGGAAAGCGGGTTCCTCCGGGTGGTCATAGTAGACGACGACTTCCGCCGACTGTGGAACGAGCGTCGCGACATCGTACCGAAGATCATGAACAACAAGTTGTTGCGCAGCGGGAAGCCGACCGGGTACGGGGAACGTTTCGCGCAGGTGATGCAAAGCGACGAACTGCTTTCACGTATCGAAGGCGACGAGGTGACCCGTCTGCGGGTCGCCGAGAGTTGGCTGAGAAACATCTGGGACGACGCCTGCGACAACGCCGAGATGGACATCGGAACGCATCCAGGCGGCATGGAAGCCGCGTACCGTCATCCGCGGCGATTCCTCGACGACGGGATCTGGAGCCGCTACGGGTTCCGTGTCGACCGCATCCACCGCCGCCGCTGTCTCGGCGAGCACGAGGTATCCGTCGACCTGCAGCTACCGGACGAGCTCAAACCTTGCGGTACCGATCCGGCGGCTTTGGCGCGTACGCGGCAGGTGTGCGAGGCGCTGCTCCGCTCCGTCGAACTGGCCGACGAGGACCACGAGGTTTTCGACGACGCGCCCGTCGCGCTCGCCGAACTTGACGACCCGGCAGCCCGTCTCGCCCCGTTGGCGATCTCGTCGCGCGTAGACGACGGCTACTTGCAGGTGTCGTCCGACGATCTCGACCGGTTCTCGGACGGTGACGTGGACGTGAAGAACCCGAAGACGCTCTTTGACGACTTCTACGACGCCTGGTTCAAGTCCCGCCGCCCTGACGGGAGCCGGGAGGTCAGTCTGGAAACCCCCATAGGTGAGGGCGTCTACCTGCGCGACGTTCTTCAAGAAGACCTCGGGGACGTCTAGACCGCCCCGGCCCACGGGTCTTTCCGAGCCGGCGCAGTCGGTTAGCCATGCGGTGTATGCGTCAAGTGTATAGATACACGTGGCCGCAAGGCCCAACATACCCCAGAAAGGGAGTGTAATGAAAGAAAACAAGAAGAAAAAGATGTGGAGCATCGCAGCTCTCCTGGTCCCGGCGGTCCTCCTCGGACTTGCCTGGAACTTCGGGGAACTGTGGCTGCGGACCTACGTATCCGCGGCGTTCCGCAGCATGTCGTTCGGTCTGACGATCCTGATCGTCGGTATCGCAGCGGCTGTTGCCGGCATCATCCTCCTAGTCGGAGGCCGCCCCGACCGCTACCAGCGGTCACGGGAAGAAGCGCCGAAGAAGAGCCGCAAGGTTCGAGACGGCGCAGGCATTGCCCTCATCGCGTTCGCGGTGCTGTGGTTCCTGCTTCCCGGCGGGGTCATCCCCGGTGTGCGTCTGGGGACTTCTCAGGGTGCCCGTCACGGTCACGACGTTCGCGTCGAAAACCTGGCGGTCAACATCAAGGAGTCCCAGTCGGAGCGTCCTACGTGGTTGGCGCGAGCCAACAGCGTTCAGGCGCAGCGCATGATCAACCAGTACCTCTCCGACCCTTCGGTCGGCGGTACCACGGAGATCCAGCGCGCTAGCAGCAACGGCGCACCCGCGTGGTGTGCCGCGGCACTGAACGTCCCGGATCGCTTCGGTCGCCAGTATGCGAACTTGGTCATCTGTATGGATGACACAAAACATCTGACGACGGGGAAGTTCACCGGCCAGGCGCCGACGATCAAAGGAAACTTCTCCTCGAATCTTCGCAAGAAGGTCGCCGAGTTGAAGACCGGCCTGATGGTCGCCGACGAAGACGTGCGTTACGGCATCAAGGACGGGAAACCGTTCATGGTCGCCGCGACGACGCGTTACACCGGATGGTTTCACAACCTGACGGTGCCCGGCGAGGTGGTGGTGATGGACGAGAGCGGAACAATCCGTCTCGAGTCCGGTAGCACGCCTGCCGAGTTCAACGTTCCGGTGCTCCCGGTCAAGATCGCGCGCGACCTTCGCGATGCGCTCAACGACCGTGGCGGCTACTGGTGTTTGAACCACCTGGGCAAGGCCAAGTGTCTTGCCCAGAACACGCCTTACGAGGACACCCAGTCCTCGGCGGGCACATCGGTCACCGGTGACGTGAACGCGGAGAACTATTCCGAGTTCACCTTGCAACGCGAGAACGGCATGTGGGTCTATGTGACCCCGATGACGTACTTCGGCAAGGGTAGAACAATCACCGGGTACTTCGAGGTACCCGCGGGAGAAGTCAAGGTCGGGGAGATCCCGAAGGCGACGCTCTGGAGCGGCATGAACGAGGTTTCGCACCTCGCCCTCGTGCAGGCTCTGACACCTACCTATACATCGGACCTCAACTGGATCGGGGAGGTCGCCGGCGACGGTGACACCTCCACGGCCTCCAGGATCTTCGAAGTGACACCCACCTCGCCGGGCGCGATGCGTCTGACGATCGGTACTGCGACCAACCCGCAGTATCTGGTGGATGTCACAGCAGGGCTGAGCGGCGACGATCTCGACTTCTCCTGGTGCATCAGCACCGATCCGGAGAAGAAGGGTGAAGCGCCGCGTCTGATCGAGTGCCGCCGTCGTAGTGACGGTGAAGCCCCGATCGGCACCTTGCGAGGCCTGGCCTCGGCAACCGCTCCGGTAACGGGTGGCGAGACGAAGGATGGTCCGGTGACGGATCTCTCGAGTCTCTCGGAAGCCGAACTGCTCGAGCTCATCGAGGAGGCTGCGCGGGAACTCGCGCGCCGCTGAGATGACCGACAGAAAGAGCCCCCTGGACGAAAGTCCGGGGGGTTCTTCTCGTTCCGGCAGCTCGCGTAGACAGGGGCAGTTTCGTGAACCGGGCGCTGCGCGCATCGGTGCGGGGCCGCACGCCTCCGCCCGGGACGTTGCCGCGGTCAGGGAGAGCTTAGTTGTTTGGGGGTCGGATGCCGAGCGTGGGGGCGTGCCCGCTTCCGGGTGATGCCTGGAAGTACTCGCGGGCTGCGAAACGTTTCATCCGTGAGAGAACGTTGGTGGGTAGGGATTCGCGCATGGTGTTGAACGCGCGCACCGCCTCGTTGTACTCCTGACGGGAAGCGAGGAGGAGGTTCTCCGAAGTTTCGAGGGCTTTCAGTAGGGCGAGGAAGTTCTCGACCGCTTTCAGGTCAGGGTAGCTCTCGGCGAGCAGCAGGACACCAGTGATCGCGTTCTCGAGCTCGTCGAGCAGGTGCCCCTTGTCGGCGACGCTCGTCGTCGCTGCAAGCATGCTGCGTGCGCGGGAGGCGCGCACCAGGACCTCCGACTCCTGTTCCGCGTAACCGTGTACGGTTTCCACGAGGTTTGCGGTGACGTCCGCCCTCCGCTGCAGGGTCACGTCGACGTCGGCCCACTGCTGTTCGACGCGGTTCACGGCCTGTGTCATCCGGTTGAACAGGGCGATGAGCGGGACCAGGGTGAGAAAGGTCGCCAGGAGCAAGAACGCGGGCAGCATGGTGGGTACCGTCCGCGATCCTAGAGTTCCCAGAAGCTCTTGCGTCTCTTGGCGAACAATGGTGCAAGCGCCCGATAGGGGAGCATCTCGAGAACCGTTCGTGCGTGCGCCACCGACTCGTTGTATGCGGTTCTCGATCCTTCTATGTCGTTCTCGATGGCGATGACCGCATCGAACAGCCGTGTCACGGCTTGGTCCCCCTTCAGGACGGGGTACGCCTCGAGGAGTGCCGCGATGTCCGGAGCCATCCGGGTGAGGCTCTCGGTTCGGACGTCGTGCTCGTTACCGGGGACGGCCCCGGCAGCGAGCCAGCGCCCTTCGGTGGCTTTTACGAGGGTGGACTTCTCGTGCAGCAATGCCCTTTCTGCGACCCGGGAGAGTTGTTCGAGTAGTACGGCGCGCTTCTCCAGGGCCGCTGCTATCAGGGACCACGTGTACTCGACGTGGTTCACGACGCGTACGAGGGCGTTGTAGATGCGCGTGACGTAACGCCCGGCAAGGGCGAGAAACAGTACCGCGGGGATGGCCCACCACCAGAGCGGCGCAGACCAGGCACTCCGCGGAGGGTCGTCGAAGATGGTGCGGACGGTCATGAACAACTCTACGATACGAGAAACCGCCGTAACCAGGAACCACGCGGCGACCGGTAACAGGAAGACGAACACTCCGAGGGGAAGTACCTGACTGCAGCGATGCTCCCCGCTTTTCGCTAGCACGATCTCGCGGGTGTCGGACTGGAAGAGGTGTTCACCGTCTTCGTCGACGCTGACGGGCCCGTAGACGCTCACGATCTCCCCGGGTGCTATACGGCGGTGTTGCACGGTCACGCCGCCCGAGAGGAGAGTATGCACCGGTACGTCCAGCGGTAGCAACCGGCTGCGTCGACCCCCTCTGAAGTACCTGACCCAGCACAGGACAGCCGCAGCGATCCAACCCACCACGGGAATCAGTAGTAGTAGCGGGAGCAGCATCAGGACGTACATGACGTCGTTGAACCCGAGCCGTCTGGGGGGTCTTCTCCCGTACGTTATGGCACCGCCCGCAGCTTCGTCGAAGTGCTCGACACCTTCCTCGGCGTCGTCGACGCGGTAGCCTGCGAACCGGTAGAGGTCCCGTAGCGTGTACTGCGTTAGATTTGTTGCCTCGGGCTCGCCAATGGGTTCTGTATCGACCCGCACTCCCCGCACGTCCACAGGTACGCCGCCGTCGGGACCGTCGACCCGGAACGCGAGAACGGAAGGGATTCGTAGAACCGTTTCTCTCGATTTGTCGTCGGTTACCAAGGTGTACTCGCACCACGCTGACGGCAGGTGCCCTACGGTGCTGCCGGCAGGGACGGCGGGTCCGGTCACGCCGGTTATACCGGTCGGCACGGCGTGGGCCGGGTACACAGGGAGTAGTCCGAGGGTCTTGCGCGCTCCGAGCCGCGTTTTTCCGTCATGCGCGACGGTTTCCCAGCGCAACCCTCCAGGTAGTCCCCGGGTTTTCAGGAAGAGGATCCCAGGTATGAGCACGGCTGGGGGGAACACCACCAGCGCTATGACCGCGAGGACGATGATTCCCGCCAACATCAGTGGGGGCGTGGCGGCGCGTCCTTCGAGTAGTCGTTCGCGGGAGCGGGTCTTCCGCCACGGCAGGTAGGACTCGCCGGCGAGCACGATGATCAGCAGTACCAGGGCCGTGACGAAAAGCCCTGCCTGTCGGAAGTACCAGGCACCACCGAGGACGGCGAGGAGAAGAACGGGAAGCAGCCAGGTGGCGGGGTCGACGCGTCGCCCCGACCGGGAGACGTTACGCGTCGCTGGTTCGTTTCTGCGGGGCACGGTGACAGCATCGGCCCTGTCCGCTGCAGGTAAAAACCTGGTCAAAGAACCGTTCGGGTCTCTCCGTACTTGATTCGTCGCCGTGGAGGAGAACGGGCCTACGTGTCGCGGAAGTCGTCGGGGTCGACGTCGTCGATGAAGGCGCGGAAGTCGTCGAGCAGGTCGGAAGCATCCGAGTCATCGCGGTTCTTTGGCGAGAAGTTCACTCCCGAGAGGTTCGCCCCCGAGAAGTTGATGCCGCTCCCCCGGAGGACCCCGCCCAGATCGACGCCGCGGAGGTCCGCACCGGAGAGATCGGCGTTGGAAAGGTCCGTCCCGGCGAAGTTCACCCCGGTGAGTTCCGCGCCGGAGAGATCGGCGTTGGAAAGGTCCGTCCCGGCGAAGTTCACCCCGGTGAGGTCCGCTCCTGAGAGGTTCGCGCCGGCCATGTCGAGCCCGGAGAGGTCCAGTCCGGCGAGTTCACGGTCGGAGAGGTCGCAGCCGCGTAGATCCATGCTGCGCAGGTCGGCGATCGGGGGGCCGGTGCGGGCTTTGTCTTCCCGGCGTTGTTTGCGTTCGGCCTTCCCCGCGAGCGTGTCGATGCGTGCTCTCTGCTCCGTGGTTACGTCCTCACGTTCGGCGAGCACGGTGAGGGCGGCGGCAATAGGTCCAAGGTTGCCGTATCGCCCCTTGGCGCTCGCAGCGATCGCGAGTACGACATCAGGCGAAGGACAGGAGGGATGTCGTGCCACATACTCGAACACATACGCGGGGAACTTCTCGGGGTGGGCGGCCATGAATTCCAGGAGTCGTTTCAACGTGTCACGGCTCGCGTTCCTGTCCTCGAGCAAACGCATGGCGTGGTGGAACAAAACACCGGTGGCGGTGAGATGACGTTCCGGGCTCGCAGGATCGTACTCGACGTCCAGTACGCGGCGGTGGTACTCCGCAACCACGTTCTCTGTTGACGGGTTTTCTGCTGGCGTCTCTGACGCCGATGACGACGCTTCTAAATCGTTGTGCTGCCCGTTCCCGGCGTTCGCGGCAGGCACTGCCGCGAACGGGTCGCGGATCGCCATTTGTGCGAGTACGCGTGCCCGGTCTTCGCGTTCCTCCTCTTCGTTCCAGCGGGGAACATCGTCTTCGGCCTCGACCGGTTCTCCGACGGGTTCGCCATAGGATTGCTCCACCCCCTGCTCGAGCATGCTGTCGCGTAACTCCTCGAAGTAGAGGTCAAAGATGGTTCCCCGGGTGCCGCGCAGGGCGTCGTCGACGCTAGGATGTCGCGATATCAGACCGCTCTCGTCGTCCGAGAAGCGTCGTACCTCTTGGTGGTCGTCCGAGAAGCGTCGTACCTCTTGGTGGTCGTCCGTGGAGACATATCCGTCGAGCATTTCCCGTGTGAAGTCTACGTCCCGGAAGGCAAGAACTTCACCGTCGGCCGTCACGCCGACCAGTAGCATGGCTCCCAGGGGCTTGCCGTTGATCACTATCGGCTGACCCGGGCTCTGTGTCAGCGCCTGCCAGGTTGGCAAATCGGTCTGGATGGCGTAGGAGACGAGTTTGTGGCGCCGGGCTACGCTAAGTGCGACAGCGGCTGCACGTTGATCGATATATGCTTTTGCGGCAACGAAACTGGGGTGGCGCTTCCCGGCGGCTTCGGCTAGATCGTAGATGTTTAGCCGGTACGTGCCTTCGTTGTCATCGTCGGGTTTGGCTGAGCATCCGAGCATCGCTGCGAGACCGGGTACCCCGAGTTCAAGTTCTAGTAGCAGTGCCCGGGCACGTATGGCGTCCGTAAGCGCAGACGGCGGGTCGATGTCGAAGGGTTCCTCGGATGCGTCGGCGTCGTCCTCTTCCGCCAAGGATGGGATGGTGACGGGGGTGGAGGGGTCCCAGATGCCGAGCCGTTCGAGGGCTCGCAGACAGAGATCGTCACGTTCCGTGCCGGATGCGCTCCCGAGGTACTCACAGAGTAGCGCAGCTTCTCCTGCGGTGACCTTTGGTGTGAGGCGTTCCACGAGGATGCGCGCGGCGACATCGACCATACCGAAGTTCCCGTAGAAGCGTTTGAGGAGCGCCTCGGGGCCTGCCGCCAGCACCCCGGGGGCACCGGTCAGGTCGTATACGAGCCCCACCCCGGACAGGTTTGCCGTGAACGCCTCAGCGACCTTTTTCGAGTACTCCAGACTGTCCTCGGGCGCGGTCGGGAGGTTTCTGGCGCATTCCGCAAGCCAGGGCCCGTAACCCTCCCCCAGTGCTGTACGTGCCTTCTCCGCGTCGAACATTCTGCGGGCTCCGCGACCCCGGAAGTTCTCCGGGTCGAAGGGTATCGGCACGCCCTCCCATCTGTGCGAGTGCAGGGTGACTGTCAAGCGCTCGTCGCGGCATAGTTGGGCGAGATCCTCGACGCGTATCTCCTTGGTATTGGCGGGCGTCCCGCTGACGATGGTGTACGTGCCCGCCACCACGGTTTCAGGGCGACTGGATCCGCCCTGGTGGTCGCTGATGACGGCGAAGAGTTCCCCGGAGCGGTGCTTGCCGCCGAGCGCGTCGTAGAAGGACTCGGAGCATTTGGAACCCATGTTTCAAACTTTTGGCGCGCCTATCCGTACGGAAACTTGTCTAAGTACAGGGTCTGCTGGACCTACCGGTCCGCTGCCCATGCGTCGCGCGCGGACAGGACGTGGGCGACGACCTCGTCCCAGCCACTGGCACGCGGACCGTCGAGTTCCCGGTTGTAGACCTGGTCGAACACGAGGACTTTCTCGCCGGCTGCCCGCAGCGACTCGATCTGGTACGGCGCGTCGTCGAGGTGCAGGTTGGCCGACGCGTCGGCCTTCGCGCCGAGGAAGCAGAGGTCGCGGTAGGGTACGCGGACGCGTCCGTCGGGTCGTTTGCGTTGGAGCCACGCGACGGTGTCGACGGCGGCGCGGTCCTGGTCGCCGTGGGTGAGGAAGCGGTGGGTGACGATGCGGATGTGGATCTCCTGGTCGCTCAGCAGCCAGAGGGCGTCGCTCATGCCGGGGATCTCGGTCATGGTGCGGTAGAAGGAGCGTTCGACGACGTAGCGGTGGGTGGCCAGGTAGTGCTCGTAGTCCGTGAACCAGCCGGCGTCTACGAGGTTGAACGTTTCGGGTTCCGGTAGTGCGAAGGCGTCGTCGCGACCCATCTCGGCCATGAACTGGCGGAGCGACGGGGTGTAGGCCGCGCACACCCCGTCGAGGTCGACGGCTAGGACGAAGCGGTCGGCGTTTGTGGCGTGAAGGTACGGGCGCATGGGGGGGACGGTCCGGTCGTTCGCAGGTTCGGCCGTACTTTGGTACGGGGGCTTGTCGACTGCCGTCGACGGGGCGCAAAAACGCTTCGTTGCTCGACGAGCGTCGCGGCCCGCGCCTGTGTGCCGTTCGCCTGCCCCGGGGAACGGTTCGGGCCATGAGCATTCCCCGTATCGAGCAATACCTTCCGCCAACCCCCGAGGAGCAGGAAGGGATGCAGGACGAGATCGCGAAGTTGCGTACCGACCTCGCTGCTGCGAGGATCGCCCAGGAGCCGGCTCGTCGCGCGGCGCTTGCCGCCGGTCCGCAGTTACGGGATCTCGAGGCCGCCGTTGCGTGTGGGTGTTCGTGCCATCCGCGTCCTGCCGACCTGAACCTTCACCAGGGAGGTGTTGCCTGCCCGTGCCAGTTGACCGCCGAGGAGCGCAAGGAGTCGTTCAACGACCTTCTCGGGATCTTGAGCGAAGCCAGCGCATCCGAGGCGTCCTATGAGAGCGACATGCGTCGCCGCGCCGACGAGGCCGCACAGGGTCTCAACGTCGAGATTCGTGAGATCGGCGGCGGCGCACCGTTCGTCATCCGCGGTGTCGTCGACGGTCGCGGCTTCTACCTGCGTGAGCGTCACGACCTCTGGTCGGTCGTGATCTCCCCTGACGACGATCCGCTCCTCGATCCCTGGACTCTCGACCGGAGCATCCCGGTCATCGAAGTGGCCTCCGGTGACAGCGTTGCCTTGGAACGAGACGCTGTGTTCGACCCGGTGTACGCCCTCGAGATCGCGGTGAACGCCGTCCGAATCTTCCTGCTTCGCCGGTCGTGCCGGCATGAGAACGCAGCCCGGTTCTGCCCGGATTGCGGTGTGGAGATGTCGCAGGCCGACGCGTGGCGGATCGAAGCTCGCCGCGATGTGTAGCCGGCACTCCGAACGAAAATCTCACGCTCCTGCAGACAGGACCTGACCAGCCGTTCAGGTGAGTGTCGTCAACCTTGCCGCCGCGGGCACTGCTTGTACAGACGCGTCAGGAAGGGCTGCTCACCGCTAAGCCCCGAAGAACAACCTAAACCAAACTAGAGCAAGCAGGAAAGCACCGCTCTTTTCTGCGCACCAGCAGGCCGACCCCTACTAGCGGCACCATCACCGGCACAGTGACTATCGTGAGCAGGAGGGCCGCAAGGCCGCCCCAGTCATTTCCGGCCGAGTCGCTCCGGTATACGGCCGGTAACAGCATATACACGAGAGCAGCCAGTGTCACCCCTGTCGGCACTAACCCTGCGGCGATGAGGGCGCGGCCAAGTGTGATGCGTTCTGCGCCCGGACGGAAACTGCGCCTGACCGTGTATGCGGTGCCGACTAGTACCGCGACTAGAAAGAAGGAGGGCAGCGGCCCACTAAGCGGATACTCTAAAAGCCCCACGACTAGCATGTACATGAATCCGGTTAGTAAAGAAAGTACGTACAAGTTTGGTGTCGTCTTGGGACGGTTCCGCCCGACGGCTTCATGGGCTCCGTCGAGGCTGAGCGACTCCGTATCCCCGACGGTTTCTTCTACGGGTTGTTCTGGTTGACCCGTTGGAGGCGGTGGCACTTGCGGGGGTAGTTGCGACATTGTTGTGAGTGTGACGTAGGGGTGCCCGGACGCTTGGGGGCTGCTTCAGCCTTCGGCGAGGAAGCGTTCGGTCTCTTTCGGTGGACCGAGTACGACGATAAGATCACCGGTTTGCACCAGGGTGTCTGCGCCGACGTGGGAGAAGCGTCCGTCGGGGTGTTTGAGGGCGACGACGGCGACGTTCCAGCGTTCACGGATACCCTTGTTGTCGAGGTTCTTCCCGACGAGGGTCGGAGGCGCTTCGGCTTCGACGATGCTGAAGTTCTCGTCCAGCGGGACCCACTCGTGGGTGCCGTCCTGCAGTTGGTGGGCGAGACGGACACCTTCGGACGTCTCGGGCTGCGAGACCCGGTGCGCGCCGATCTTGAGGAGGATGTCGCGGTGCCGCGCCGAGCGCGCTTTCGCCCAGATCTTGGGGGCTTTCAGGTCGACGAGCGCGGAGACGGTCAGCAGGGACGCCTCGACGTCGGACCCGGTGGCAACCAGCACGAGTTCGGCGTCCTCAACAGCCAGGGTCTCAAGGACCCATTTGGAGGTGCTGTCGGCGTGGAGGCAGTGGGGGAACTCTTCGGCGAGGTCGTCGATGACGTTTTCGTCGGTGTCGACGGCGACGACCTCGTAGCCGAGTCTGAGGGCTTCGCGGACGAACGCGCGACCGAAGCGCCCGAGTCCGAGAACGACGACGTGGCCGCTGCGCGGCGGTTTTGTTTTGAACAGGTTGAGTACCACGCGACCGACGGTGTCCCGGCCGGAGTATTCAGCAACACATCTACTCCTTGACCGGGGGTGCCGGATCTCAGGTGACGATGATCTCGCGTTCGGCTGGCCGTACGAGAGCTTTGCGGTACCCCATGAGGCGTACCGCGAGGAGCATGGGGGCGAGGCGTCCGATGAGCATCCCGAGTGTCAGGGCAATCTTCGACGGGGCGCTCGTTGCCGGTTCGCCTGCGGAGAGGCCGGTGGTGGTGACCGCCGAGGTGGCGTCGAAGAGGGCGACGGTCATGCTGCGGTCAAGCGACAGCACGAGTGTCACGAGCATCACGGTGCCGGCGAGTACGAGCGTGACGGCGATGACGTGGTTGACCAGGCGTGGGGAGATGGCGAACCTTCCGGCATGGGCGGTTTCACGGCCGCGCCCGGCGGCGATGAGGGCGATGACGAGGACGGCGAATCCGGTGGTCTTGATGCCGCCACCGGTCGCCGCCGGCCCCGCTCCGATGAACATCAGGAAGATCGTTGTCAGAAGGGAGCCGTCGGCGAGTTCGCCGGTGTCGGTGACGTTGAACCCGCCACTGCGCGGCATGACGGTGAGTGCGAGTAGCGCAGCCAAACGTCTCGGGAGAGGGAGAGTTCCGAGCGTTTCGTCTCTCCCCCATTCGAATGAGCCGAGGACGAGCGCACCGGTCACGAGGAGCCCGAGGGTGGCGAGTAGGGTCAGGTGCGTTGTCGAGGAGAGTGGTTCCGTGTCGTCGCGCCGCCGGCGAATCAGTTCGAACGTGACGGGGTACCCGAGTCCGCCTACGAGCACGAGTAGCGATATGAGCGCTATTGCCGGGCTCGAAACGGCGGTCAGGGAGTCAGGCAGGGTGGAGAACCCGGCGTTCGCGAACGCCGAGAGCGCATAGAAGAACGAGTCCCACCAACGCATGCCGGCGACACGGAGCGCGAGTCCGCCGACCAGGGTGGCGGTGGCGACGGATGCGAGCACGTAGAGGAGGAAGGAGCGCTGCTGGTCGGCGTTCGCGCTCACGTCCGCGTTGAGCGATTGCCGTGAGCTCCAGCGTGCCCGTCCGAGGAGTAGGACGAGCCCGGCGGTGGTGATGGCGACGCCGATGGCGCCGAACGCGATGAGGAGGAAGACGATCGCCTGTCCGAGACCAGAGAAGCGTGAGGTGTCGGCTACGCTCAGACCGGTGAGGGTGACTGCCGAAGCCGCGGTGAAGAGCGCGTCGACGAACCCGAGACCCCCTTCCGGGGTGCTCGGAAGTGCGGTGAGCGCACCGGCTCCGATGCCGGTGCCGGCGAGGTACCCTCCGGCGATCCTGGCTCCGATTTGGCTGCTGTTACGCACCGCAGAAACGGTTCCCTGTTCCCGGCTTTCGTCGCGCACCTTGGGCGCCCGTCCACGGGACGCTCTAGTAGTGTGACGAGTACTCCCCTGGTGGTTCTTTTGGGGGCTGAGTTCAAGATACGGGCCTACTCGGGCAACGCGACGAACCATAGTTAACATGAAGCGCTTCCAGAGGGTGTCGCCTGAGTACCGCGAGCCTCTACACCGGGTAGCGGTACTGGGGGCGGGTCTGGTCGGCGGGTCGATAGCGCGATCAGCGCGCTCTGCCGGGTGCCGTGTCGTGCTCTATGACGCCGATGAGAGGGTGTGCGAGCAAGCTGCGCTTGAGGGTTTCCGGGTGGCGGACTCCCCGGGGGAGGCGTGCGTTGGCGCCGAGGTGGTGTTTCTTGCGGTTCCCGTTGAGCAGGTCGCCGCACTTGCCCCGATGATCCGCAGTTCCATCGACCAGGACTCGATCGTCACCGATGTTTGTTCGGTGAAACGCCCTGTTCAAGGTTTGCAGGGACTTCTCGGGTCTACCGGAGCCCGTGTCATACTGGGTCACCCCATGGCCGGGTCGCATCAGAGCGGGTTCGTTGCCAGTCGCGCCGATTTGTTCTCAGGGTGCACCTGGCTGCTCTGCGACGCCGGTTCGGGTCAGGACGCCCGTCGGTTGGCTGCGCTTCTCGAGCGTCTGGCGGCCGCGAGGATCCTGGACTGTCCCGTGGAGGTGCATGACACAGTCGTTGCGGTCGTATCGCACCTACCGCAGGTGGCCGCGTCGGATCTCGCAGCCTCGATCGGTCACTTCGAAGAGACCCTCGCTAACGGCGCGCTGGAGGCTGCCGGCGGGGGTTTTCGTGACAGCACCCGTTTAGCCGAGAGCCCCTACGCGCTATGGGAGCCGCT
>Ga0169931_10005511_pt1 | contig 19285 bp, 35 predicted proteins | sample Kivu_15m_20L_FD_129675 | JGI IMG/M metagenome (GOLD analysis project Ga0169931, IMG submission 129675) | Freshwater microbial communities from Lake Kivu, Western Province, Rwanda to study Microbial Dark Matter (Phase II) - Kivu_15m_20L... | ecosystem: Environmental > Aquatic > Freshwater > Lake... | reverse complement strand
CCCCCAAAACCCCAAAACCCCAAAACCCCGCATGTTTGAATTAAAATTATTGAGATCAGATGCAGTAAAAGTCTGAAAAGCAGCCAGAAGCCGGCAAACAGCCGCTGAAGGCAGCCAAAGATACCAAGGCCCACACGGCTACCCGAAACGACTAGCTGACCGACAAACTGGCAGCCAGTCCGATTTAAGAAGAAATTGAAGAGTCAATCTCCTATGACGAAGACTTTGAAGTGTAAGTTTCGCGCCAAATTGCGCATTCAAATTAAACAAGGCTTTCGCGGCATTTTTAATATCCTGTAGAGATGAAAACAAAAAGGAAGAGACCAAGGAAGCCGTCAAATAAAAGAAGAACGACATCGAGGCCGTCCGAGAGTACGAAAAACGAAAAGCGCAAACCGGATCCAACTTTATTGAGGAAGAAATTGACAACAGCGATCGCAATACCAGGTTAAATACGCTCTGGGAGCGCGTACGTGACTGCCTTCTCCGTCATGAACAAAACCAGTCCACGTATGGAAGCCGCATAGCCACAGAGAGCCCGCTACAGCGATTTGAGTAGTTCTGTGCAGACAAGCAAAAGAAATACAAAGATCAGGACACAATTAAGCTTGATGATATCATTGGAGCATTTGCCGCAATCCGACTGGTGCCTATGATGACCAACTCTGAGTTTACTGAGTTGTTTACAGCACTTGAGGTGGTCCAGGACAAGGAGGCAGGCACCATTCTATGGAATGAAATTTTGCTAGCCTTGCATAATCGCAGTGCAGTTTGCTACCGAGGTATCTTCCCCAAGATTGTAAGTTAAAACCTGTCGTTTGACTTTTGATTCAGAAACCGAGAGAGCCCACTAAGTTGGAGACCGAAGATAAAAAGAGGCGAGAGGATGAAGCCAAACGTGAAAAAGAAAACTAATAGAAGGAGCTCTAAGATAAAATCGAGGATGAGTAAAAGCGCATCTCTACCTGGGAGTCAAAAAACGCAGCTCGTAAGTTCATTTAATCTGACCATTTTAAAGTTGCCGCCAAAACCAAGACTAAGCCCAAAGAAATGGGCAAGGAGGAAGCCAAGCGCCTCGAAAAGGAAAAAGTGGGTCTCGAAGAACTCAAGAAGGCCTAGCAAGCGATAAAAGACAAAGAGGAGCTTGAAATCTGCAAAAAAGAGGCACTTGAATTCACGGAAGTTCTGACGCGTGTGCGCAACAAGTTCGAACAGGCAGGTGGTGAACTTCCCCTTATGAACACGTTCAAGACGTACGACACCGATAACGACGGTTTGCTCACATCTCAGGAATTCCTCAAATCGTTGACCAGATCGAAGATCTTTGTTAAAAAGGAGGACATCGATGCTATCTACAACATGATAGACGAGGAGAGGCGGGATAACATAAGCTACCGAGAAATCACGGACGTTCTCTACGGCCGCAAACATCTCGACACTATAAATTTGATTAAAAAGCAACGGATAAAGGATGGCCGCGCTACTGGCCTGACCGAGGACGAGATAAAAGCGACCGAAAAAGTCAGCGCCCAGCCAACTGCAGATACAGCCGCCTTGACGGGACCCTTCTCGGACATGACAAGCGTGCAGCGAAGATCCGACATCAACAAGCCGGACAGACCTAAGTTAATAGACGACTCTGAACACGAAAAGAACCAGCAAGAGATCAAGGAGGCATTCCTTCTCAAGGCTTATGGCTTCGAAGACCTCTGCTCCAACATGGGCCTCGTAAAGCCTGGCAATCAGGGCAAGATTACGTTTGAAGACTTCAACAAGGCGGTTAGCCACTACTTGCCGGGACGCTTTAGTTCCTATCAGATCAAGTTTGTGTTCCAGAATAACGCTATCTACGCGGAAGGAGCCGAAAGGTCAGAGATTGAAAAGGCTCACATTCCAGTAACGCTGTTCAAGGATTTGTTTTATCCCTAGAGCTTGGCGTTTGAGCCAGAGTACAAGAAAGAAATCGATTAGATGAAGGAAGCTGAAGATAAGAAGGAAGTATCTAATACTTCTGATATCATCACTGAGAGTATGCAGGTCTCTCAAATCATGCAAGGCCTTACAAGAGAAGATCTCGATGCCATTAATGTCCAGAGAGACAAGGAAAAACTGATCGAGGAGAACAATGCGCTTATGGCTGCGAGGGCTGCGAATATAAATGAAGAGTTCAGCAGAACGGAATCTGAGTATTCAGTTGCAATTGACCGAGCCATAAATGCTAGAAGCAGAGACCCCAAAGAGATGAAGGAGGCTCAAGAAATAAGCAAACAATATAGGAAGAAAGAAATCTCTCGTAGTGAGCGCTCAGAGCTTGAAAATCAAGAATACTACAGGCAAAAGGAAACCTAATACACAGTCAAGTAGGCTTACGGTTAAAAAAACTTCGACATGAGCATCACCAATCTCATGACGGAAACTGCTGAAGCGCTAGCCGCAGATCTTTAGGTTAGTTCAAGCATCAAAGGCAAAAAAAGAACGGTATAGCCTTAGATTAGGCCCGAGACTTACGTAGAGAGGTATGGAAAAGAGTTCCCTGGGTTCATCACGTTTAATGAGTTCAAGGAGATCTTCATGACCCATGTCTACTACGCCGATGAGGTCGTCCAAAAGAAGCCGCCTCCCGCGGAGAACAAGCTTAAAGTTCTCTTCAGCGCTATAGACACCCAGAATCGGTCCCGCATCAGCCGAGACGACTTTGCTGGCTTCGTGTTGAACAAGCGTCCAACTGGCAACTTTTTGGACAAGCTACGTAACAAGATCATAAAGGGTAAAGATCGTTTCACTCAAGCCATCACGCTTGAATTGAATCAGGCTGACAAGATCTTCGGCAGCCATGGATTGCTACCGCTTCCTGTATTCCAGACCATCATGATCGACTACGGGCTTCCACTGATGGAGACAGATAAACCTGCGCTTTTAAAAGAAGGCATCCTGACCACAGACAAGGACAAGCAGTAACTCGTCCACTACAAAGTGCTTCTTAGATTCGTGGCGCCACGGAAAAACATGTATTCCGGCCCAGAAGTCCTTTAGATGGTAATAAGAATCTAGAAGGTTGTCAGAGGATATCTGGGCCGACGTCGAGTCAAGCTTCTGAAAGACGAGAAATTCAAAGAAATTGGTGAAGATTTAAAGACTGTCGGCTCCAAGAAGATGGACGCCAGCAAGGCCAAAAAAGCTAGCGATGACAAAGACAAGGCAGAAGCTTAGAAACGGAAAACGATGAAGAATAGCAAGGAAGAAATGGCTAAGAAAAAGGAAGCCTAGCTACAGCAGCAGAGACTTGCCCGCAGGAATGGCCAGAACATCGATACTAAGATGGCTGGAGTTGTCAAGACCCAAAGAGACGCTCGAAATGACCGTGCAATTAAGCAGCGCGCTGAGATCGAGTTATACATAAAGGAGACAATCATCCAAGCGATGATCAACAAAGCTCATGCGTACGGCGAGTCATTGTCAGTATGCAGGGACATACAGAAAAACTTTGCCAACCGACCGGTGACCAAGTATATCTTTCCTCTACTGCTCCAGTTCTAATTTAATGTAGCCGGAGTGCAGCCAAAATCTTTACAGGCGATGAACTCGTTAGGACAGATAATGTTCTTGAACAATTCTAATATGCTGCAGCAGTACGACATCGCGACGACTAAGTAATTGTAGAGCGTAAATCTGGGCACTAAGCCTCCACTCAAACATTACGACATTATCGACATGGTCTGCGACTAGAGGAGTGGACGCATTTATACGCTTAATGCAAACTGGATCTTGGAAATCTGGAACATCGAGTAGAACACGACTTTCCCTTAGAAGCGCATCGCCGTCTGCAGCAACGAGGGTGGAAAAGACTACATCGGACTGTACTATCGACAGACGTTCTAAAACTCTAAGCCGAGGTTTTTGAGCCTTCAAGAGAGCAACCAGCAGATCTTGGTTGTCAATACGAGTTGTGTCGACGGCAGCATCGTGTTCATTGACCCGATCTCGTTCTCCGTGCTAAAAAAGATCCAGCTCAGGTATCAAGACTACGAGATCCCCAGGCCCATCAAACAAGCTATTAACCACCTCAAAGAAGTGCTCTAATAGGTTCAGGAGAAGAAAGGGACTGACACCGCAGCAATTTTTGCAGAGATTGTCGACCCTGAGAAATAAACTATCGAGATAAAGAAGTTCGTCGCGAAAATTACGTCGTTGGATCCGAGTTTAGATAATCCCACACTCTTCAAAACGTGCTGGGCGCTCGACCGCGATAATAGCGGCCACATTAATCTCGATGATTTTATTACGCTGACTGAACAGGTCGCATAGGAAGAGGAGGAGTCAAGCCAGGCGAAGGCTGACTAAGAGCTGCAAGACGCGATCTGGCCAGAATGGGTGATTAAAGAGGGCAAGATGGAACATGCGTAGAACCTGCTCGCAAAGATGCACAAGCAGCTTGAGCATAAATTCAGCGAGATTTCTGCTGAACAGGTGTTTAGCCTCTATGATGCACGTGAAAAAGGTTTCATCAGCAAGGAACAGTTCCAAAGGATCATCAAGATTTTCTTTGAAGGGATCCTTGACGAGAAGCGAGGAGACTTGGACTTCTTGCTCCGCCTTACCGTCATGACCAGCGACTAAAAGATCCAATACCGAGATTTTTGCCGATTCCTAAACAAACGTCTCATTAGGTCTTTCAAAAATGTAGTTTGCGACGACGCTGAGGACAAAGAAGAGGAATAGGCCAGCAATAAAAAGAAGACTGCAATCGATATCGAACTGGAACGCCCAATTCGGAAAGAGGCTTCTCTTAACTATATCCTCAAGAAAGCAGCCTAACTGGAGATCGACTTGCGCAAAGAGTTCATCCGCAAAGATCCTCTCGAGCTAAGCGTACTTTCGCGCGTTCAATTCTGGAATGTCATCATAACGCAGCCACTTGGACTTAATGAGGATGAACTGAATGAAGTGTTTGACAATGACTTAAATTTCGACAACTATGGCAACGTTGACTACACTTCGATCCTTAATAGCGACATCTTCGTTAAGCTTGAAGTTAAAAGAATTCAGGAAAAAGCCTTGAAATCCCTGAAGCGTAAAGAAAAGTCAGTCCGGATGGAGGAAGACGAATAGGAAAACGATTTGAAAGCCGCTGACAACCGGAAGGTGGTTGTTGAGGACCTGATTTTTATAGAAGATCTAGAGCTCATCATTTACTCAACTATCGCGCCAAAGACATCGAACGTTTTTATCACGAGCCTTAAAAAGAGTAGCAAGCCTTAGAGCAACGATGAGACTCCTTACTTTGACGTGGCTCAGATCGGCTAGATAAGCTCTGATGAACTTCAGCAGCAGACCGCTCAGAACATTTCAAAAAAAGCGTAAAAGCAGGAAACGATGACCAATCGCTACCAGCTTATTGCTAAATTAAAAGGCCACAAGAATGCCGAGCCGCCTACTATCTGCTTTATTCCTCAGACTGGCTGTCTCATCTCTGGAGAGAAACACATCGTCGGAGATCACTATCAAATGACAGGCCCTGCTGCTTAAACTGGCTTGGACCCGAGTGTCCCCCCGACGTCACAAGGCATAAAGGAGAGTACCAGTACATATGAAAAGTATTCTCAACGACACACCAAGTTCAACTAGAAATGTGAAATTTTCGTTTGGAATCTCCAACGAGATATGATTGAACTGTTTTCAATCAACCCGCCGTGGCACGTTCCAGCCCATTTCAAGTTTGTGGCTCATGACGACAGTATTATTGACATTTGCTACCTAAGCAAGGCCCAGCTTCTTGTTACCAGTTCAGTAGACCAGACGATCCGATTTTGGGACCCAATAAGCGTCTCTTACGAGCTGACAGACCCCGCTAATAATCCTCATGTTTTGATGAAACCTGGATACTACACTCCACTCAAGAAGGAGGCCACGAAGTCAAACGTCACATTTAAGGAGGTAAAGCGCATCTATACTGGCTAGGACACTTCTTGCTATGCGCTAAGGCAGATGATCATTCAAGACATCTCTCTTAACTCTCAGTGCCCAGAGATTAAGAGTCAAATCGAATGGCTCGTAGCTCTTAAAATGCCCAAGATTTCGGCCTTCGAGAAATAGAACGGCGGCAAGTCTCTATAAATGGGCTTCATTTGTGGCTATGGTATTGAGAGGGTCAAAATCGAAGTACCTGCCCTGCATCATGACGACATTGTACCACCTTACATAATGAAAGAATGCGAAGAAATGATATCGATCAGACGAAAACAGCTAGTCACTGCATTCCAGACAATGTTGCCTTTCAAGATCGAAAAAATCTACAGCTAAGTCTAGCTTCAAAACTCATACATGGAGAAGATCAGGTCACTGTTCATGCAAGCAATTCTGAACCGCAAAGACGGCAAATACGTCAATCCAATTCCACTTAGAGAAATTTACAACATAATTGTAAAGCTGCCCACTCGCACCAAGTTTGAGAGTTTCCTTGCATCTACAGGCTGCGCCGATAAACTCTCAGTCTCTGAAACGTTCTTCTACCTCTAGAAGTTCATGCAGATCCATCCTCTAAGAACGACTCAGATCGAGTTCGAAAAGTCAATCGAAGACTTTTACCAGCGCCACCAGAGACAGTTCCTCAGAGGCATAAAAAGATGGCCTAAGTCGCAAATCCAGAAGTTCGCCAATTACATCAGATAGCATGGCTTAAATGTAAGCTTTCTACAGGAGCCAAGCGAAACTTCGACCAATACTGAGCAAGCTAAAGTGCTATTAAAGTTCTGCACGCGTGAGAGATTCATGCATTACTTCATGACTGAGGTCAAAGAGAAAGGAATCGATTTCTCTCAGCAAGAGATTGAAGTGATCTTAGATGAGCTGGATCCTTACTACACTGGAGTTATCCAGATCAGCTCTATCTAGCGCTACTACAGCGAAGAAATTGGCTACTTTAAAACTGTGAGCCTTAATCGCCCCAATGAGGTGATTGAACAGATCCGGTCTGTTGCCTTCCCAGGCAAAAAGATCGCTTTGCAATAGGCACTGGCAGCGTCAGACTCCTAAGGAGATGGTTATATTGACCAGGAGCAATTTGTCGGTGCGTTTTATCTTGCAAAGGTTAATGTCTCTCGTGAGAACCTAGAATTCCTCTTTGAAGTAATGTCTGAGGTCTTTGTTCGCGGAACCCCGGACGACACACCGAGTAATGAACCACTTTCAAAAGCTGAAATTATGGCAAAATAACAGGCAGAGAAGCGTTTCCTTAACCTGGACTTTTTCTATCGCAAACTTTTCTAGAGGAATGAACGCCATGAAGTTACTGAAGTTGATGAAACCTTGTCTCTGATCAAGGCGTCACTAATCTACAAGGGAGTAGATTTTAGCATTATTTTTGCTGAGTTCACAGAATAAACCGAAACTAAGAAAGGCGCCAAGACAAATGCTAAAGTTAAGAAAACTTCTGACGAAAAAGTCGACATGATGTGCCATTACACCCGCTTTGCCCAACAGCTGATGAAAAACGAGTTCTGCGAGAGGCTAGGCTAGCTCAAGGCAGCAAACGTTACTGATGACCGCATCAGACGTCTTGCCAATTACCTGTCATTGAACCAGAAGAACCAATCAATCATTTATCTAAACTCGTGGCTGCACCACTTAAGACGGGTCTAGACCGCGTTCAACGTCCCTGAAAAAAGTGTTTTGCCCATCATATGCGCTAAACTTTTAAATAACGAGGTGATATTTAGGTCCTGGGTAGACACGATATGCCAATTCAAACAAAAGAGAGAGGAAGATAAATTCATCGAACAGGCTGACCTCCGTCAAGTGCTTAAAAAGTTTGGAGTGCACTACATAAATCAAAACTTGTTCTTGAACGAGTTTACTCGTGGCCCTGTGCACATCGATGATCTTATCACTCTAATGAAGCGATGTATCAGCAGCATGTACGCCTCAGGCGAGAGCGACATTCAAACAACGTTCGGATACAACTCGCTTGATGCCGTAAAAACAACTGACTTCTTTGCCCGTATTAGCAAGATGATCTTGAAGCATGCCAAATCAATCGATAGGTATGCTCTGATGGAAAAGTTTAGAGAGTTCGATAGTGCAGATACAGGCCTGATCAAAGCTTCTTTCCTAGTGCAAGTCCTGAGCAATAATCTTCCATAGGTGTTCAAACAAAGTGATCTGATCGGGCTTCAATTTGAGCTTGAGTGTCTCAGTTATGATTAGCAAGTCGACTACTCGGAATTCGTCGATATTTTCTTCAAGCCTCAAGAAGGGACAGATGGTCCCGCAACTTAAGCTGACGAACTAAGGCTGCCTCTTAAGAAAACCTCTTACACTCTTCAGGACTACGAGGACCTACTGAGTCGCATCTCTGCCCATGTAAAGAAGGACGATCTTCCCATCGAAAACGTCTTCAGGATTTATTGGAAGCAATCAGGATTTATCACTTACGAAAATTTAAGACAGATATTGACGATCCTCGAGTTCCCAATTACCGAGAAGGAATTCGATATTTTGATTCTTTATGCGGACGAGAACAACTAGCAGAGCATCCACGCTCATGAGTTGGTACAACAGATTATCAATGCTGAGCAAGTGGTGCCCCAGTTCGATCTGTTTAAATGGATCTAAGCAGCTAGAGAGATCAACAACAAAGTGGCCTTGCTCGAGTAATTGCAACTTGTGCTTCCGCAAATCAACGAGCAGATCGAGACTGAACAGTCCATCGACGTTGTATCTAAGGATGATGGTCAGACGAATAAGCAAGCTCCATAGATGAAGAAAGTCAGTAAAGTAATTACTGGAGACTAATTCTAATCTTTGTTGCGCCGCGAAATCCCATCGATGTCCGAACCTTCAATTGAGCTAGTGACTAGGTTTGCAATAAGAGGCAGTAAGCGTATGGCTGTCAAAGGTGATAAAATTACTTCTATGGCAATTAACCTAGAGACTGACCTCATTCAGTTCAAGCATCTTGAGATGGCATTAGGAGACGTCGTTCAAGATTTGAAGAAAGAAGAAATTAAGCGGATGCAATAAGAACAAGAAGCCCTTATAAATTTAGACGATGCAGAAATGCTGCGCAAAGATTTTGAGAAGAAAGAGCGTGACCGAATAGCCCGTGAAAAGCGAGAAATGGACCCAAGTCGTTAGAAGAGAGAAAGTCAGCTTGTACAGAAGATTACAGATATTTTCCGACAGCGTGATGTTTCATTCTATGATGCATTCCAGGACATATATGACCCTCTTAAGACTGAAAATATCATAACGATTAGCAAATTTAAGGAGTGCATCAAGTCACTAAACTTGCCTCTGACCGTGCAGGACCACCGCATTCTCAGAAGAATGGCAGACCCAAAGGCCATTGGCTAAGTCAACATCAATAACATATGTGAGCGCTTCGACACTGTAGACCTGCGCAAGCTGCGTCTTAACAAAGTGTTAGACCAGGTAGCGACAGCTTTCTTCATCTAGAACTTCAATCTCAATAAGGCATTCCAGCTCTTTGACTAAAACGGAGATGGCCTGATCAGCCGCCGCGAGCTCAGAGAAGCTTTGAACACTTTAAAATTAGGTCTAAAGTACAGTGAAATTGACGACATCATAAGCATGATGAGCACCCGCAAGGATGGTCTCATTTCTTACGATGACTTCATCCATAAGATGGACGCCAATATCCGCCATCGACATAACATGATTAATAACAGCGTAGAGGAAGCGCTGTTCAAAAAGATCAATGACTGCCTGCAATACTCGGGAGAAACCCTTTTTTCCGCGTTGCAATCCGCCGATTACGACGAATCAGGAAGTATTCTAAAAGAAGACCTAAGCAGGGTGTTCAAACGAATTGGGCTATCAACGATTGAACCCAACTTACCAAGGATCATGGAGATAGGCGGAGTCACTCCTAACCAGGAGAAAATCGACATTAAAAGCTTTTCATATAAGTTCATGAGAGCTCTCGATGGAAAGATTAAGTCAATAGAATTCGAGAAGAAAATGTTCATCCACAAGATTCACAGCTTGATCAAAGCCAAAGAGTTTTCTCTGTTCGATGTTTTCATCAGAATGGATGTGAACTAAAATGGATTTTTGACAATGATTGAGCTTAAGACAGGAATTCAAGCCCTTGGAATCGCGATCTCAAATACAGAAATGCAGACGCTCTGGAAATCAATAAAGACGCACAAAGGCAACGAAAACAAGCCGTCGAACGTCAAAACGTCGACCACTAAAGATCAGTCTTTCAGCGAAAAGAACCGAGACAGAGAAAGCGTTTGTACTTACATTGACTTTATCAACACTTTTGTTTCTGCCGGCTGCATGAAATACGACAAGAGCACCGACCACAGTGACATTCTTTTGACGAAGTACCGTATGCAGCTTTAAAGACAGAATCTCGATGCGGAGAAGGCATACAAGGCTTACGACCCTAAAGATATCCGGTTCGTTTTCCGTCACGACTTTATCGACATAAGTATGGCGTTGCAGCTTGAATTCTCTGAAGACGAGTTTTCTAAGATTTTTGACATTATCTGTGCGGCTAATACCAAAAAGGAAAAGAAGGCGGATGTCTCTGATAAGAACAAAAAATTAAATCTGACGAGGTTTACATTCATGCAATTCAAGGACGCGATCACTGTGAAGCAAGATGAAAACTGGATTTTCCAGGCATTCATCAAAATCCACAGTGTTGTCTTGCAGAAGTCGCTTACTTACAAGCGGTTGTTCACCTAGTGGAAGGACAGCAAGAAGTCTAAGGCGGTAGCTGGCAGGCTTACATCAGCTGAGCTAGCAGCTGGACTGAAGAAGCTACAGGCTGGACTTACTAATGCAGAGATCAGCCGTATCGTGGAAAACTTGCCTTACGACGGCAAGGACCTTGCTATTGGGTTTAAAGAATTTGAAGAGAAAATCAAGAGCGGGTCGCAGAAGCTAGAACATGAGCAAAGCTTTGAGCGCCTACTGCTGGTAGACTGGATCATGCAGTTCAACGACATGATGGACCGCAATAACTTCCCGTTCGACAAACTCTTCCGTGAACACGACTCATCACAGTCAGGAGGTCTTTCTTTCCCTGATTTCATCCACCTGAACGAATTTTTGGGCGTATCCCTGTCCAAGAAGGACTTGCACAGGATCTTCGAAATCATCGACAAGGACAGGTCAGGCACCATCAGTTTGGACGAAATCAAGAACATTTCTAACCTCACATGGAAGCAAACCGAAGAAGAAGGAACCACTGACAGCTGGCTTGAAGAGGAGGAGAGCCTCAAAGGCAACGACATCCTAGTGAGGCAGCAGCTTCTCGATCTTTACGACGACGTCAAGGCAAAGCTAGAGCATAAGAATTGTACACTTGACCAGATCTTTTTCACTGAGCTCCAGTTCTCGCCCCATGCATTGTGCACTGTTAAGGGGCTGTGTGCGGCTATGGAGAAATTAGGAATCGTGGTCGCTATAAGCTAATCAGAACGCATTCTTAAGGATCTGCGTAAGACGCAAAACAACAAGCTTGAATGCACTTACAAGGACTTTGTCGACTATATGACGCGTCGCAGGATCAACGTTGCATTTCTTGAGAAAGGCTTTATTGACCCGCTTCTAGCTTCATGCACATCAGCGCTTGTGGGCGTTATGGAGCAGTACAATATTGATCACAAATACCTTTTCACAGTTCTTTCGGGAAAAATGAAAGCGAGGGCAACCGTCTAAAAAGAAGACTTTGTGACATGTGTGCAGGCCATGGATCTCAAGCTCTCAGTTGACGACATAAGTGAGTTTTTCAACCACTGCGACATCCAGGCTCTAAACCGTATCACAACGGAATAGTTTGTCACTGCCATACAGTTTATCCAGTAGAGGATCGGCGGTCTTTCGGCCTTAGAGCTCCAGATAACAAAGGGAGCTTCTACTACCAAGAAGGGACAGACGAACGTAGCATAAGTGCTTTAAGTCATCAAGAATGTCTGCGAAGGAATCGCTTCCAAGAAATTGAGTATCAGACAACTGGCTATGGCGATGGACATCAATAGCACTGGGTTCATCTCAAGACCTGAGTTTGTGGCGACTTGCCAACAGCTAAACGAATATACAACTCTGGACCAGATCCGCATACTGGCAGCTTTCTTGGACGACAAGAACGTTGGAAAGATCAGTATCAATGAGTTCCTCAGAATGTGCACTGAGACGCTTAACTGCCAGATCGGGGGTGGAATGTCCGCATTCATGCAAGTCCAGCCAATCATTGAGAAAATCGTCAACGACCTCTCAATTGACTGTGATCGTTTCTTCGACGAAATTGCGGACGCTAACCAGAAGTTTATCGAGAATCAGCAATTAGAGCGTGACCGCTTGAGACAAAGAAATGCTGTTTCAATCCAAGGAATGGCTTCACCAGTTGTAATTCCAAGAAAGATGGCTGAAAACGACATTAGCAGCCAAATTGGCCTCAGCAAGAGCGTTTTCTTCAAATATTTGTCTCAATACGGTGTCATCCTGAAAGAGCACGAGAAAGCCCTAATATCGACCGTCTTCGGAAATAACGATTGCGATCGTGACAAACTAAACTATAACCTAATTGACAGCGCATTTGAGGGCATTCAACAGAATTTGTACGCGAAAGGTAAGTCCAAGATTGCTTTAACCATTTTCAGAGTCCCAGTTCACCGCTGACTGGCAGCGCCGCATCTATCGCAAAATCGGCACTTACCTTATGCAGAACAACAAGTCGATCGCTCAGTGCTTCGAATTCCTGGACGTGTCAGGCACCCATACGATTCAGATCCCAGCGCTCAAGAGTGCTCTGATCCGGTTTCAGCTTAATCTATCTGATAAAGAACTTGACGTGTTCTGCAGCAGGATTGACAGCCTGAAAAAGGGCTATGTTAGCAAAAAAGAATTCATAAGCAAGTTCTGGGCAGCATACACCTACGAAGAGGTTTTCCTTGAGGAAGAAAAGACTGATAAATCTAAGGAGCTCACCAGTCAGAAGATCGACGTCCCCCATATCAACGTGAACCTATCTCACAACATAGTTGAAGCATCAAAGAAGCTTAAGAGCGAGCTTGAAGACAAAGTTAAGCTAGTCAAAATGTTCAGCAGCATACAACGCAAGATTAAGCTGACGATGTCTGTTGAAAAGGCCTTTATGAAACTCGACACCCTCAAGAACGGATATCTTAGCTTGCGCGACTTCCATCTGAACTTTAGTAACTTATTTGACCTGAGTTTGCGAGAGGATGAAATCCGAACTTTGTTCCAAGAAATCGACATCGACCATAGCGGCATCTTGCATTATGAAGAGTTCGAAAACTTCTACAACAAGAATTATCGCGAAGTGCTCAAGCAACTCGAAGTTGAGCGTGAACAGAAAAACACCCAGAACGAAATTTTCGACCATATCATCAAAGTGCTCAAATAGAGAGGTCTCACGCTATAAGACGTCTTCGAAGAAATTGACGTAGATAAGAACAACTACATCGATGTTGAGGAGTTCCATAATTTACTTGAACGGATGGGCTTTACAATTACGCAGACATAAGTCAATGACCTGATGTCCAGGCTGGATGAGAACTTCGACGGACGCATTTCTTACCGCGAGCTTCGCAAGCACATTGAGAAACTTGGGTTCAACATGGGCTCGCTTGAAAATGATGTTGGTACGAAGCAGCTGGACGTTGATCATGAAGAGTTGATGTGGCGAGACAAAGCTGTTGAACTCATCATCAGGACTCTGTAGAACAAAGTAGGCAAAAAGATGACCTTCGATCAATACTTCGGCAAGTATGATGAAGACCATGACGCGCATCTGAGCCCACCTGAGTTCCGCAAATCGCTTTTGGACTTAAAGGAGCCATAGCTGAAGCCCAACCAGATTGAACGTATTATGCACATCTTGCTCGAGGAGAAAAAGCTGCTGCCTCTGATCAGCCTAGAAAGGATTGGTAAATTTTTTTCGAACTACAAGTACCTAGACATCAACGACGGAGGCAACAGCAACTCAGTGCTGATCGACGAGGACCTCTTCTGCTACATCGTGGAGAAATACGATGGCATCAGTAGAATGATGGAACTATCATTAGCAGCAAACGATAAGTCAAGCTACATCTCGCGCCACATTTATGATATTAACAGCCGTGGCCTAAACATGCTCAGTAATTAAAAGACTGTTTAGATCTTAGGCAAGAAGACCAATAGCCTAAGCAACCTTTACAGCAGCACGATGATCCTGTTAGCTGGTGAAGTCAATCGACTGATAAAAGAAGAAGCGCAGATGTGTATGCTAGATCCGACTTACAACATTGACACGATCGTCTCAGATCAAAACATCGGAGTGCTCACATCGGTGTCTCTGCCGACGATTGAGAATTCGTCTTACGATATTGACTAGAACACCGTGCAGCAGCTGCCTTGTGGAGCTTAACAGTTCTTTGGCAAATTGGTGACGACGAGGGAACAAGTCGAAGTATTACTGTACCCGGCAGACATCCTTCAGTATGTTTCGCTTGATGGAAAATCTTATAAGGCGCATCTGGCGATGGAGCTGTAAGTCCATCGGTATATCATGGGCGCACGATTCGAAGAGGAAGACGAGTTCACTTCTGAAGAGTAGGAGAGAATGGACATTGTCATGAACATTGGTAAATTCGAGAAGAAAATAGGTCTCTCAATGAATGAGAAAGAGGTCTACGTGATAAACAAGAAGATAGACGACGATAATTGGATCAATCTTGAGGACTTTGTTCATAACAACGGAGGCATCCTTAACATCCCGCTCTTCTACCACACGGATGCACCACTTTTCATCATCCGTCATTGGGCCAAGCTGATTCTCCAGATCATCGCAAAAGTGCATGATGTCTCAATCGTCCTCAGATGCTTGAGCACAAAGCAGCTCTGGATCTCAAGGGACGGGCAGCGAATTAAGCTCGGCCATACGCGAGGTGTAGGCAGGGTTAACAACCTCGGTTTTATTATGGCTTGCCCAGATATCTACTTGAACCTTGAAAACAACGAAGCCGGGCAGTCAGAACACTAGAGCTCACGTTTCTCCCCGAGCAAAGGCCAGGCTTCATCCTCACGCAAAACTGAGGGCCAACGTAAATTTTCAAATGCAGCTCTTGACGATGCTTTCTTAGCGCCTGAGATGCTGTTAAATAAATTCCAGGACCACACAGCGGCGATTGATGTCTGGGCTTTCGGTATGATCATATACTGTGTCCTGTTTGGGAAGAGGCCTGCAAGCTACTACAAAGTTTATCGTGAATGGTTCAAAAAGTCCCATAATGCGGATGTCGAGATCCAGAATTTGCCCTTCATCCCGCCCTCGCAGCGAAACTTCATTTACGATCCGTTCTCAATTGACTTTGAGATGCCTTTCGACAAGGTCGACTATGAAGAGCTCGTGGGCAGGCAGATGAAATAAGCTAATGAGACTGAGCTTTCATTTGGCTCACAGACTGATAAGGGCTTAAACGACGACTTCAACTTTGAAAACTTCATAAAGTGCATCAAGAATCTTAGTTACAGCTCAATGTTCTCTGAAGGCAACTCTAAAAAGTTCATGTTCAGATCTCTTGGCGATGTTGATCAATGCAAGCAACACATCAATCAACTGCCATTCAATGAGCCACCGAGATTCCCTGGCCAACAAACTAAGGCTAGTGACATCCGCAAGAAAGCGCTACACTCTTTAGCATAGGCGACTGTACTCGCTCGCAAGAATGAGCTTGGCCTGATTCTAGACCTTATATCTAGCTGCCTTGATGCTGACCCGAAAAAGCGCCCAAGCATCTAGGGCTTGCTGCACTCACCAATTTTCAATATGGATAACCACGAGCAAACCAATGCCGTCAGATTCTCGTAAAATGTAATCCTCTATCGCTCTCCAATCAGCTCGGTCTCGCTCAGAATCACTGATCCGCTGAGAGTTATCTGTGAGTAGGCTATCTTGAACCCTATGAGCCTGTTTGAACGATAAGAAATAATCCTAAAACTGTTCGCCTACACAGAAGATTGCATCAACCACATTAGCTCTATGCCTATCGACGAGATCAATCAAGTCCTGACTGAAAATGAAAAACGTAAGGGCATTTTGGATTCGACTCTGCGCAAAAATTTCAAGGACAAAAACTACTCTTAAATGCGAGTCTCACCAAACAGTCCGTTAGCATCACAAGTGATCGAAGACAAGGTCATCGACATGCTGATCTTCATCACCCTGAGATACATGAAGAACTTCAAGCAGTGGAAAAACAAGAAGCTGAAAGAGATTGAAGCGCTCACTTAGACGCTGCAGAACTTGGACAATACGTCAGCGACTAAGAGCAACCCCTCGAAGTCTTAGGGCTTCGAGGGAGGTGATAAGCTGCAGGACAATTTGGATTCAAAGCTTAAAGTCAACAGATAATAGCTTCTCAAAAAGCAGACAGAACGACTGCAGAACCACGTGCTCGGCAGGATGAGCCACCTGCTCAAGCTTATGGTTTACGAAATGCATTCTTACAGCACGCCGCTTGCCCCCTATGTTGAAGACGTCATTCGCTACATCGTCAAGTTCTTCCTCGGAGAAGAAGCCGATTTCGGCTCTGATGTAGTCCTGCGCAAGACTTCAGGTGCCGAGACCGGTCTTCAAGAGTACCTCCGCAGCCGATCGTTCTTCAGGCGCGAAAACGAGCTCAACGAAAGTTTTGAATCGGACCGTTGTGACAAACTTTGGCAGCTCGAGTAGAAAAATCTCTAGTTCCTCGACAAATCTAACTACTGGTGTCTTGAGCTGCACAAAGAAGCCTTAAAAATTTTCAAGGATGCAATCACTGAGTCTGGAATGGGCCAGAGCTGCTACCCTGTAATCAACGACTACATCCAGAATGTCTCCAACTCGTTTGAGCCCACGAAGATTTTCTCAAAGCAGATGAACTAGCTTTCGCTGTCATTCCTGATTCCGATGCATCGCACAGCTGCCTACTACAACGAGCTGATTCCTTTGACCGAAAGTCTAAGCAGACTCTATGACGAGAATTTGGAAAAAGCCGGCAAACGATGCTCGCTTGCGATGATCCGGTCGGTGTTCCAGACGGGCAACTCAGACAAGATCAAAGCATGCCTTGATCTGAGGATCCCTAAGCATATCATCCACTTTTTGCAAAACTCGGATGGAGAGATCAGGAAGGAGTGTCTTCTGATCTTGCTTGAGATTTCCAAAGGCCTGTAAGATGAAGACTTTGAGATCATCAGCAAGAATGCAGTCAACATGAAGCAAGAGTTCTCCAAACACGGATTCAGCCGGACCGCATTCGACAAGCACAAAGCTATGTCCATGGCTGCCCAACAAGAAGTCCTGGACCCCGGCAAGATTGAGATCAGCACCCATGGAGCCAGGCGAGGCAAGCAAGCCAAACAAAAGGAGGTGGAGGAGAGCTAGACGGACTAGATGTGCAACTTTATTAAGCGGACGATTGCGCTGATCGAGAAGAACGAGAATGAACGGTATATCAACTTCGCCCTCGATCTGCCTAACCTCAACTTCTTGAGCTCAAAGCGATTCCTCAGAGAGATGGCAATTGCATTTGAGTCTCCTGTCTTTATTGCACCACTCATCAGACTTCTAAAAAACCCTGAAGGCATCGAGCTGCACTCAAATAAGATATTAATTCTCGAGGTCATCCAGAACTTGATCTGCGGCAATGAGAGAGTTCTGATTGCTATCAACTCACCTGCATGCGACACCTACATGACACTACTTAAAATGCTAATGCAAAGCACAAAGATGCAGAACGCTAGGTCCGACCTTTAAAGCCAGAGCGCCAAGATGCGCTACCAGATTTAGCTCCAAGACAAAGCTATAGGCTTCTTCAGATTCGTGTTCGAGCAGCAGCGACCGACCATCATTAGGGACATCAAGTGCATCGGTGCCGCTTCAACCTTGCTCAAAGAGCAGCGTATGTAGATCCCAGATCTGGTAAACCTGCCCGAGCTGATGGAGTTCTTTGACACCGAAAGCCAAAAGAGAAATATTGTAGCGAAATCAATCGACATAGAACTGTATGTCGATCAAGTAAAACAGCTGCGCTGCTGGATTAAGCACTTTTACAAGCAGTCGACGATCCCTGAGCTGACCAGGATCAAGGCTCTTTAAAGATGCATGAATTTCCTGATTCAAGTTACCAAACTTGCAATCAAGGAGTTCTTTGAACAAGCGATCACATCTGACTCACCAACAAAGAAAAAGACCGACAGTGAACCGGAGGAGCGCAGGGATTACAAAGTGCTGATCAAGACGAATCTGTCTCTGTTCGACTGGGTGTGTGTCCAGAAGAAGATGAATCTGTTATTCAATGAAGAATGTGGTAGCACGAATCTCGACTTTGTGATTAAGACGTGCAACTTAATCCTGTCACAGTTCCGTAAGCCAATAGGGTCGGATAACAAGATGCCTACGATGGAGAACCTTACATTTGATGACAAGGTAAACAAAAAGGTGCAGAATAAGCGTAAATACGAGATCTTCCCTATGACCGATCTCGGCAGCATTTTGCAGAATATATAGTACCAGCTGGTGCGGGCTAATGACCCATTCATCAACTAGCTGCTCAGTGAGGCGAACTTCGGGTTCGTGTTTGGAGAACAACTCCTTCTTGAGTTTGACTTCGTGCGCCATTGTATAGACAACTGCGTCGAAAGCATGGTATTGATTGATTCTTACGTCAAGAAAAATGAGATCAGACTTAACACCTTCGAGTACTTGCTTCGATCTCACGAACACACATTGAAGGACTAGTTCATTAAGTCGAACTTCTGCGAAAGATTGTTCATGGACTACATCGGTGACTTCCGTGAATTCAACATACAGTTCTCGAAGATCGATCTGGAGTTCCTTGCTTTCCGGCGCAGTTTCCCGCTTAGGCTTGAGGCGATCTCGATCCTCAACACAGCGCTTATGCTCAAGGCAAACGCGCCGCAGATCTACACAGAGATGCTGATGTACGCGCGCCGCCACTTCTTAGTAAGAAGCGAAATGAACCTCTTGCAGCATGGCGGCATGACTAACAGAGAGGCCACATCGCTGCTTCTGTTCGCCATCATCGTCGAGAGCAACGAGGAAGACCTGATCTACGTGATGGTCTAGGAGGGTGTCCATCGACACATCAGAAACCTTATGAAAGACTACCCGTCCCTCAACAAACGGTTCCCAGTGCTAGCCCAGCTCATCAACCGATTCTGAATCTGAGACCTTAACTTTACAACAAACTTTATTTCAACTTACTCTTCAAATTCATCCATATGGGGTTTTGGGGTTTTGGGG
>Ga0169931_10005510_pt1 | contig 19291 bp, 15 predicted proteins | sample Kivu_15m_20L_FD_129675 | JGI IMG/M metagenome (GOLD analysis project Ga0169931, IMG submission 129675) | Freshwater microbial communities from Lake Kivu, Western Province, Rwanda to study Microbial Dark Matter (Phase II) - Kivu_15m_20L... | ecosystem: Environmental > Aquatic > Freshwater > Lake... | reverse complement strand
GGTGTGGCGACCAAGAAATCGATGTACTCACGAGCGGTGCAGCGCGCACGGTTCATGACCCAAACGTAGTCCCGGACACACCAACGCGCAAACTGCCCAAAATACCAACTGCGTAACTCCTATGAAAATGAGAAGCGGCGCAAGTCGGCGGCGGGGCGGCGTTAATCCGGCGTAACGAACGCACGGAGAAACACCGATGAACACGCTCGTCCTGTCGCTCGCGCTGACCGCCCCCGCTCACCCGCCCGCGGTCGTTCTGCCGGCCCCGCTGCCGCCCGGCGTGCAGCGGTTCCCGCAAGTGACGCCCGTGGTGCCGCTGCCGGTGTACCGCCCGCCGGTGGTGCTCGTGCCGCCCCCGGTGATCGTGCAGCGCCCGCCGGTGTTCGTGCCGCAACCGCAACCGGTGCCGCAAGCCATCACGCTCGCGGAATTCTCGCGGTTCTTCGCGCCCACGCCCGGTAAGCACGAGGTGTGGATCGTTCACCCGGTCACGCAGCGCCCGGTGCTGGTGTGCTTCGTACTGCCCGGCGGCAAGCTCCGCGACTTCGAAGTGGACCGCCGCTGCATCCACTTCGACTTCGGCCGCGACGAGGTAGACATCGACTTCCGCACCGACGGCACGGTCCGCGTCCGCTACCGCGACTGACCGATGACCGCGCCGCGAAAAAATCTCCGACGCACCCCGCGGCGAACCAATCTCGCACGCGGGGTGCGTCGTCTGGTACTATGTGCCGGTGTTTGCACACAGGGGTGCCGCGCGCACCCACACATCTTTTCGGAGCCGTCTCAATGCGGAAGTTGATCCGTTCGATGTGCGCCGCCGCGGCGCTCGCGGCCGCGCCGGCCGTGGTGTCGGCCGCGCCGGCCCCCGCGACGCCCGCGAAAGCCTCGCCGATGGACGGTGCCCGCAAGGCGCTCGACGAAGTCGGCGACCTGAGCTATCAGAACAAGTCGCTGAACGAAGTGGTCGAAGACGTGAAGGCCAAGGCGAAGGTGCCGGTCACGCTCGACCCGATGATCTTCCAATTCGGCCTCGACCCGAACATGCAAGCGGTGAACGTGACCGCGAAGAACGTGAAGCTCCGGGACGGCCTGCGCCAAGCGCTCGCGCCGTTCAACTTGAAGTGCGGCATCACCAAAGACGGCATCTTCATTTCCACCGAAGAGGGGCTGACCAGCAAGCAACTGCGCCAGCGCGTGAGCGTGGACTGCGACGGCACCCCGTTCGCCGCGACGATCAAGCAACTCGCCACCGACACCGGCGCGAACGTGGTGCTCGACCCGCGGCTGAAGGAGAAGGCGAACGCCGCGGTCACGCTGAAGTTGGACGACGTGCCGCTGGAGACCGCCGTGCGGTTGCTCGCGGAAGTGGCCGACCTCGGCGCGGTGCGGATGAACAACGTGCTGTTCGTTACGACTGCCGAGCGCGCGGAGAAGCTGCGCCCGGCGGCGGACGGCCCGACACAACCGGGGAACAACCCGGTGTTCCCGTTCCCGGGCGGCATCGATCGCGGGGTGCCGTTCCCGGTGCCCGGCGGCATCGGCGGCGCGCCCGGTGTGATCCTGCCCGGTGGCCCCGGCGTTGAAGTCGCCCCGCCGCCGCCGGTCGAAGCGAAGCCGGCCCCGGCGAAACCGGTCGAGGGCAAGCCGGCCCCGGAGAAGCCGAACGAGCGCTAAAGTGAGTGAGCAAACGCGAACCGCCCGCCGAACAATCGGCGGGCGGTTCCGTTTTCGGCCGGCGAGCGGCGCGACGTGAGTCCGCCGGTAGAAGCCCAACCTCGGAACACGTTGCGCTCTTCAGGTTGGGCATCTACCGGCGGACTCACGTCGCGCCGCTCGCCGTTGGTCAGCCGTTGTAGCCGATTAGGTCCCAGCCCTTGCGGTACTCGCGGCGGATCAGCGGGGCCGCTTCCTTGATGTCCGCGGCGCACTTCTCGCCGTCGAAGTTGAACGCCTTGCCGGTGCGGATCGCCACGTTGCCCAGCAGGAACGCAGCGGTGAGCAGGCTCGCGTAGTCGAAGTTCGAGAGCGCCAGTTCCGGCTTCCCGGCCTTGATCGCTTCCACCCACTCGTCCTTTTGCCCTTGGTCGTTCTTGTTGTTGACGGGCATCGTTTCGGGCTTGGTGTCGCCGCCGGTCTTCTTCCCGGTGCTGAAGTACACGTTCGAGCCGTAGTCGTCCGGCGAGTACGCGAAGCCCTTCGTGCCCACCAGAATCGAACCGCTGTCCACGAGCTTCTTGGCGTTCGCGATTTCCATCGCCTTCTTGACCAGCTCTTCGGACGGCAGCACCTTCTTGCCGTCCTTCTGGCCCTCGTACCAGTGCAACTTCACCGGGACCATGTTCTCGCGCTTGGGGAAGTCGATGAGCACGCGCGCCCAACTCGGCGCGGAGAGCCCGTTCACGTCGCCGGCCTCGGCGCTCACGTGCGCCGGGTGGCCGAGCTTCAGGCCCATGAACGCCATGTTCGCGGTGTGGCACGCCATGTCGCCGATCGCGCCGGTGCCGTAGTCCCAGAACCCGCGCCACGCGAACGGGTGAATGCCCGCGGCGTACTCGCGCAGCGGGGCGGGCCCGATGAACGCGTCCCAGTTCACGTTCTTCGGGGCGTCGGCCTTCTTCGGCGGGTTCTTGTCGCTCACGTTCGGGGCCTGCTTCCAGTACGTCCCCGGGCGGTTGGTCCACACGTGAACGTCGGTCACGTCGCCCAGTTCGCCGGCGCGCAGCAGTTCGGCGGCGCGGCGCAGCCCGTTGGCGGCCGTGCCCTGATTGCCCATCTGCGTGCACACCTTGTTCTTCTTCGCTTCCTTCATCAGCAGGTGCGCTTCGTACACGTCGTGCGTGAGCGGCTTCTGCACGTACACGTGCTTGCCGGCGCGCATGGCGAGCACCGCGGCGAGGGCGTGCGTGTGGTCCGGGGTGCTGATGGTGAGGGCGTCGATGTTTTTCAGCAGCGCGGTGTCGTCGAACAGCTTGCGGAAGTCGGTAAACGTCTTCGCGGCGGCCCACTTCTTGGCTTTCGGCGCGAGCCGGCCCTCGTCCACGTCGCACAGCGCGATCACGTCCATGAGGTTGCCGGCTTGGTCGATGTCCGAGCCGCCCTTCCCGCCCACGCCGATGCCGGCGCAGCGCAGTTTCTCGTTGGCGCGGTAGACGCGGGCCGCGGAAACGGCGGGCGCGAGGTGCATGTACCCGAGGGCGGCGGCGGACGCGGCGAGCGCTTGGCGGCGCGAAATACGAGGCATGAGAGAGGCTCCGGTGTGGGAAGCGCGGGTTCGGGGTGAAGTGTAAGCGCCCGCGAGCACGCGGGCAACGAGAAACGCACACGGCCCGCGCCGAAGGCGCGGGCCGTGCGTGTCTTTCCGACAGTTGCTGCGCCTTACTTGATGAACAGCATCTCGCGGTAGGTCGGCAGCGGCCACTGGTCGTCGGCCACCAGCGTTTCCAGCTTGTCGCCGAGCGTGCGCAGTTCCACCATCTTCGGCAGAACGCCGTCGCGGGTGGCCTTCGCGTGCGCGAACGGGTCGCCAGCGTGCTCGTGCGCCAGCTCGTGTTCCAGCGCGGCCGTCGCCTTCTGGAACGCGGTCACGGTGGCGGCCAGTTCCTTCAGCGCTTCGAGTTGGGCCGTCGCGTCGATGCCCGCGGCCTTCGTCGCGTTCACCGCGGTCGCCACTTCGCCTTGGTAGCGAATCGCGGCCGGCAGAATCATCGTCTTCGCCATGTTCACCATCGTCGCGGCCTCGATGGTCACTTCCTTCACGTACTTCTCGGCGAAGATGTTGTAGCGGGCGGTCAGTTCGGCCTCGGTGAACACCTTGTACTTGCCGAACAGCGCGATCGACTCTTTGCTCACGATCGTGGGCAGCGAATCGACGGTGTTCTTCAGGTTCGGCAGCCCGCGGCGCGCGGCTTCCTGTTGCCACTCGTCGCTGTACCCGTTGCCGTTGAAGATCACCTTCTTCGACTCTTTCAGAATGCCCGGCAGCAGGTCTTGGATCGCCTTGTTCAACGGGGTGCCGCCCTGCGTGGCCTTCTCCAGCGCGGTGGCGATGAAGTCGATGCTCTCGGCGACGATGGTGTTCAGCACGGTGTTCGGCCCGCCGATGCTGAAGCTGCTGCCCACCGCGCGGAACTCGAACTTGTTCCCGGTGAACGCGAACGGCGAGGTGCGGTTGCGGTCGCCGGCGTCCTTCGGCAGCTTCGGCAGCACGCTGACGCCCACTTCCATGAACCCGCCCTGTTTCGTGGACTTCAGCGCCCCGGCTTCCAGTTGCTCCATGATGTCTTGGAGTTGGCTGCCCAAGAAGATGCTGATGATCGCCGGCGGGGCCTCGTTCGCGCCGAGGCGGTGGTCGTTACCCGCGCTCGCGACGCTCACGCGCAGCAGTTCGGGGTACTTCGCCACCGCGCGAATCACGGCCACGCAGAACACGAGGAACTGCGCGTTGTCGTGCGGCGTGTCGCCGGGGTTCAACAGGTTCTCGCCGAGGTCGGTCGCCATGCTCCAGTTGTTGTGCTTGCCGCTGCCGTTGATGCCCGCGAACGGCTTCTCGTGCAGCAGGCACACCAGCCCGTACTTGTCGGCGGTGCGGCGGATCACGTCCATCGTGAGCTGGTTGTGATCGGTCGCGAGGTTCGAGTCCTCGAAGATCGGCGCGATTTCGTACTGGCTCGGCGCGACCTCGTTGTGCCGGGTCTTCACCGGGATGCCGAGTTTGAACATCTCGGCTTCGCACTCGGCCATGCACGCGATCACGCGCTCCGGGATGGTGCCGAAGTACTGGTCTTCCAGTTCTTGGCCCTTCGGCGGCTTCGCGCCGAACAGCGTGCGGCCGCAGTTCATCAGGTCCGGGCGCGCGTACAGGAAGTTCTTGTCGATCAGGAAGTATTCCTGCTCCGGCCCGACCGTCGTGAACACCTTCACCGCGTCCTTGTTCCCGAACAGGCGCACGATGCGGAGCGCTTGCGCGGAAAGCGCTTCCATCGAGCGCAGCAGCGGGGTCTTCTTGTCGAGCGCTTCACCGGTCCACGACACGAACACGGTGGGGATGACGAGCGTCGCGCCGTTGGGCGTCTCGCGGATGTAGGCGGGCGAAGTCGGGTCCCAGCCGGTGTAACCGCGGGCCTCGAACGTGGCGCGGATGCCGCCGCTCGGGAAGCTGCTGGCGTCCGGTTCGCCCTTGATGAGTTCCTTCCCGCTGAACTCCGCGACGGCGGTGCCGTCGCCGACCGGCGCGAGGAAGCTGTCGTGCTTCTCGGCGGTCAGGCCGGTCATGGGCTGGAACAGGTGGGTGAAGTGCGTCGCCCCGTGTTCGATGGCCCAGTCCTTCATCGCGCTCGCTACCGCGTCGGCGATGGCCGGGTCGGTCAGTTGCGCGCCCTGCTTGATCGTCTTCTGGAGCGCTTTGAATACCGGCTTCGGCAGGCGCGCCTTTTGCACCTCTTCGCTGAACACGAGCGAGCCGAACAGGTCTTTGAGGTGCGTGCCGCGGAAGTCGAGTTGGTTCAGTTCGTAGTCGGTGTTCGCGATGGTCTGAATCGCGGTCTGGCGGGGGTTGGCCATCGAAGTACGGCTCCGTGTGTGTCGCGCGCGGCGACGGTTGGGAAAGTAAGCGACGCGACGCAACGCCGCGACTCGTCCGGGAGAGACCGGAGCGCGGTTGGGCTGGTCGGGGAGAGGTTACTCAGGTTATAAGCCCCGTTGGACATACGGCAAGCGAAGAAGACCTACCCCCGGCCCCCTCCCTAAAGGGAAGGGGAGAAAATCCGGTTCGATCGGTTCTCTCTTCTCCCCTTCCCTTTAGGGAGGGGCCGGGGGGGTAGGTTTCTGAGGAACGCACCATGCGCAAAATCGCGGTCATCAACCAAAAGGGCGGCGTCGGGAAGACCACAACCACCGTAAACCTTGCCGCGGCGCTCGCGCTCGCCGGCAAGCGGGTGTGCGTGCTCGACCTCGACCCGCAGGCGCACGCGACCACGCACCTCGGCCTCGAACCGGACGGCACCACCCCGTCCGTGTACGACGTGCTCGTTGCGAACAAGCCGCTCGCCGAGGTGCGCCGGCAGGTCAGCGACAACCTGTTCGTCGTACCGTCGGACATCAACCTCGCGGCGGCGGAAGTGGAACTCGCGGGCGTCGTGGGCCGCGAGGTGATTCTGCGCGAAGCGATGGCGACCGACCCCGAACGGTTCGACTACGTTCTCATGGACTGCGGGCCGTCGCTCGGCGTGCTCACGCTGAACGCGCTCGCGTGCGCGGACGAAGTGTTCATCCCCCTGCAACCGCACTTCCTCGCGCTACACGGCCTGAGCAAGTTGCTCGAAACGACGGCACTCGTGGCGAAGCGCATCAACCCGAAGCTCGTCGTGAGCGGGGTCGTGGTGTGCCTCTACGACGCGGCGACCAAGCTCGCGCAAGAGGTGGTCGGCGACCTGTCGGGCTTCTTGGAGCGCAGCCGCGGGGCGAACGTACCGTGGGCGAAGGCCCAAGTGTTCGGCACGAAGGTGCGGCGCAACATCAAGCTCGCGGAGTGCCCGAGCTTCGGGAAGAGCGTGTTCGCGTACGCGCCCAAGAGCAGCGGCGCGGCCGACTACGCGGCGCTCGCGCTGGAAGTGATGGGCGCATCGGCCCCGCTCGGCATTTCGCAGCAGCGCGTGACGGTCGAAGCGCCTGCGGAACCGCAACCGGTGGACGCCCCGGAGCGCCAAACCGTGCTGGAAGTGGCGTGAGTCGAGCGCGCCTCGGATCGTGACGCCGCGGCGCGACGCGCCGCGCGAACCGGGAGGTTCTCGTGCGAACCGCGTGGCTCGTCGTGTTCCTGCTGGTGCCGGTCGCGCTGCTGAACTACCTCGACCGGCAGATGCTCGCCGCGATGAAGTTCTCGGTCATGGGCGACATCAGCGACATTCGCACCGACGCGAACTGGGGGCTGATGCTCGGGCAGTTCAAGTGGGTGTACGCGTTCCTCAGTCCGGTCGGCGGGTTCGTCGCGGACCGGTTCGGCCGGCGGTTCACCATTTGCGGCAGCCTGTTCGTGTGGTCGGCGGTCACGTTCTGGACCGGGAACGTGTACAGCTTCCGCGAACTGATGTGGGCGCGCTCGCTCATGGGCATCAGCGAAGCGTTCTACATCCCCGCGGCGCTCGCGCTCATTTCCGATTATCACACCGGCGGCACGCGGTCGCGCGCGGTGGGCCTCCACCAAACGGCGATTTACTTGGGCGTGATCGCGGGCGGCTTCAGCGGCTACGTGGCCGACGAACCGGCGCTCGGGTGGCGGTTCGCGTTCGTCGCGTGCGGCATCGCGGGCATGGCGTACGCCGTGCCGCTCGTGCTGCTGCTCCGCGACGCGCCCCGCGCCGACACCGGCCTCGAAGCCGTGCCACTCGGTGAAGCCGCATCCGAACTCGCGCTCAACCGCTCGTTCGTGCTGCTGGTGCTGTACTTCACGCTGCCGGCGATGGCGGCGTGGATCGTCCGCGACTGGATGCCCGCGATTCTGAAGGAGCAATTCGGCATCGGACAGGGGAAGGCCGGGGTCGCGGCGGCGGTGTACTGGCAGGTGGCGGCGATCTTCGGCGCGGCTCTGAGCGGCTGGCTCGCGGACCGCTGGTCCCGGCACTCGTCGCGCGGTCGCGTGTACACGAGCGCGATCGGAACCGCGCTGCTGGTTCCGGCGATTCTCGGTGTGGGGAACGCCGATTCGCTGGAAGTGGCGGTGCTGTTCCTCGTGCTGTTCGGGCTGGGTTGGGGCGCGTTCGACTGCAACAACATGCCGATCCTGTGCCAGATCGTGCGGCCCGAACTGCGCGCGACCGGCTACGGGCTGATGAACCTCGTGAGCATCAGTTGCGGGGGCGTCGCGGACTGGGCGTTCGGCGCGCAGCGCGACGCGGGCGTGCCGCTGAGCGCGATCTTCGGCGTGTACGCGGCGCTCGCGGCGGTATCGGTGGTGCTGGTGCTGTGCGTCCGCCCGACGCGCACCTGAGCGCGTCGGGCGCGCCGACCGGGGCGCCATTTTTCTCCGCTCGGACACTCCCCGCGGGCGGCGCGGTTGCGATAATACAGGCGATTCGGCCACTCCCACCGTTGCCCACCACACTCCCGGAGACGCACCCGTGAAGTTTTCGCTCCGCACCGCGGTCGGTTGCGCCGCGCTCGCCGCGCTTTGCGCCACCGCCGCCGCCGACATTAACACGCCGGACGTTCCGGTCGCGTCTTACAAGAAGGCCGCCGAGGCCGACTTGAAGTTCGTGCAGACCCGCGCCGCCGAGGTCGCGAAGGTAGCCGCGAGCGGCGAAAAGGTGAAGGACGGGCAGTACAAGCCCGCGATCGGCGCGGCGCTCATGCTCACCGCCTACGCCGACGCGCTCGGCGACGCGACCCTGAAGGCCGAGGCGCTCAAGGTGGCCGAGGCACTTCAGAAGAAGGACTTCAAGGCCGCGGGCGAACTGGCGGCGAAGCTCGCGCTCAAGCCCGGCACCGGCAAACTCGGGCCGCTCGCCAAGCCGTTCAAAGACGGTGTGCAGCTCGAAATCGTCATGCAGCCGTACCGCGTCACCGTCGGCGGCGGTATGGGCATCGAGAAGGACATCCGCGACGCGATCAAGAAGGACAGCCCGCCGAAGCTGGACCCGGCCGCGGTGGAACTCCTCGCGGTGCGCGCCGCCGTGCTGAACGCCTACTCGTTCCACGTTCCGAACGAGAAGGCCACGATCAAAGCCGAAAACAAGAAGCTCTGGGAAAAGTATTCGACCGAGAGCGTGGGCATCGCCAAAGACCTCGCGGTCGAAGCCGCGAAGGGCGCGAAGGCCGACGAGAAGAAGATGCGCGCGCTGCTCAGCGGTCTCGACGGGCGCTGCAAGGAGTGCCACAACAAGTTCCGCGACGACGAGTGAGCCGCCGCGCTGTGGTCCGGTCACGGAGTGACCGGACCACAAGCGGCCCGCGCGTCTTCCGGGGTGCGCGCGAACGCGCGCACCGTCGCTTCGCTGAGCCGGCCGTCGAACGCCGCGAACAGCAGCGGCTTCAGCGGCAATCCGGCCACGCGCGCCGCGAAACACTTCCGCACCGCGCGCGCGTCGCTCGAACCCACTTCCGCCTCGACTTCCACCTTCACGCGCGCCGCGACTTCCGAGGCCCGCAGGCGCAGGGTTTCGCAGTCCGCGCGGTACGCGGCGAAGGCGTCGTAATGCTCGCGGTAGAAGCCGAGCACTTCCTCCGGCACGCTCTCGCGCCCGAGCGAGCGCAGGTGTTCCTCCATGTCGCCCCACGCGCGCCACTCCGGGTGCGCGTCCACCAACTCCGCGACGCGGTCGTAGGTGCAGGTGACGACGAGTTTCAGTACGCGCAGGTAGTCCGGCGACTTCACCTTCACGCGGTACACGACCTCGTGCCCGTGCTCGATGGTGATGACCGTGCCCTCTTCGTCGGTGCCCGCGAACGAACCGATGAGCGCCTCGATCTGCGCGCCGAGCGTGTCGCCCTTCGGTGAAAGCTCGTCGACGTGCGAAAGCGCGTGCGCCGCGGCCAGTTCGCGCAGCTCCGCGAACGTGCGATAGCGATACGCGCGGCGGTCGAAGCACGCGAGCAGCACGAGGTCTTCGCGCGCCCCGTAGTTCGTAATCACGCGCGTTTCGGGGTGAATGAACTCGAACACGAGCGTGACGCCGTCCAACTCCGCGCGCGGTTCCAGCAGAACCGGGTACTTCTCCGCCGCGATCCGCCGCGCGGTGCCGAGGAAATCGAAGTTCGCAGCGCGGGCCGGCGAATCCTCGTCGAACGAGCCGAAGCACGGCCCGCCCTCGATCATGCCGCGGGTGGTGAGGTACACGCGACCCGCGTGCTGGAACCGCTGCAACAGCGTGCCGTCGAGCTTGCGGAGGAAGTGCAGGCGCGCGTTCCCGCCGCTCGCGGCGATGCCCGCGAGGTCCGCGGCGCTCACGTCCTTCTCGCCGAGGTTGTAAATCTTGACGAGCGGTAGCGACACCAGCTCGAACGGCTCACGCCGGTACACAATGCCCTTCGCGTACAGTTGGTGTGGCAGTTGCGGCGTGAACAGCGCCGGCCCGGCGTTCGCGAGTACGAGTTCCCCGGACTGCCGCTTCACGAGCAGCGGGTCCGCGTCGATGGCGCGCAAGATCGCGTCGCCGTTGGCGCGCAGGTCGGCGAGCAGGTGGTCGAGTCGCAGGTTCATGGCAGAAGGAGCGGCGCTCGGGGCGCGAGGTTCAGAAGGATTTTGCCGCACGATGAACGCAGAGGAACGGCACGATCAGCAAAGACGAAGGGCAGTTTTCGACAGGATTACAGGATGAAGAGGATACGGAGTTGAACGCAGTCTGATTTCAACCCTCTGTATCCTCTTCATCCTGTAATCCTGTCGAAAAGTCTTCTGTCTTGATCGTGTTTTTGATCGGCGTTCATCGTGCGGCAAATCTCTTCGCCGAAAACAGCCCAATGTCGTGGTTCGTGCGGCCGGTGTCGGCGAGGTCCGCGAGCACTTCGCCCACCGCGGACGCGAACTTGAACCCGTGCCCGCTGAACCCGCACGCGACACTCACGTTCGGCAACTCCGGGTGAACGTCGATCACGAAGTGGTGGTCCGGCGTGACCGTGTACATGCACACTTGGCCCTTCGTGTGCGCGCCGTGCGCGGGGAGGAACGATTCGAGGAACGCGCGCACCGGTTCAACGTCGCTCGCGCTTGTGTCCCAGTTCACGTCGTCCGGGTCCGGCAGTTCCGGCGCGTTGTAGTGGCGGGCGACCTTCACACCGTACTGGTCGATTGCCGGCAAGCCGTAGAACGGGCCGTTCGGCACGTCCGCGATGAACACCGGGAACCGATCGCGCCGGTGAACGCCGTCAATTTCGCCGCCGAACCAGTGGATCGTTTGCCGCATCACGTTCAGTGGCACTCCGAGGTCGGCGAGCAACTTCGTGGCCCACGCGCCTGCGGTGATGACCAACTTCGACGCGCGATAGGTGTTCTGCGCGGTGGTCACTTCCGCGCCGCTCGCGTCGGCGCGCCACGAGAGCACCGGTTCGCTCGCGCGAATCGTCGCGCCGAGTGACAGTGCGGCGTCGCAATGGGCGCGCACGCACTCTTCCACATAGAGGAAGCCCGCGGCGCGCTCGATGATGCCGACGTATTCGGCCGGAAAGTTGAACGCCGGGTAGCGCCGGTTGATCTCCGTGCCGCTCAACTCCTCCGCTTCGAGCGCGTGCGCGCGAACCGACGCGCGCACGCCGGCGACGTGCTCGCTGTGCGCCGGGCCGACGTTCAGGCACGGGCACTCGGTGAGCAGGTGCCGCCCGGTCGCTTGTTCGAGTTCGTACCACCGCGCGAACGCGCGCCGCACGAGCGGAACGTATTCGACGCCCTCCGCGTACGCGGTGCGGATGATGCGCGTGTGCCCGTGCGAACTGCCGCGGTCGTGGGCGAGCGCGAACTGTTCGAGGCCGAGCACGCGCCGACCGCGGCGCGCGAGTTCGTAGCACGCGGCCGAACCCATCCCGCCCACTCCGAGCACGATCGCATCGAACGATTCGGGCATCGCGTTACCTCAACTTCTCCACGGCGGCGCGCAGCGCGGCGAGCCGGTCTTTATCGGTCTTCGCGCCGGTCGCGGCCTTCAGCGCGTCGGCGGTGCGGGGTTCGTGCTTCGCGCACGCGGTGAGCGCCTTCGTGAGCCAATCGGCCGGCACGCCGGGCGAATCCGGGTACTTCTGCGCGAGCGCGTCGGCCTGTGAAAGCAGTTCGCGCGCGACAGCTCCGAGGCGCTTCGGGTCGGCGCGCAGCACGTCCGCGGTCGCGATCGCGGCCTTCGCGTCGTCGCCGAGCGCGAGCAGCGCGCCGGCGAGCAGTTGCCGCGCGTCCGCGTCCGCGGGGAACACGTTCAGCACGCGCTCCGCGTCGCCACGCGCGCGGCGCGCGTACTTACCTTCGAGAGCGAGTTTCGCGCGCAAGAGCAAGTGTGAACGGTCGAACGCGGCGGGCGCGTCCAATTCCGCTAGCGCCGCGTCGCCGTCGAGCATCCGCGCGCGGCACGCGCGCGCCGCGGCACAGGTGGAATCGAGTGACAGCGCGCTGTCGGCGTCGCGCTTGGCGTCCGCGAGCCGGCCCGCGGCGCGGTGCGTTTCGGCCCGCTGCGCCAAGCCTTGCGCGAGCGCCGCGCCGAAGCGCTCCGGGAGCGCTTCAACGCGCGCGACCAAACCCGCGAGCGTGCGCGCTGGCCGATCTCTTAGCGCAACATCCAGAAACGCCCGCACGTCTTCGATTGAAGCGCAGTAGCCGACCATTTGCGCGCCCTCGCGCGCCGAAAGCACGCCGATCAGTTCGCCCTTCGCGTTCACCACCGGGCCGCCGGGCGAGGCGCTTTGCGCCGGGAGTTGCAGGAGCAGCGCGCTCACGCGCGGCGCGCGCTCGCCGGATTCGAGTTGAACGTTCCCGCGCTGCCGCACCGTGCCGGCGGCGTACACCCACGCGAATTCCAACCCGCTCGGGTGGCTCATCGAATGCACCCCGCCGCCGGCGCGCGAACCCGTTGCCGCGAGCGGCAACGGGTTCAGTTCCTTGCACTCCGCATCGAGTTTCACGAGCGCGAGGTCGCGGCCCGCATCGCGCGCGACGACGGTGCCCGAACGCCACGCGCCCTTTAAGTGGAGCGAAAGCGGGTCGCGGTACGCGCCGCGGGCGCTCACCCACTCGCCGCGCGCGCGCAGCGGCAGCGCGACGCCGACGCGCTCGTGTAGCGCGAACCCGCGCGCGCAGGTGAGCACCACGTCGCGCTCGATCAGCGCGCCGGCGGTGTGCTGGTCGGTCGCGGTCGGCTTCAGCCACACCGTCGCAGCGTGCAGCGCGTCGGCGGGCGCTTCTTCCTTCGCGTCGGCATTCAGGAGCGCGCGAATCTCGCGCGCGGAAATGAGCACCGCGGCGAGCGGGCACTGGCGGCGCAGCGCGCTGCACACGCCGGCCACTTCGCCGCGCGCGTCGAACGCCGGGCCGCCGGAGTCGCCCTCTTCGGTCGGCAGTTGGGCGATCAGAACGTGCGCGTTCGTGCCGAGTTTCTTGCCGCGCCAGAAGTACCCCTCGGTGAGCGGGCCGCGGGCGCGCAGCGGGCCGCGCGTCTCGTTCCACACCGTGTCGAGGTGGAGCCGGTGCCCGATCACGCGGAGCGTGTCGCCCTGCGACGGCGTGCGCGAAGAAAGTGCGACCGCGCGCGTATTCGGTGGGAGCGCGTCGAGTTGAACGAGCGCGAGGTCGCTTTCGTCGCTCGCCTTCAGAACGGTGCCCGTAACGAGCAGTTTCGCGGTTCGCAACTCGGCACGCGAGCGCAGGTACTCGCGCTTGTCGGTCACGAGCGCGCCGGCCCGCACCCACGGGAAAAACACATCGACTTCTTTGCGCTCCGCGACGACGTGCCGGCACGTCACGAGCAACCGCTTCTCGGCGTCGACGACGAACCCGCTCCCGGCGCTGTCGTTTTCGGCGCGCACCCACGCCACCGCGTGCAGCGGCACTTCGACCGGGCCGGCGATCCACAGCGCGAGCGCGAGAAACATGCCACCAGCATACCGGCGGCGCGGCGTTCGTTCACCGGGGCACTTCTACGCCGCGGCGCACACTTCGCTCAAAACGGCCATGCGCACCGCGAGGCCGTTCGTCACTTGGTCGAGAATCGCGGAGTTCGGGCCGTCGGCCACGTCCGGCGCAATCTCCACGCCGCGGTTGATCGGCCCCGGCGCGAGCAGCAGCACGTTCGCCTTCGCGCGCTTCATGCGGTCGGCGTCCACACCGAACAAGAGCCGGTATTCGCGGATCGACGGGAACAGCCCGCTCCGCTGCCGCTCGAACTGCACGCGCAGCAAGTTCAGCACGTCGCACCGCGGAATCACGTCGTCCAACTTGTCCGCGATCTCCACACCCAAGCGCGCCACCTCTTGCGGAACGAGCGTGGTCGGCCCGCACACGATCACCTTCGCGCCGAGCGCCACGAGGCCGTAAATGTTGCTCCGCGCGACGCGGCTGTGCGCGATGTCGCCCACGAGGCCGACCGTAAGACCCGCGACGCGCCCGAGCTTCTTGCGGATGGTCAGAATGTCTAACAGCGCTTGCGTGGGGTGCTCGTGCGCGCCGTCGCCGGCGTTCACGACGCGGACGTGCGGCTTAAGCGCCTTCGCCAGAACGTGCGGCGCACCCGGCGACGAGTGCCGCACCACCACCGCGTCGATGCCCATCGCCTCGATGTTCTTGGCGGTGTCGATGAACGACTCGCCCTTCGCGGTGCTGCTACCGCCGGGGGAGAAATCGAGCACGTCGGCACCGAGGCGGCGCGCCGCGAGGCCGAAGCTCATGCGCGTGCGCGTGCTCGGCTCGTAGAAGAGGTTCACGACCACTTTGCCCTTGAGCGCGTCGCCCTTGGGCACGTCGCCGACGCCGACGCCCGCGAACCGCTCGGCCGCGTCGAGCAACTTCGTGAGCTGCGCCGCGCTCAGCCCTTCCAACCCTAATAGGTGCTTCATTGAGTCTCCAAGATGGTTCACCGCAGAGACCGCGGAGACCGCAGAGAAAAGAGCGAGTTAACCACAGAGGCACATAGACACGGAGAAAACCAAGAGTGTGGTTTGAACACAATCAGTCTTCTCGGTTTACTCTGCGCCTCTGTGCCTCCGTGGTGAACTCTCTTCTGTCTTCCTCTCTCCGGTCTCTGCGGTCTCTGCGGTGAATCCTCTTCACTGTCTTTTCAGGCCGCGGCCGGGGGGCGCGGTTGTGCGCGTGCCCTTCAGCAACACGGGTGTGCCGTTCACGAAGACGTGCTCCACACCAGACGCGAGGGCCTTGCCGTCGTCGTAGGTGGAACGGTCTTTGAGCGCCACCGGGTCGAAGACGACGACGTCGGCGGCGAACCCGGCGCGCAGTTGACCGCGGTCCTTCAGGCCGAAGCGCCGCGCCGCGTGGTGCGAACACTTCATCACGGCCTCTTCGAGCGACCAGTGCCCCTCGCGCACGTGGTGGCCGAGGAAGCGCGCGAAGCACCCGGTGCCGCGCGGGTGCGGCTTGCCGCCGACGTAAATGCCGTCACTCCCCGCCATCATCGACGGATGCTTCATCAGCTTGAGGATGTCGGCTTCTTGGCGCTCGCCGAAGTGCCGGATCACGCACCCGGCGGCGAGGTCGGTGGCGACGAGCATTTCGCACACGAACTCCACGAGGTCGCGCGGGGAGCGCGCCGAATCGCCGCCCTGATGCGCCGCGCACGCCTGAAGCAGCGTCATGCCCTCGTACCGCTTCCACGAGGCGTGCGGCAAACTCGAGAGCCGAATCGTGTCGATCGGGAACCGGGGACTCATGAACGCGTCGACGAGCTTCGCGCGCGTTTCGGGCTTCTTCAACCGCTCCACGGTCGCTTCGATCCCGCCTTGGAGCGCCTCCGGGGGCAGCGTGAGCATCGCCACGATCGTGCTGCCGTACAGGTAGCAGTACAGGTCGAAGGTCACGTCCACGCCTTCGGCGCGGGCCGCGTCCAACAGGGGGATCGTCTGGTCGGCGAGGCAGTTGAAGTGCGAGACGTGGACGCCGCAGCCGGCGCGCTTGCCGATGTTAAACACTTCGCGGAGCGCCGCGGGGGCCTTCTCGCGGTTGTACCCGCGCATGTGCGTGACGTACACGCCGCCGAACGGTGTTAGCTCTTCGCACAGCGCGCTCAGTTCGTCTTCGTCCGCGTACAGGCTCGGCACATAGTCGAGACCGCTGGACAGCCCGACCGCGCCTTGCTCCATGCCCTCGCGCACGAGCGCGCGCATCTTCGCGAGTTCGCTCGGGTGCGGCTTGCGCGGGTCCAAGCCCATCACTTCCATGCGCACGTTCCCGTTCGGGATGAGCGCGCACACGTTAATGGAGCACTGAGAATCGAACTGCGCGAGGAACTTGGGGATGCCGCGCCAGTCGCGGCCGGGCGTGGGGAAGTTGCCGTTGAAGCCCGCGGTGTAGCGCCGCATGTAGGCCAGCGTTTCCGGCGACGCGGGCGCGAACGCGACGCCGTCCTGCCCGATCACGTGCGTGGTCACGCCCTGCCGCACGCCCTGTTCGTGAACCGGGTCCGCGAGCAGCGGCAAATCGCCGTGCACGTGTGCGTCCACGAACCCCGGGCACACGACCTTCCCGCTCGCGTCGAGCGTCTGGCGCGCCGGCACTTTGCCGAGCACGCCGACCGCCGCGATGCGCTCGCCGTTAATCGCGACGTCGCCTTTGAACCACGGGAGGCCGGAGCCGTCCACGACGCGGGCGTTGCGAATCAGATAGTCGAACATGTGGCGGCGCGCCGTGAGGTATGTGTGAAGCACGATACCACCGCTGCGGCGCGCGGGCTAGGGGAAGCGCGCCGCACTTCCGCGCTTCCGTTCGCATTCGCGCACCGGTACCATCGTTGTGCTTCACAGCACCCCACAGGGCACTCCTATGTTGTTCGGCGATTTCGATTGGAACCAAGTGCTAATGAAGGGCCTCATCGGCGGGATCATCGGCGGCGCGGTCGGCCTCATCATTGCTCTGACGAAAAAGGCGACCGCGAAGAAAGAGGACGACAAGCCGAAGGACGAGGACTACGACGGCTCGAAGTGACCGCGCGCGGCCGGGCTTGCCACGCGGCCCGCGGGTGCGGTATTGCTTGTGCGCTCACCCTCGCGGAAGTGCGCGCACATGCACAAAGTTTGCGTCATCGGTGCCGGGTCGTCGGGCCTCGTCGCGGCGAAAACGCTGCACGAGCGCGGGATCGCGTTCGACTGCTTCGAGCGCGGCTCGCGCGTCGGCGGGTTGTGGCGGTACGAGAACGACAACGGGCAATCGGTCGCGTACCGGTCGCTGCACATCAACACGTCGCGCACGCAGATGCAGTTCGCGGACTTCCCGATGCCGCGCGACTACCCGGACTTCCCGCACCACTCGCAGATCGCCGCGTACTTCGACAACTACGTCGCGCACTTCGGGTTCGGCGACCGCATCACGTTCCGCACGAGTGTTCGCAGCGTGGAACCGCTGCCGGACGGCACGTTTCGCGTCACGACGGAGCGCGACGGCGCGGAAAGCTCCGCGCGCTACTCCGCCGTGCTGGTGGCGAACGGGCACCACTGGCACCCGCGCGTGCCGACGTTCCCGGGCAGCTTCGATGGCGAAACGCTGCACGCGAGCCGCTACCGCACACCCGAACAGTTCGCGGGAAAGCGCGTATTAGTCATCGGCATCGGCAACTCCGGGTGCGACATCGCGTGCGAAGTGTCGCGGGTCGCGGAGCGCGCGTTCCTCGCGGTGCGCAGCGGCGTTCACCTGATTCCGAAGTATCTGTTCGGTCGCCCGCTGGACCGGCTCGTGTCGCCGTGGATGTGGCGGTACCTGCCGCTCCGCGTCCAGCAGTTCATCTTCGGTGTCGCGCTGCGGCTGGCCCGCGGCAAACAGAAGCGGTTCCACCTGCCCGAACCGCGGCACCGCATTCTGGAAGAGCACCCGACGATTTCGTCCGACCTGCTGAACCTGATCGGGCACGGGCGCGTTGTGGTGAAGCCGAACGTGCGCGAACTCGCGGGCCGCGAAGTCGTGTTCGAGGACGGCTCGCGCGAACCGGTGGACGTAATCGTGTACGCGACCGGTTACGACATCGTCACGCCGTTCCTCTCACGAGAAGTGTTCGAGGCGAAGGACAACGAAGTGCGGTTGTACAAGTTGGTGGTTCACCCGAAGCGCGCGGGGCTGTACTTCATCGGCCTCGTGCAACCGTGGGGCGCGATCATGCCGCTTGCCGAAGAGCAATCGAAGTGGGTCGCGGACCTGATCGAGAACAAGAGCGGCCTGCCCTCGCGCGCCGAGATGCTGAAGGCGATCGAGAGCGACCGCGAGAAGGTGCGCCGCCGCTACACCGCGTCCCGCCGGCACACGATCCAAGTGGACTTCTACCCGTACCTCGACGCACTCCGCAATGAGCGAAAGCGCAAACCGGCCCCGCGCGCTGAAGTAGAGTTGAAGCGCGCGGCGTGATACCGTTTTTGCGCACAAGCGTCCTACTCACGAGAAACGCGAAAATGCAGTTTGCCCGTCAAAGGCCGTGGGAGATTTGCGGCCGAAAGCCGGTACTGGCACTGAAAAGGTCGAATGGAATCAACGGCAAGGAGAAGGATTATGGTCGCGACGTTGTGCTGGTCGTGATGCTTTAAACGGCGCAGAGCATAATTGAGCCGAAATGTGCCTTCTCCGGCAACCTCGTTGATTGAGAGTTCATCAGGGTTGAACGCGGGCGCGGGTACAGGCAGGAACGGAACGACCGGGCGGAGGCTGTCGAGCAGCCGATCATTGTATCGATCGAAACCGAGGCCCGAGAAGGGCGTTGGAAGTTTCGGGGGCGCAGGAGGTTTCGATTGTTGTAGACACAGGCAGTCTTCGTCCGCCGCATCCCACACACCCACGACGGTATCAGGGAAGTTAATCATCAGCTCGACGTCGTCAGCCGGGCAACTTCCAGTGTTTTCCATCCAAATTGTGCACTCGATAGCATGTGCGCTCAATAAGCGCGCATTGTCGCGAGATTGAAGCCACTCACGATACTGTTTGAAGTGCTGTTCTAGTTCGCGATTGTAACTCTGCATGTCTTCTGCACGAAGTGGGAGATCGAAGAGAGCGGGGAGCCGCGGCCAGCCTCGCGGCGGGTCAGTCTTTTGCCGCGGTAGCGGTTCGAGGCCGCTATTCGCAGCGTATTCACGGATCGCGGCATCAAAATCGGTCTTCTCTGGCAACGCGGGCAAGACAAACTCCAAATCATCTTTACACGCTTGCTCTTCGGTGCGTGAAATCAGGAGTTCCAGCTTTGGCTGCCGATTCTTGAGCTCGTTCAGTTCAGCCACAGCCGCCTTGTACTTCTTATCGTGTTCGGAGCTGGGATTCGGCAAGCGAGTCTGGCTATCTGGTTTAATGACTTCGAGCGAATGTGCCTTGCAGCGCAGGCGCATCCCCGTGTCTTCGGTGTAGACGGCAACCGAAACGTCGGGGTTGCGCTCCATGTACTTCTTCACACTGTGAACGATTCGGTCGTCTTTACTGTCCGGGCTGAGTGTTTCTGGGAAGTCAGCGTTGCGAATCTCGTACTCGAACACGTGTAGAACCACACCTTCGGCGACCTGCCCGTTGTTAGCACTACAGCGCGGGTCCTCCGCCGGTGAATAAGATCGTCGATCGGAGGACATCCGATGACGGACCAGGACATTGCGGCCTTGGGGCCGGCGTTCGCGAGCTACCTGAAGCCGTACCGGG
>Ga0169931_10005509_pt1 | contig 19291 bp, 13 predicted proteins | sample Kivu_15m_20L_FD_129675 | JGI IMG/M metagenome (GOLD analysis project Ga0169931, IMG submission 129675) | Freshwater microbial communities from Lake Kivu, Western Province, Rwanda to study Microbial Dark Matter (Phase II) - Kivu_15m_20L... | ecosystem: Environmental > Aquatic > Freshwater > Lake... | reverse complement strand
GCACGATTCGCTGGCCGAGATCGCCGCGTTCGCGGCGCGGCACGAGCTGCAGATGCCGGCGTTGAAGGACGCCGGCAATCGTCTGGCAGACGCCTTGCAAGTCAGCCGGACGCCCGAAGCGGTGGTTCTCGATCGCCACCGGAATGTCTGCTACCGCGGGCGCATTGACGACCAGTACGGCGTCGGAGTGGTCCGCAGCGCGCCGACTCGCGAGGACTTGCGCGAGGCCATCGACGCGTTGCTCGAGGGACGCATCGTGGAGGCGCCGGCGACCGAGGCCGTCGGCTGCCTGGTGGGGCGCGTCCGCAAGTCCGATCCCAACGCGCCGGTGACCTACCGCTCGGACATCGCGCCGCTCCTCGAGCGCGCCTGCGTCGCGTGCCACCGCGAGGGAGAGATCGCTCCCTTCGCGCTCACCACCTACGAGGAGGCCTCCGGTTGGGGGGCGATGATTGCGGAAGTCGTCCGCCAGCGGCGGATGCCGCCCTGGCACGCTTCGCCGGCACACGGCGCCTTTGCCAATGACCGGAGCCTGAGCGAGGCGGAACGCGACCTGATCGCCGCCTGGGAAGCGGCCGGATGTCCCGAAGGAACCGGACCGGTTCCCGCTGCGACGGCCGTCTCCACCCCCGGATGGCAACTCCCCCGCCAGCCCGATCAGGTCTTCGCCATGGCCGAACAACCCTTCGCCGTGCCGGCCGAGGCGGGGCCGCAGGGCGTTGCGTACCAGTACTTCCGCGTACCGACAGGCTTCGCCGAAGACCGCTGGGTCGCTGCCGCCGAGGTCCAGCCCGGCGACCGGCAGACGTTGCACCACAGCATCGTCTACGCCGACCCTCCCGACGGTCGGGGGCGGCGCGATTGGATTTTCGTCACCGCGTACGTGCCTGGCCTCCGGTTCGATCCGTTGCCCCCCAGCGCCGCCAAACGGGTGCCTGCGGGATCGACCCTGATTTTCGAGCAGCACTACACCCCGATCGGCTCGCCGCAGTACGACGTGACCCGCATCGGCCTGATTTACGCCGATCCCGAGGAGGTGGCGTACGAAGCGGCCACGGTCGAGATCGGCGACGCGGGTTTCGAGATTCCGCCGCACGCACCCTGCCACCCGTCGACGGCCACGAGCCGACCGTTCGAGCGGCCGTTGACGCTGGTTTCTCTGTCGCCCCACATGCATGTCCGCGGAAAATCGTTCGTTTACGAACTCGTTATGCCCGACGGCCGGCGCGAAGTGCTGCTCGACGTCCCCCGCTACGACTTCAATTGGCAGACCCGGTACGTGCTGGCCGAGCCGCGCGAACTGCCCGCCGGGGCCGTGATCCACTGCCGCGCGGCTTTCGACAACTCGACGGACAATCTGGCGAATCCCAACCCCGACGCGGTCGTTCGCTGGGGGGAGCAGTCGTGGGACGAGATGATGCTCGGCTACTTCGACGTCATGCTGCCGCGGTCGGCCGATCCCGACCGGCGGAAGTGGGTCGACACGGGACTCGACGCGGTCGGCGAGTTCGACCGATCCGACCGCGACGGCGACGGTTTTCTGACCGCCGAGGAGGCCGCCCGCCAGGAACGCTTGAGCAAGAACTTCGACCAGGTCGACGCCGACGACGACGACCGGATTTCGCTCGCCGAATTGCTGCACGCGTTGCGACGGTTCTATCGCTGAACGTCCGGGGCGACGCCGCCCCGCGCCGGCCCCGGCGACCCTGCCGCGCGCCGGCCCCGGCGACCCTGCCGCGCGCCGACCCCGTTGCGTCCGCCCCGCAGACGCCGCCTCGCAGGGGCCGCCTTGGAGCCAGCCTCGCCCCTGCACGACGCCTGTCAGGCCGCGCGCGCCGGAGGCAGGCCGACATGCGGCCGTAAGACGGGCCGTCTTTCGCCAGCCCCGCGGCCCCTCCGCCGTCGCTGTGCATGCGCGGGACCCCGGCGCCGCACGGCGCCCGGGCGCTGGCGTGGGTTCCGAGCGACGCGCGGCGATCAGGCCGTCGGCGCGACCGGTTCGACGAGCGTCTCGAAATCGTCGATGCGGCGTCGGCCCAGGCGGTTGTCGCCCTTGAGTTCCAGCGCGTCGTCGCCCAGGCCTCCGCTGAGCAGGGCCCAGCGGGCGCGCACGTCCTGCAGTCGCAGGGCGTCGTCGCCCTGGCCCAAGCGGACGCCCAGCGCCATGAACGCCGAGTCGACGACGTCGGCCTGGTCGTTTCCGGCGCCCAAGTCGACCGCGGCCACGCCGGCCCGCACGCCCGACAACACGACGGCGTCGTGTCCCTCGTCCCCCTTGACCTCCAGATACGCAGCGGCGGAGAGACGGCTCAAGGCGATCAGATCGTCGCCCGCTCCCGCAGCGACCTCCACCGACTTGGCGACGACCCCGCCGAGGCGGAATTGGTCGTTCCCCTCGCCCAGGCGAATCTTCACGGCGTGCCGGACCGTGACGGCAGGCGGCGCCGGGGGAATGCTCGGCGGATCGTCGATGGTTTCGATGTTTTGCGTCCCCCGCGGCTCCGGGGGGAGCCCCACGACGACCCGGTCGTCCCCCTCGTCGGCGGCGACGACCAAACTGCCGCCGATGCCCGCGCCGGCGATGCGTACGACGTCGTCGCCCTCGCCGCCCCGCACCCGCAGCGTTCCGCCGACGCCGACGGCCGCGGTCGGCGGCCGCCGCAGATCGATCCGCGCCGGACTGCCGCTGCGCGCCGCGGGAGCGGGAAGCCCGGCAAGCAGCGTATCACGCCCCTCGCCGAGGGAGATGCTCAGGTCGCCGCGGACCTGCAACTTGTCGATCCGTACCAGGTCGTCGCCCGCGTCCATCCGCACGATCACGTCGCGGCGCACGCCTTCGACCGTGACCGATGAGACGGCGGGAGGATTTGCGCCGTCGGCAGGGGGGGCGGGAGGAGCGTCCGAACGCAGGCGGACGTGCGTTCCCTCCAGGCCCACGATCACCACCTTGCCCGGCGCGTCGCCGGACACGACGGCGATTTGGTTGTCGGCCGCGTCGCCCTGAATGATCAGATGGCCGCGCACCACGTCCGCCCAGACGTCGCCCGCCATCAGTTGGCGAGTTTCCAACGCCTCGAAGCCCCGTCGCCCGCCGCGTTGCCGCATGTCGTCCTGCATGACTTGATTCCTTGATTTCAAAAAGAAGCAGCCCCTGACGTCGGCTGCTGGCGCCGGCCGACCCCTGTTTCAACACCTGCCGAACTCCCAAGTTTCGACATTTTGAGCCAGGATGTCGCCGGTCGCAACTGTCGCTCGGCGTTCGCCGACGAGTTGGAACCCGTCTCGGGGGCCGCGCCGCGAATCCTCGGGCCGCGGCGGTCGTGAAACTGGCCGGCCTCGGCGGGTCGCCGGAGGTCAGGCATTGAAGCGGTGACCAGGCGGCCTGGGGCGGCGGAATGTTCAGGGAGAGAATTCGCCGATCGCCACGCGGATCGGATTGCCGTGAACGACGATCTGGACCCCTTTGCCGTCGACGGCGGCGACGGTCCCCAAGTCGGCGGAGAGCTGGACCTGGGAATTTTCCTCGACGACGAGTTGCTTGCCGGAGACGGGCTCGTAGAACCACGCTTCCCTGCGGGCGTCGCTGATCAGCGTGCCCACGAGTTTGAGCGGCGGCGACGGTTCCCGTTCGGGGGCGACGGGTTCGGTGGCCGCGGCCTGCTGCACGGGCTCTTCGACGGCCGGTTCGGGCGTTGCGGCAACGCGGCGGTCCTGGAACCAATCGCGGGCGGCGAACGTGGAGAGGTGCGCGGCGGGTTCGGGAATCGTCAGCTCTGCGGCATTCTCGGGACTGCCGCGCAAGCAGGCGACCTCAAGGACGAGATTGCCTCGCAGCAGGGAGTCGTTGGTGGGGAGGAATTCCCACGACGCGACCCGTTGCAGCAGCGAGGTCTCTTGGAAGCGGTGGAAGAAATCGGCCCACGCCGCGCTGTCGCCTTCGGCCGAGACGCTCAGCGTCCACCACCGGGCGTTGGCGGTCGCCGTCTGTTCGGCGGCGGGGGCGATGGTGACCTGCCGCAGACCGGTCGCCTCGGTCAGTTTCGCGAGGTAGGGGTAGTAGAGGGCCGCGGCCGGCGCTTCCTCGAGAGGGAGCGCCTCCCTGGTCCACGCCTGGAGCTGGCGAGCCTGATTTTCCCGGGTGCGGAGAGCGGCGACTTGCTCCTCGCGACGGCGACGCAGGCCGTCGAGCGTCTCTTGCCGCTGCGTGAAGGGCTTGGACAGCATGCGGCCGCCGTCGCTGGCGTAGCCCGCCGCCAGGGCCAGCGCGACCGCGGCGAGCATTTTGCGTTGCGATGGGGGAGCGATCATGGTGCGCCCGCCGCCTTTTCGGGAGCAGGCTCCCGCACGATGCGAATTTGAAACTCCACGGAATCTTCCGCGGCGGTCGCCAGCGGCCGCAGACCCAGCGGCGGCACCTGCGCGTTGGTCGGATCGTTGGCGAGCTCCGACATCAACTCGGTCACCAGCGCGGTGTCGGGCGCCGTTCCGGAGACGCGGAACTGGGCGCGGCGGGTCGCCTCCTCGACTTCCGCCCGCAGCGAGGCGAGCGCGACTGCGTCATGGGGCTCGCACGTCCGGCAGATCCGATCGATGTCTGCCATCCAGTCGCGGTCTTTGTCCACCGCCGCCTGCATCAGGGCGAAATCGGCCCCGACTGTCTCAGCGCGGGCAAGCGCGGGCTCGGTGCTGCCGATTTCCTCGGCGGCGCGCGCGATTTGCTCGTCGAGCGCCCGCAGACGGGCGTCGGCCTGCCACGCGCCTCCCAGCACCGCCAGCAAGCCGGCGGCCGCCACGATGCGCCGCCGACGGCGGATTGCCACGCCGGGATCCTCGACGGCCATGTGCTGCAGCAGGTTGACGCTTGTCGGCAGCCCGTCCAGCGGCAGCCAAGCGTTGACGCCTTCGGATTCGGCAGCGTGGGGAACCGGAATCAATCGGCAGGGAGCGCCGACGAACCGGAGTTGAAGCGCCTCGGCGATTTCGACGGCGTGCAGACCGCTCACGACGATCTCGCGAACCACCAATCCGGAGGGCAAGGCTCCGACGCAGCGGCGGAGGGCCTTGTCGCGGATGTTGGCATCCTGGGCCTCTTCCGGCGACCACTCGTGAAAGCTCGTGGCGAGAGTCGTCTGGCGGCGAGCGACGAGCGTCTCGACGCCGTCGCCGTCGGCCAGGACGATCAGCACGTCCCGATCGTCGGCATCGCTGCCAAAGGCTTCCGCGGCGACCTGCGTCTGGGTGGTGACCGTCGTCAGCTTGAAGTCGATCGCTTCCAGAGCTCGCCGCCAGTAATCGATCGTGGAAGTCCGAGCTGCCGTGACCGCGTAGGTTCGACGGGCCGCACCGGCTTCCTGCGCGGCGGAAAGCGATTCCGGCCACGCCTGGTAGTCGAAGCACGCCTCCTCTCCCCCGAAATGGCAGTTCAACGCCACCTGATTGCGGACGACGTCGGTCAGCTTGTCCCGATCGCAGAGAGGCAGCGGAAACAGCTTGAACGCGTACTCGAACCGCGGCAAGACCAGTGCGGCTTCGCGCGGACGGCGCCGAGAGCCGCGCAGCAACGGGGGAAGCCCTGCCAGCAACGCCTCCGGATCGACGCCTTCCCGATCCGTGGCCACGGCGTGCCGCGGGCAGTCGTCGCCCTCGCGCACCTGCACGGCGTGCCGGCCGGGGGCGAACGCCGCGCCGACGCCGCGGTGCGGCAGCAGACGCCGGAAGTGCGATCGCCAAGAGGTCATGAGTCTCTCCCGAACTGTTCGAGATCCTCGCGCAGGGCGAGCGGAACCTGGGTCGTGCGGCTCAGGATCTCCGAGGATCCGGTGCTCCGATCGACGCGGATCGTCAGCATTTCCCAATGCCCGTTGCCTCCCGCGCACCCGACGCTGCGTAGCACGAAGACGTCGCCCCCCCCGTCACGCAGCCCGCGATGCGGCGAAAACGGGGCCAATCGAGCAGTCCCTCCTCCAGGATCCACGCCGGATCGTTCGGTGCGGCCGCATCTCCCGCGAGCTTGGCTGACGCGCGCTCACGGGCTCGCACGGCGATCGCGCGGGCCTCCAGGCGGGAAAGCCCGAGAAGGGCGGCCAGAACCTGCCAGGGGGCCTGATTGACGTTCACCCGGCCCTCGCAGGCGTCGCCCGCGAACGGCGTGACGAGGTCGGCGAGCTGCTGGGCGGCGGCCCGCATCCCGGCCGCATTGGCAGGCCAGGGGCTGGTCAACGTTTCGTCGCGATCGCCGCGGCGGATCGGCACTTCGCGGCCGCACAGGTCGGCCAGGGAACGGATGCGGAAGGCCGGTTCGCCTCCGAGGACGATTCCGGCGCGCTTGATCTCGGCCTCTTCCTGGGCTTCCTGGGCTTCCCGGTCGGTCGCCCCAAAGGCCTCGTGTTCGTCGCTTTCCGTCGCGGACCTCGCCAGCTCCTCTTCCGTTTCGGCCAGGCGACGCCGGCACTTGCTAGCAAGCTGGCGCCAATTGCGCGCCGCCGACTCCGCTGGGCGCCGGGGACGGCACGGCCCCCGCGGTCCGGCTGAGGGTCCAACTGAGGGGCCGACTGAGGGTCCGGCTGAGGGTCCGACTGGGGGTCCGACTCCGGCCGGGCAGGCGAGCGGGTTGCCCGCCCCCTCGGTAACCGCCGACTCGATGGGCAGAGGCTTGCCGCCGCCGCGTCGAGGGGGGCATGACGCGTGCTGGCATCGGCCATCGACGGCGCGGCGAACTCATTCGGCTCGCTTCGCGGAGGCCCGGCGGTTGCCCAGTCGCGGGACGGTGGAGTGTCTGTGCGTCGCAGAGATGGTAGGCTCGTGGCGCCAGCAACCGACGGGGTTGCCATCTTGATCTGCCCGCCAGCCCTCGGCAGGGACCGATGCTCAATCGCAGCGCGGTGATCGTTCGTCCTCGCAAGCCGTTCTGGGATTGGTTGCGTGCGGTCGACGAGGATGCCGCTGTCGAACGGAGTTTCGATCCGTTCGAAGCGACGCTGTACCTCGTGCCGGACTACGAAGACCCGGCGGATGCCGACAGGATTTTGAAGCGTGTCGCTGAGGAGATCTTCTGCCGGGAGCTGGAGGGATGGTGTACGGACGAGAGTGCGTGGCCGCAGGATCGAAGCCTGAAAGTTTTCCGGCGTTGGTTCGACATCCAGCACCATGCGATCGTGCAGGACGTCGGCCGCGGCCCCATCGAAGATGACGAGGAGTTCGGCGAAAGGCGCTGATCGCGTCCGCCGCCTCCGCCGTGCGGACCGCTGCCGAGGAGAAGGGGGCGTCCTTTTCCGGGGGCCGACGGACGGTCCTTGCCACCTGCAGCGAGTCGCCGCTGCGGACGCGTTTCAGAACATGACTTGGCGACCGTTGTCGGAAAATCGCCGCTCCGAATCCGAGTAGGCCCGGTGTGATTCGAACACACGACCAAGGGATTATGAGTCCCCTGCTCTAACCGCTGAGCTACGGGCCCGGAGACTCGTTTTATAGGGGGTTTCGTCTGTGCCGTCGACCGTGAGGGTTTTGGCGACGCTCGTGGCGACGACCGCAGTGCCCTGTTCGACGTTCTTCATGATCGCGTCGGGAGACTGCCTGTGCGGGGCCGGCGCCGGCGGGCAGAGGGCGCCGAGCGACCGACGCACGGACTTTGGGCGGCCCAGTGAGAACGCCGCCCCGGCGCGGGGCTTTAGCCCCGCGGCCGACTGCCCCGCGGCCGACTGGGTCGCGGCAAGGCTCCCGGCAGCTGCTCATCGCGGCCCGACGGCGCTCTCCGCCCGGCCTCTTGGCGACGCACGGGATTCTGGCTGGGCAAGCTGCGGAGACGCGTCTGCCGGTGACGAAGCTCGAGCTTCGCCCGTTGGCGTGCCGACGGTTGGCCAACGGATTCGCTTCCGATTGGCGGAGCGTTGCCGCCCGGCGCCCGCTGGCGGTGCAGGCCGCGCAGCCTGGTAGCGCTGCGGTCGCACTCCGCACTCGTTCGTGAGGAGCCCGCCTCACTCCACGGCCCACCTGCCCTCCATAAAATCGAGAACCCTCTGGGTGGGCGCGTCGCCGGGGAGGCCCAGCTCTCGGTTGAGCGTCATGTGGTTTTTCTTCGGCTCGTGAACCACCTGGACCCGCCCGCCTGCCGCGCGGAGCTTTCCGGCGAGCAGCCCGGCTTGCGTGCGGCTGTCGCCCCGCATGCCGACGTGGAAAATCAGAAACGGCGGGTAGCGTTTCCCCGAGCGCACGTGCGTCACCGGGGAACTGTCCCGCAGAGTCTCCGGGTCGTCGCCAAAGGCGTCGCGGTAAAGTTGCCGGAGCCTGGGCAATCGGGCCTCTGCCATTTGCCGCGGCACGTCGTAACCGGCCCCGTCCAGAAGCACGACGCCCGAGAGCGCCTCAGGCTCGAGCCCGCGCTGTCTGAGGAGGCGATCGTCGGTGGCCACAAGCGCCGCCAGATGGGCGCCTGCGGAGTGTCCGACCAGGAAGATCTTCCTCGGATCGCCGCCGAATTCACCGGTATGCTCCCGCAACCAGCTCACAGCCGAGGCCACGTCGGCGGCTTGCTCCCGCGGCGTGACGGGCTTCTCCAGCCGGTAATTCACGCTTGCGAACAAATGCCCGCGTTGGACGAAGGCCTGGGGTTTCTCGCCGACATTTGCCTTGTCGCCGTGCCTCCAGCCGCCCCCGTGCACGAACACCGCCACCGACCGAGGGGCCTGGGGTTGATCACGGCCAACTGCTTCCTTCGGGCCGTACAGGTCGAGCGTCTGGCCGGCCGATGCGTTGGCGACGTACGGGACGTCGCCGGCGAGCAGCCTGACGGTCTCGGCCGGGACGCTCTCGGTCGCAAGAACCTGCATGCCGGCGAACCCTCCCAGCATCCAGGCTCCCAGCAGCAGCGCCCCAAAAAAGGTGTCAGGCACCGTTTATTTTCTCCGCCCCAAAAAAACAAAAACCCCCAAAAAAGGTGTCACCCCAAAAAAGGTGAGCCCCAAAAAAGGTGTCAGGCACCGTTTATTTTCTCCGGGCCCCAAAAAAGGTGTCAGGCACCGTTTATTTTCTCCGGGCCCAAAAAAGGTGTCAGGCACCGTTTATTTTCTCCGCCCCAAAAAAGCGTTCCAAAAAAGGTGTCAGGCACCGTTGATTTTTTCCGAGGGCAGAAGAACCCAAGAGGTCAGCAGCGCGCGATATCTCCTCGTTAGAAGTACTCGCAGAGGCGCGGAGGCGAAGTCGCTCGGAAAGCTTCCAGCGCCGGAAACCTTTTCCTCCGGGTAACTGACGTCAACTTGGCAGTGGCGTAAGAAAGGCGTCAGGCATCGACTTTTTTTCGGGGTCGCCCGATCGGACGGACGGTGCTTTCCAGGTGCAGCTGCTTGACCATGCGCCCGGACCATCGGTCATCGCCGAAGGGACGCCCGCGAGCGACGCTTCGTCGCACGGCCGCCAATTCCGCCTCTGTTTGGGGGGCGTTGACATGCTCCAGCCAGTTGGGCGACCTGCGAACCGGCCAGGGCGCCAACAGGCGTCTCCGACTGGCGTCTCCCTGCCGCCAACGCCATAAACTGCTCCACCGCCAATCTTCCGCCCGAGAGACGAGATTAGCTCGCAGCGCGTTGCGTTCCACGTAACGGCAGACAGTGAGGAAATGATCCTCTGCTTGAACTGGAAACGACTTGAAGCGACCTTGATAAAGATGGCCGCTGCCGGAGTTGCCGTAGTGGGCATGCCAGCGTTGGGTGTGCGTCAAGGTGAGCCAGCCGACGAAACGCGAAAGTTCCCCATCGTCGTGCGGTTGGATCACCAAGTGCCAGTGATTGGGCATCAGGCACCACGCGAGAACGTCGGTCCCGTAACGCTCGACGGCTTGTTCAAGAATGCCTTCGAACGCCTCGTAATCGCTCTCTTTGTGGAAGACGGTCATGCGCGCATTGGCGCGATTCAACGCATGGTAAATCACGCCGCCATCAGCCGCTCGTTTTGGTCTTCCCATGCCCCGAGGATAAGGCGTCGACCGACCAGCGTCAATAAAAGGTGCCTGACACCTTTTTTCGTGTGACACCTTTTTTCGTGTTGCGGAGCGGCGGTTGACCGAGCTAATCTGAAGCCGCCGCGAGGCTCGCGGCGCACCGCGCGACGCACGGCGGGCCGCGGTTCGTCGCCACCGCCACGGTTCTCGACGGAACGACATCGGAAAGCAACTGAAGCAACCCGATCGGGATGCCGCGCCGCAGCCCGCGATCCGACCCGTGGGGCGATCACGGAAATGGCCATGAAAATGGCCACGGAAATGGCCACGGAAATGGCTGGCCAACTGGCTGGCCAACTGGCTGGCCAACTGGCTGGCCGGAATTCAGCAAACCCGCGTTCTCGAGGGGGTTCTCATGGCAGCCTGCCGTTGTGCGGCGTTCCCGGGGTGGCTCGCGTGGGCCCTTCTGTGGTCCGCTCTGACCTCCGCGGCCGGCAGGGCCGCCGTTCCGGACGACAATCCGATCTTTCCCCCCGATGCGACGCTGGAACTGCTGCACATGCGGAACGTCACGCTCAACAGCGGGTTGACCGAAGGCCCGGCTGTGGCTGCGGACGGCAGCGTCTACTTCACGGACATGCCGTTCGGCTCCGATCAGGGAATGATCCTGCGCTTCGAGCCTGCAACCAAGCGGGTCTCTGTCTTTACGAGCCGCAGCGGGAAATCCAATGGACTGGCGTTCCTCGCCGACGGTTCTCTCGTCTCGTGCGACGGGGCCGACGGCGGCGGTCGTCGACTGATCCGCTGGGATCTGTCCACAGGCGACGGAGCGACGCTCGTCGATCGGGTGGGGGGAAGAAGGTTCAACTCGCCCAACGACCTGTGCATCGACTTGAAAGGCCGGATCTATTTTACCGATCCGCGGTACATCGGCAGCGAGCCCCGCGAGCTCGAACGCGAGGCCGTTTACCGGTTCAGCCCCGACGGCGAGACGATCGCGATCACTCATGAGGTTGAAAAGCCCAACGGCGTCGTCCTCAGTCCCGATCAGAGGACGCTGTACGTGGGAGACCACAACAATGGCGGCAATCGGTTGCAGCCGACCGATCCGGAGCCCGTTCGCGGCGCCATGAAGGTCTACGCCTTTCCGCTGGACGAACAAGGACTCGTTTCCGGGCCGCGTCGCACGCTGGTGGATTTCGGCACGGAAAACGGCTGCGACGGCATGGCTGTCGACTCCCTGGGCAACGTTTACCTCGCCTGTCGCAGCCTGGCCCGTCCGGGAGTGAAGGTGATCGATCCTGCCGGCAAGGAGTTGGCGTTTCTGGAAACGGGTCCTCGGAATCAGACCGGCCTGTTCGAAAGCTGGAAAGGCATTCCCAGCAATGCGGAGTTCGGGATCGGCGACGACGCCCGCTCGCTCTACCTCACGATCGACAAGGGCCTGTACCGCATCGCCGTCAAGACCAAGGGCTTCCACCCGCACCTGGACTCGCCATGACTTGAGTCGCTGACGTCGCCGCCCGATCGACCGTCGCCGCCACGAAGGTCCCCGCAACCTGTGCCGTTCACGCTCGCGATGCGAAGTCCGAGCCGTTAAATTCCGGGATCGCAGAAGGGCGGGTCAGGCCGTGCCACGAAGTCGACAGGGACCGGCCCCTGCTCGCCGGGAAGCGATCCGCGGCGCCGGCCCCGAATGCGGCCCCGAACTGCAGGCCGCGGTGCGGAGAAGACGGCGAACGAGCTTTCGTTTTCCAACGGACTGCCTCTGCGGTAACATCGCTTGAGGCGACGCAGGCCGTCTTCTCCAGCTCGGCGTGGAGAACCGCCCGACGGCCGCGTGACGACGCCCCTGCGCCGCATTTCCGTCGATCCCGCCTGCGGTCTGCGTCGGCATGCCGTCCGAAAGCGCGGCCCGCCCCTCCGATGAACTCGCGAAGCAACGAGCGTCGACAAGATCCCTCGAGCATGAAACCCCCTTGCATGTCATCCGAGCCTCAGGCTTCCGCCTACGAACGCTGTCTCGCGGCGGGCTACATTCCCGACGACCGGTGGGCCAAGCTGCCCGACGGCTGGTCGTGGACGGAGGCCACGTCGGCGGCCGTCGACTCCCAGGATCGCGTCTACGTCTTCAATCGAAGCCCGCATCCCGTGTGCGTGTTCGATCGGGACGGCGCGTTTCTCGCGTCCTGGGGGGAAGGGCTGTTCGCTCGCCCCCATGGCATTACGATCGGACCGGACGACTGCGTGTACTGCACGGACGACTTGGGGCACGTCGTTCGGAAGCTCACGCCCGACGGTCGGTTGCTCATGACTCTCGGCACGCAGGGAGCGGCCTCGAACACGGGCGCGACCAGCATCGACTTTCGCACGATACGTCACGCCGGCCCGCCGTTCCATTTTCCAACCAACGTGGCGCTCGCGCCCAGCGGCGAGATTTACGTCGCCGACGGCTATGCGAACGCCCGTGTGCACAAGTTCTCGCCCGATGGCCGGCTGCTGCTGTCGTGGGGCGCTCCAGGAAGCGGCCCGGGGGAGTTTCTCGTGCCGCACGGCATTGCCGTCGACAAGCACGGAACCGTGATCGTGGCCGATCGGGAGAACGACCGCCTGCAGTTCTTTTCGCCGGACGGTCAGTTCGAAGGCGAGTGGACCGACATCGCACGCCCCTGTCAGGTGGCCCTCGACCCGCAAGGGAGACTGTTCGTGGCGGAATTGGGCTATCGGGCGGGGATGTGGCCGGGAACGTCGGCGCCGTTTCCCGATGCGACGGGCGGACGCGTGAGCGTCTTCGACGGCAACGGGACGTTGTTGCTCCGCTGGGGCGGCGGCTCGACCCCCGCGGAAGCGGGCGACTTCTTCGCGCCGCACGACATTCGCATCGATTCGCACGGCGACGTCTACGTGGCGGAAGTCACGATGTCCGCCGGCGGAAATCGCGGTCTCGTGGCCCCGACCTGTCGCAGCTTGCAGAAATTCCGGCTTCAGGGGTCGGCGGCATGAAGCGAACGGAAATCATCTCGCGCGTCGCCCGCGGGGGCGACGGACAGCTTGCTCCCGGCGTCGAGTTGCACCTGCTGGCCACGGGGGCCATGGGGGCTCGCGGGCTGACGACCGCGCTGGCGGTCTTTCACCCGGACGCGAATTTGCCGTACCACCGGCACGCGTTCAGCGAAGTGATTGTGGCGGTGTCGGGCGCCGCCTTGGTGCGCGTCGAAGGCCGCGTCTACCGCCTCGGACCCTGCGACGCGATGCATCTGCCCGCCGGAACGGCGCATTCCGTGCAGAATGCGTCGTCCATGGAACGGGCAGTGCTGCACTCCTCGTTCGCCTCCGACGTTCCAAGCCGCGAGGTCGTCGCCGCGTCGTATGCCGAACGCGAGTGTGCGGACGTTCCCCGCGGCGCCGCGGAAGGCCTGGTGAGGTTCGACCTGGCGCCCGTCTACGAACTGGCTCCCCAGGCGTATTTCCGCGATCTGTTCGCCAAGCGGCTGGGTGCGCAAGGAATCTGCGGGGGATACGGGCTGTTCGAGTCGGGGGCGTCTCTCCCCTGCCATTTCCACGAGTTTGACGAATCGATCACCATCGTGACGGGAGAGGCCGTCTGCCAGGTGGCGGGCAAGGAATACCGCCTCAGCGATTGCGGAACGGCTTGCATCCCCAAACGGCGGCCGCACCGGTTTCTCAACCGCTCGGCCAGCCCGATGGCGATGATCTGGGTGTACGCGGGCGACGAGCCTGAACGAACTGTCGTGGATGCCGGGGCCTGCGACGGATCCTGCGACTGGAGCCGGTTCGTGCCGCCCGAAGCGTGAAGCAAACGCTCCGCGACCGCTGCCGCTGCGAGCACGGATAGTCCGACGAAAGGCGCGAACGATGAAAGCCTGGCGATTTTACGGGTTCGGCGATTTTCGACTGGACGACGTTCCGGTTCCGAAGGCGTTGCCCAGACACGTTCTTGTCGAGCCGCTGTGCGTGCAGCCCAGCGTCACCGAGGCGCAACTGGCGTTCGGGATACCCACGCTGGCCTACGATCGCGTGCAGCGTCGCTTGGAGGCGGATGCTCCGATCCAGTTGTTCGGGCACGAGTTCTGCGCTCGCATTCTGGAAACCGGCGACGGCGTGCAACGCTTCAAGGCGGGCGATCGCGTGGCGGCGAGAGCCAAGCTGCCGTGCGAAAAATGCTCTCTCTGTCTCTCCGAGAGAAGCGCTCTCTGTCGGCGCGGTCCCGTCATCGGGTTTGACCAGCCCGGCTGCTTCAGCGAGGTGGCGCTGCTTCCGGAGATTTCGCTGGTCCATGTCGACGACCGAATCTCCGACAGCGAAGCAGCGTGCTTGCAGTCTCTGAGCGACAGCGTCGCCGCAGTGGAAACAGCCGACATTCGGATGGGCGATACGGTGGTCATCTTCGGCCAAGGAACCATGGGATTGGAGTGTCTGCAGATTGCGAGAATCAGCGGCGCCGGCTTGATCATCACGGTCGATGTCCGCGACGAATCGTGCCAGATCTCCCGGCGGCTCGGGGCCGATCACGCCTTGAATGCCAGGACGTGCAACGTCGTGGAGGCCCTTGGCGAACTCACGGAGGGAAACGGCGCCGACGTGGCGTTCGAATGCGCTGGCGGCAGTCCCAAGCAGGGGCTTGCCGGCGCCCAGTCGCTTCGCGACGCCATCGAATCCGTTCGTTCCGGCGGCAAGCTGATCGGGGTCTCCTGGTTCGGCGCCCCGCTCGAATTGAACGTCGATCTGCTTCGAGAGCGGAGTCTGCGTTACCTGTTTCCCGACATCAGCACCCAGGCGCATCTGGAACATACCGTGCGACTCGTCGCTTCCGGTCGCGTGCGGCTTGGCGAGACGATCACGCACGTGCTTCACGGGATCGAAGCCGTGCCGCAGGCGTTTGAGATCACTGCCAACAAGGGGAAATACAAGGCGATCAATCCTGCGCAAGTCGTGTTCCAAACCGCCGCTCGTCCTTGACGTCGGCCCGGCTCTCGAGCCGCCGCTCGGGCGGCCCCTCCGGCCCTGGCCGACGTGAGAAGCGGCGGCCCGGTTGCCGGACTCCGAAGCCGTCCAGCCTCCCGGCAGCGCGATCGACCTCCCAAGACGGGCGTCGGCCAGGCACGCCGGGGGATCTTGGCGGCGGTCCCGGGCGAAGCCGCGGCGGTCCGAAAAGGAGACGGCGACCCGGACTGGGGGCGGTGGCAGGCAGCGCCGCGTCGTCCGCCGGGCCGCGGCGCGCCGCCGCCGCCGCGCGCCGCGGCCGCGCGCTGCGACCGCGTTCTCAAAAATCGCCGCGAAGTCGCGCGACGCCGCCCGCAGGCCGCCGCCGACGCGCAGCGATTGACCGGCCCCGGCGCCCCGTCACCACCGCGGCGCCGCGTGCCGCGGGCGTTCGGCGACGCCCGTCGCTCAGGGTTGGGGCGCGAGGGGGCGACCCGACTCCAGAGCGGAGAACAACTTGCGGAATTGGCGGCTCGGCACGACCTGCAACGGCCGGTCGCCCTCTTCCTCGACCACCAGCAGAGCCGGTTCGCCGAGACCCGCGTGGGCCGGGTCGATACGCACCTCGCTCGACTCGGCGTCGCTCCGCGGAGCGGACCCCGCCGCCGGCGAGCAGACGACGCCGCTGCGCCCCGTCGCCGCGCGAGCAGCGATGCATTCCGCGCCCGTCCGCGTCTCGGCCGCCGGGCCGCAGCGTTCGCCCGCCCGATTTCCCAGCGCCCCCAGAGAAGAGCTTGGGGCGCCCACGCCGGAGCCGGCCAGCCGGCCGTTCGCTTCCGCTCCCGATGCCGCGCCCGCAGGCTCCGCCGCCGCGCGGCTGCCAGGGGCCCCGGCGGCAATCGCCAACTGGTCGGCGAAATCGGGGTCGAGCTTGTTGGAGACGGCGGGCACGGCGGCAAACAGCCGCGGCTCGCAGGCGATGTAAGGGTCGATGATGATCTCTTCCTCCGCGAACTGTTCGGCGAAGGGATTCTCCGCTGCTGCCGCCCACGGGTCGCCCTGCTCGAGCGGGGCCGAGCAGCCGCCGCGGCGGCGCGCGGGAGCCTCGGTCCGACAGGCAATCGCGTCGTCGTCGGCGAGCGTTTCGTCGGCGGGCGTTTCGTCGGCGGAGAATTCGCGGCTCACCGCGCCGATGCGGCTGCTGGGAGCGCGGAGCGAAGCGTCTCGCGGCAGAGCGTCGCGGCGACTTGCATCCCGCAGCGAAAAGGGGATCGACGCAGGGTGGCCGTCGTCGTCGTCGCCGGTTTCCAGGTCGCCGTCGCCCGCCCGGTCGCCTTCGCGCACGGCGTTGCCCGCGGCGGAACCCGCGGAGTCGAAGTCGTCGAAATCCGCGAATTCGACGACTTCGTCGCCCGTGCCTTGCGGAGCGGTCGGGGAGTCCACGTTCCACGGCGCAGGGAGCTGCTGCAATTCCGACCAGGCCTCCTGGACGAGGTCGGCGTCGAGCACGTCGGCGCCCTTCGCCGCCGCGATCCAGAAGAGTTGATTGCCCAGCTGGTTCACCAGTCGCGGAACGCCGTCGGTCGCCTCGAAAATGGCTTCCAGCGCGTCGGCGGCGAGGAGCTGCGACGGGTCGAGTCCCACGGCGGCGACCTGGGCCTGCACATAGCGGCGCGTCTCCTCGCGACCCCACGGGGCGAGGTAGCAACGGGCCGCGATCCGCTGGCTGAAGGCCTGGAGCTCGGGCTCGGCGAACCGCTCTTCAAGTCGGGTTCCGCCTGCCAGAACCAGGTGGACTAACGGCCGACCTTGCACGGCCAGATTCGCCAACCCGCGGAGGTCTTCCAGCAGCCGAGTCGGGAGCGCGTCGGCCTCGTCGACGAGCAGCAGCAGGCGCCGCGGCCCGCCAGTCTCCGGTTTCAGATACCGGAGAATCCCCAGCCGCAGCTCGCTCTCGTCCATCGCACGGTAGGACTGACCCAGTTCGAACAGGATCATCTGCAGCAGCGAGCGCCGCGTGCAGAGTTGCGAACCAGGGAGCAGGGCCACGCGCAGTTGTCCGTCGAACTGCCGCGACAGCACATGCAGCAGCAGCGTTTTGCCGCAGCCGTTGCCGCCGATCAGCAGCCCCGGACCCTCCTCGCGGAGCACGCTCCGCTCAAGACGCAGACGCGCGTCCTCGGCGCCGCTCGCCGGAAAATATCGACTGGGATCGGGCGTCGCCAAAAACGGACGTCGACCCTGCAGGGACATCGCCTCGCTCATCCGTGGCATCCTCGACTCCGTGTCCATCGCGGCGAAGGCTCGCCATCGTGGTCTTGGATCGGCCGACAGGGTAAGTTGGCTGAAGAGGGACGCCCAAGTTTCGGTTGCAACGAGAGGACGCTCGCGTGTTTCGCGTGAAGATCTGCGGAATCACGGATCCCGACGAGGCCTGCGCCGTCGCCGACGCGGGCGCCGACGCCATCGGGCTGAATTTCTATCCCCCCAGCCCCCGCTGCGTCGCCCCCGAGTTGGCCGTGCGGATCGCCGAGGCACTGCGGCGGCACGACGCGCAGCAAGGCCGAACGCCGACCCTAGTGGTCGGCGTCTTCGTCAACGAGACCGCGGCGCGGATCGCCAAAATCCAACAGGCCGTCGGCCTGACGGCAATCCAACTGCACGGCGACGAACCCCCCGCCGCCGTCGCCGAGGCGGCTCGGGCCTGCGGTCCCCGCGTGGCAATTCTTCGCGCCGTACGACTCCCCCCGGAAAGCGGCCTCGAGGTGCTGAACGCGCAACTGGCGGACCACTCCGAAGAGGGGCGGCTTCCCGAGGCACTGCTGGTCGATACGGCCGCCCCGGGAGCCTTCGGCGGTACCGGCCAGACGCTCGCGTGGCTGCCGCTGCGGCGAGAGAGGCCCCTTGCCGGAGGGGTTCGCCTCTTGCTGGCCGGCGGCTTGCGGCCCGCCAACGTGGCCGAAGCCATTCGGCAGGCACGTCCCGACGGAGTCGATACGGCCAGCGGCGTGGAGAGGGCGCCGGGCCGCAAGGATCCGACGCTGGTGGCGGCGTTCGTCGCGGCCGCAAAGCACGCCTGGGAAGTATCGGGCCGCATGGAGGTCGGCGGCCCGGGCTGTAGCGATTGAAGCGGGGGCGGCGAGCATGGGCCGCTTTCTCGGCGGCGGAGCCCGGGGCGGGCCCGTTGCCGTCTCCGCCTGCCGGGCGTTACACTCGATTCAGGTGTTAAGGTGGCTGCACCGGGGCGGTTCGCTCGGCAGACCGCCGGTCGATCGCGGTGGCGCTGCCGCTTTTGAGGCCCGCCTGCGGTCGGGGCTGGTCGACTGTGCCTTCGCGCGGCTGAGCTGCCCGGTCGGGCCGCTCGCTCGGGCTGGTCGCTCGGGATGGCCGTTCGGGACGGCGGCGGGGGCCGGGAGTGCCTGAGGGGCCGGTTGATTCGTCAAGAAAATAGGGTGGAAGGTGGGCGTTCGCGGGTGCGAGTTCGCCCGGCAGAGACGCAAACCATCACACAGGAGTAATGTCGTGGCTCAGGTTGCAACCGAACGTTTGCCGTACAAGGTTCTCGACTGCACTGCGGAGGAATTCGAGCGTTTGGCTCAGTTCGGCCGCCACGAGATCGAGTTGGCGGAAAACGAGATGCCGGGCTTGATGGCGTTGCGTCGGAAATACGCGGCGACCAAGCCGCTGGCCGGAGCGCGGGTCGCCGGATGCCTGCACATGACGATCCAGACGGCGGTGCTCTGCGAGACGCTCCGCGATCTGGGGGCGGAGGTGACCTGGAGCAGCTGCAACATCTTCAGCACCCAAGACCACGCGGCCTGCGCCATCGCCAAAGCGGGGATCCCGGTCTACGCCTGGAAGGGCATGTCGGCCGAGGAGTTCGACTGGTGCATCGAGCAGACTCTGTTCTTCCCCAGCGGGGAGCCGCTGAACTTGATTCTTGACGATGGCGGCGACCTCACCGCCATGGTCCACGACAAGTATCCCGAATTGCTGTCGGGCATCCGTGGCTTGAGCGAGGAGACGACGACGGGCGTGCACCGTCTCTACCAGATGCACCAGCGGGGCGATTTGAAGGTCCCGGCGATCAACGTCAACGACTCGGTCACCAAGAGCAAGTTCGACAACCTCTATGGCTGCCGCGAGTCGCTCGCCGACGGCATCAAGCGGGCGACCGACGTGATGGTGGCGGGCAAGGTCGTGGTGGTGGCCGGGTACGGCGACGTCGGAAAGGGTTGCGCCCAGTCGATGCGGGGGTTAGGAGCGCGGGTGCTGCTGACCGAGATCGATCCCATTCTGGCGCTCCAAGCCGCCATGGAAGGCTACGAAGTCACCACCATGGAAGATGCGATCCACGAAGCCGACATCTTCGTGACGGCCACCGGCAACCGCGATATCGTGACCGGCGTCCACCTC
>Ga0169931_10005507_pt1 | contig 19293 bp, 19 predicted proteins | sample Kivu_15m_20L_FD_129675 | JGI IMG/M metagenome (GOLD analysis project Ga0169931, IMG submission 129675) | Freshwater microbial communities from Lake Kivu, Western Province, Rwanda to study Microbial Dark Matter (Phase II) - Kivu_15m_20L... | ecosystem: Environmental > Aquatic > Freshwater > Lake... | reverse complement strand
ATTGCCTGTGCAGCTTCCTGTTGCGGATGCCAAAACTTCGTTCGATATGCCAAAAACCAAACCTTACAAGGCACCGGAGAGTAAATGGACTTTGGCTGCAGGCGTAATGCAAATGCAAACCGGAAATGGATATTCCATTAATCCTGCCTACAGCCGCTATGTTCATAAAAACTATCTCAGCCAAGTAAAAGAAGGTGAACAAAATATGGGTGGCACGGGCTTTTCATTGCAGCTGGGATATCAGTTGAATAAACTATTAACATTGACTGGAGGTCTGCAGTTCAGGCAGATGAATACCCGACAGCAGTTCAGTTTTTCCGAGGAGGTGCCTGTTACACTCATGCCAGGCAATTCGCCCGATAAGTTTGGCAACTACCCCATCATCGGATATTTTGGGAGCACCGGAAGTGTAAGCTACAGTGGCTTTCAGCGCAATACCATGGTTGAAATTCCATTGGGAGTAAATGCGGATTTTGCTTTGTCCTCTAAATGGTCTGTAAAGCCCGCCATTGCCATCAATACTGGGTTTATAGGCGGAATTAGTGGATTTACACTGGATTATCAACAGTTGCAGATTACAGCCCAGCAATCTGATTGGTTTAGGAAAGTGCAAATGTCAGGCTTCTTGTCTGTGGGTGCGTATCGCAAAATTAGCCGGAAAGTTCAGTGGGGCGCCACATTCGGCGGCACGCGTATGTTTACCCCTGCATATATTCCGGATGCAAGTGTTCGTCCGCGGAACCATGCCATAGGCCTGGGCACACAATTAATATGGAGGATTGACTAAATGATGACGAAAAATTCCTTCATTTTCGCTAAATTGCCGTTTGTGAGAATAGCCACTTTTCTTATACTGATGTTTGCTTGCCTTGGTGCAAAAGCACAAGTGCTTGAGCCATTGGGTAGTGGTTTGCCGAGCAAGGTAACGGCAGCGTATGCTTCCGGACAGGACTATCTCGCACTGTTTAGTGATGAAACCACGCAGGATACATCAGATTATATTGTAGCCAGATGGAATGGTGCTTATTGGTCTTATTTCCCCGGATTGTATAAGCCTGAAGCGGTAAAAACAATTGACGGACAATATACCTTTAACAGTCTTGCGCTTTACCGCGATACCCTTTACGTAGGGGCATATATTTCCGGTGCAAAGCAAGACGCAGCAATGCCGGTAAGCCATCTCTACAAGTGGAATGGTGAGAAATGGATCACTGACAATAGCGTGGTAAAAAGCAAAAATGACGGAATTGTAGCCATGACCGTTTTTGATGATAAACTGGTTGTAGCCGGTAAATTTCTGGATGTCATTAATGGGAATCTGGTTAATAATATAGCCATTTATGACGGAGCCAAGGGGCAGTGGGGTTTTCTGGGCAGTTCAAATACCAGTCAGGGTTCTGATGGGGTTATCAGGGCTTTGCAGGTATTGGGCAATAGGCTTTACATAGCCGGCGATTTTCAAAACTTTGCAGGTACTTTTACCGGTAATATTGCTTATTACACGGCATCCAATCAAACCTGGGGTGGAGTAGGAAGTCCTTTTGCCGATAGGGTAGAACAGTTGGCAGTATTTTCTGACAAGCTGGCTGCTCTGGGTATAAATACGGGTAAATCTGAAATCAGAGAGTTTGATGGCAACTGGAGTCAGGCTTTAGGTCTGGATACTTTTAGCCGGGCTGTTTTCAGCACCATTGCGGGTTCCGGCAATACATTGCTTGTTGGCGGAGACTTTCTCTACAATGGCAATGGAAGTTCGGTTCTGGGTTATGAAAATGGCAGGTTCAAAACCACAGGAAACCGTATTCAAGGAACTTTTGCGTTGGGTCAAAGAGGTTCTGAAGCCTTTATATGGGGTGATTTTACCGAGCAAAACACAGGACTGAAGCGCATTTGTAAAATTGAAAATAATGCCGGTGATATTGCCGGTTTGGTGTTTTATGATAAAAACCAGAACTGTCTGTACGATGGTGCTGATTTGCCATTGGGTATGAGAACCATTCGTTTTAGCAATATCAAAACAGGAAAAATGTGGTTTGCGGTTACCGATGATAAAGGGAAATTTGCAGCAGCCTTGCCCGAAGACGATTATAATATTCAGGTTTTTTCCGGAAGACACTGGGTAAATTCCTGCCCGGGTAATTTTGCCAGTTCCGTGAAAAAAGGTGAATATAGCATGGTTTACCTTTCGCAATACATGGCTCCGAATGTGAGTGATGTAGAAGTTAAAACAGAAGTGATAGTTTCTGGTACCATTCGCCCGGGCGATGATGTGAAAGCGGTAATTACCCTTAAAAATTCAGGCAATACCATTATTAATGGTCCAACGTTACATTTGTTACACGATGCACGCCTAACTTCATTTACAGCCGATAGCGCTCCCGATAATTATTCAGGGACAGAAGCCATATGGAGTATTACCCGATTTGAGCCTGGTTCAACCAGAAGTATTCCTTTTACATTCAAAATTCCCTCAGATGCACAAAGCACGGATCGTTTCCCTGTTTACCTCAAAACCGGCACTGCATTTACCTCAGCAGATGCTTACAAGGGGGATAATACAGATACCCTGCAATTAAAGTTGATGGACAACGGAACCGCAGCTGTTAGCAAAAGCAGTTTAAAAGGCGATGATGTTGATTTCAGGGTTCGTGAGCTCACATATCATGTGAATTTTACCAATACCAGTAAGGGTTTTGTTAAAAGACTTGTGATGCTTGATACTGTTGATGTTAACCTCCCCATGAGCCGCGTAGTTATTACCAATCTGTATCCTACAGATGCGCTGGTGAGAACAGAAAAAGGCAATATACTGGTGGTAGAATTTCCTAATGCCAACTTGGCTGCGCTTGAATCAAATCCGGCTGCGGCGAGTGGTTTTATTACCTATAAAATTGAATTGATTGCAGATTTAAAGACAGGCCAGTACTTTTACAATAGGGCCAATGGTGACTTTGACAGCCGCTGGAAGGCCAGCAGTAATATGGTTACTGTGCTTGCGAAGAATCCTTTTGCCTCAGTAAAAAGAACTGTGGAAAATCCAATAAAACTGTGGCCCAATCCGGTTTCCAATCAACTAAATTTGGTTTTCCCGATCCACACCGAAGGGATAGCTGAAATAACGGATAATTCAGGTAAAGTATTACTTCGCAAAGCCATATCCGGAAAAGAGATGCAATGCGATGTGACCGCGCTTAAACCCGGTATGTATTTTCTGAAAACCCCTGCAGGTATCAGCGGATTTCAAGTGAATCACTAAGCAGAATATCTGCTTTCCGCATTAGGTTAAGGTTGTATTGAACAAAGTTGTCCAATCCTGCATCGTATTCAGCGTTTCCTTGGCTATTTCCATCCTGTTCAAGCGCCTTGGGCGTAAACTGACTTTCAAAGTTTTTGGCAGAAACAATGCTATTAAAATTCATCACATTGATGAGCTTGTTGAGCATATAACCCAGCTGAATGGCCGGAATACGGCCACCTCTGCCACTGCTGATACCGCAGGTGGCAAATACTTTTCCTTCCCAGCATTCGGCAAATTCCCTTTTGCCAAACTGATTTATCAGGTTGATAATTTCAGGGGTGGGGAACCAATTGTATTCCGGGGATAAAATAAAGATGAGTTTGCTATTAGCCAGGCAATTGTGTACTGATTCGCTGAATGTGCTCAGCTGTCTGGGTTTCAGCGTTCCTCCGTTGCTGAAGGGAATATCGTAATCCTCAAAATTCGGCATATAAATCCTGGTGGATTCTATCCTTTTTTCAATTAAAAGACGTTTAATGGCTTTACCCACCCTTGCCGTATTGCTGTTGGTCCTGGAAGAACCGCAAAGAATTCCAATCATGATTTTACGCTGAATTGATTAGCATATACATACAAATTGAAACCGGGTTTGTTTGCAATTTGCTGCAGAATTTGCGCCTGTTTTTCAGCATCGTAGTCAGCCATACGCCTTTTCGCAATAATTCTTCCCAGTTTCTCAGCCAGTAGTGTAAAGCGTCTTGTACTGTTAGACATACTTTGGTGGTGTTGGGAAATGGCATTGCTCAAGGTGTCAATTCCTTTGCCTGTGGTGGCTATGGTTTCAATTACCTGTGCTTCATGTTCACCATTCTCGCGGGCTCTTTCTCTCAGGTGCCCGGCAAATCGCGCAGCGCCCTCGCGGTCTGATTTGTTAACCACAAATACATCAGCAATTTCCATAACCCCGCTTTTTAGGGTTTGAACCTCATCACCGCTTTCAGGAACTGTAACTACTACGGTAGTATCGGCAACACCGGCTATTTCAACTTCACTTTGGCCCACGCCAACGGTCTCAACAATGATGCGGTTAAATCCCGCATGTTTAAAGATGTCTATTGTTTCCAGAATTCCGGAAGACAAGCCACCAAGGCTTCCACGGCTGCTGAGGCTGCGGATGAAAAGATTGGGGTTGGTAAAATGGCCTGCCATTCGGAGTCTGTCGCCCAGCAGCGCTCCAAAATTGAATGGGGATGACGGATCTACGGCAATTACCGCTACTTTTAGGTTATTTTTCAGCCAAAATCCGGCCAGTTCATTCACGATACTGCTTTTACCGGCACCGGGAGGGCCCGTTATGCCTACAACAGGGACCTGCGTCAGTTCAAGGCTCTCCAGCAGGATTTGGCAACCGGGCAGGTTGTTTTCAACCAGGCTTATGGCACGGGCAATGGCAGCGGTTTCGCCTGCTTTAATCTTTTCGGATAACGATTGCCAGTCCATAGGGCGAAGATACTTCAGGGAACCGGTTTAAACGCCTTGCAGGCATTGAAAATAAACTTCCAGATTTCTTCCTTGCCGGTTTTGTCTTCGCTGCTGCTTATCATGAAAGGGGGAAGGGTTTCCCAGCTTTTCAGCATTTCATCCTGAATGGCAAGTACACTATTGTTCAGTGCCTCTTTGCCCAGTTTATCGGCTTTGGTGCCTATTATGGCGAGTGGAATACCCGCTCCTCCAATATCGTTTATAAAATCCATATCAATGGCCTGTGGCGGTATGCGCAAATCCAGTAATACAAACAGGCACATCAGATTCGGTCTTTCCATCAGATAATGTCGGATCATCCGGGCAAATTTTTCTCGCTGGGTTTTACTTACTTTGGCATAGCCATAACCCGGAAGGTCACACAGCTGTACTTTTTTATCGATGAGAAAAAGGTTCAAAGTCTGCGTCTTACCCGGATTGGATGAAATGCGGGCCATGTTTTTGCGGTTGCAAAGCATATTGATAAGGCTGCTTTTGCCCACATTGCTTCGGCCAATAAAAGCAAACTCGGGAAGTCCTTTGTGGGGCATTCCATCCTGTCGTTCCCAGCTGCCTAAAAAATCGGCTTGTTTTATTTCTGTCATATCGATTCATCCGCGAAGGCCCATTGGGGAATGCTTATATTTGCACCTTCATTTCTACACTCGTGCAAGTTAAACCCAATCAGGAATCCGCGCTTTCAAAAAAACAACAAGTTGCCCAAATGTTTGACGACATTTCGGGTAAATACGATTTTTTAAACAGGTTGTTGTCTTTGGGGATTGACAGAGGCTGGCGAAAGAAAGTGCGTAAAGCCTTGTCTGCAAACAACCACAGCCGTATTTTAGATGTGGCAACCGGTACAGCAGATCTGGCCATTGAGTTATCAAAAATTAAAGATTCGGACATCACAGGCATTGATATAAGTGCCGGAATGTTGAAAAAGGGAGATGAGAAAATTGCCCGAGCAGGTCTCAATAAGCAAATTCGCCTACAATTGGCCGACTCTGAAAATCTTCCTTTTGGTGATGCCGAATTTGATGCGGTTACCGTGGCTTTCGGAGTGCGCAATTTTGAAAATTTGCAGGCTGGGATCAAAGAAATGTTGCGCGTTATCAACCCCGGCGGTCATCTGTATATCCTTGAGTTCAGCAAGCCCCAAAATCGGATTTTCAGTGGCTTGTACTGGTTCTACTTCAAGAAAGTATTGCCTGGTGTGGGTAAACTGGTTAGTTCAAGCGTGAATGCCTATAGCTACCTGCCACGTAGTGTGGCAGCATTTCCGGAAGGCACAGAATTTGCTGGCATTGCGAAAGATTGCGGTGCAAAATCCGTTTTAATAAAACCCCTTACCTTTGGTGTGAGTTCGCTTTATATATGCGAAAAGTAATAGCCATAACCCTTTGTTTGTTTTGCTTGCAAGCCCAGGCACAGACCGATCCCAACCGGATTTACAGAAAGCATTTTTTCTGGGGTATTGCATTCACCGGAACCTATGCCAAGATGAAGATGAACCTTGATCCGGTATTTTGGCAACGACAGGATTCTATTGCAGGTATTTTTCCAGGTGGACAGGCGGGTGGGGGTTTTGGCGGAACCGTGGCTTATCGTTTTGGCAGGCACTGGGAGTTGAAAACCCTAACCATGCTGCAACTGCACCAGCGAGACCTCAAATATCAGTGGCGGCATACCCCTGGTCCGGATATTAAAATGGAAACCATTTCATTTGATTTGCCATTAACACTCAAATACCGCAGCACTATGCATGAAAACAAACGGTTTTATGTATTGGGCGGGTTGCGCTGGAGCCATGATTTTCAAAGCAATGAAGATGTGGTAATCGGGGTAAATAAGCCGCTGGTTGCATTGAAGAAGAATACATTTTATTATGAATACGGCGCCGGATGGGAATTTCAGCTCGATTTTGTTGATTTAAGTATTGAGCTGAAAATGAGCAATGGTATTAATAATGGATTGGCAAATAAGGTGCCCAATAGCTACTATAGTGGATCCATACAAAGCATATTTCCCCGACTTTTCAGCCTGTCTTTGATGGCGCAGAACTAAGTTTGAAATTTACCCTACAACATACCGATTCAGCAAGTAAGGCCCGCGCCGGGGTGGTGGAAACAGATCATGGCAGTTTTGAAACCCCTGTGTTTATGCCAGTCGGTACTGCAGGCACTGTAAAAGCGCTGCACCGGGATTTTTTACTGGATGATATCAATGCCAATGTCATCCTTGGCAATACTTACCACCTTTACCTAAGACCGGGATTAGAAGTATTGAGGCAGGCCGGAGGTTTACACGCTTTTAGCAACTGGCCTAGGGCCATATTGACAGATTCAGGGGGATACCAGGTATACAGCCTTTGTGGTACCCGAAAAATGAAGGAAGAAGGTGTTACTTTTCAAAGCCATATAGACGGCAGCAGACACCTGTTTACACCCGAAAATGTAATGGATATACAGCGCAGCATTGGTGCTGATATCATCATGGCGTTTGATGAATGCACACCTTATCCCTGCGATTATGAATATGCGAAAAAAAGCATGCACATGACCCACCGCTGGCTGGATCGATGTATGACGCAGTTTCATGGAACCCAACCCTGTTATGGCTACGGGCAATCATTGTTACCCATCATTCAAGGAAGTGTTTATGACGATTTGCGCAAACAAAGTGCTGAATATGTGTTGAATCACGAAGCACCGGGTTATGCGATTGGTGGACTCAGCGTTGGCGAACCCCACGAGGATATGTACCGTATTACCAATATGGTAACAGATATACTACCGCAAAACAAGGCCCGCTATCTGATGGGCGTTGGAACCCCTGAGAACTTGCTGGAATGCATAGAACGCGGAATCGATATGTTTGATTGTGTAATGCCTACCCGCAACGGAAGAAATGGAAATATCTTCACCACAAACGGCATCATCAATATACGCAACCAGCGCTGGGTGCAAGATTTTGAGCCGCTGGACAGCCTGACTCCCGAATATTCCAAAGCCTATATCCGACATTTATTTGTGGCAGATGAAATGCTGGGTCCAATTGTGGCTAGTTTGCAAAACCTTCGCTTTTATTTGTGGCTGGTGCGGAATGCGAGACAACATATTCTGGATGGTGATTTTGTTAACTGGAAAATGACAATATTGCCAATAATTACCAAAAAATGGTAACAAAATGAAAGTGCTGGATAAGTATATCGCCAAAAAGTTTCTAACCACTTTTGTGGTTACCATTCTCCTTTTTACCCTCATCATCATTGTATTCGACATTGCCGAGAAGCTGGATGATTTTTTGGAACATAAGGCGCCTGTAAAAAGTATCATTTTTACCTACTATGTGGCATTTATACCCCATCTGATTAATACTTTCAGCCCCATTTTTATATTCATTTCCGTTCTTTATTTCACCAGCAGGCTGGCCTCACGTTCTGAATTTATCAGCATGCTGGCAGGAGGTATGTCATTAAGGAGAATTTTGCTTCCTTATATGGGTGTGGCTGCCCTGCTCACTTTCGGCAGTTATATGTTGAACGCCTGGGTGATTCCCATTACGGATAAAGCCAGGGTGCGCTTTGAAAATACCTATCTGCGCGATTACTGGAGTCAGGCTAAAGCAACCATTTACAGGCAAATTCGCCCGGGGGAAATACTGTATATGGAATATTTTAATAACAATGACAGTACTGCGGTCGGAATCAATATAGAAACATACCAGGGCAAGGAACTCAAGAGCAACCTGTTTTCGCGCTTTATGCGCTGGAATCGACAGGCCGGCAAGTGGCGTATGGAAATGGTATGGCAAAGGGAGTTTTTACCTAACGGGAATCAGAAAATTGCCTACAAGCCTTTTCTGGATACAGCACTTCAATTCGATGCCAGGGATTTCTTCTTTCGGATAGACGACGTGCAAAGTCTTAATCAGAATGAGCTGCGCAGTTTTATTGCCAAAGAAACAGTGAGGGGCTCTGAAAATATCAAACTGCTGGAGACAGAACTTCACCGACGCTATGCATCACCATTCAGTACCTTTATACTTGTGGCCATTGGCGTTTTTGTAGCGGGCCGCAAAACCCGGGGAGGTTTGGGATATTCGCTGGCAATAGGTATATTCGTTATTATATTCTTTTTGTTTTTTAGTAAGTATTTCATCAGCATGGGGCAAACCGGCGTATTGCCTTCCTGGGTATCGGTCTGGGCTCTTAACATATTGTTTGTTCCGGTGGCCTGGCTGTTCTATCGGTTTGCGCAAAAATGATGCGTGTGCTGCTCATATCACTTTTATTGGGTATGAGTTTGCTCATGTCATGCAAAAAACAGACGGATGATTATACATCCCGTGGCGCTGAATATTTTCCGTTGCGTATTGGTGCGGAAAGGCTGTATTATTATGATTCAACGCATTATTCCAGGTTGCTAAACAATACCAAGGTTTATCACTACCTTATACAGGAATTTGTAAAAGACACGTTTACCGATCAATCCGGAAAACTTGCATATAGACTGGAACAATACAGGAGCACAGACACCGGTCGGTCATATCAGTTTTATGATCTGATTACCGTTTCTGTCAGCGAATACGGCGTGCAACGCGTGGAAGAAAACCGGCGTAATATGGTGCTGAGTTTTCCCATTCGAAATTTAAGAGTTTGGTATCCATTCAGCTACTGGAATGATAGTTTTAATACTTATATCAAATACCAGTATACAGCCGTGGATAAGCCATTCGACAATGGCTACACTCAAAACCCCGAGGCGGTTTTTGTAAAACAGCAATACGATAGCACTTTCATTTTTGTGAAAGAGGCCAGGGAGATTTACGGAAAAACGCAAGGCTTATTGTACCGTAAAAAAAGAGACCTGGATCTTCAGGATCTGTCAAAACCCGATGGTTATGACCTCACATGGCAATTAATTAAGTATTATCCATGAGAGTGCCATACATGTTGGGTCTGGTTGTTTGTATTCTCATTGCCTGTAGAAAAGACAGTTTAAGCAACAATACGCATGAATCGCTTTCGGAATGGATACAACTAAATGAAAACAGCCGCCGCATATACAGGGTTGATTCAATAGCTTACATACGAGATAACCCTTTACCAGACACGTTTTCTTTTGAATACATGGAAATTGTAGATACTGTTTTTTTTGACAATGTGAATGAGCCCACAGCCCGTATTAAAATTGTTACCCGCAAGGATAGTCTTGATTTTTGGCAATTTAAAAGAATGTATTACGCCAAAACCACGGATGCATATTACGAACGGGTGGAAGAAAATATTCGCTTGCTTAAAGTGAGTTTTCCGCCTTCAGAGGATGTAATATGGAATTTGAATAGTCGAAATAATTTACCGCCTTTGATGCTCTCATACCTGAATTTGTATGAGCCTTATCAAGGAACTTATGTAAAATCCGATACCACGCTGACCATTGCAGGAAAGGAGATTAACAACGCGATTGAAAAGTACAGATATTTGGAGATATACGGCAAAGGGATAGGGCTGATGCATAAAGAAAATACGGAAATGCTAAACCAGGGAGGGAACTGGGTTGGGTATAAACGCACACAAAAACTTGTTTATGCGGATTAAATTCACTATATTTATATGTTTATTTCCGCTATTCGCCATGGCGGATACCACAGAATATTATTACTGGGTAACCTTCAGGGATAAAGTGGGCAGTGAGAATTACCTAAGACAGCCTGATGTTTTCCTCAGCAAACGTTCCATTTTAAAAAAGTACGCGGCAGGCGCGGGAATTACCATGGACGATGTGCCGGTGTCAAATAACTACATCAAGCAACTTGATTTGAAAGGATTGTCTGTTCCGTTTACCAGCCGCTGGCTTAATGCGGCTTTCGTGATAACCAAAGATACCAAGATAATCAAGGATGTTTCCAAACTTGATTTTGTAACATCGGTTGTGCCTTTGGGGTATAAAGTTCTGGGAGTTTCATCACCTGCTGAATCCGAAGAATCAGGTACCATGGAGGAGAAATCCATTCCTGTAAAAACCGAACCGATGCCCAAAAACAAATATGGCGCTGCACAGGATCAAATCACACAAATAAAGATAGACGCCTTACACCGTAAAGGTTTTATAGGTCAGGACGTTCAGATAGCCATACTGGATGCGGGTTTTTACAAGGCAAATAAAATGCAGTTATTCGACAGCCTGTTTTTGCAGGGGCGAATTATTAAAACCTTCGACTATGTGGATCATGAAGCCGATGTGTATGACGATGACGACCATGGAATGCAGGTCCTTAGCTGTATTGCAGCCAATAGGGATGGGGTGATGATAGGTTCTGCGCCCGGAGCTGCTTTTATGTTGTTTAGAACAGAAGATGCAAACCTGGAAATGCCCTATGAAGAAGCCTACTGGGTAAGGGCTGCAGAGCAGGCCGACGCATTGGGCGTTGATGTTATCACCTCCTCGCTGGGTTACAATACCTTCGATGATGAAAGATATAATTATAAAATTTCAGATTTAGACGGCAAAACAGCCATCATCAGCCGCGCAGCTGAAATGGCCGCAAAAATAGGAATACTGGTGGTGAGCAGTGCCGGAAATGAAGGAGATAACAGCTGGAAAAAGTTAACCGTGCCTGCCGACGCGGAACATGTGATTGCTGTGGGGGCGGTGGATAAAGACGGTGATGTTGCAGGCTTCAGCAGCCGTGGTCCCGCCGCAGATGGCAGAATAAAGCCCGACGTGGCTGCCATGGGTAAACGCACTGCGGTTGCGTCAGCAAGCGGTTATATTATAAAGTCAAACGGCACCAGCTACAGCGCACCTATTATGGCGGGCGCATTGGCCACTGCTTTGCAATACAATGGTATGACTGCCGCGGAAGTAAGAAATACACTTTTATCCGGTACATTGCCCGATACAATTACAGGATATGGTATTCCCGATTTTTCGTCTTCCCAATGGAAGCCTGTAAAACCCAATATCAAAAGCCATGAAGCCGCCAATCCGCGATTCTCAAACTGGGTACCTGCGGATACCTTGTATGTTCCATTCGTGATTGGTACAAAGTATTCACCGGAAAAACAATGGACCTACAAATTGAGCTGCGATTGTGGCAAGGTATGGCAAAATGCCCCGTTGGAAAAGATTACGGGTAACTGGTATGGCACAATCATTGCACCTCCTGTAACAGGGCTGCACTTTCTGGAGGTTACCGACGGAAAAACAGTCTTCAAAGAGAGTTTTTATTATAACAAACCATGAAAAACCTAAAAAAATTTGCCCTGATGTTCATGTTGTTGCCTTTGGCACTCATGGCTCAGCCCATTGTTTCCAAATCCCGCCACATGCGCATTGAAAATGCGGAAGTTTCTGTGCATTATCCGGGCATACAGGGCGCGCCCATTATGAGAACGTACACTATAACCGTTGTTTTGAAAAAGGAAATGAAAACCCTGCCTGATTCTATTTTCGTGGATGGATTCGCTGAAAAGCTAATATTACAAGCAGGTCCCGGGAACAGCAATCCAATTGATTTGAGTGCAAACAAGACTATTTTTTTATGGTTCAAAAAAGGCAGCAGGCTTACATTTACCGCCAATGTAAGTATAAATACCGCAGAAAATGCGGAGAATAATATTGCGTATTCACCAAAGTCAGCGCTGACAGGGGACGGTGTCTGTGTAGTTAGATTTTATACAAATAAGAATGGCAAAAAAGAGCCTGTTTACCTGCAGGCTAAAACCCTGAAAAAAGGGACTGAAGTATTTGCCCCGTAAGAGAAATTATTTCTTAACGTACTGGGTAAGTAACACGATTTGCTGCCCTTCTACCTTACCCTCAATCTGACCGGGATTATCCTCTACAAGCCGTATGTTTTTTACCGAAGTGCCCTGTTTGGCGGTGAATCCGCCACCCTTAACATCCAGGTCTTTAATTAACACAACAGAATCACCGTTCAACAAGATATTTCCATTGCTATCCTTTTGCAGGGTTGCTGTTTTGCTCATTTCTTCAAGCCAGATATTGTCTGTCAGGTCGTGGCTCCATTCGGTATCGGTTTTCTTTAAAATGCGCATGCACAATACCTTTATGGCCGGAACCGCGCTCCAGATGGCGGTTCTCAAACAACGCCAGTAATTGCTGTCAGCAGCGTCAAGATTTAGTAGGTTAGCATGTCAGTTTTCGCATAGCAAAACACATTCAGAAGGTTCTGTGCCCTTTTTAGGCGGAACCGTATAGCATTCAAAGTGGCTGGAAGAGCTTTCACAGAGTTCGCAAAGATTATTTTAGCGGTTTTTAGGTTATCAATCATGATTTAATCTTCGATGTAAAGAACCAGGCCTTTCAGGTAATGCCCTTCCGGGTGAAACAAATTCACCGGATGATCCGGTCCTTGCCCCAGTCGGTGCAATATTCGGGCATTGCGTCCTGCTTCTATACCTGCGGCAGTAACAGTATTGGCAAACAACGTATCATCAATCACCTGACTGCAGGAAAAAGTAAAAAGCAATCCACCCGGTTTCACGGTTTGAATCCCCAGTTGATTTAGTCTTTTGTAGCCCATTACAGCCTGGTGTTTTTTAGACAGATTTTTGGCGAATGCCGGCGGATCCAGTACTACAACGTCATAGGCTTGCTTGTTATCTTTCAGGTATTGGGGCACATCTGCAGCCACGGTGGAATGGTTTTTTTTAATCCCGTTGAGTATAGCGTTTTCAGCGGCAAGCGCAACGGCTTTTTCCGAGATATCAACGCTGCAAACCTCAGTGGCGCCGGCTTTCAGTGCGTATACCGAAAAACCGCCTGTATAGCAAAAGGTATTAAGGACAGATTTGCCCGCGCTGTATTGTGCCAGCAGCTGTCTGTTTTCCCGCTGATCTAGGAAAAATCCGGTTTTTTGACCTGCCACCCAGTTTACCTTGAATGAAATGCCGTTCTCCAGTGCTGTGATTTCCGGGGTTTCACCTTTTAGGAAAGAATCATCGGCATTGGGGTCGTGCATGGAGGCGCGGCTTTTGGCGTAAATTGTTTTCAATGAACCCTGATAAACGTCATCCAGCGCTGCTGCAATTTCTTTCTGGGCATGGTACATGCCATGGCTGTGCGATTGAATTACCGCGCAATCGGCGTATATGTCGATGATAAGTCCGGGAAGTCCGTCGCCTTCACCGTGAACCAGTCTGTAGGCATTGGTTTTGGAGAAATCGCCAAACAATTTTTTGCGGATATCAAAGCATGATTGTAGTCTGTTTTTCCAGAAAGTGTCATTTGGCGTTTCTTGCGTGCGGCTGAGAACCCTGACCAGAATAGAGCCGTTTCCCACATGACCGGATGCCAGGTATTGCCCTTTAAAATCAAACACTTCAGCCCAGTCGCCGGGATGAATATTGTCGGCTTGTTGCACGGCACCACTAAAAATCCACGGGTGCCCGCGAAGAAGTGAAGTTTCCTTCCCCCGTTTCAGTATAATCTTTTTAGTTTTCAGTGCTGCAAAGTTCAGTGAATTCACAGAACTTTGAACCATTCATGAAATTGTTTGAAATTATAGAGGCCATCGAACATGTTGCGCCTCCTGCCTTGCAGGAAGATTATGACAACAGCGGATTGTTAGTTGGGTCGCCGCAGGCAGAAGTAAAAAAAGCTTTGTTAACACTGGATACAACCGAAGCCGTGGTGGAAGAAGCCATTGCCGAAGGCTGTAACCTGATTATAACTCATCATCCAATTATCTACCGTGCGCTGAAGCGTCTTAACGGAGCTAATTATGTGGAAAGGGTTGTGATGTTGGCCATAAAAAACAATATTGCTATTTATGCCTGCCATACCAACCTGGATAATGTTTTGAGGCAAGGCGTGAATATTAAAATAGCCGCTAAGCTTGGGCTTAAGGAAACATGCATACTGAAACCCATGCAAAACGCACTGATAAAATTGACGGTTTTTACGCCACATACCCATGCCGATGCTGTGCGTGAGGCCTTATTTGCCGGTGGGGCAGGCAATGTAGGGAATTACGATGAATGCAGCTTCAACATTGAAGGTAAAGGTACATTCCGTGGCGGTGAAAACACAAATCCTGTTATTGGAACCCGGGGAGAAAGAACCACTTTGGATGAGCAGCGGATTGAAGTTTTGTTGCCCAAAAACAGATTTAATTCGGTGATGAAATCGCTGAGAAATGCGCACCCGTATGAAGAAATTGCCTATTATGCTGTTCCGTTGGAAAATTCATGGCAGGATGCAGGCAGTGGCATGTTGGGGGTGTTGGAAAAACCTATACAGGGCGAGCATTTTCCGGCTTATGTTAAAGAATGTCTGAAAGCAGATGTGGTAAGGTTTACACGCCCTGTTGCATGGGTGAAAAAAGTGGCAATTTGTGGCGGCAGTGGAGCCTTTTTAATTAAAAATGCGTTGCAGTCCGGAGCAGATGCCTACATCACAGGAGATGTTAAATACCATGAATTTTTTGATGCTGAAAGCCGCATGATGATTTGCGATCCGGGGCATTATGAAACTGAACAATTTACCGTAGAGCTTTTCGCTGAGATTTTATCAGAAAAATTCCCTAATTTTGCAACCCGTTTTTCACATACATATACCAACCCCATACAATACCACTATTAAACGATGGAAATCAGCATTCAAAAAAAACTCACCGATCTCTGGAATCTTCAAAAGATTGACACCCACCTGGACAAGCTGCGTTCATTGCTGGGTGAACTTCCCATGGAAGTTGCCGACCTGGAAGACAGCATTGTAGGTCTTGAAACCCGTGTTAAGCATATTGAAGAGGAAATTGCCGGTGTGGATGGTGAAATTTCTGATAAAAGAAACAGCATCAAGGATTTTAACCGCAACATTGAGAAGTACGACGAGCAGCTGAATAATATCAAAAACAGCCGTGAATTCGAAGCCATTGAAAAGGAAAAGGAAATCGCGGGTCTCGAAATTCTGCAGGCTGAAAAGAAAATCCGCGAATTGGGCAAGTTGCTCGATATCAAAAAAGAGATGCTTGACAAAACTTCAGAAGATCTGGAGAATCGCCGCAAGGATCTTGAGTTCAAACAGAGCGAGCTGGCTGAAATTGAAAAGGAAAATGAAGAGGAAATTCAGAAGCACAATGCAGACCGTGAAAAAGCCGAGTCTTCATTGGATGATCGCTACAAGAGGGCATACAACCGCATCCGTGAAAATATGCGAAACGGCATTGCTGTAGCTCCTATTCTCCGCGGAAGTTGCGGTGGTTGTTTCTCGAAAATACCTCCTCAGCGTCACAGCGATATTCGTGCACACATTCGCATTATTGACTGCGAACATTGCGGACGTCTGCTGGTTGACCAGAGTATTACCGGACTTGAGGCTGTTTCGGAAGTGAAGGAAGAAAAAACCACACGCCGTAAAATTCGCCTGACTGCAAAGGCAGAATAAAAATTATCAAAAAACAACAATAAAAGCCGATCCTTTTGGGTCGGCTTTATTTTTTATCGAGTACAAAGGTTAGATCCGGCATAACCTGCAGTATTTTTTCGCGACTTAGACCCGTTACATTTACAAAGTAAACGGTTTGGTTTTTTATATCGCATTGACCGCCCAGCCATGAAACATCAACTACATCGCCACCCTGTGCGTCCTTACGGTAACTGCGCACCGGCATCAGGCAATACCATGCTGCGGCAAATCCATTGTCGTCCGTGGCGGGTGCAATGCGCTGAATGGGGCCAGCCAGTATTTTTTCATAAGCCGGTCTTCCTTCATCACTCATTTTCATGCGTTCTATATATGCCTCCCTGCTTTTATAAAATTGAATGATGGACTGTGGGGTAAATGCAGACAGTTCAAAATAATCTTTATCTTTTTCTGCTTTGCACATGCGGTTAGCGGCGAGCTGAAAGGTGCGCGAAAAACGCAGGCTATCTTTCCCGGTTTCGTCTTTATTAGCGGTGTCTTTCAGGGATGGTACAGGAATAGAATCGAGCGTTTTTAGCGTAACAGGGTCATTTTGAATTAAGGGTAGTATGAGTGCCAGTGAATCTGCCTTTTGCTGGTTAACTTCGTCTTCAGTTTTTTCTTTTTTACCCGATTGGCAGGCGGCAAAGAAAGTGATGAACAGCAAAAAGATTCCGTAATATTTCATGCGTTTAACCAAAACGAATTTATGTCTCATTTTCTTGCGAATATAAAGAAGAAAGGCCGGCCCAAGGCCGATTTATAGCTTGTTGTTGTTTTTGTCTTTGAGCAATATGGAAAATTATTATAAAATATTAACTTTGTTCGGTCAAATTAATAAAAATGAAAAATAAGTATGTGAATTATGTATCTGATATACATTTTCTAAATTGTATAGAAAATCTTCATAAATCTTACTTGAAGGCGAAAAATAATATCACAAAGAAAAATTTTTATAAAAATAAGGTAGACACAATAAAACTTACGTTTGACTCTAAATTTAATGATATTGATGAGGAAAAATTGATTCAAACTGAAATTATAAGGCAAATTGATAAATCAATAAATAATTCAATTGGTACATTTCATGAAGAAATATTGGGTGGTATAAGTGGTTATGAGCATGGTAAATTGAGTGGTTTTGACGTAAAAGCTTCAGACAATAGTTTGTTTGCGGATATTAAAAACAAACACAATACAATGAATAGCAGTGCTGCTGAGGCTTTATTCCAAAAGTTAGCTCGTTATGCTAATGATTATAAGTTGGCCAAATGTTATTGGGTTCAAATTCTTGCAAAGAAAAGTTTTTGTGAATTATGGAGTGGTGAAATTAATGGCAAAGAATACAGTCATAGTAGGGTGTATAAAATTTCTGGAGACCAGTTTTATGAATTGTTAACCAATGAAAAAAATGCGTTATTTCAACTTTATAAAGTGCTACCAATAGCTATTAATGATTATTTGAAATCCATTAAGGATTCTGCTGAAATTATAGATAATTCAGCGTTTGAGGAGATAAAAAATAAAACAAATGAAACCCATAGAAATATTTTAGATCAGATCACTTTTGAAAATTACTGCTACTATTTTGGTTTCGATAAATTGTAATATTGATTTAGAAATTTCACAATTGAATAGCCGACTTCTGTCCCTAAATTAACAGGAACAGCATTGCCTATTTGTTTGTACTGCTGAGCTATTGAACCTTCAAAAATCCATTCATCTGGAAATGTTTGAATACGGGCATATTCTCTAATGGTGAAAGGTCTTGTCTCTTCTGGATGACATCGTTCAGTTTGTTTTTGAGCTGGACTGCAAGTTAATGTTAAACATGGTTCATCCCATCCTATTCGTCTTGCAATACCCGTTTTACCCCCGCCTAAATGAAAACTACCTCCCATGAATTCCTTTTGTATGTTCAATGGTAGATCTCGCCAATATCCTTTAGGCGGAACTAAATCTAAAACAGCCTTTTTATTAGGCGGATATTTAGCACCACGTGATGCTGGCACGTCATTTTCAAAAAGAGTTCCTTTTTTCAAAGCATCAATTAGATTGTAAATTTTTTTATGAGGTTTTGGGTATTCGAAATCAATATTGATGTCTTTTCTAATGCCAACTAATATTAATCGTTCTCTTTTTTGTGGTACTCTATAGTTTATAGCTTTTAAAACTTTTACGGGCACAACATTATAACCTATTTCATCTAGAATGGAAATCATACCCTTAAGCGTTTTTCCAGAATCATGACTAAGCAATCCCCGTACATTTTCACCAATACAAATTGGAGGATTAGTTTCATTTACCACCCTTGCGAATTCATAAAATAATGTTCCTCTTGCATCAGCAAGCCCCAGTTTTTTTCCGGCGTAACTAAACGCTTGGCATGGAAATCCACCAGTTACAACATCAATTTTTGAGCGAAATTCATTAAAGTTGAAATTTCTAATGTCTCCTTCTAATACTTGCCATTGAGGTCGATTTTTTCTAAGTGTTTGACAAGCCCATTTGTCAATTTCATTTAATGCAACACATTTTAGACCTGCCTTTTCTAGTCCTACAGCCAACCCACCTGCACCAGCAAACAATTCTAGGACATGGTAATTATTTTTTGGTTCGACGAAATTAGAAACAGAATCTTCAATTTGCTGATTTATGAAATTTGAGAATAATATTTCAACTTGTTGCCGTTTGTAAACACGGTAGTTACTCATGGGTTCACGGAATGCGGTTAACTTTCCTTCTCTATCCCATCTTCTAAGTGTTTCTTTGCTTTTTCCTAAAAGTTCAGCGGCTTCAGATAATGACAAATATTTTTTCATAACCAAGTTATATAACATTAAACAATGGTTACAAAATTACAGATTGTGTGTTGATTGTAAACCTCTTTTTATAAAAAGTAATTAACAATTTTAATATAAAGAAGAAAGGCCGGCACATGGCCGACCTTTCCAACACAAACAATATGAAAAACTTATTTGACCTCTTCGAAATCTACGTCCTCTACCTTGCCGTCGTTTTCGCTTTTGCCTGCGCCTTCGGTTCCTGTGGTTTCGCCGGCCTGGTTGGCAGCGTTATACATGTCCTGGCTGGCAGCTT
>Ga0169931_10005505_pt1 | contig 19297 bp, 20 predicted proteins | sample Kivu_15m_20L_FD_129675 | JGI IMG/M metagenome (GOLD analysis project Ga0169931, IMG submission 129675) | Freshwater microbial communities from Lake Kivu, Western Province, Rwanda to study Microbial Dark Matter (Phase II) - Kivu_15m_20L... | ecosystem: Environmental > Aquatic > Freshwater > Lake... | reverse complement strand
CCCCGATGTTGCTATGGCAGGGAGGATTACGATAGTCGAGGCTGAGGAGATCGTAGAGACAGGATCTATCCATCCCGACGAGGTTCATCTATCAGGAATCTATGTCGATAAGCTGATACTTGCGACAGACGACGAGAAGAGAATAGAAAGAATGAAAACTCGGACTTTAAATGATTGCGCTATCGACGACTGCAAGGATGGTAGAGATAGAATAATGCGGCGTGTAGCCAAAGAGCTACAGGATGGGATGTATGTAAACCTCGGTATGTTTTTCCATGTTACCTTCAAATGATTCGATTCGTTATCTAACATTGATCTCAATGTGGTTTCCTCTATCAGGTATCGGTAAGATATTGTTGATCTTGGCTTACATTACATTATCGACATGATTTATCGATTCGAGTTTCTTTCTTAAACATAGGAATACCTACGATGGCTAGTAATTATATTCCATCAAATATTAGAGTTGATTTGGAATCAGAAAATGGGTTATTAGGCGCTGGCCCATACCCTGATAAAGATATTGGCCAAAAACCTGATGCTGATTGGATAAATGCAGGGAAAGAAACGATAACTGCCTTACCGGGTTCTTGCACCTTTTCTAGTTCTGCAAGCTTTGAACTCATTCGTGGGGGACATCTGGATATGACCATCTTAGGAGCTCTTCAAGTAAGTTCAAATGGGGACCTTGCAAGCTGGATCATACCTGGTAAGTGGAGCGGAATCACTTAACCATTCAAGGATTCAATATCTAATAAAGAAATCTTCCGTTCATTACGGTAAAATGAAAATCAGGGTCAAAATTTAAAGGAATGGGAGGAAGCATGGATTTAGTGTCTTCAGGTACACGCGTCGTGGTTACCATGGACCACATCGCAAAAGATGGTTCACCTAAAATCCTGAAAGAATGTTCATATCCTCTCACTGGACGCAGAGTTGTAGATAGGATAATTACGGATATGGCTGTGTTTGACTGCGATAAACATGGCGATGGTGGCTTAACTTTAATTGAAATCTTTGAAGGATTTACAGTGGATGATATTATGAGAGTGACGGGTTGTGGCTTCACTACTTCCAAGAACTTGAAAGTTATTTATTGCCATCCAAAAGATTAATCATGCAACTTGCTGCATCGCATACTAAGGCTAGCTAGATTAGATGACTTGCTTAAGTTTACCTTCTCGGTGATATTTAGTTGTTAAGAGTCTTTCGTGGCCTATTCTTCAATAAACTTTCATACTTTCCACCAGTGTACTCTGCACCTAGTTGGGTCATTGAATTGAACGCCACACTTAAATCTTTTTCGTAGTTCAAAACACTGGTCGCATATTTTTCAAGCCAAGATTGTACGGATGGTGTCTCTTTATTTAGTAGTAAGTCACCGATCCATCCGTAGGGTTGATCGGCAGCATTAATAGAGGCTCGTTTGGCATTATACTTGTTGAGATCTTGCAGGTATTTATTAAATGTTTTTTGATCGATATCACCACTGGCTTTACTTCCAAAAACTTGATCTCGTGTACCAAAAGTATCTGCAATGTACCAACCATCGTCATCATTCGAGTCCTCATCCTCATCTTCCGATGTTGCATTTGCAATATCCTCATCGGTCAAACGTTTATATTCATCCATGCGACCAATTTTTCCTCTTTCCCTAAATTTCGGTCGTGAACTTCTAGTCCAATCTTCATTGGTTCTATTCTTTTGAACAGTATTAATAGTAAGGAGACCAGCCAATAATGCAGTCATCTCGCGTTCCGTTAGACCACTTTTTCGAAATGCCATGGCAATTTCTTCATTCAAAGCGTTACCCGAGAAAAGGTCTAGTCGCGGTGGACTGTAATTACTAGACACAGCTGGCTTCTGTGAGGTTGGTAATTCCATTCGCCCTAATTGAACAGGAAGGATAGGCCCCCCAATAGCTGCAATGGCTTCAGCTCCACCAAGAGCTACGCAATCTCCTATTGTTATAGAAGTTAACTTGGTCAGACTTTTCTTACTTGCGACCAACGCCAATGATGCTTCTTTCAAATCACGGAGAAAAGGTGTATCAGTATTTGTCGAAAGTACACGTTGAACAATATCACCATCTGGACCTCCTTCTTTGGTCATTGCATCATAGGAAAGTCCGTCCATCAAAGCTAGGATGTAAAAGGCTGGTGCAAGGACGGGTCGTAAAAGAATGGTACGACGAACTGATTCACGAAGAGAGTCTACCGCAGATACTCTGTTTTCTTGGTCACCATACATTTGCGGATCCAAGAACATGACAGCTTGAGCCGGTGCAGAGAGTGAAGTGCTTGTCATGCCGATCATTGCAGCAGTTGCAAGTGTCCACGAAAGAATCGACCTACGCTGTTTGTCAGTGTTGGATACATTCTGATCATCGAACTGGGACACTTTCAATAGGTAATTGGGTCGAAGAGAATGTTGAATGGAAGTTGTAAATGCATCTGCAGATACTAATGTAAACAGAAACAACAGTAAGCTGCGATACATATTTTTTCTTGTGATTTGGGAGATGACTTTTTGTAGGACTCCAACTCGACCAAACACCTTCCTCAACAACAATTATGAAAGAGTTGTGACGATGGATCGAGTGACTCTGTCAAATAGTTTGAGGAATACCGAGTTGGCGTCATGACACAGAAAAACAGTCCCCGATGTTGACCACGTATGTACGGCAGTTAATAATTATGTTACTTTTTTATCCAACTCGTGCTAGGAATGATGGGAAAGAGAGTATGTACACAGAGGTTATAGGGGGTGAAGAGAGTGAAGAGTGAAGAGGATGATCGCATAGATGACCAACTACAGAATGAAATATATTTCCTTGACGCCGAAACGACCCTATCCATAATCGTATAGTATTTCTGCAAGTTATGAAGCCACCTGTGGTGAATGCATCGCCCCCAAACGCACTTTTATTCATAAAAACGGGTCTTCCATTAGTTTTATTTTGTGTTGGAGTACGTATTTTTTGTATCATGTGCTTATATTCGTTGTTTAAGCCATTTCTTGATTTCGGTTTATATCGTCTTCATATTTGAGGCAAGTCTGGTAGTTAAAAATGGTCTTGAAGGGAAAATGAAGGAAGCTGACACTGCCAAGGGAGTACTTTCGAAATCTGAACGACAGGCTAGGCTAGAGAAAGAGCACGATGATATGCTGAAAAAGATTAACAAAATTAAATCGACAGATTTTGATAATACCAAACGAATTGAGAGACCCGAGGAGGTACTAGAAAGAAGAGCCAAAGAAAGAGAGCGTAGAAATGTATGGTATAGACGGACATGGCGTTGGATTACTAGAACCGAGTAAAAATATTTAGAGCGGTGTTGCGTACTATTGCTATGGGTACTTTATTTCTTTTTAGGAGCTGTTACGTTAAACATGAACTCAACTATATCTCCATCCTGCATCGCATATGTCTTTCCTTCTTGTCTATATTTCCCGGCCTCTTTGACTTTAGCCATGGATGCCTGACCTTGATGTAAATTTTTGAAGTCATCAAATGCAGCAATTTCTGCCTTAATGAAACCTCGTTCAAAGTCTGAATGGATTACACCCTAGGATTCGGAGATGTGTGAAAAATCCAGCGGTCTGAGATACAATTGTAAAAGACATGTGCGTCGAATAATGAAACATGTAAACTTACAGCTGCTTGGGGTGCTAATGTACCTTCTTGTATTGTCCACGCACGTACTTCTTTCGGTCCAGCTGTATAAAAGGATTGAAGACACAAAGCATCTCTACCGGAACGAATAAGTCGGGGTATAACAGATCGGACCTCGTATTGGGGACCTGTAAGACCCAAGTCTTTCGCGACTTGTGTACAATCCTCAAGATATTCTTTGAGTGTATATGTGAGACCGTATATGAAAAGAATACCGACATTGTCAGAGGAATAAAAAGCCAACGATCAGCATATGTATAAATCTCATAACAAAAAACTTACTCTTTTGACCTTCAGGGTTTTCTCGTAAATCAAAGTATTGATTTTCAAACTCACAGCTCATGGGGATGATTTGCCCTCCACCATGTTCATCCACCCATTTTTTAATCTTTGGAAGCCACTTACTTGCCTTGCGTATAAAATCTGTCTTGGACATGTTGACAACATAAACCTACGTAAATTGTAACATTAATGTGTCAGACACATGTCGGGAACAACACAATTGGCTATTCCATTCAAACCAGATGGAGAATAGGGGAAATTCGAATATAACACTTACCTGAGGCTTTGTAGTTATGAGACCCCAATCTCGTATAATTTCTACTTCTGCTGCAGTGAAATCACCTGTATGAACAGGTGTATTTTTCTCCAATAGAGATACCACCTTTTCATACGACGACGTAAATTCATCCTTCATGGGTGGTTCAGCAGCTCTTGCCAATCCTTTTTCCTTTCGCACTTTATCCTTTTCACGCTCTACCACCTTTGCAAGGGTATCTAAATCTTTTTTACTCAATTCACTCTGTATCGTATCCATATCACGTATCGGATCGACGGAATCATCCACATGTATCACTTCATCGTTGTCAAAAGCTCGTACGAGATGATAAATACCATCTACTGCAGCAATATGAGACAAGAACGCATTCCCCAGTCCAGCACCCTCACTGGCGCCCTTAATAAGGCCTGCAATATCTACAACTTTCAGTACAGCCGGTACGACTGAAGGAGGCTTCCATGTATCTGCAAGGTACTTAAAATTTTTATCTGGTACAATGGCCCTAACAACGTTTGGGTCAATGGTGCAAAATGGATAGTTTGCTGCCTCCGCGTGATACGCTCCCGCTAAGAGATTCGTAAGTGTCGATTTCCCGACATTCGGCAGACCAACAAATCCCATGGAAAGATCGTTTTTCACCCGACCAAATCGGGCTGCCTTCATTAAGCCCAAGTCTTCATCTTGCTTCTTCTTTGGTGGCATTTTTTGAGATAATCGGTGGATTTACTTTGAAATTACAATCAGTGGTACCAACTTAAAAGCATAAACACGCTATGAAACAACCCCACGCGTTGGATCTAATTTCCTTTACTGTACAGGAAAATATTGCAGGCCAATAAGGTATTTATTGATTGACTGAAACAAAAACAAAAATTACATGTACAGAATCTCACAGCTGTTTTTGTTGTTGCGTGTGTGGAGGATGAGGACAGACGGAAAGACATCGAACCTAGATGCGACATACGACACACGACCCAGACTAATTGTTGAACCAGTGCCCAGTACCAACGTAGTGCATACGTAGCTATGTAGGAACGTGTCACATAGTAACGTACGTTCCTACGTCATGGATGGTGTACTGTGTAGAGTGTAGAGTCTGTCCTGAATGACGACAATACTTACTGTACAAACAGTTTAGTTCTACAAGGTGATGTGTCCCACTTTTGTTTACATTTATTTTGTAACAAACGTCGAGTAAAACCCTATAGAAATGGGAGACCATATTGACCCAAAGATTATTGATCTCATTCGAGATATAAAACCTAATGAGATTCAAACATCAGTAGAATATTTCCCTCCTCGGACAGAGGATGGTGTTCAGGTTTGTTCCCATCGTTTTTGGACCACGCTTTTTTTCTAAACCAAAAATCTTTAGCTTATCATTATGTTTGCTGTATTTTGCCATTACATAGAATCTCCATGCTCGTATGGATCGTATGTTAGTTAATTTAAAACCTCTTTTTACAGATGTCACTTGGGGTGCTGGAGGATCTACAGCAGAATTATCTTTAAAATTATCACTTCGAGCTCATGATACGGGACATGTGGCTAATATGCATTTGACATGCACGAATATGACTAAGAATGGAGATCCGATCGCTGCAGTTTATGATGCGTTGAAGCAAGCTTATGATGGAGGTATTCGTAATATTGTGGCCTTACGAGGAGACCCGCCTGCAGGTCAGAGTGAATGGAAGGCAGCTGAAGGTGGTTTTACATGTGCCTTAGATCTAGTCAAATTTATTCGTACACATTTTGGAGATGCCTTTAGTCTTGCGGTTGCAGGATATCCTGAAGGTACTTGACTGCTTCAATTCCTATCCAAATAAATATTTATTCACTGTCTTATTCCTGAACACCATTTCTAACCCCTTTCCAGGACATCCAAATGCAATTACAGAACTTAAGGGAGGGGAAGAAGATGTAGCGAAATTAAGTGATAGCGAGAAAAAGAGATGCTCTAACTTTGATGGAATATGGTATGTTTGTAAAGATGAAGATTATGTCAAGGAAATGAATTACTTGAAAGAAAAGGTTGACGCTGGTGCAGGTAAATTTTGCCATGTATCATTAAATACACGTGACAGAATTGGTCTTATCTAATGAATGACATCATACTATATGCTGTAGACATGATTATGACACAAATGTTTTTTGATGTGGATGTTTTCAAGACGTTTGTAAATGATTGCCGTACATGGGGAATCAACTGTCCCATCATTCCAGGTCTGATGTGTATCAACGCTTATGCTGGATTTAAAAGAATGACCAAGTTCTGTAAAACCAGAGTCCCTCAACACCTTGAAGATAAGATGGAGTCTATAAAAGATGATGCTGTCGCTGTGAAAGCTTTTGGTGTCGAGTTTGGTCATCAAGTTTGTCAAAGTTTGTTAGCTTTCGGAGTCAACATCTTACATTTTTACACTTTGAACCTTGAAAAGGTTGTTTACGGCATCACTGACAAACTGGGAATCACTCACAATCTCTTTGAGAGTACAGATGATGTCGATGCAACCACAATGGTCGCAGTGGGAAGTGCTTGGGCTCGCGTTGGAGACCGAGTCAAGAGTTTCCTTGGTGAAGGAATACTCAAAGATATACGCAGTGATGGTGTTGGGATCGTTGAGTCCACTTCTTGGATACTTGCGTATGGTCAAAGGCCTGTTGCTTTCTTACAAAAAGGGCAATATCAAAAGGCGTTTTCTTAACTAGAACTTCGAAACTATATTGTTAAATAAAATTCGTTCTACGTAGGAAAATACAATTACAGCATTAGATAGATGTGTAATTTTATTGCTTCGTACCAAAGGAGAAACCGAAATGATGTAAAAAACCGTGTATGTCATGAGCCTTTGTATCAAGTTGTCTCAATGGGTGAGGGAATGCAGAACGGTAATCATCGGGATCAATGGGGGCATTCGTTGGTGGACTCTGATGAGACAGTCCCAACACATTTCCTAGTTTTTCATAGGCCAAGAGCGTAATCCCAAACTGGGGAGAGGAACGACAAACCCTCATAGCTGAACCCTTGAAGAATGCAGTGAAACCTTCATGACGATAAATTTTTACAAAGCAATCTCTAATACCGCTATATGCCATGTCCCCTTCTCGTCTTGCCACCTGCAGGCGAGTCTTTATGACATCAGCTGGTGTCGCCAAGAACGCAGCTTTATTGCAACATCAAATCGTTATTATCCAATCAGCACATTATATGGAATAACATTAAGGCATCAGCAATATGATCGGCGACTCACCTGGAATCCCGGCTAAAGCTCCTGCAAGTAATAAGTTAGTGGCAGTGACTCCATTGGAACCTTCTCTTGTTGTCAGCCATTTCCGCGTTGCAGCATATGCGGGAAAATAAATAGCACTAAAAGGGATGTCCCGCAATAAACAAGCAGAGGCACCTTTATATAAACCAGCTAAGCCCAGATCTTTCACTATAGCTATGGAAGAGAGAGGCGGAGGAATAGGCTTGCCAGCCTCCTTAAGAAGCCTCGCAGTTTCTCCTTGAACTTGAAGACGAATTTTCGTAATTTCTAATGGATTGGTGACGAGTACTTGACATGCACCCGCACACGCCCCGCTAAATACCTCGAGACCAAAGTGTATCGTTCGCTCGCCCGATCCATGGTCAATCTTTGTAAAAGCCTCTCGAAGCAAATCGTTAACTGTGAGCTTAATTGCTTTTTCAGGAGCAACACCAAGCAATTGAGGAGGGAGACCTTTATAGAGACCAAGAGCACCTTCAGTTTGAACTGTTTTCAGAAAACAATCCCATGAATTCTTATACATGCGTTTTCCATCTGCGCCTATCCTCTGATTTTGCATCCTGGTCTTTACTAAATCAATTGGGTAAACTGCAGCGGCTCCAATTCCTCCAGCCAGAGCCCCAAGTGCAAAATGTGACATAAAATCAAAGATGCGATCAATGAGACTATCAGTTCCTCTTGTGTTGGGAATATTTTTGTCAACAGAAGGATACGAGGTATCGTAGGCTGGTGGTGGCGCAAATGTGAGTTTTCCGCCTCTACCAACTAAAGGTTCAAGCTTAGGAACATAGGAGGGGCCAACAACATTGAAGCAATCCTTCGGTAGAATAAAACCATCTCGATCAAAATCAAATAATCGAAATATAATATCCACTTGTTGTCTAGATAGTTTCCCTCCAAGGCCAAGCACTCTGTTGGCGACCTTAATGTCATCAGGCGAGACAGCGTCCTCCTTGAGTTTCGATGAGGTTTCAATCAAATTGCAAATACCTGGAAGGTTTATAAAAACATCTTGGAAAGCAATGAAATCAGTGTATCTAAACGATAAATTTCCTTGCTGTTGTTTTAGAAAAGCATCATTCTTTGGCTCAGTTTCGCTCGTATTGCAATAAGCGGTTTCAAGCCGATGAATGACTCCCTCCGGGAGTCTCCAACCACAGCATACTTTCAATACCTCGACAAAAGCTTTTGCTGGTAACTGACCATCAGCGGTACCATATCTATCCATCGCATGAAAGAAAGCCTGTCGCCCCATTTCCTTCTGGTAATCAGAGAGAAATTGACTAAAGTTGTGAAGAGCTATTCCCCGACCTTTGTAAAAATGGCGTTTAACAAACTCGGACTCAATATCAAATTTGAATGCATTTTCCGCAAGATCACCATTATTTTCCTTATTTAAAGTAAATGCCTATATATCCAAAAACAGAGAAATCAAAACTTTGATATATAAAGAGTTGAGGTTACTGTTAGGGAACGCCATTTACCAACCTTAAAATCTTCTAAATCAATATGTCCCCGCTTGTTACGATCCATTAACAAAAAAGCAATATCAACTTCTGGATCTGGTCTAGCCATGAGTAAATGGAAGAGGCAAAAATCTGTTAAATTAATCCGAGTAAAGCCCTCACTCCTGCGTAGGATATTATATGCATTGACTATTCTAGCATACGTCTGAGCATCTTGAACATCTGTAAGTGACTGAACGAAATCATCCTTGTATAATCATTGTATGGAAAAGAAAAAGTGTTCAAACAGCAGTAAATATAGTATCGATTACAGCAAATAAGAATAGAAATATGCTGTTGCATAGTCATGTCCTTCTACATACCATGGTAAGAAAGGGCTCCGTATCATTGTCAATACTACCCAAAACACTTTGACTTGCATATTTCGTAAACATGCGAACCATATTTTCACTGGTCAAGACATATTGAGAAAAAAGTTGTGAAGGTACAACCCAACATTGAACATTACCATGCTTTGCAATAACACTGGCTGAATGTGCTCGATTAAATAAGATAGCACCTTCTCCAAATAACATTCCAGGTCCAAAATTACATAATGCATGTCCTTGTTGTACAACCTCCACGGTACCCGATTGAATGGAGTATACATAGCTGATGGGATGAGTCAAAGTTGTTTTGTAATATGGATCTTCGTCATATTGTTCTCCCTCATGAATGATGACATCATTATCTTGATATTCTCGTAATTCTGCAACTTCAATGAACCGTTCAATTTGTTCTTCATCTAAACAAGTGAAGAAGGATGATCGATGCAACGCTAGCCGTATTAACTTCTTATCCTCATCTGTTTTTACTAGACGTTGATGTCGTGATGTTGTTATTTTCTTTTCCTTTGGTACGGATGATTGTGTAACTGAATCTAATTCATGTTGACGTGAAAATACCTCAATGGATGTACGAGATTTGGCCAACAAATTGTCAACCAATTGTTCCATTCGCTTGTTCCTTTCCAAATCAGACGAATCAGTAGTCCTACTACTACTACTGCTGTTTGAAGTTGCCATGTCTAGTATAGAATGTGATGACCTATGTAGACGGTCTATAGGAAAATGAGCAGTCAATTTAAATTCCGCGACATATGTTCCGTTTTTTCAGATTGCATGGATGCCTCGGAATTTTCGTCCTCCGAAAGATCCACGATCTCCAGCACAAAAAGATCTGAGATATAGTTTGCAGTGTAGAACAGTATGTACGTATGTACTCAGTACCGTAGGACTACCTGGTACATAGTTCCCAGTTGCCACATTGCATTTCAGTAGCAACAGTAGAGGGGGGGGGTAGTCGGGGTAGTGCATTAACATGACTATCATCACTAAAGCCAGTCAACATCTGTTTAGCCCATCATGGAGCATCAGACCTTCTCATCGTTTGGAAGTTTTAATAATATCACACAGTCGAATATCAGTATCGTCATTCTCCACTTCTTTCATAAGAGGAGCGCCTAAAGCCTTCCCGTCCTACACCATTTGGGGACATACCGCAGCTCTTGTCTTGAAACCTTTACCCCCTCAATTTAAAATAGCTCAACCCAGTGGAGGTTTAGTCCTTGCACAAAAGGGAAAAATCGCACTTGAACTGGTTCCTAAAAGCAACACTACCAGTAATACGTATCAACAGCATGCATGGAAACAAGCTATACGATATATGCTTTCACCGGAAGATGTTGGAGTGATTTTAAATGCCTTACCAAGTCAAGAAGTTGAGTTATCCACACGAGTGAGTATGAATGATGATGATATTTCGATGGACTATAACAATCAGTCCGTCTCCGCATCATCAACATCATCATCATACCCCAGTATGACGAATCAGGATAGTATCATTGAACGTGTGTTAAAACTAAGTCCAGCACCCTCGGGGGCAGCCATACAGGTTTCTATAGATTTTATAAAAGATGGTATTGGTGGTGTATTACTACCACACCATTTACAAAAATATGGTACTCCTGCAGGGAATATTCATCCACTTCAGGTTGACATGCAAACTGGAGAATGGATTCTTGTCAAGTCATTATTGGAATATTCAATACCCTATCTTCTAGGATGGTCTGATATGGTTCCTTTGAATAATCAAAATTCTATTATGGAGGCACAGAATCATCCTTCGTCAGCAACTCGTAATACTGCTACTAATTATAGTAACAACTTTTTTGGTAATGAAGGAGTGGTAGGAAGAGGCTACACTAACGATTTACCAACCTCGAATTTCTATGAGAAAAATTACAAGGATTTTCCATCTTCTAATAAACGTTACTCCAAGCGAAATACAAGTAAAATATCAACAAGTGATAATGACGACCCATTTTCGACATAACTTGAGTTTATAAAAAAATAACACTCTTTACTTTTTCGTTGTCTATTTTATCATGCTATACGTTTTGAAGGCGCCTCCAAGATTTCGTACATGGGTATATCCATTCTGCATCAAAATACGACATGCATAGTAAGCACGTTGACCTGACATACATGAAACAATCAACGGAGTATCCTTATCTACTGGGAGTTCCTTTATACGAGAACGAAGATCATTCAGGGGTATATTGATGGCAGTAGGAAAAATTTTGTCTGTGTTCGTGATCTCACTTGGATTTCGTACATCCAAAACAAAGATGTTTGTACTATGACCATCCTCTTGCTCTTGGATCAATTGTTGCATCTCTTTCCAGTCTACTTGCTTTACTAGCCCATCGATAATGTTTTCAGCAGCCATGCCAGCAATATTGACAGGATCCTTAGCGGAACCTACTGGTGGAGCGTAACATAATTCCAAGTTGGCTAAATCATGGACAGTTAATCCACCTTGAATAGCAGTAGAAATTACATCAATTCGTTTTTCCACTCCATCTTCCCCAATGGCTTGAGCTCCATACAGTTTGCCATCCAGTGGACAAAATAGGAGCTTGAAATTGATGGCCTTGGCTCCAGGATAATAACTGGCATGACTGTTTGGATGGACATGAACTACCTCATACGGTAGTTTCTTTTCGATCAACATTTTTTCATTCATACCAACGCTGGCAACCATCAAATTAAATACACGTAAAACCCATGCTCCATAGGTTCCTTTGTATTTGCGGTTGAAACAATATATATTGTCTGCAACCATACGCCCTTGTCGATTCGCAGGACCTGCTAAGGCGATTGTCCATTTTTCATGCAGAGCACTTTCTTGAATACCATTATTTATAATGGGGTTGTTTACTTCGATAGCGTCGCCAATGGCCCAGACATTCGGGGCTGATGTCCGAAGGAAGTCATCGACAACGATATGTCCCCGCGTTGTTGTTGCGATACCAGCTTCTTTTGCAATAGATGTGTCTGGTTTGATTCCTAGACTCAATAGAGTCATTTGACAATCGGGTAGGCGTCGACCTGATTGTAAAACAATAACAGAGGAAGTTGCATTTGCATCTATCCCTTCACTCTCCAATGCAGGATCGCTTTCTCTTGACGATGCCTCGATGGCAGCAATGGCGTCACCAGTAATGATTTCGACACCATGCTTCTTCATCTCCATGCAAACAATGGCAGCCATCTCAGGATCGAGTGGAGCTAAAATTTGCGAGGACCTTTCAACCAGTGTAACTTTATATTTTCTTCTTAATAATTGTTCGACCATTTCGAGGCCTATAAAGCCCGCCCCAGCAATAACGCAATGAGTATGATTATTGCCATACGTATTGGAAACATCTTGTTGTTTTAACCAAGCATGAATTTGATCCATGTCATTCAAATCACGTAAGACAAACAGTCCAGGTCGATGTATACCCGGAAGATTGGGCTGATAAGGCATGGCCCCCAAGGCCAAGATGAGCTGGTCATAGAAAATAGTATTCTGTGTATTTTCGGTGCCCTCTTCTTTATCTGAATGTGTCACAACGCTCTGATTTTTTACATCAATTTGTGTAACACGAGTATTAATATGAACATCAATATTTAACCTCTCACGTAGACTCTTTGGTGTTTGAACCGACATGATTGAGCGATCATTGATTTCACCGCCAATAAAATAGGGCATTCCACATGATGCATACGATACATCAGGACCTGACTGTATCAGAATAATTTCAGCAGTTTCGTCTAGTCGACGAGCTCTTGCGGCCGCTGTGGCTCCTCCTGCAACACCTCCAACAATCACAATTTTCATTTTTCAAATGATGTTTTATGATCAGAGAAAACACAAATTATGGAAGGAATGAATAAATGCGTCAACGAGAACTCTCGACCTTGATCAAGTTTGTCCGAACGACAGAATTTGTCCGCCGGGTTGGCTAGTAGGGTTGACTTGGGCTTTCAAATCTGGTCAAGAGTCAAGAGTCAAGAGTCAAGAGGGGATAAATAAAAGCGCTTGTTTGCGCAAAATTGTCGACTGTCGGTTGCCGCGTCGCCGCCATCTGTCCAAACCATCTGTCATCTATCGATGTACGACTGTACGTACACACACACAGCAGTAGGACTTCAGACGGCAATGCGTCCTCTCCTTCGTCAGAAAATTCATGTCTTTTTGTTCATCGGAATACAACAAAATACTGTAAACTAATACTTACAAACATCATTCATATCTGAACCCAAAATGATCGACGGCATGGAGAGCGATATAAAGATTCGAGAATTGATCAATTCATCAGATGCAAAAATTTCAGCCGCTGCGAGGAGAGTATTTGGGACATGTCTCAGTGAATATTCCTCCGCTGCAGAGTCGTCGTGCACAATGTCATATAGCCACGGATTTTACTCGTCATCATCCGAAATTCCTTTAGATATTGACATACACAATGCGGCATCTGCGGTGGTCATGCTTGCTCCTTGTAAGAGACAGCTGAGTGAAACCACCAAGATGAGTAAAAATGGCGATACTCTTGTCAAGAAATCAGGCCAAAGTCGGTGCAAAAGCACGCCATCTTCAGAGAAGGAGGGGGTTTCCAACATCAAGGATCATATCCCAGTAGAAAGGCTTGTCCGAAGGTATGTATTCATGTACTGTTAGGACACAGTTGAACAATTATCATCGAAAACTCATGGACTTATCATTTCTTCACGTATGTATACCTATGAACCTTATGTTAAAGCCGCGAGAGGAATAAAATGCATGCCAGGAGAACCCGGCAACGAAAGAAAGAGCACATGGACACGTTGGAAAAATGCGTGGATTTTCTGAAGAATGAGCAAATCTCCCTGCAAATGGCGATTAACGAAAAAGCAACGGCAAACATCTTGTTGGGTATGTTCTCAGTGGACAGACTTGAAGAACAGCCTGTTGATCCTCGTGTGGATGTCTTGTTGAAGAGAAAAGTGGAGGAAATTCCTGATGCCAGTTCCATTCCAGAATTACCGGCTCTTATACTCCCAGTGCATAGTAACAAGAAAAGGACTCACCTTGCCATGGATCAGGAGAACCCTCACATGACGACTCCAATGCAAGAATATCCTGATGATGGCATAGACTATGATCTCTTGGGAAAAGATAGATCTTGTTGTACGACAGAAGAGCTAGATATGATTCGAAAAGAGAGGAATCGAATGCATGCCAAACGTACAAGAGATCGTAAACGTGTTTTCATGGAAAGGATGCAAGTGATAATTGACAATCTGCAGCAAGAGAACATTATTCTACGTAATCATCTTCGAAACATTGGTGGTTCTACAGAGGAATTCGACACAGACTCTCATGGTAGCGAAACACCAAATCTAATATCTCCTGCCTTGGACCCCACTCCATCGAATGATTCTATGGTTGTGATTTCATCACTCACTGATATTGGAAATTCGATCGATGATAAATATATTAACTCTACACCTGAAAAGGATTCGTTGATTGACTCTGGATCTCTTCATAAGCTCGTCAAATTATCGCATGAAAATATGCGTGGTTTAGATATTTATATGTCTGACTCTGGAGCTGCTTCACCTGTATACACATCATCAGCTTCGAGCTATTGTCATGACGAGCATTGATTGGTTCCACTCAAACATGTATCGGTTTTGAATGTTCATTTGCACATATGTTTATAAATTTATATGGAACTGTTACTTTATCATGATGTGAGACTACTTTAAGTACACTTTGGGATAAGAAGATTCACAATTATTTATTACAATAGCTGAATTCGAAGGTACCTGATCAAAGCCTCGTCTGTAATACATATAACATTAATTGGCATTGTATCGCATCTAATTCAACCATATATTTTCCCGTCTTAATCAGTGTTGATACCTTTTTTCTCCAATATGATGTATATCTTATGTTCGGACTGAATTCTGAACTATGAACGTTGCGAGCACGATCTATATACCAACATACAGTCTACCTGTGAATCTGCCATGATGACTGTCGACGATGGTGGTATATGTGACACAACACAGTAACGAGAAAGACGATTCATGAAGCTAGCCCTGACCTTGTAGCCCATCATGGATAGCTTCGGCATATCATCTGGTGAGGAAGCAATCGCCGTCTTAAAAAAACTTGTACAAGAAGGACAAGTGTCCATGGAACAAATAAAATCTTGTAGAAAAACGATCCCAGATGACAAACAGGGAACGACTAATCCTAAAAATACAGTTGTTTCTCCCAAGAAAGCGAATCCCTGTCATCAAAGAGATGCAACCAGAACTCGACATGTTGCTTTATTATGGCATTACGACGGATCTACCTACTCGGGTCTAGCAGAAAATATGGACCAGCCCACAGACAACTCAGTGGAAAAGCAACTTTTCGCAGCCTTGATGAAAACCTGCCTTATATCATCTACCGATAGAAAAGAATGTCATTACAGTCGATGTGGAAGAACGGATAAAGGTGTCAGTGCGTTTGGACAAGTCTGTGCCTTGAGACTTCGGAGTGCATTTCCTATTGGGTCTTACATTCGTAAACCGACTGCAGATGATGAAAATCCTTGTGATAGTGCAAATGATTTGATTTTGCTACAAGAATTTCATCTTCCCAAAAATTCTACAGATGACATTGATTGCTACGTCCTACCCAAGGACAAGACAAATACAAAACGACATGAGGATAGTAATACTAGTGGTGTTTGTAATGACCCCGATGCTGCTGCCGCTTGCGCTCATGTGAGAGATATCCAAGCACTGATCCCCAAAAAGCTTCATGAACTCAATTACGACCTAATATTAAATTCTGTCCTTCCTCCATCCATTCGTATTCTTGGTTGGTGTCCCGTGTCAGATGGTTTCTCAGCTCGTTTCTCTGCTATTTATCGAACATATCGCTATTTTTTTGTTCGTAGAAACTTAAATCTTGAACAAATGCAAGTGGCTTTAAATAAAATGGTTGGTAGGCATGACTTTCGCAATTTATGCAAAATTAATTTAGAGGAAGTAGATAATTTTGAGCGAGTGATTCTACATGGAACAATTGTGAAATCTCAACTATGGAATCATCACGTGGAAGCAGTATGTGATGGTAGATCCAATCCATCTATTAGTAAAGACACATGTCTAGAAAATGATATCAACACTAATTTTTCATATCATAGACAATTGTGTTATGTTGAAATCACTGGGCAAGCATTTTTATGGCATCAAATTCGCCACATAATGTCTGTTTTATTTATGGTAGGGAACGGGCTTGAGAATCCGAATACGATAGATGAATTGCTTGATATTCACAAAAACCCAGGGAAACCATCATATTCCATGGCAGCCGAATTGCCATTGGTATTACATTCATGTGGATACAATAATTTGAACATCGGTCGATCGGTGCGTAATTTATGGAACACAAGTTGTAACCTTGAAACAAAATGGGAGGATCTAGTACTTGCGAGTGAGCGTGTAAGGAATGGACTCGATAGCTTAAAAACGGAGGCTCATGTTCGATCGGATGATCTTGTCGGGTTCATTAATAGTTACATAGATGTAGAAAGATCCAAGTCGAAAAGAGGCAACAAAATAGAAAACAAGGATTATATAACCCTCGAGGCTTTAGAGCGTCTTTCAGAGAATATGTTTATTTCATGGGGTGAAGCTCTACAGATAATACAAACCATTTGTGGTGTACAACCAGCGCCTCATACATTAAAGCCATATCTTCATATACCACTCATGGAAAGAGGCCGTGGATCAACATACGATGAAAAGGTCCAATCTATATTGACATCATCAAGTCACGAAAAGCGTCGACGAGAAAGATTTGAAGAGAATATCATGCGAAAGAAGAAAAGTTCGCAAGAAGATACGCAATTTTTTGATCACAAGATTCGACAAGGTGGATCTTGCATATAAATATAATACAATTTTCTTTTTACAGCTCATCATAGTTATCATCCAAATCGTTTCCATTTAGAATTAATAAACTGTATACCACAACCCATAACAGCCTCTGAGGCTGTTGGATAGGAGTGAATATTCCTGCCTATTCCATCAAGAGTGATTCCATGCTTCATCGCAAGAGAAACCTCGTTTATCATCTCACCTGCACGAGATGCAATTATAGTACACCCAATTATTGTACCCGTTCCCTTCTTACATATGATTTTTACATACCCCTCTGTATCTCCATCTAAAATGGCACGATCATTATGCTCTAATGAGGAAGTATAGACATCCACTTGATCTGTGGGTAAGTTAAGCATTCCGACTGTGGCCATTTCGGGTTCCGTATACATCACTTGTGGAACAACCAAAGAACTCAACTTCCATGTATCCTCAAATAAAGCATTCTGAACAACCACTTTAGCCATTTCGCCACTCATGTGAGTAAGACGAGGAACTCCAGCTGTGCAATCGCCAACAGAGAAAACGAGGGGATTTGTTACTGACCGAGCTTCGTCATCAACAATAATACCCTCGTGTTTATCATACTGGACGTTCCCAACATCTAAATTCATTCCATCAACATTAGCAATCCTTCCTGTCGCAACCAGTAGACATTCACAATCCATAATCATCGTAGTATTAGCATTCCTTTTTATGGATATTCTTAACAATGGCAACGATAATTCATCTGTGGCTGAGTGTAATGTTTCTACCTTTGCAATCTGTGCTAAGGTCAGAAATGTAACACCACACTTTTCTAAAGCTTGTTGAATGACTGGACCTGCATCTACATCTCCTTTTGGAAAAAGACGCATCCCTCGTATAAGGACTGTTACTTGAGATCCGAATGTGGCAAAAGTTTGTGCCATTTCCAAAGCGATAACACCAGACCCAAGAATAATCATTCTTGGTGGGAGTTGTTGTAAGTTAAACAGTGTTTCATGTGTCATGTATGGTGCTTCAAGTAATCCTGGTATATCCTGTGGTATAAAGGCTCTACCACCGGTACTAATACATATTTTCCCTGCAAGAATACGAGTAGGTTTGATCTGTGATGGTTTGTCTTCTCCTGTATGACTCGACGAGGAGGTAGGTACAATCTCAATGACATTTGGACTCACAAATCGACCAAAGCCCTGAAAAACGGTCACACCTATAGAAGTTCCTCTAGCATGACCATCAACTGGTGCAATTGTGGAACGTAATTTTCTCATCCGTTGCATAATTGGCTGAAAGTCCGTACGAACATTTCCCGAAATCTCCACACCAAAGGATGTATCGAGTTGAGCTTTACGTACTTCTCGAATCATACGCGCACATCGTATTAATGCCTTACTTGGCACACAACCAACATTCAAGCAATCTCCACCGGCTAAGTATGCACTAATCATGGCAGCTTTCGCTCCTCGTCTGGTAGCCTGTCGACTACTCACGAGGCCTCCAGCACCTGCACCGATAGAAACGAAATCAAAATATTCGATAGTATTTACATCATCTACATCCTCTAGACCTTGTGTATTCTGTTGTAGGGGAGAAATCCATTGTTTCGGATGAACTTCATTTAAAAGTTTAATATTATACTCATCCAGTGGCCAAATGTGAAACTCCTCTCGAGCCAAGTTGGCATCACTGGATGACCAAGATGATGAATCACTTATTGATGCCATTTGAAGAAGGTGATTTGGATTCGATGAACGCGGAATTGTAAGACAGCTCACACTCAAACTTAATACAATCCATAGACTTGAAAAAATAAAGCGGCGGTAGAAAGATGGCATGATGCTCCAGATGACGGATGGGGTGATGATGATGCTTCATAATGTATCTGCGTGTCTTACAATTTATTTTATAAAACATCCAAGATTACGTACATAGACTCTGTACATACATACGTAGGGGCGAATTTAGAATTTACAGTATGTAGAGTCTTACAACAGCTGTGGTCTTTTAACGCTCTCACTACCTTTTTATAACCCTAACCTAACCCT